>Ga0213872_10000691_pt1 | contig 25371 bp, 19 predicted proteins | sample VelepicomBERX_R2_FD_160071 | JGI IMG/M metagenome (GOLD analysis project Ga0213872, IMG submission 160071) | Rhizosphere microbial communities from Vellozia epidendroides in rupestrian grasslands, the National Park of Serra do Cipo, Brazil - RX_R2 | ecosystem: Host-associated > Plants > Roots >...
TTTTGCGAGTTGCGAAGAGGCTAATTCCTACTGATTTCAGAGAGTTGCGGCGTGCACACTCTTGCCGCTACTTTTGTCCCGCCTTCGCGTCTAATTACGTAGAGATCTGTGGATCATTGTTGATGACGGCTGCTTCAGCAGCCATTTCTGCCCGCCGGATTTTTGGCCAAAACGCAAAAGGATGACCTGAGATAGCGCCGCGACTTGCGGGCGCGCTGGTCTTCACCTTGCGGGCGATGTGCTGTCGAATCTCGCTTGAGAACGCTTCGAAGTACAGGCTATGAAAACAACGATAATCGCAAGATCCGCAACCATGAGCCCTGGATACGAGAACCAGGGCTCTTTTTTTGGTCCTGGATAGCTCTCAGAGAGCCGAGTTAAGCATTTCGAGGAGCTTTTCGGGATCAGCCGTGGGAGGCTGACAGCTTGTTCCCTTGCAGACCACGGCGAAAGTGGATCCTGAGCCAAGATTTGGAAGGTGCGGCAGGGTGTCGGCGAGGACCCGAGGGAGATTTTCGGCGGTGACCTGGCCCGGCGTAAGCACTATGACCTGCTTGTTGACGGCGTAGCGTGCGGTGGCGACGGCGGCGAGTTTGCGGGCTTCGATTCCCTCTCCGATGATGACGACCTGCACCGGGGGCAACAGCAGGAGTTCGAGCGCGAGGCCGTAGGTTCCGGCGAAGAGGCCAAAATGCTCGACGATGCCAGCGAAGCTCTCCAAAGTGTCTTCGGCCTTTTCATGAAAATCGGTGCGGCCGCTGAGAGCTTCGAGGCGCAGCAGCGCAGCTGCAGCGGCAGGGTTGCCGGCGGGCGTGGGCGTGTCCTGTAAGGGCTTGCGGCGGGCGGAGAGCGCGCCCAGAGGCGTCTCAGAGCTGGTTTCCGTGTCGAAGAAGGCGCCGCCGGTGGCGTCGTAGAACCGGGCGATCATGCTCTCGGCGATCTCGACGGCGTAGCGGTAGTAGTGGTGGGATCCGGTGGCCAGCCAGGCGTCGATGAGGGCGTGCAGCAGGAAGGCGTAATCGTCGAGGACGCCGGGGACGTAGCGGGTTTCAGCCGCGGTTTCGGAATAGGCGATGACGTGGGCAAGTCCGCGATTGGGGTTCCAGCCCTTGGCGAGGATGCGGTCGAGGGTTTTGAGTGCGAAGCCACAGGAGCCGGGCAGATCGAGGACGCGGGCAGCATCGAGATAGGCGGAGATCGCCAGGGCGTTCCAAGAGGTGTAGATAGTCTTGTCGATGTAGGGCGTGGGACGCTGCGCGCGGGAAGCGAGGAGCTTCTGCTTCGCGGAGGCCAATTCCCTTTCCGTGTCTTCGGCGCTGATGCCGGCGAGTTTTGCCGTCTCTTCGAGGGTGAGGCGGCGGTGCAGGACGTTCTTCGCGGGATTGTGGTGCATGTCGCCGAGCTCGCCGATGTCGTAGTAGAGGCCTACGATGGCCATCTCGGAGTCTGTGAGGACGGCAGCTGCTTCGCCGCGGGTCCAGGTGAAGTAGTCGCCGTCGTCGTCGAGCGAGAGGTCGGCATCCTGCGAGGCATAAAAGCCGCCGCGATCACGGTCCGTCATGACCTCGTCAAGCCAGCGGATGATGTCGCGGGCGACGCGCGCGAACTCGGGATCGACGAAGGACTGGAAGGCGTGCACATAGTTCGCGAGCAGACCGGCGTTGTCGTAGAGCATTTTTTCGAAGTGCGGGACGACCCAGCGCTCGTCGACCGAGTAGCGGTGAAAGCCGCCGGCTAGCTGGTCGTAGACGCCGCCGCGGGCCATCTTTTCGAGGGTGACAGTAACAGCCTGGCGGGCAGCCTCACTGCCGGTGCGGCTGGCGACGTCAATGAGCAGGTCGACCGCAGCGGGATGCGGGAACTTGGGCTGGCTGCCGAATCCGCCGTTGCGCGGATCGAACTGCCCGATAGCGCTTTCGACGAGCTTATCGACTATCGAGAGGGAGAGCGTTCCGGTGCGGCCGGCGAAGTTTTCTCCATGCTCGATGGCGGCGAGGACGCTCGCGGCTGATTCGAGGGCCTCGGTGCGGCGGTTCTTCCAGGCATCGGCCATGGCGAGCAGGACGCGCTCGAAGCCGGGACGTCCATAGCGGTCGTCGCGGGGAAAGTAGGTGCCACCGAAGAAGGGCTTGCCGTCGGGCGTGAGCACGGCGGTGAGCGGCCAGCCTCCCTGGCCGCTGATCGCGGAGACGGCGGCCTGATAGCGGCTGTCTACGTCGGGGCGCTCGTCGCGGTCGACTTTCACGGGGACGAAGTGCTCGTTGATGACGTGGGCGAGTGAGGGGTCTTCGTAGCTCTCGCGGTCCATAACGTGGCACCAGTGACACCAGACGGCTCCGATGTCGAGCAGGATGGGCTTGTCCTGCCCGGTGGCGAGGTCGAAGGCCTCCTGGCCCCACTCGTTCCAGTGAACGGGCTGGTGAAGCGCGGAGCGGAGGTAGGAAGAGGCGGCGCGATCGAGGCGGTTGCGATTGTCAGACATTCAAGAGCAAGTTTAATGCTTCGCGCGCCAGACATGCTGCGTCAGAGAACGCGTGTAGACCATGGACGCGGTGAGAAAAAATGCGCCGGAAAATGCCGCCCACATGTAGAAGTTGAACGGGCTGATGCCGTCGTGATACTGGACTGTCCAGATGTGGAGGCGGACTGCGGCGAGAAAGACCCCAAAGAGGCCGGCGGCGACGATGGAGAGCAGGCGATGACGGAGGATCAAAGAAGACGGGAGCATCCAGCCGATGGGGATGACAAAGAAGGCGCAGAAATAGAGGGAGACGAGGAACGAGAAGAGCGTCCAGAGCAGAATCGCAAAAGCTGCGTCCGCGATGGAGCCGGAGGCGCGGATTGCCTCGGTCGCCTGGAAGGGCAGGCTTGCGACGAGGCCGGCGATCCAGCCGTAGACTGAGGCAAAGAGCGCTCTGCGGATGAGTACCCGCAGGGTCATGCCTCTTCGCTTACCAGGCGGTGCGCCACGCTGACGTAGAGGTCGATGGCTTCAAAGAGCTCGCGCTTGGCCAGCCTTTCGTGCGGGGTGTGGGCCACGTGGATTGAGCCTGGGCCGAGCAGCAGGGGCTCGCCCCAGGCGCTGAGCCAGGGGACGTCGGTGGTGAAGGCGGCAACCATTGAGGGGATTCCTTCGATCTGGCGGAACTGCATGAAGGGGATCTCAAGCAGGTAATCGATGGTCGCGAGGCCGGCGACCGCGGCTTCGATGGCGCCACGGGTTGCATCGGACGGGCCGACGAGGCGGACCATAAGTTGCGCGGCGGCGTGGTCGGCGATGACGTTGGGCGCGCGGCCTCCTTCGATGAGCCCGATGTTCAGGGTACTGGGGCCGACCTCGGGATTGACGGGCAGCTCGATTGCAAGCAGGCGATGGAGAGCCTGGATGAGCTTGTGCGTAGCACTTTCGCCGAGCTCGGGGTAGGCGGAATGGGCCATGCGGCCGGCGGCGCGGATTTCGGCGCGGAGTGTGCCTTTCGATGCGAGCGCGATGCGGTTGTCGGTGGGTTCTCCGTTGATAAGGAAGCGGCTGCCGCGCGGGTTGAGGTTGGCGATCTTCGCGCCGGCGGAATCGCGCTCTTCGCCTACAACAAAGAGCAGGCCAGCTTTCACGCCCTGATCCCGCAGGGAATCAGCCGCGGCGATCTGCGCGGCGATGATACCTTTAGCATCGCAAGCGCCGCGTCCGTAGATGTAGTCGGCGTCTTCGCTGGAGGGGATGAAGGGCGGGACGGTGTCCGTGTGAGTGGAGAAGACGACGTCCGGGGTTTCCCCGGCAGTGTGCGCATAGACGTTGAGGCGCTCGCCCTGGCACTGGCTCTCGCGGTCCTGCGGGACAGGCATGGTTTCGACGGAGAAGCCGCGCGAGTGAAGAAATTCGGCGAGGAACTGGCCGACGGCGCACTCGTTGTACGTGATGGATTCGATATCGATGAGGCGGCGAGTGAGGTCAACGGCGTTGAACGCGGCTGAAGAAGAGGCGGTCTGGCTGGTCGGGTTGGCACTCATCCGAATTTCAGCATACCTGACCTGCCGTTGCCAGAGCGCAGGGTTCCATACAATAGCGAGGTGATGAGCGAAATCAAGAGCGCCGCTTACGCGGTGAGGACGATTGAAAATTTGCGCGGGCCGGAGGGACGGCTGGAAGCGCTGCTGAACACGGGCGCCCCAGATGCGAAGTATGCCGTGCTCGTGTGCCATCCACACCCGAAGGGCGGCGGGACGATGCACAACAAGGTGGTGTATCACGCGATGAAGGCGTTCCAGGGGCTGGGGCTACCGGTGCTGCGCTTCAATTTTCGCGGGACAGGGCTGAGTGAGGGCACGCACGATCATGGGCACGGTGAGCAGGAGGATGTCCGCGCGGCGCTCGACTGGCTTGAACGAGAGTTCCATCTGCCGCTATTATTTGCAGGGTTTTCGTTCGGTTCGTACGTGGGGATGCGGGTGTGCTGCAGTGATCTGCGGGTAAAGGGACTGGTGGCCCTCGGGCTCCCGGTACATGCGGCGGGACGCGATTACCACTACGATTATCTTGCGGGCTGCGGGAAGCCGAAGTTGTTTTGCAGCGGCACGCGGGATCAGTACGGTCCGAGGGCGAAGGTGGAGGCGGTGGTTACGGCGGCGGCTCCGCCGAAGGAGTTGGTGTGGGTAGAGGAGGCGGATCACTTCTTCGTGAGTAAACTGGATCAGGTGCAGCGCGCCATTCGGGATTGGTGCGCTGCGAACTTTTTGAACGCGGCGGTGAGATGACCACGCCTCAATCAATGCCCCAACCCACCCTTGACGCGCTGCACGCAGATGCCTCTGCAATATTCGATTACGCGCTGAAGGCGTGCGATATCCCAAAGGCATTTGACAAGCATCTTCGCTTCGAAGGTAAGACCCTCTACCTGCAAGCATCGCCGCTGCTGAAGCCTACCATCATCTCCCTGGGGGGGTACAAGAGGGTCCTTGTGATTTCGTTCGGCAAGGCGGGACTGACGATGCTCGAAGCCCTGCTGGATCGGCTGCCGGAGAAGATGCACGCGCGCGGCGTGTGCTCGGCCCCAGTGGCTCCGAAGAAGCGCAGGTGGCGGTTCAAATATTTTGAAGGCGGACATCCGTTGCCAAATGAGGATTCGCTGGATGCGGCGCGCGAGGCTCTGAAGATGCTGCGCCGCGCGCGCAAGCAGACGTTTGTGTTCTTCCTGATCAGTGGCGGCGGGTCGGCGATGCTGGAGTTGCCGCTGGACGAAAAAATATCGCTCGACGACACGATCGCGTTTCACGAGACGCTTGTGTCATCGGGAGCAACGATCACGGAAATCAATACGGTGCGAAAGTATTTTTCGGCGGTGAAGGGCGGCCGTCTGGCGATGGCTGCTCCCGAGGCTGCAAAGTTGTCACTGTTGCTGGCGGATGTGCCGCTGAAGGATCTCGGGGCGGTCGCGTCCTCTCCCACGCTGCCGGACCGGTCGACTCCGCAGCAATGCGTGGAGATATTGAAGCGCTTTGAGCTGCTGGAGAAGTTTCCGCAGAGCGTGAGGGAGTTTTTCGAGCGACTGCATCTTGAGTCCGCTTCACCGCTGCCGCAGGATGGTATCACCTTTGAGCATGCGCGGTTCGACACGCTGCTCTCGAACCACGACTTCATGAATGCGGCCCGGGATCATGCGCACTCGCTGGGCTATAAAGTCATCATCGACAACTCATGCGACGACTGGGATTATCGCGATGCATCGCAGTATCTGCTGAAGCGGTTTCATGAGCTGCGGCAGGAGTTTCCGCGGCTCTGTCTGCTGTCGAGCGGCGAGGTGACGGTGAAGATCGACGGGCCGAGGGGGTGTGGCGGGAGGAACCAGCAGTTTGCACTCTACTCTGCGCTGGATCTGGCACAGCATGCAAATGATCCGATGGTAGTGCTGAGCGCGGGGTCGGATGGTGCGGACGGAAATAGTCCGGCAGCGGGAGCGATCGCCGATCCGACAACAATCCAGCGGGCAGAGGCGTTTCATTTCGAACCCGAAGAGACGCTGTACAGCTTCGATACGTGTCCGCTGTTTACCGCGCTCGGAGATACCGTTGTCACCGGTCCGACGGGCAATAATTTACGGGATCTACGGATTTTGCTGTCGGCGGGGTGATCTTGTGCGGAATTCCGAACCGGCAAGCGCCTGGGTACGTAGGAGAGAGTGACGTCGAGGAAGCGCCATGATCGATCTCATCGAGCAGTGGATTCCAACGCTGTGGCTGGTGCTCCTTGTTATCTGGATCCTCGCCGCGTTTGCCTCCAAGCGAACTGTGCAGAGACAGACTGGCTCATCGCGCCTTCTTCATGTCGTGCTGGTTTTCATTGGCATTGCATTGATCTTCAACCTCTATCACTGGTTCGACAGCAGATGGCTTGCGACGCGCGTCATTCCGCGCGAGGCTCCGTATGTGCTGGGCGGGGCGATCATGACGATTGCCGGATTGCTGTTCTGTATCTGGGCGCGCGTAGTGCTCGGATCGAACTGGAGCGGCACGGTCACGATCAAGGAGCACCATGAGCTGGTGCGGCGCGGGCCCTACCGGATTGTGCGGCACCCTATCTATACCGGCGTACTCATCGGGCTGATGGGCACGGCGTTCGTGTACGGATTCGCCCGCTGCTTCGTCGGAGCCCTGATCGTGGGCTCTGCGTTCTGGCTGAAATCCCAGATCGAAGAGCAGTTCATGGTGCAGCAGTTCGGCGAGCAGTATGTGCAGTACCGGCGCGAGGTCCGCGCGCTGATTCCCTACATTTTGTAATTCATTCAGTTACTTTAACAGCGCGGGCAGCGTGCAGGTGTTGCAGCGGATAGACGTTGGTCTCGTGCTGTTGGAGCGCTTCGATGCCTTCTGCTGCGGCACGTGCGGCGGCGATGGTGGTGATGGTCGGTATTCGCTGCGTCACAGCGGCGCGCCGGATGGCCTTCTCGTCGAAGAAGGTGTCCTGCCCATGGGGCGTGTTGACGATGAGCTGAATGCGCTCTCCCTTGATGAGGTCGACGACGTTGGGGCGACCTTCCTTGACCTTGTAGACACGCTCGACGACGAGTCCTGCACGCTCGAGGACGGCGGCGGTGCCTTCGGTGGCGACGATGTGGAAGCCAAGGTCGTTGTATTGCTTGGCGAGATCGACGAGCTGCGCCTTGTCGCGGTCGTTGACGCTGAAGAAGACGGTTCCCTTGAGCGGGAGGGTCTGTCCGGCGGAGAGCTGAGCCTTGGCGAAGGCCTCCCCAAAGTTGTCGGCGACACCCATGACTTCTCCGGTGGATTTCATCTCGGGGCCGAGTACGGTGTCGACGCCCTGGAACTTGTTCCAGGGGAAGACGGGAGATTTGACGTAGTAGAAGGTGCCGGTCTCGAGGTCCTGGCCGGAGGCGACCTGCTCGGGAAGCAACTCGCGGAGGGTGCGGCCGGTCATGATGCGCGAGGCGATTTTTGCCAAGGGGATGCCTGTTGCTTTCGACACATAAGGCACGGTGCGCGAGGCGCGCGGATTGACCTCGATAACGTAGACCTGGTCGGGCTGGCCCGGCTTGCGCTGGATGGCGAACTGCAGGTTGACGAGGCCGATGACATTGAGGGCAAGTGCGAGTTTGCGTGTGTGGGAGCGGATGGTGTCGAGGGTAGCGGGTGCGATGTCAACGGCGGGCAGGACGCAGGAGGAGTCTCCGGAGTGGATGCCCGCCTCTTCGATGTGCTGCATGATGCCGGCGATGAGAACATCCTTGCCGTCGCAGAGCGCGTCGACGTCGACCTCGATGGCGTCCTCAAGGAAGTGGTCGATGAGGATGGGACGGTCGTGAGAGTACTCGACGGCTTCCTTCATGTAGCGGGAGACGGCGGCACTGTCATAGGCGATGACCATGGCGCGGCCGCCGAGGACGTAAGATGGGCGCACGAGCACGGGATAGCCGATGCGTTCGGCTCCTGCGAGGGCTTCTTCCACGCTGGCGGCGGTGACGCCGGGCGGCTGAGGGATGTTCAGATCTTCGAGGAGCTTGCCAAAGCGCTTGCGGTCTTCGGCGAGGTCGATGGATTCGGGCGACGTACCGATGATCGGCACGCCAGCGGCTTTGAGGCGGAGGGCGAGGTTCAGGGGCGTCTGGCCGCCGAACTGGACGATCATGCCGATTTCGGCGCCGCTTGAGGCTTCGTGTTCGTAGACGGCGAGGACGTCTTCGAGGGTTAGAGGCTCGAAGTAGAGGCGGTCACTGGTGTCGTAGTCGGTGGAGACGGTCTCCGGATTGCAGTTGACCATGATGGTCTCGTAGCCGTCTTCCTTGAGCGCGAACGCGGCGTGGCAGCAACAGTAGTCAAACTCGATTCCCTGCCCTATGCGGTTGGGTCCGCTGCCCAGGATGATGACCTTGCGCTTCGAGGTGGGTGGGGCTTCGTCCTCTTCGTCGTAGGTGGAGTAGAGATAAGGGGTGGAACTCTCGAATTCGGCGGCGCAGGTGTCGACAAGCTTGAAGACAGGCCGGATGCCGTGTTGGTGACGCAGCTCGCGGACGGCGGCGACGCCTTCGTGCGTGGGCACGCCGCTGACTTCGGCGATGCGCTCATCGGAGACACCCATGCGCTTGGCTTTTCGTAACTGTTCAGGTGACAGATTATCGATATTGTGCTCGCCGACGTGAGTGATGGCGTCGGTAACCTGCTTGATGTGGTAGAGAAACCAGGGATCGATGGAGGTCATGCGGGCGACTTCGCGCACGGTCATTCCCTGCCGGAAGGCGTAGCGGATGTAGTTGAGGCGTTCGGGTTGCGGCGTCACAAGGCGTTGGGTGAGGCGCCTGGGCTCGATCTCCTCGGAGCCGACGCGCTTGCCGGTCTCCAGCGAACGCAGGGCCTTCATCAGCGATTCCTTGAAGGTGCGGCCTATGGCCATGACTTCGCCAACGGACTTCATCTGCGGGCTGAGGGTTTCGTCGGCGCCCGGAAACTTTTCGAACTGCCACTTGGGGATCTTGGTGACAACGTAGTCGATGCTCGGCTCAAAACACGCCGGCGTCATCTTCGTGATGTCGTTCGGGATTTCGTCGAGCGTGTAGCCGACGGCGAGCTTCGCAGCGATCTTGGCGATGGGGAATCCCGTGGCCTTGGATGCGAGCGCGGAAGAGCGCGACACGCGCGGGTTCATCTCGATGACAGTCATGCGGCCGGTGGTTGGATGAACGGCGAACTGCACGTTGGAGCCGCCGGTTTCGACGCCGATTTCGCGGATGACGGCGATGGCGGCAGTGCGCATTGCCTGATATTCGCGATCGGTGAGCGTCTGCGCGGGCGCGACGGTGATGGAGTCTCCGGTGTGGACGCCCATGGGGTCGACGTTTTCGATGGAGCAGATGATGATGACGTTGTCAGCGAGGTCGCGCATGACCTCGAGCTCGTATTCCTTCCAGCCGAGAACAGACTCTTCTATGAGGCACTCGTGGACCGGCGAGAGATCGAGGCCGCGGGTGAGGATCTCCATCATTTCTTCGCGGTTGTAGGCGATGCCGCCGCCCGATCCGCCGAGGGTGAACGACGGGCGGATGATGACCGGGAAGCCGATCTTGTTGGCGAAGTCGGTGCCGTCGCGCAGGTTGTTGACGAGCGCGGAGCGGGGCACGTCGAGGCCGATGCGTGTCATCGCATCTTTGAAGAGCAGGCGGTCTTCGGCCTTCTTGATGGCTTCGAGCTTGGCCCCAATCAGCTCCACGCCGTACTTTTCGAGTATGCCGGCGTCGGATAAGTCGACAGCGAGGTTGAGCGCGGTCTGTCCCCCGACGGTGGGGAGCAGAGCGAACTTGCCGGCGCGGCCCCCGCCGTTTCGGTCTTGGTCGCGCAGCATCTCGGCCTCGATGCGGATGATCTCCTCGACGTACTGCGGCGTGAGCGGCTCGATGTAAGTGCGGTCGGCGAGCTCGGGATCCGTCATGATCGTGGCCGGGTTCGAGTTCACCAGCACAACTTCATAGCCTTCGGTTTTGAGAGCCTTGCAGGCCTGTGTTCCGGAGTAGTCGAACTCGGCGGACTGTCCGATGACGATCGGGCCGGAGCCGATCACGAGGATCTTGGTGATGTCATTGCGACGTGGCATTTAGATTCTTATTTCTTACCTGTAAATCTCTTTTCGATGGCCGATCTCGATCACTACAACCAGTAATTCGTTGTCTCGAAGTTCGCAAAGGACGCGATAGTCACCTATCCGGTATCTCCATCTGCCCTTCTGGTCTCCAACTAGCGCGTGGCCGTACCTGCGCGCGTCATCTGCGCCGGCAATTTTCTCTTCCATGAAGCGCACGATCAGTCGTGCGGTTGGTTTATCGAGTTTTGCGAGTTGCTTGAGTGCACTCTTTGTGAAGTTAATCGTCCAGGCCAAGTTCCCGTTTGACCTCTTCCAGCGTATAAACCGGCTCGTTTCGGCTCAAAATCTTGTCTGCTAAGAGCGAGTCCTCGCGGTCCTCGATGTATTGACGAATGGCTTCCTTCGCATAAAAGCTCTTGGTCCGTCCAGTGGCCTTTGCGAGGGATTCGAGCCTTGCTTCAAGTTCGGGTTCCAATCTCACACCTAACATCTCACCTTCCTGTTAAACAAGTTTAACATAGCTGACCAAGGCAGACGGCTCTTCACCCTTTCCACTCCTCCATCATCTTTCGGAAGTCGTGGAAGAGGTAGTTCGAGTCGTGAGGACCGGGGCTGGCTTCGGGGTGGTATTGCACACTGAAGAGCGGCATCGTCCGGTGGCGCAGGCCTTCGAGCGTGTTGTCATTCAGATCAATGTGCGTCAGGTCGACGTCGCTCGTCTTGAGCGAGTCGGGATCGACCGCGAAGTTGTGGTTGTGGCAGGTGATCTCGACCTTGCCGGAGTCGACCTGCTGAACGGGGTGGTTTCCGCCGTGGTGTCCGAACTTGAGCTTGTAGGTCTTGCCGCCGAGCGCGAGTCCGATGAGCTGGTGGCCGAGGCAGATGCCGAAGACAGGGGTACGGCCCATCAGCTTGCGGATGTTCTCCTGTGCATAGGTGACGGGCTCGGGATCGCCGGGGCCATTCGAGAGGAAGACGCCATCGGGGTTCAGCGCGAGCACGTCTTCGGCGGAGGTCTCAGCGGGGACAACAGTCACACGCGCGCCCTCTTTCGAGAGCATGCGAAGGATGTTCTTCTTGATGCCGAAGTCGTAGGCGACGACGTGGAGATGCGGGCGCGGCTCGGCCTCGATCATGTCCTGCTGGAGGGGATCGGGGCCGTCGTGCTCCCACTCGTACCGGGCCTTGGTGCTGACGACCCTGGCGAGGTCCGTTCCGTCCATCTTGCGAATGGAGCGCGCCTTTTGGACGAGGACGTCGGGGTTTGATTCGATGGACGAGATGACGCCACGCATAACTCCGTGCGTGCGCAGATGGCGGACGAGGGCGCGGGTGTCGATTTCCGAGATGACCGGGACCTGGAATCGCTCGAGATATTCGTCGGCAACCTGCTGCGAGCGCCAGTTGGATGAAATGGGCGAGAATTCGCGCGTGACCAGGCCCTCGATGTAGGGCTTGTTGGCCTCGTTGTCGCTGTTGTTGGTTCCGTAGTTCCCGATCTCGGGATTGGTGAGGACGACTATCTGCCCCGCGTAGGAGGGATCGGTGAAGATTTCCTGATATCCGGTAAGAGACGTATTGAAAACGACTTCGCCGTAGCACTCGCCTTTGGCGCCGTAGCCTTCACCGCGGAAAATGCGCCCGTCTTCGAGCGCAAGGATAGCCTGCATCTGCTCTCCCACACCCCATCGCGCCAACGCTGGGCGCGTGTGGAGGGAACCCTGTGCTCACACCCCGCCGCCGCGACAGGCGCGATGGGGACCCCGTTTCGTGGAGTGGATTCAATAGATTTTATCAGGGACTTGCCGTCCAGGCGATGGCGCTTCGCGCAAATTCACAATAAAGATTTCGCAGCGAGATTGAAGGCACGCGGTGGACTATTCGAGCTATGCCTTCGAAGGAGAGAAGCCCCGGCTCAAGGCCGGGGCGTCTGTTGAAACTGCGCTTACTGTTGCGGGGGAGGCACGGGCTGTTGCGGGATCGGTTGTGCCTGCGGGGGTGGGTTCTGTTCCTGCTGCTGCAAGTTCTGCTGCTGACCGGGCACGGTAACGTTGGACTGCGGCTGGACGTGCTCGAGTCCAGGGATGACCGGTGCTGTTTTGACTTGCCCTGTGGCAGCATCGACGATCGAGATGCCGTACAGATCGAGCGTGTTGGCGAGGATCTGCGAGAGCGATGCGCGGTCGATGGCGTATTTCGCTCTCGCCGAGATGAGATTGTCCTCGGCTATGGCGAGAGCGCGCTCCTGCTGCAGCACAAGCGCAGTGGTGGAGGCACCGAGGTGGAGCTTCTTTAGCTCGGCGTCGAGACTCTGGCGATCGTAATCGCGGGTGGCGATCGCCGACTGGACGGAGGCGCGATCATTGGTCAGGGCGTACTGGGCGTTGACGACCTGCATTCGGGTCTGGACGTAGAGTTGCGCCAGGCGCATCTGGGCCTGACGGTATTCGAGCTCCGACCGCGCCTGTGCGGATTGGGCCTGGCGATTGCGGATGGGGACGCTGAGGTTGAAGCCGACACCCTTGTTCGGGCCGCTGCTGTTGAACAAGTTAGAAAAGGCTGTTGCATACGAGATGTCCGGGTAGGTGCCGGGAGCACAGGGGGCGCCCGTCACGAAATTCAGGCAAGAGGGGCTCTGGCTGCCACCGAGGGCCGATGCTCCGTAGAAGGCGTAGACATCGAGGGTGGGCAGCAGACCGTTTCTCTCGCCTTTGAGGGTAATCTCGTCGTTCTTGAGAATCATGACACCCTGTTCAATCGACGGACTGTTGGCATCCGCCTGACGCACCAGATTGTCGGCCGACTCGCGCTCCTCGGGCGTTTCGATCAGGCTCACGCGATCGGTGGGAATAACGGGCGCATTTGCAAGAGTTGGTTCCTCGAGGCTGCGCGCGATGGCCTGCTTCATGAGCAACTGCTGGTATTCGAGGTTGCTTTGTGAAGCGATGACGGCCTGCTTGTCGGATTCGACCTGGCTCTGCGCGCTGACGACGTCGAGTGGGGCCATGGTGCCGATTTCGAGCGCCTTCTTGTCGTCTTCAAGCAATCGCGTGGATTGCGCGAGAGAGCGCTGCTTGGCCTGCAGATCCTCATAGGCGCTGACGAGACCCCAGTAGATCTGCTCCACCTGGTTGATGGTGTATAGAAGCTGCGCGCGGAAGGCCGAATCGGCGATGCGGCGGTTGTTCTTCGCCTGCACGATGAAGCGGCCGTTGATGCCCCATCCGAAGCCCTGCAACAGGTGCTGGGTAAGTTGGGCGTTGAATGAGGTCACCAACTGCGGGCTGTAGGAATTGAAGATGAAGTTTGAGGTGGTATAGGAATTGTTGAATCCTACCTGCAGCGCCGTGCCGGTGATGAATCCCTGGTTGTAGGTGAAATTGTAGATGTTGGTATTCTGGGTGAGCCTTCCGGAAGGATAAAAGAGAGAGTTGGACTCAGGCGTAGCCTGCCGTTGTAGCTGGATGTTGCCGCTGAGGACGGGGTCCATGTTTTCGGGTAGCGGGCCACCTCCATTGGTGCTGAGGACAAGGCCGCCGGCACCTGTTCCTGCGCCGCCCGATGCAATGCTGGTCCCGCCGGGACCGCCGCCGCTCTGGACTGTGGTTCCCGAACCTCCGAGGGTGCCGGTAACCAGGCCGCTGTTTACACCGAGAAATAGCGCGCCGGAGCGCGTGCGGAGGATGTCCGTATCGGCGATGTTCAGGTTGAAGCGCTGGATGGCGATGTCATAGTTGTTTTCGAGCGCCAGCAGAATGGCATCGCTCAGGCTCAGGTAGATCTTGCCATCTTTGATCAGGTCACCAAGACGCGGCGAGTTGAGAAAGCTGGGAGCTGGCGCGGTGGTGGGCTTGTAAGGAGAAAGCGGGTTGGGCCAGTAACCGCGCTCTTTGCTGAAGTCACGCGGCTGGGGGCGGAGATAAAGCGGCTGAGTGAAATTGGGGGGCGGCTCCGTGGGGAGTGGCTGAGTGTTGGCGACTCCGGCGGGGTTCTGGGCCTGCTGAGGCGTCTGCGGTTGCTGCGCCTGGGCTGATGACTGCGCGAAGCCGGAGACCGTGCCGGCAAGCAGGCAGGTAATGGCGGCTGCGGATTTCAATTTCAGAAACAGGCTCGAATTTCGAGCGGGGATACCTCCGATCGCGCTTGCGCGCTCACCAAACAAATGCATTCGTCCTCTCCAGAACTGCTCGACCAGTTTCAGGCAAAGAATTGCAAGACCGATCTATGTGTAATGCTGTGTTTCTGCCAGCCCGATGAGCGCGGCAACTCCGGCTCATTGCCGCCGGGTCCGGCGGCTGATTGCTATACGCGAACTGCTGTAGCTTCGTTCCCGATCTTGGAGTTGGCTCCCCGTGTCAGCTTTCATTCCGGGGAGGTGAAAGCGAGCGCCGACTGAACACGCGGGTTCGCCTCCGGAAGAAAAGCTGAGTATATCGTAGGCAATCTGATGATCCGGGCGCGGGAAAAGAACCAGCAATCGTTGCATTTTTTGAGAGAATTCGCCCGAGGAGTAACTGCGCGGGCACGTGAACTGGAAACTGACACTCGCTTACGACGGAACGGACTATCACGGCTGGCAGGTCCAGCCGGAGCACGCGACGATACAGGGCGAACTGGCCGCTGCCATTGAGCGTATTACCGGTGAGCGAGTATTGCCGCAGGGCAGCGGAAGGACGGATGCGGGCGTTCATGCACGCGCCCAGGTGGCCTCGTTCGAGCTGAGGGCGCCGATTCCGCCGGAGAACCTGCATCGAGCACTGAACCGGACGCTTCCGGCGGCGATTCGTGTGCTGAGGGTGGAGCATGCGTTATCCGATTTTCATGCGCGGCACAGCGTCCGCGCCAAGACCTACGAGTATCGCATCTTTCAGGGCGAGATCTGTCCTCCATGGCTGGCGAGGTATGTGTATGCACTGAACTGGCCGCTCGATCTGGAGCGGATGAGGCGAGCGGCGGAGGTTGTCTTGGGGGAGCACGATTTCACTTCGTTTGCGGCGAGCGATCCGGATCTGAGCGCGAGGAGTTGCAACGAGGATGAGAGGCCGGGGAATGTGCGGGCGATCTATTCGTTTTCATTCGACCGGAAAGATGGCGATCTGCTCGTATATCGCGTGAGGGGGAACGGGTTTTTGCACCACATGGTGCGGAATCTTGTAGGAACATTCATCGATGTTGGACGGGGGCACGTCGAGCCGGAAGACGTAAGGCGGATTCTTGAGGCGCGGTCGCGCTCGGCTGCGGGAGCGACGGCTCCTGCGCGAGGGCTGTTCCTCGAAAGCGTGGAGTATTGAGAACGGGCTCGGCCATAGCTGACTGCATCCGCGCGAAGCGCGTTCGTCTGGACGACCGATCCCCTGCTACGGCATTTTCAGAGACGCTCCAGCCCCAAACTGGCATTGTGCGAGGTCGCCGACTCGCTCCACCCCACGGACGAAGACCTGCCTGTGGGGACCCCGACCCTGTTGGTCGCGGCGACTTGAGGCTCGCGGCATAGGACGCGCCATCTCTAAAAATGCTTTAGGCTGATGGTTCATGGTCTCGACGGCTCCGGCATCGGCTTTTGGACGCATCGCGCAGCTTGCGGCGGACCGGCGTGTGCACAGGGCGTTCCGTTGGCTCCATCTGCAGGAGCAGCAGATTCTGCGCTGGCAGGCCGAGTTGGTGGCCGTGCCGGCGCCTCCATTTGGGGAGCGGCCCCGCGCGGAGTGGCTAAGCGAGCGGTTTCGGGAACTCGGGCTCGACGAGGTCTACCTCGATGCGGTCGGCAACTCGGTTGCGGTGAGACGGGGCGCGAACGGATCGGACGACGGTGCGCGGCGGGTGCTGCTCTCAGCGCATATCGATACGGTCTTTCCGGCTGATACTCCGATCGAGTGGAGGGTGGAGGGGACGCGGCTTGAGGCTCGGGGGGCGTGCGATAACGGAGCAGGAGTCGTATGCATGCTGGCCATGGCGGCGGCGCTCGCGCATACGGAGATTGAGCACGGGTGCGACATAGTGTTTTGCGGGAATGTCGGCGAGGAGGGCGAGGGCGATCTGCGAGGGATGCGGCACCTCTATGAGGATCCCGGGTTCAGAGAGTCGATTGCGGCACATATTGTTCTGGACGGGGCGGGGCACGAGGTCGCGATTACACGTGCGCTCGGGAGCCGGCGATTCCTTGCGAGGGTGAGCGGGCCGGGCGGGCACTCCTGGACAGATGCGGGGCGTCCAAACCCGATTGTGGCTCTGAGCCGCGCGATTGCCCGGCTGAGCGAGGTGGACCTGGCTGCGGCGCCACGGACCACGATGAATGTGGGCACGATTGAAGGCGGCACAGCGATCAATGCGATCCCGGAGCAGGCGTCGGCGCGGTTCGACTTTCGGTCCGTCGATCCGGAGCAGCTGATCCGGCTTGAGGTGGAGCTGTATCGCGCGGTTGAGGACGCGGTGATGGCGGCGAATCGCGAGGCCGGTCATGCGCCGGGGGGACGGGGCGGGCTGAGCTTTTCGATCGAGAAGATCGGGTCGAGGCCAGCGGGGGAGCTTGCGGAGGAGAGCCCGCTGTACGAGACATTGCGCGCCGTGGACCGGCACTTGAATATCCGCACGGAGCCGCGGGTTGCATCGACGGACGCAAATATTCCTCTGTCGCTCGGAGTGCCCGCGGTCAGCGTTGGAGCGGGCGGCGAAGGCGGCGGGATTCATACCCGCGCGGAGTGGTACGACGCACGCGGACGGGAGCTGGGGCTGCGGCGCGTGCTGCTTGTTCTGCTGGCGCTTGCCGGCTGTTGATAGAGTAGGCGTGTGAACGCACGCACTGCTTCTCTTCTGCTGGTCGGCCTGTCTGTTCTTACGGTTCGAGCACAAACAGCCGAGAAGGCCGACGCGATTTATTACAACGGCGACATTCTGACCGGAGTGGACTTGACCGGGCCGCATCCGCAGCGGGTGAAGGCTATCGCTGTCGCCCACGGCGTCATTTTCGGCACCGGCGACACCGCGGCCGTTGAGGCGCAGTTCAAGAGTGCGACGACACAGATGATCGATCTTCATGGCGCGTTCGTGATGCCGGGCTTCAACGATGCGCATGCGCACCTGGGATCCGCGGGGCAGATCAAGCTGTCGGTCGATCTGACAGGATGCGCTTCGCTTGCCGAAATGCAGGACCGGATTCGGAAGGCTGCGGACGATGCGCAGCCGGGGACGTGGCTGACGGGCGGAGGGTGGGACCACACGCTGTGGGCGTCGAAGACGCTGCCAACGAAGGCGGATATCGATGCGGTGTCGGGCGGGCATCCGGCGTTTTTCGTCAGGGTTGACGGGCATATCGCAATTGCGAATTCGGCGGCGCTGGCTGCGTCGGGGATTACGCGGGAGACGCCCGATCCGCAGGGCGGAAAGATCGACCGGGATGCCAGCGGAGAGGCGACAGGAATTATCCGGGAGACGGCACAGGGACTGATCGATAAGAAGGTTCCACCACCGAGCCCGGAGCGGCGGCGCAAGGGCGACGTGCTTGCGCTGAAAGACGCCGTGTCGCACGGCGTGACGTCAGTGCAGGACAACTCCGACTGGGAAGATTTTCTCGTTTACGAGCAGCTGGAGAAGGAGGGCCGGCTGCCGGTGCGCATCAGCGAATGGCTGCCGTTCGCGGCTCCGATCGATCAGTTGAAGCAGATGCGCGACCATCATGCTGCGGACGATCGGATGCTGCACACGACGATGCTCAAGGGCTTCATGGATGGGTCGCTGGGGTCACGAACGGCGGCGCTGAACGCGGCGTACGCAGACGATCCGGGCAATTCGGGCATACCGCGGTATGAACAAAGCAAGCTGAATATGATGGTGGTGGAGCGGGTGCAGTCGGGGTTTCAACTAGGCTTTCATGCAATCGGAGATCGTGCGGTGGCGATGGCGCTCGATGCGTTTGCGGCAGCGCAGCCGGGTCCGACGGTGATAACCCCCGGGCCGTCAAAGGTGACGGGGAATCCCAACCGGCCGTTCCATAACAATGTGCGGCCGGCAATGCGCATCGGTTACCCGCCTTCACCGCGTAATCGGATCGAGCACTCGCAGGTGGTGGACGCTGGCGATTTCGCGCGGTACGCCAAACTGGGGATTATTGCGTCGATGCAGCCGAATCATCTGCTGACAGATATGGTTTGGGCTGAGCAGCGGCTGGGTCCGGAGCGGGCGAGATACTCGTATGCCTGGAAGAGCTTTCTGGATGCGGGCGTGGTGCTGGCGTTCGGGACCGATTATCCGGTCGAACCGATCACGCCGTTTCGCGGCGTGTATGCGGCGGTCACACGCATGAATGAGGCGGGGACACAGACATATTTCCCCGAAGAGAAGCTGACGATCTGGCAGGCGCTCTATGCGTACACCCAGGGGTCGGCGTATGCGGAATTTGCGGAGCAATGGAAAGGCAAGCTGGCCCCGGGATATATGGCGGACTTCGTGGTTCTCGACCGCGATCTAACGGCTGTGGTTCCGCGCGAGATTCTGAAGACTCAGGTACTGCGAACGGTGGTGGGCGGGAAGGCGGTGTACGAAGGTGGGCGCGCAAGCGGCGGGCAATAGTCGCTTTACGCTTCTTCCCTCCTCGTAGCGACCATCGCCAGGGGCAGCGCGGAAAGCAAAATCCCCGAGGCCAGGAGGAACGGTGCGCCGGGCAGGTGCAGGTGCGATCCGGGACGCAGGGCGGCGGCGTAGACGAGCGTGAAGAGCGACGGTCCGATCAGGGCGGTGAGTCCGCGGATGCACTGGACGGATCCCTGGAGCTGCCCCTGCTCGTTGTGGGCAACGTGGCGCGTCATGAGCCCTTGGGCGGCCGGTCCGCAGAGCGACCACGCGGCCATGATGGGAATGCCGACCAGGAAGATCCTGCCGGTTGGGGCGAGGCCGAAGATGGCAAAGCCGAGCCAGCCGATAGCCAGGCCGACGAGGATCGCCTTTCGCTCGCCGATGCGGGCAACGATGGGCTTGACGAGGACCGCGCCCACAGTGGCTGAACAGATACCGACAAGCGCCAGCGAGAGACCGACAGCGCGATCGGTCCAGCGATAGCGGTAATCGAGATAAAGCACCCAGGTGTTCTGGAGTGACTGCTGCGTGAGATAGCTCAGGAACAGAACCGCGCCGAGACCGAGTAGTTCGCGGTGGCGGCGGAGCAGGGTAAGAGCGCCGACGGGATTCGCACGCTTCCAGGAGAATTGGCCGCGAGATGCGGGGGCGAGCGATTCGGGCAGGACAAAGAGGCCATACATGGCGTTGATGAGGCTCATGGCTCCGGCAGCCCAGAAGGGCAGGCGCGGATTGACGCTGCCGAGGATACCGCCGAGGGCGGGGCCGAGGACGAATCCCAGGCCAAAGGCCGCGCCGACCATGCCGAACGCGCCGGCGCGCTTCTCCTGGGGCGTAACGTCGGTGATGTATGCCATGGAGGTCGGAATGCTGGCAGCAGTCACGCCGGAGATGAGACGTCCCGCGAAGAGCCAGCCGATGTTGGGCGCAAGAGCCATGACGAGATAGTCGAGGCCGAGTCCGAAGTTCGAGAGCAGAATGACGGGGCGGCGTCCAAAGCGGTCCGAGAGGGAGCCGAGCAGGGGTGAGAAAAAGAACTGCATGACGGCCCAGACTGTTCCGAAGACACCGAGCATTTCTGCGGAGCGGGATTCGTTGCCGCCCATAAATTGGGTGATGAGGCGCGGCAAGACAGGCGCGATCATGCCCATGGCGAGCATGTCGAGCGCGATGGTGACGAAGATAAAGGCGACTGCAGCGCGCCGGGGGCCGCGGGGCTTTGAGATCTCTACAGTGGGAACAGGCTCAAGCGGTTCCGTTGCGTGCGGTGTTGTGGCCATTATTTCCATTTTCTCCTGAACGCGGCGCAGTGTGCTTGTAGAAATCTGACCACTGGTCACAGTTCACAACTTTTAGCAAATCAGTTTTGCTCCACTCGGAATTTCACCTCGTCGAAAAGCATCGATCGCCTTTGCTACCCTGCCTTTATCCAGACCGTGAAGTGGGCAACGTCACGACCTCTTTTGTGGGATTAGCAAGCAGTGTAAGCATTGCCATAATCGCACCGGAGGCGAACGCGCGTGCTGGCGACCCAAGAATCAGCTGCAAATCAGCGAATAACCAAATTTATAGGCCTGTCCCTCGTAGTGGGAACAATAGTGTTGGTGGCAATTGCAATCTGGTGGACGCAACCTCGCGGAGCGACAATTCACGCGGAGGACATCCAGAGAGCAATAGCACCGCCACGACTGAGCGGTAGCCATCCGTGTGTATTTGCTGATATTTCGGGCGGAAAAGTAGTGACGGGACTGGGGCAGTGTGTCACGCCGACCGACCATTCACCTGCGGAGGATCGGCTGGAGACGGATCTGCGTTACGGAGCCTTTGTTCTTCGCCAGGCAGATCTGGCGGTGCGAGATGGCTTCGATGCTCCGCTGGTCCGCGCGTACGCATCGGATGATTGGGGAGGGCCAAGCCGCGTTCATGCATTCGGCGTCAACAGCAACCATTTCTTCGACATCGCGCCTGTGGGCAGTCGAAGGCCCTACACCTACCTAGTACTGAAGCTCGAAGACAGCGACTTCCTTTATTTCAAACGGATATCGCAGGGGACCGGATTTGCGGATGCCGTGTATTTACATACTGAGACAGCGACGCGCTTCTACAAATCGACCATTGCCTGGAATGGCAATGGATGGACGCTGCGAATGGCGGATGGATCGGAAATGAAATTTCCGGAAGCGTATCTTGCGAAAAACCTGGCCCAGTGCGCGCCCTACATTATGAAGGATGCGACAGGGCAGGAGTTAGTGTTGCGACGCGACGCGGAGCGGAACCTTGAAGAGGTTCGGACGCCGCGAGGACGCTGGATCAGGTTCCGCTATGACAGCGCGGCGAGGATCGTGGAGGCAGGTGATGATGCCGGGAACTTCTCCAGATATTCGTACAACAGCGACGGATTGCTCACGCACGTCATGCATTCGTCCGGCGGACAGAGGACCTACGAATACGCGGGACAGCTAATGACAGCTGTGATTGATGAGCAGGGTCGGACTCTAGTCCGCAATGAATATAAGTCGCGCCTACCGACCCGGCAACTCTTCGCCAATGGCGATTTGTACAGTTACAGCTACCGCGCCACTCCGGGCAAATCATATCTGAATACTGTCGTGGTTACGCTTCCAGACGGCACTCAGAAAGAGCTGGACGTTAAAAGTTCAGTGTCCGACTTCCTCCGACGTAGCACTCCCTGAAATGGTGGCTGCTATCTAATCGGCAAACCGGGATTCGCGGCCAAAACATGCCGCACTCCAAACCTGTAACCTGCCTGTATGTCACGCTCGGCAAAGGCCCATCTGCTGCTACTCGCGGTGGTGTTCGTCTGGGGATCGACGTTCGTTGTGGTGAAGGGGGCGCTCGAGGATATTTCTCCCCTGCTCTTCAACTTGCTGAGAATGTCGCTGGCCACGCTGAGCCTGGCACTGCTTTACAGGGGGCATATCGGGCAGATCGACAAACGGGCGCTGGCTGCGGGCGCGATCTCGGGGTTGTGGCTTGCGACCGGGTACCAGTTCCAGACAGCCGGGCTTCGGCTGACCACCCCCTCGAAGTCGGCATTTATCACTGGGCTGGTGGTGGTGCTGGTTCCACTACTGCTCGTGATTCCGCGATTGCGACCGGCTGGAACACACACTCCGCGCTGGAATGCCTACCTGGGGGCGCTGCTTGCCTTCGGCGGCATCCTGCTGCTGACGATGCCGGCGCATACGGGGTTCGATTTCAGCGCGGTGAATTCCGGGGACCTACTGTCGCTTGGATGCGCGGTGGGGTTTGCGTTTCACATGCTGGCACTGGCTCATTTTTCGCCACGCGTAAGATTCGAACAGCTGGCAGTGCTCCAGGTAGGGTTTGCGGCGCTCTTTATGGGCGCCAGCCTGAGGGTTTTCGAGCGCCCTTTCGTCCACTGGACGCCCCGTGTGGTGGTGGCCCTGCTGATCGCGGCGCTGCTGGCGACGGCAGCGGCGTTCACGATCCAAAGCTGGGCGCAGCAGTTCATTCCCGCGACGCACACGGCGCTGATCTTTACTCTGGAGCCCGTTTTCGCCTGGCTGACGTCATTTGTGATCCTGGGGGAGCGGCTGGGGGTGCGGTCGACGCTGGGGGCGGTGCTGATCCTGGTTGGAATCGGCGTAACCGAGCTTCTGCCCGAGCGCATCCAACCGACAGCACATGAAACAGCTCCTTTGAGCGGGCCCGCGACAGATTAAGCGCTGCTGACGTCTATAAGGTTTCAGGGGTGTATAGAAACCAAGGGGCTCCGATCCCCGTTCAATGCTCCGGGGTCCCGTTTTATACTGTTAGACGGAGAAGTATCTGCGATCTTCGGCTGCAGCAGCCCCGGCGTCCGATTTTGCTTACCCACAGATCATGAGGTTTAACCAGAAATGAAATCGCTTCTAGGACGGCTCCGCAACCGCCGTCTCGTTTCGACCTTTACCCTGCTTGCGACGCTTTCTGCCGGTATCCTGATCGGCTCGTTCGTCACCCACGGAGTGCGCGGTCAGGAATCGAAGGTCGATACCTCTGACGCAACACCGCTGAAAATTCCGCAGGCACGGCAGCTTTCCACCGACTTCTCACGCATCGCCAAGGAGGTAGGGCCGGCGGTCGTCAATATCAACACGATTACGCTGCCCAAGGAAAGGCAACCGGGACGGCGGAATCCGCACTCGCGGCAGTTCCAGCAACAGCAACCGCCCGACGATGACGATAATGGCGATCAGGACGATCAGGGCGATTTTCAGGACTTCTTCAACCGCTTTTTCGGCGGACAGGGACAGATGCCTGAGGAGGGTCAGGAGCGCGAATCGCTGGGATCCGGCTTTATCGTTGATCCGCGCGGCTACATTCTGACCAACAATCACGTGGTCGAGAAGGCGGACCGCATCTTCGTGCGGCTGTCGACGGATCCGGACGGCGGGAATATTCAGGGGCGACCGGCGAAGGTGGTCGGCGTGGACAAGGACACCGACGTAGCGGTGATCAAGATTGATACCAAGGAGCCGCTGCCGACGGTCAAGATGGGCAATTCCGAAGGGGCAGAGATCGGCGATTGGGTGATCGCGATCGGCAGCCCATTCAACCTGTCCCAGACGGTCACGGCGGGTATCGTGTCGGCCCGAAACAGGACAATCGACCCGACGCAGCGCGGTCAGTTCCAGCACTTCATCCAGACGGATGCGGCGATCAATCCGGGGAATTCCGGCGGACCGCTGCTCGATATGGCGGGCGAGGACATCGGCATCAACACAGCGATTTACACCCAGTCGGGAACGTACGCCGGGGTCGGCTTTGCAATGCCGTCGAACACCGTCATCAACGTCTATAACCAGCTGATCAGCCCGACCCACAAGGTGGTTCGCGGGAGCATCGGCATCACGTTCCAGGGGAACCTGCCCAGTGCGGTCAGCCGCGTGTACGGCTTCAAGTCGGGCGTTCTGATCAGCAGTGTGCAGCCGGGATTCTCGGCAGACAAGGCCGGCCTCAAGGCGGGGGACATCATTACCACGGTTGACGGTCGCACGATCAAGGACGGCGAGGACCTGGTGGCCGATATTTCGGCGCGCAAGCCTGGGACGACGGCGAAGATAGGTTACACGCGTAACGGTCAGAGTCTGGAGACGACGGTAACGATCGGCGACCGGGCAAAAATGATCGCCGCATCAAACAACGCACAGGACCAGGAAGAGAATCCAAGCCCAGAGTCGCCGGATGCGTCTCAGTCGAAGCTTGGGCTGTCAGTTTCCGACCTGCCGCAGAATGCACCACCGGGACTGCATGGTGTTTTGGTTCAATCGGTTAAGCCGGGATCATTCGCCGACGAGATTAATCTTTCAGGGGCACAGGGAATGGTGATCGTTTCGGTCAACCGGCACCCCGTGCACAACGTTGCGGAGTTCCGCTCGATCGTTGCAGGACTCAAAACGGGGGACGATGTGGTCTTTGAGCTGGTGGATCCGCAGCGTCCGAAGGGTGGCAGCAGCTATGTGGGAGGCACTCTGCGCTAGGAATTTCGAGGAACCCAGATGAATTCCGGCTCCCGAATTAGTAATGGGGCCGGAATTTTTCTGTTGCTTTCCAGTAGCCCGCTCTTTTAGGCTACTTCTCACTTGCTACCCCCCTGTAATTGTTAGACTTGTTCCCTGCCGATATATTTTTTTCGAGGTAATTCCATGCTTTCAGCTCGAGCTTGGCAATCTTTTGTTGTGGCCATAGCAATTTCGGCCACCCCCGCTCTTGCCAACCGCACCCATCGCGCCCCCACGGCAGGACATTCAAAGTCGTCTCATAAAGCCAAGAAATCGGTACATACAGTTCAGGGCCAGCGCGGAATCGATCCAGGCCGGGCGAAAGAGATCCAGACTGCGCTGATCCGCGAGCATTACCTGACCGGCGCACCCAGCGGGCAGTGGGATTCGGAGACCGAGGCCGCCATGCAGAAATTCCAGGCCGACCACGGCTGGCAGACCAAGCTGATTCCAGATTCGCGTGCGATTATCATGCTCGGCCTGGGACCGACCCACAAGACCGAGGGGCTGCAGGCCGGAGCCAAGGCTACCACTTCCCTTACCGGCAATCCAACGGTGAGCGAAAGCAATACGCTGGCTTCGACGCACTCGATCCAGAACTAAGAAAAGCACAAAGCTCAGAGCACAGGGCGCCAGAAAGCCTGCTCTGGAGCTTATTTCTTGGAGAACGACCTCACCAGCGTTACCGTGTTCCAGATCTCATCTGGCTTCTCGCGGTCACCCTCCCCAGGCATATTGTCCCCCTTGCCCTTCTGGATGATGTAGAAGAGTTCGCCGTCCGTCAGGTCTTTGAGGGCCGCCGGGTCATTCCAGTCCTTCATGGCGAACTTTGACTCAACCGCTAGGTCGCCCTTGCCATCGCCATTTGCCCCATGGCACATGGCGCAGTCATAGCCATACATCTTCTTTGCTTTGGCCAAGCCCTCGGGGGTCGGCTTTACGGGATTGGTCTGGGCAGCGATGTCGGGCGGGACCTTGAAAGTGGTGGCCTGTGGAGCGGGATTCCCGATCAGAAATGGGACAGCTCCGAGCAGGAGACACGCAGGGATAATCGCAACACTCTTAAGCACAACAGCCTCCTCGCGGAGTAAAGGGATTTTCTAGCGCGCGATTTTACGCCTGAGAGGGAACAGGCGAAAAGGAAGAATTGTAGGCGAATCAAAACGGTACAGGGATGACCTGTTGCTACTGCGA
>Ga0213872_10000692_pt1 | contig 25326 bp, 23 predicted proteins | sample VelepicomBERX_R2_FD_160071 | JGI IMG/M metagenome (GOLD analysis project Ga0213872, IMG submission 160071) | Rhizosphere microbial communities from Vellozia epidendroides in rupestrian grasslands, the National Park of Serra do Cipo, Brazil - RX_R2 | ecosystem: Host-associated > Plants > Roots >...
AATGACCAGATGGTCAGCTACTTCGTCGCTTTCTACACCAACAACACCGTCAACTGGGGCATGGCTACAGCCCTGGGTGGTCTGCTGCTGGTGGCAACGTTGGCGCTGTACATCGTTTACAGCTGGTTGGTTGGAGCAAAGAGCCTCAAGCTCGGTTAAGAAGCGCCGGCCAGATACGAGGACTCCAGCTTCAATTCACCGCCCGGGAACGCCCGACCCCGCATTGCGGTTGGGCACTTACCCGGGCGCTAACCGACTCAATATCAATTGCCGGATTACCACTGATTTATGCCGCTCCCACGCCTTCGCCGACACTCGGGAGCGGAATACATCAGTAGCCCCAAGGAGACTTCGATGCCCCCATTCGCCTCCCCCATCGAGCGCATCTGGTACTGGTTTCACCGGGTGTTCTGCGCTTTGGTGGTCCTGTTCCTGGTCCTGCCCATCCTCGTCATCGTGCCACTGTCATTCAACGAAGGTTCATTCCTAGTCTATCCGCTGACTGGCTTTTCGCTCAAGTGGTACCAAGGGTTTCTGTCGTCGTCGGAGTGGATGCGCTCGCTCAAGAACAGCATGATCGTGGCCCCCGCCGCGACGGCTATTGCGATGACGCTGGGCACGCTCGCCTCAATCGGTCTCACGATGGCCGACTTCAAAGGTAAGGCGCTGCTGCAAAGCGTGTTGATTTCGCCGATGGTGGTACCCGTGGTGATCGTGGGGACCGCGAGCTATCTCTATTTTGCGCCGCTCGGCCTCGTCAATGGTTATGGCGCATTGATCCTTGTTCATGCTGCACTCGGTGTGCCCTTCGTCATTGTGACGGTGACGGCGACGCTGGCTGGCTTCAACCGAAACCTGGTCCGCGCCAGTGCGAGCCTCGGCGCCGACCCGATCACCAGCTTTTTCCGCATCACCCTCCCCATCATCGCGCCTGGCGCCATTTCGGGTGCGCTGTTTGCCTTCGCGACCTCATTCGACGAAGTCGTGGTTACGCTTTTCTTGGCAGGGCCAGAACAAGCCACGTTGCCGCGCCAAATGTTCGGCGGCATTCGCGAGAATATCAACCCGACCATTGCGGCAGTTGCAACCATTCTGATCGTCGTGTCAGTGGTGATGCTGCTGACTCTGGAATGGCTACGCGGACGCGCAGAAAAGATGCGTATAGGGGCTTGATGGTTCTCGAATAAACTGAAACGAGTACCATTTCAGTCCGGTTGCCTATTTTTTAGGCACTCTAGGTTTGCAGAACAAATACAAGTACCTGCGCAAACTATACACAGGCAACCCACAACCTTGTCCGAACAAAACTGTGGGTAGGCCACAAGGCCGAAACCCGCGCCATGCCACAGTTTCAGCGCGACTACAAGCGCTTTCGCGGTTGCCAAAAAAACAGGCAGCAGACGAAATATCGATAGCTTTCATCAAGTTGAACGAGTTTTCCACAGGCTACCAACATGCTTGCCCACGGGCCGGGTGGACAAGCCGGCTTGGTTTACCCGGCGAGAACGGGCTATGCTCCTCGGGAAGCTCTGCAAAAAAGGGAAGTCATGGGTCTACCGCCCGATCTCGTTGCTGACCTGCATCTGACTGATCTCGCACAGGAACCGGTCTGGCCGTCGGCCTGGATTGCCGGCGCAGCGCATTATGCCGATGCACCGCTCATACCGCTCTGCTCCCCCATCGATCGCGCCATGCTGGGCGAATTTGCGCCCGCCACCGTGGGGGTCATGCAGCATGCGGTGGAAGCCAGCTACGGCGCCTTCCTCAAATGGCGTATGGTGCCGACCACGCAGCGCTTGGCGTTGATCGGCGCGATCCGCACGCGGGTTGACGAAGCGCGGCCCGCCCTACAGCAGATATTGACGCTTGAGACCGGTGCGACGGTGCGCCAGGCTCAATATGAGGTCGAGGCTTGGATTTGCGCCTGCGATCAAGCGCTTGCCGCGGGCGGCGGGCATGACGCGATAGACGATACAGTGCCCCCGGCGTCACAGGTCATGTGGCAGGCGCTCGGTGCGATGGCGATGATTTCAGGTAGCCGGAGCCCCCTCGCGGCCTGGGCTCGGCACGCCATGGCTGCGCTCGCGTGCGGTAATACCCTGCTGTGGAAACCCTCGCCCAAGACCCTACTGACTGCCGTTGCGGTACAGCGCATCCTGGAATTGGCCGTGGCTGATGTGGGTCCGCCCGTCCCGGTGCAGGTCTGTCAGTTGCTCGCGGGCGGCGAAGAGGTCGGCGCGCAACTGGCCGGTCATACATCACTCGCTCTCGTCGCCGTCACAGGCCAGCCTGAAACTGTGCAGCTGGTCGCCACCACGGTGGCGAGCCGAGGCGGTCGCTGCCTTGCCGATATGTATGGAAGCGGTGCTGCGATCGTCTCGCCCCGAGCATCCGTCAATGACACCCTACCCCTATTGTTGCCTTACCTTATGGGTCACGTAGCGAATCGCACCGACGGCATTCAGCGCATCATCGTGCACGAATCGCATTTTGGGGAATGGTCGAAGCAATTGGGCCTTGCCGTTGATCGCTGGCGGGTAGGCGACCCGCGCGACGCAAGCCAGGATTGCGGCCCGCTATTGGATGCGGATGCCTGGTGGTCGGTGCAGGCAGCCCTCCAAGCCGCGGGACAGGACGGTTGCGAAACCATGACAGGCGGGACGCGTATCGTGTGCGATCAGGGTAACGGCGGTTGCTATGTACGGCCTGCCGTCGTCAGCTCTCCTTATGGTACCGATGCCATTGCACATGCGATCGGCTTGCCGATCTTATTCGTGTACCCGTATCAAGAAATGCTCGATGCACTGATGCTGCACAACGCCTGCGGTACCGCGCCGTTCACGTTGCTGGTTACCGGACACGATGATGAGCTGCAACAGTATCTGGCGGCCGATGGGGTGAGTAGTGCGCATATCCATTGGGTACGACCCGACGCCAATCTATCGGCCGGCGCCTACGACCTTGGAGTGCCATCCACCGACTACACGCTGTATATGCGGCGCACAGTCTTTGCCGCTGCAGGTACCTGCTCCTGATCGCCTTCTTGCGGTGCGATAGTCAGGCCAGGTCGGCGGTATCATTCATTTCGATCACGGGTCCCGTCGCATCGGCAAGCGGCCCCCAGATGGGCTGCACATCGATCGAGCCGGCAAATTGTTCGGGATCGATGCTCTCTTCCACTGCATAGATAGCCTGCTGGGTATCGCGGTGGACAATCGTCCCCATGGGCATGCCGTGCGGCCCGATCAAGCTGGCAACACGGGGAAACTGCGGACTGCTGCCGTGACGGGTGACGATGCCCTTTTCTCCATTCACCAGACGCACCAGGCTGCCGGGCGGGTAACTGCCGATTGCAGTATGGAAAATTCGGGTTACACCAGAGTCGAACGCCTTGCCACGTTCAAGCAGGATGCGTCGCATCGCCACATTGGCGGTTATCCCAGGACGATGCGCAGACGTAACGAGGCAAGCACAAAAGGTGTCGGCCAAGGCCAAGAGCTGGCTCGCACTGGAAAGCGCGTGCCCCTCGGTATGGCCAGGATAGCCTGAGCCATCGTGATGTTCGTGATGCTGCGCAACCGTGTCGAGCCAGCGTGTGTCTGTCACCCCTGCGGTCTCTAACAGGCGCCGCGTATCGGCCGGGTGGTTTTCCAGCATGCTGCGCTGTATTGGGGTCAGCGGCCCAGCCTGCAGCCGTAGATCGTCCTGCAGGCGCGCGACCGTCAGGTTCATGGTGAGCGCAGCGGCAATCAGGCTGGCTTCTTCTGCGCGCGGCAGACACATAGCCCGCGCAACCAACCGCACCACCGTGGCCACGTTGATCGCGTGCTGCACCGCATACCGCCCCTCCGAGCAGAGCAACACAAACGCCAGCGCGATATCGGCATCGCGGCTGCACGCGGCATCCACCAAGCCGACCAATTCATGGATGTTGGTTTGGAAATCGGCGGGGAGCTTCGTCGACTCCATCATCTCAAGCAACAGTGCCATGCGCCGGCGCGCATACAGCAAGGTCGCCACAACAGAAGCAGGCGCAGTAGATTGGCGCGCATTCAGCATGCGTGTCTGAGCCAATGCCCTCTCATCGGCATACAGGCCCCGATTCATCATCCGCTCCAGCTGATTGACACTGGCGATCAGCGCGCCTTGCCGCAGCACCACCGCACCGCTCGAATCGTGGATATCCCAAGGCAGCGCCTGCCCGACTGCGATATCACCATGTTTTACCTGGGCTGACGCCATACCTACTCCTGCAACCACCACAACGACCGTTTGCCCAACCCACCCGACGGGCAGATTCACCGATCAATCGCAAGAGAAAATACATAATATATTATTTATTCGGAAGTAACTTTTACCTCAGGCGTGCAGCCCTGCTCGGGGAGCCAATCTCAGCAGAACTCGAAGGTAAAGAGGCGGACCAGACGACCGTCGTCGAAACTTTGGCCAAACAGACTTTCTACCGCGTGGAAGTAGTTGCTTCGGTACAGCACCAACCGGTTATAGCGCATGGGCACGGTAAACAGCTGCACCCAATGGCTACGCAGTTGCGTCAGCGTATCGAACGCATGCGGTTCGGCCTGGGGGGTTTCCCTGCGCAGAAAAGACTTGAAGTCGGCATAGCCCGCCGCACGAATCTCGGTATCCGTCGGGCGTTTTACCCAGCCTGTCGCACGATGACGCCAGAAGCTGGTGCCGCCCGCACAGTGTTCGGGCAAGGTCAAATAGAGCACAGCCGCGTAGTGGGCATGGTCGACGGCCGTTTCATCATCGACATGAATGTCGGTACGGGCTTGATCGGCCGCCAGGGTAATGCGAACTACGCCGTTGTCCGGGGATATCCATTTGATACGACGGCCTAAGCGATTGGCCAGCCGTTGCATCATGTCATCGCAAGCCAGCGGCCCCGTCTGTGCGCCAGGGTAATTGCCGCCACGCTGCTGGTATTCAAGGCCCTTGGCCCATTGCCGGGCTGCATCCGGGTCATCCAGAAAATCATCGATGATATGCAGGTCAGTACCGGCCATCACCGCATCGACCTGCGCTTGGCTTGCACCATCCGCGAGCAAGACACCAGGCGCACCATTGCCTGCCGTGCGCAGGCCATCTGGTTCAACAAAACCAACTGTGATCTGTTGTGCGACACGTGCGTCGATTGATCGAGCCCGGGCGCAATAGTCGATCGCCGCACGGTCATTCCGGGTATACGCATCACGCGCCAGTGCGACCAGCGTGGGCACATGGTCAGGATGGGCTCGAAGCAATGATTGCAAAGCTTGGCGAACACCGTCCTGGTCATCCATGCGACCCAGCACGCGAGCCAAAGATTGCCAATGAGCGGCATCTGTCGGGGCGAGCTGGCAGGCGCGCCGGTAATGCTGCGCTGCGTCTTGCCAGTGCCCTGCCCGTTCGTGCACCAAACCCAGGTCATTGCACAACCCCGGACTCTCCTGGCCTTGTTGCAACGCCTTTTCCAGCAGGCTCCGGCCCATATCGGCCATGCCCTGTTGAATCAGGGCCAGCCCCAGGTAATGAAGCGCTGGGCCATAATCCGGATGATCAGCTAGCGCCTGCTGATAGGCGGCGGCCGCTTCACGCAACCGCCCTGCACGATGAAGCGCCTGCCCTTCTTGTACCCGTTGCGCAGCTTTCGACACGACGCTCTTCCCGCATGGCATGCATTCGATGAATGCCTATTTTCGCAGCTGCATGCGTGCAAGCCAAGCCGCGGACATCATGCCGCAACCACCCAAGCCGACAGCCAGTCGCCAACATGAGGTGCCAACGCCCAATCCTTTACCACCGCATCTCGAAGCATGGCGCCTTGCCGGCGCAATGCATCACGATCGGCCAGTAGCGCTCGCAGAGTACGGACCCACGCGTCCGGCCGATTCGCCACCCGTGTGACAGGCAATTTGCATTGATAAGGCAAGAGATCGGAACACAGCACCGGGTAACCCAGGATGCCGTACTCCAAGAGTTTCAAATTGGATTTGGCTTCGTTGAAAGCAGTGGATTCAAGCGGCGCAATGGCGAGGTCCAGCCCTAGCCTGGCGAGTTTGGCCGGATACTCGATAAAGCTGACTGCATGGTGAAATTCTTGCACCCAGGGCAACATGCTGTCGGGGCACGAGCCGAAAAAGACCCAATCAATCTCATCAGCCAACGCTTCCACTACCGCCTGCAGCATGAGCAGGTCGTCATGGTGCGTGCGGCCACCCGCCCAACCGACACGTGGCTTGCTACCCGGCACGCGCATGGGTGTAAGCCCTGACCATCTACCCAGGTCGATGCGATTCGGAACAACGCGTATATCGCGATGCTTGCCATGCAATGCATCGGCAATGACTTCGGTCGACACCACGACACGGTCGGCAAGCTCAGTCATGCGACGAGTCAACTCGCTGATGTCGGCAGGCAAGCCAAAGGCAGCCAGCTTGTCGACGGGCAAAGCGCTGGTCAGGTCGTCCAGCTCCTGCACCAGTTTGACCCCATGCAAGGTCTGCAACACCGACAATTGGGCGAGTTGCAAAGGGCTCGTCGCAACTTGAACGACAATACTCGATGCCGGCTCAGTTTCGACCCAAGCCTCGCGCCAGTGAGCAACAGTGGCGACTTGCGCTAGTCCGGCCTGATTGAGGGCTGAGGCAGGCTCAATGATCCGATAGTGTCCGCACCCTGCCAAGTCGGCGTACTGCGCGATGATCTGACAAGGTGTGGGCAGCGAGCCCGCTCCATCACTCACCAACCGAGACAACCTGCCAGGCCATTGACGTCGTATCCGTCGAACTCGTGGCTGTACCCGCCTGCACCACATTCACCACATAGGCTCCATTGCGACCGACTAAGGATAAATAGGGCACGCGGACAGTCGCCATCAGGCGGCCATTGCCCAGAGTGGAGAATCGGTCGGTCGTGGCCTGACCCAAGGTAACACCCGTGGCAAGCGTCCCCGTTACCGGCAAAGCAGCGCTGACAGCGCAGTTCAGGGGCACAAGGGCCGACACACATGCGCCCAATTGCTGCTTGACCGTGGCGAGATAACTAGCGGAAACCGGCGGTGGCGTCACAGCAACAGCACTGGCGCTTGTATTCAGCGCACGTTCGGCAGTCGATACAGATAGGCCGTTGACCGCAAGCGTCGTCGCACCTTGTGTATCCACCCGAATGTCTGCCGTCAGCAGATCCAGCTTGGTGGCGCTTGAGCGTGGATCAAAGCTTGCTGGGTCAACCCCTTCCAGGCGTAAGGTCGGCGCCAACACAGCCTGAAGCTTCGCTGTGGCCTGGGCCACCGATGCGCTGGTGATCAGGTCACGCCCCACACCCACGACAGACAGCTCATCGAGCCTGCCTTCCGTCGTCAGCAATGCGGCCTGCGCAGAAGTCAGCGGGTTGAGGTGAACCGTGGCAGATGCCGCATCGACCGGCGCGCTCGCGACGACAGCAACCCAACTGCCGCCAGTGCCCTGCGTGTCAGTCGCCTTCACGAGCAGCGGGAATTCGCGCCCGGCGTAAGAGAACCAGTAGGCACCGCTCGCATTGGCCTGCGAGAGCACTTTGCGGCCGTTGGCATCAATCACCGTAATATCGGCGTGTGCAATAGGCTGACCATTCGACACCGTACCCGAAATCAGGGTGGCCTCCGACGGGCCGGTATTCTGACAACCCGTCGCGGTATATACCTGACCAGGCGGGCAGGATGGCGTGGGCGACGGTGTTGGAGTTGGCGTAGGAGTCGGAGTTGGTGTAGGCGTTGGCGTGGGAGTTGGTGTAGGAGTCGGTGAAGGGCTCGGTGAGGGGGTAGGCGTGGGTGAAGGTGTCGGTCCTTGCGGGCCCGTACACGCCGCCAGCAGCAATGACGTGATATACAGTCCCGTGATTGCCTTCGCGGAGCGTTCGCGTCGTGCTTTTCGCGGTTTTGACAGCGTAGTCATTGCTTACCCACCTTTAATCAATTTGTATTGTCTGTATCGATTGTCTGCTCAGCGAAACGGTATCAACATCTGGCACCAAGCGGACCCGCGGGCATCATAATGTACGAATTATGCCGATGGCAATTTCCGCCCATTGTGAATAAAGCAGAAACGCTATTTCAAGCAGATCATGCCTATTGGCGAGATCAAATTTGACGAGATCAAATGGCCCTAGCGCAGCGTATGCCTGAAAGAACAATTGAGCTGGTCGAACATGATTCCCGTTCTACGTAAGAATACGCCCATAGGTCGAGCAAGGCAGATACCTTTGTATCGTTTCCCTAGGCCTTGAAAGACATGCCGCCTTCAATTATGGCGACAGATTCCGGATTGGACGGCTCAGTCGCCATCCGGGCAAGCCAGCTACGTCCTGGCCGCGCGGGGTCATCGACACGAACCGTGAGCGGAAAACTCCGGCCCGTGTAAGAGAACCAGAATACGCCCCCCTCGTTGGTCTGGGCGTATACCTTCCGACCATTGGCGTCGGTGATTTCGACGTCAGCAAGCGCCATTGCCAAGCCATCATTCGCGATGCCTGCCGCCACATTACGTTGCGTATCGGACAACCCGATATTTTGGCACCCTGTCGCCGTATAGGTTTCGCCTTTGGGACATTCGGGTATAGGCGTAGGAATCGGCGTGCCGTTCAGCGTCCCACCGGGCGTAGGCGTAGGCGCAGGCGCAGGTGCGGATGTAGGTGTAGGTGTAGGAGCAGGTGCGGGAGTTGGTGTGGGTGCTGGGCTTGGCGTCGAGGTCGGCTGCGTAGGCGTCACCGCAGCTTTGGCAGGCGGAGAGCCCGAACAAGCCGCCAGCAATAATGAAGACAAATACAGACCTGTCACCGAATGCGACGGCGTAGGAGCCGTCTTATCTTTCTTCATTGGTCGAGACATATCACACCTGTAGGTCAGCAGAGTTGGTTCGTGGCAATTTCAATCAACCAAACAGCGCAATACACAATGGCCTTCGGCCAGTTCATCGATACATGATAGAGCGCTGTTATGCCAATGGCAATTCAACCAGACGGGCGAAATGGCTTGGGGACTCTTCGTCGATCTGATATCGTGCGCCGCCAGCATGCTCACGACGTGTTTGGCGAGAGCTGACAATGATCAAGGCCGCAATGGCCGATTCTGTTCTATCGTTCCGGTACACTGAGATTCAAGACGTGTATAGCACGACTCTCGCGGCTCACTCTATTTTAAGGATTAGCCCCGACCTTTCCGAGATGACGACAGCCATCTGAAATATCGATCATGACCGATCCTACGATTCTATCTGCGCCGAGCGACACCCCATCCCCAACAAACACCGGCACGTTGCTTACCGAGGTAACGCGCCGGCTGGACTACTACCTGGCACTGTGGGGCATGCAAGGTCGTGGTTTGACGATGCTCGCGGGCTTTTTTGCTGTCGCATGGATCAGCGCAGGGATCTACAAGGTGCAACCCGATGAGCAAGGCGTCGTGCTGCGCTTCGGCAAATGGATCGGTACCACCAATGCCGGCCTGCACTACCATTTACCGTGGCCCGTCGAGACGGTGTTGCTGCCCAAGGTGACAGTTATCAACCAGCTGCGCCTCGGCAATGAATACGACGGTGCGCCGCGCCCAGGGGAGGACCCGCGTGAAAAGCAGATGCTGACCGGTGACGAGAACATCGTCGAGGCAGACTGCGTCGTCTTTTGGCGCATCAAGGATGCGGGGAATTTCCTTTTCAAGGTCAACAAGCCAGAGACTTCGCTCAAGATCGCTGCAGAGAGCGCGCTGCGCGAAGTGATTTCCCGCACGCCCATTCAGGCAGCGATGTCGAATCGCCGGCAGCAAATCGCCGATGAAACGCGCGAGCTGCTACAGGCGCGGCTCGATCAGGAACAAGCGGGCATCTGGGTGACGCAGGTACAGCTGCAACGCGTCGACCCGCCCTCGGCCGTGATCGATGCCTTCAACGACGTGCAACGCGCCCGCGCCGACCAGGAACGCGCCCGGAACGAGGCACAGGCCTACAACAACGATGTGATTCCGCGTGCGCGAGGCGACGCAGCGCGCATCCAGCAAGAAGCGGAAGCCTACAAATCACAGGTGGTCAACCTGGCTCAAGGTGAGGCCAAACGATTCGACTCTGTCTACCAAAGCTATGCGCAGGCCAAGGATGTCACTGCATGGCGCCTGTATATGGAAAGCATGGATGAAGTACTGAAGAAGTCGAGCAAGGTCATCATCGATTCATCCGGCAAAGCGGGCGGCGGCATCGTGCCCTATCTGCAGTTGCAGGATAAACCCGCGCCGGCGGCGAAGGGAGCCCACCCATGAACCTGAACATGCGTGGCATCTCCGCCATTGTCGGCATCGGCGCGATCTGGCTGCTGTCGTCGACTTTGTACACCTTGTCGGAAGGCCAAAAAGCGCTGATTGTGCGGCTCGGCGCGCCGATTGAAGTGGATGACAGCCCTGGCTTGAAAGTGAAGGTGCCGTTTATCGACACCGTGCAGTTTTACGATACGCGCTTGCAAACCCTGGCGCCGCCACCCGAGCAGGTCATCCTTGGCGATGAAAAGCGGCTGGAAGTGGAAACGTTCACCCGCTATCGGATCGTCAACCCACTGCGTTTTTACCAAGCGCTGCGCACGCAGGATCAAGCGGCGATCCAGCTTTCGCAGCTGGTGAGCTCGTCGCTGCGGCGCGAGCTGGGTAAGGTGATGCTGAAATCACTGCTCTCTTCAGACCGTACCGCCATCGTCGCGCAGATCCAGCAAGAGGTGGCCGAGAGGACCCGCTCGCTGGGCCTTGAGGTCACCGAAGTCCGACTGCACCGCTCTGACCTGCCGCTGGAAACCAGCCAGGCGATTTACGACCGCATGAAGTCCGAACGCCAGCAGGAAGCCAAGGAGCTGCGCGCGCAGGGCGCAGAATGGGCGCAACAGATCCAGGCCAAGGCCGACCGGGAACGCACGGTGATCTTGTCTGAAGCCCAGCGGCAAAGTGCCATCACGCGGGGTGAGGCCGATGCCGAGGCGAACCAGATCCTCGCCAAGGCCTTTGCCAAAGACCCGAAGTTCTACCATTTTTACCGCTCGCTGCAGACTTATCGACAGTCTCTGTCGGAAAGCGGCGCGACCTTGGTCCTGACGCCTGATTCCGCGCTGCTGCACGATTTCAAGAACGGCCCCGGCGCACAAAAACCTTGAGTGACCCGACGCAAAGCGATGCTGTACCCGCACCGATGAGCGCAAACAGCCCATTCACGACCCGCTTGATGCGATTCGCCGCAGCAATTGGGCCGGGCCTTGTCGTGATGCTGGCCGATACCGATGCCGGCAGCGTCATTACCGCTGCACAAAGCGGCGCACAATGGGGCTACCGCTTGCTGCTGCTCCAATTCATGATCATCCCCCTGCTGTATATCGTGCAGGAGCTCACGGTGCGGCTCGCCCTCTGTACCGGCAAGGGCTACGCGGAGCTGATCGTGCAGCACTTTGGCAAGGGGCTGGCGATTCTCTCGCTGGCCACGCTGGGTATCAGTTGCCTGGGCGCACTGGTCACCGAAATGAGCGGCCTCGCCGGTGTCGGGCAGCTCTTCGGCCTGCCGGTCTGGCAGACCATCGGCGTCGTGGTCGGCCTGTTGCTGATCATGGTGGTGACGGGCTCTTACCAGTCCGTTGAGCGTATCGCGATCTTTCTGGGTGTATTTGAGCTCGCCTTCCTACCCGTTGCATGGAAGGCCGCACCTGATCTGCACATCGTTGCGGCACAGGTGCGCCAGTTGCCGCTGCACGACAAATCCTATCTCTACCTGATCGCCGCCAACCTCGGTACCAGCGTGATGCCCTGGACCGTGTTCTACCAGCAGAGCGCCATGATCGACAAAGGCCTCAACCTGCGCCACCTGCGTGCAGCGCGGCTCGATACGCTGTTTGGCGCCATACTCTGCCAAGGGGTGACCGCCGCCGTGATGATTGCAGCTGCTGCGGCTTTCAGCGGCCATGATGCAGGCCTGCAGCTCGATAGCGTGGCACAGATCGCCGACGCATTGACCCGCGTACTAGGCCGCGATGTCGGCCGCATCTTGTTTGCGCTCGCATTGAGCGGCGGTGCGCTGGTTGCAACCATCGTCGTTTGCTTGAGCGCTTCATGGGCTTTGGGCGAGGTCCTCGGCATCCGCCATGCGCTCGAAAAGCATCCGGCAGAAGTACCCTGGTTCTATATCACCTTCGCTCTGCTACTGTGTGCAGGCGGTGCGCTGGTCAGTTCGGGCGTCAATCTCGTCCGCCTATCGATTGCAACGGCAGTTGTGAACGCCGTGCTGCTACCTGTGGTACTCGGGGTCTTGTATATGTTGGCGCGTCGCCATTTACCGGCAGCGCATCGGCTTTCCGGTCGCTATGCCTGGGTGGTGGGCTGCCTGTTTGCCTTAACGGGCGCGCTGGGTCTTTATTCGGGGGTTGTCGGCGCCTTGGGCTAAGCACCTCAATCGGGTCTCGATGAAGGATTATCTTTTTGGATTTCGAAACCGTCGTCAACACACTGGGTAAGATCGGCCAGATCTCGTTTCTGGACCTGCTCCTGAGCGGCGACAACGCGCTGGTGATCGCGCTCGCCTGCCGCGCCTTGCCCGCGCAGCTTGTACCGCGTGCGATTGGCCTCGGTACTACGCTCGCGATCGTGCTTCGTGTTGTACTGACGGCGTTGACGGGGGTATTGCTGGGCGTCTCCTACCTGAAGCTGGTCGGCGCTGCGCTGCTGATCGTCATCGCGATCAAGCTGATGCTGGATAACGATGCAGACGACGAACACGATGCGTCGCAAACCCGCCAGCCGAGCAATGACCTGATGACCGCGATCATGATCATCATCTCGGCCGACCTCGCGCTGAGCCTCGACAATGTCGTGGCGCTCGCCGCCGCAGCGCAAGGGAGTCTGGGGCTACTCGCATTCGGCCTACTCCTGAGTATGCCGCTGCTGATGTACGGCAGCCTGTTCATTTCGCGCCTGCTTGGCGCTTATCCATTGCTGATCCCTGCCGGCAGCGCCATGCTGGGCGCCATTGCAGGCCAGATCGCGGTCGCTGACCCAGTGTGGGCCGATTGGGTATCGACACAGGCCCCCGCCTTGAACGTCGTTGTGCCGGCACTGTGCGCTGTGTTTGTCATCGTCGAGGCCGGCATCGTCCTTAAGCAACGTCCCACGCTCACGGCGCCTGCACCACTCGAACTATTCGGCCGGATCGGTGCGCGACTTGCGGGGCAAGCGGCCCCTGCCCCGCAAACAATTGAAGTGAACGCTGCCTCACCACAGCCAGCCCTTGCCGCCCATATTACTGCGTCGACGCCGGAAGCCGTACAGCCGTCACCCGTTCTCGATGCGACAGTCAAAGTACCCGAGCCCACACCCCGCCGCCAGCCGAAGCCCGAGATCCCAATAGCCGATCCCGTTCAACAGTCGCGTTCGCTCTCGACCGCTGTGAATCTGGCCAAGCTTCTGGTGGCCGTTGTTGGCACGATTGCGTTTGGGTGGATTCTGCTTCACCTGCTGACGCAAGGCTTCCTGCCGCCGCCGACTCGCCCGCCACACGGATAGTGTCTGCAGTGTGGTAAAGCGAAACGCGTTCTGGTCTCTCACGCATGTCGATTTGTGATGATCTCGTTCGTCGTAGACACTAGAGATCATTCACTGACCTCGGTTCTCAACGACCCATGGACGACACACGATGAAACTGCTCCTGACCTCTGGCGGCATCCGTAACACCAGCATTCACAACGCCCTGCTCGATCTGCTTGGCAAGCCGATTGATGAGTGCACGGCGCTATGCATTCCAACGGCAGGTTACGGGCACCCCATGGGCAGCCCCGAGGGGGCATGGCGCTTCGTTACGGGGCGACAGACCGTCTGCCCAATGATCGAACTGGGGTGGAAGTCAGTCGGCCTTTTGGAGCTCACCGCGTTACCCAGCATCGGCGCGGCACGTTGGGAAGCGTGGGTCCGCAGGGCCGATGTGCTGTTGGTGAACGGCGGCGATGCACTCTATCTGGCTCACTGGATGCGGGCATCGGGGCTCGCAGCGCTATTGCCTTCATTGGATGCCGTATGGGTGGGGCTCAGCGCAGGCAGCATGGTGATGGCGCCCAGGATCGGCGAGGCATTCATCGAAATGAAGCCGCCCATCACTGGAGAAGACCGGGCACTTGGCCTTGTCGACTTCTCGATCTTTCCACACCTGGACCACCCGGGCTTCGACGAAAACACGATGGCCTGTGCCGAACAATGGGCGGCAGAAATTGGCGGCCCAGCCTACGCCATTGATGACCAGACGGCCATCCAGGTGGTCGACGGCGAGGTTAAGGTGATCTCTGAGGGTAGCTGGCGCCATTTTGGCGGCTAAGCCGTGCAAGATGAGTGCTACCGCCAACTAGGCTGTGCAAATACCAAAGCTAAACGGGCTCCATCTGGAGCCCGTTTGCCTGCCTGCGATCCGCTCGCTTATTCCCACTCAATCGTCGCAGGCGGCTTACCAGAAACGTCGTAGACGACACGGTTGATACCGCGCACCTCGTTGATGATGCGGTTCGATACGCGGCCTAGCAGCTCGTAGGGCAGCTCGGCCCAGTGCGCGGTCATGAAGTCGCTGGTGACCACAGCACGCAGGGCGCACACGTAGTCGTAGGTGCGGCCATCGCCCATCACACCGACGGACTTCACTGGCAGGAAAACGGCGAAGGCCTGGCTGGTCTTGTCGTACCAGCTCTTGCCGTCGGCGTCGCGCGTGTTGCGCAATTCTTCGATGAAGATAGCATCTGCGCGGCGCAGCAGGTCGGCGTATTCGCGCTTCACTTCGCCCAGGATACGGACGCCCAAGCCAGGGCCCGGGAAGGGGTGACGGTAGACCATCTCGTGCGGCAGGCCGAGCGCAACGCCCAGTTGGCGCACTTCGTCCTTGAACAGCTCGCGCAGTGGCTCAAGCAGTTTGAGGTTCAGCGTTTCGGGTAGACCACCGACATTGTGGTGGCTCTTGATGGTGTGGGCCTTCTTGGTCTTGGCGCCAGCCGATTCGATCACGTCGGGGTAGATCGTGCCCTGTGCGAGCCACTTCGCTTGCGGCAGGTGCTTGGCTTCGCGTTGGAAGACTTCGACGAATTCGCGGCCGATGATCTTGCGCTTTTGCTCGGGGTCGGTCACGCCGGCCAGGTGGCCCATGAATTCGGGGCTGGCATCGACATGGATCACCTTCACGCCCAGGTTGCGCGCGAACATATCCATGACCATCTCGCCTTCGTTGAGGCGCAGGAGGCCGTGGTCGACGAAGACGCAGGTGAGTTTGTCGCCAATGGCGCGGTGGATCAGCGCAGCGGCGACCGAGGAATCGACACCGCCCGAGAGGCCAAGAATCACTTCTTCGTCGCCGACCTGTTCGCGAATCTTGGCGATGGATTCTTCGATGTAGTTCGGCATCGTCCACGATGGCGTGGCATTGGCGATGTGCAATACGAAACGGTGCAGCAGCTCAGTGCCGCGCTTGGTATGCGTGACTTCGGGGTGGAACTGCACGGCGTAAAAGCCGCGCGATTCATCAGCCATGGCGGCGATCGGGCAGGAAGGCGTTTCGGCGATCAGCTTGAAGCCAGCAGGCATCGCGGTCACTTTGTCGCCGTGGCTCATCCACACGTCGAGCAGGCCGTCACCCGCATCGTTGATGCGGTCGCGCAGGCCTTCGAGCAACTTGCTGTGGCCGCGTGCGCAGATTTCGGCGTAGCCGAATTCGCGGACCGTGCCGGCCTCGACCTTGCCACCCAGCGACGATGCCATCCACTGCATGCCGTAGCAGATACCGAGCACAGGTACACCCAACTCGAACAGGCCCGCATCGGCCTGGTAGTCGCTTTCGTATACGGAATTGGGGCCGCCGGAGAGGATGATGGCCTTGGGGTTGAAGGCCTTGATCTCGGCCAGCGGCATATCGTAGGGGTGGAGCTCGCAATAGACATGCGCTTCGCGCACACGGCGCGCGATCAGTTGTGCGACCTGGGAGCCGAAGTCGAGGATGAGGATTTTGTCCATGGCGGCCTTCCGTGCAAAAACCGGATTTTACCTGAAGCGGCCCAACTCGTCCGCCCCTGCCTTGCCATAAATCATTGAAAAGCCGCGTTACGTCACCTGCAACGCGGCTTTTACATGTCATCAAATCTTCTCGCGGCTGCAATGCGCGTTCGATGTGCTTGTCATAAATGCACCCTAGAGTGCTGCCCGTTCTGTGCATTTACCCAATGACGGGACAACTCGGTCGGGCCGACACCCGGCGCCCGACCGTTATCTGGCTGTTCATTTTGATATCAATTTGATTGTATTGGAGATTGAGCATGAAGTTTTATATGAGCCTGATTGCCGCGGCTGTCTTTGCTACGGCCCTTCCCGCACACGCCGACAGCTGCGACAACGTGGTCGCCGCGCTGAACGACACGCTGTCGAACGAAATGGGCGACACGATCAACGCCGCAGAGCTGGTCAACGTGCTGCGCACGCTGAACAACGACAACAACACCAAGCTGCCGAGCAAGTTCGTGACCAAGGCCCGCGCCCAGTCACTGGGCTGGCGTCCTGGCGCCTCGCTGTGGTCGGTCCGTGCACTGTACGGCGACAGTATCGGTGGCGATGTATTCACCAATTCCGAAGGCTCGTTGCCCGATGGCTACTGGCATGAAGCCGACCTTGACTACACGGGCGGCCATCGCAACGCCAAGCGCATCGTCTATTCGACCGATGGGCAGCGCTATGTGACGGTGGATCACTACACGGACTTCTACCCGGTGGATGCGTGCGACTGATCGTGTAGCGTCGTCGTAACCGGGTTTGCGGCCACCTCTAGGTGGCCGTAACCATGTATCAGCACGTTGCTAGTGCCATTTGGCCTCAAGGGCGGCATACCGACCATCTTTGTGGATGGTCTCCAACCCTTCATTGAACAGACCCACGAAACGTTCCGCACTTGGGTATTGACGAGAAAATGCCAGGTAGAGACCTGGCTCGCCTGTCGTGCCGACCACTTTGAACCGGCCTTGGAATTCAGACTTATAACTCTCGAACAGATAATTGGCGACTTTGGCATAGGCCACCATGTACTCGACACGACCTAGCAGCAGCTTGCGAAAGCCTTGTACATCCTGGTTCGACACGTCGCGAATGATTTGCCGGTCAGTGTCGAATGCTTCGCCGTATTCGTAATTGTTGGTTACGCCCACGACTCGCCCTTCCAAGCTTTTTACTGTCAGCCCGACATCACGGGATGTCACCCGCGCGTAGATATTGATCCGGGCGTTGTAGAGTGGCTGTGCGTGCCATAAATAGTTCGCTTCAAGCAGGCTATTTCGCGCGGCATCGAAACAACCCAGCAGCGTTCCGGCGCGGGTTTCAGCCATGCAGCGGGCATAGGGTAGCGACTTATATTTCACGTCTACGCCCACGGCGTTGAATGCCGCCTGGACGATGTCTTCAGCAAAGCCACGTGGCTTACCGTCGACAACGCCTGAATAGGGATACCAGTCGTCTTCGGCGCCGATCTCCACGGTTTCGGCATGTACGGTGATCATCGTCGCCGTCAGCATCATCAATAAGCTCAGCAAACGTGTCACGCGCGGCTCCTCAGGGCTGTTGGCTGAGCAGAGAGCTAACTTGTTTCGCAAACTCGGGGGATTCGCGAACGAAGGCGATGGCGTTCCAGACTTCCTGTGTAAAAGCAGGGTATTGGGCAACCATCTGTTTGGAGAACATCGTGTAATAGGGCTTTTCAGCGAGAGAGACAGGTAGCCGCTCAATACGGCTGCGAAATTCCGGATGCTTGGCCAGCACATACTCCGCCGCTTCAGTCTGTGCCGCCACTGCGACTACACTGCCTAGCAATAGGTAGCGCATCAGATCGTCGATCTTCTTGGATGAGTCGTCGACCTTGACGCCTGCTTCCCGCAGATTATTGATGATGGAAAAGCTATTCTGCGCACCGATCGGGCCGTTGACGTTGCTAAAGACGCGGCCATCCCAATTCACTTCACTGCCCTTCAGACGGTAAAGTGAATAATGGGAGGTCAGCATACGACGGGTGTTGTCCAGCTCGCCATCCCGCATCGGGTAATTACCCATTTCCATACGCTCTGGCGCGAAGCTGGCATTCAGTACGCCGTCGACGGCGTTGATCTTCATTTCGTTGAGGCAACGTTTCCAGGGTTTAGCGACGATCACGATGCGTGTGCCCACCCGCGCAGCCACCGCATTCATCATCATACTGGTATAGCCGGGGTGCCCGATGATGACCCAGGGATAGTTATCTTGATCTTCTTCGCACAGGGTGATCGTGGCCGGCTTGGGGGCAGCCCATACCGAGCCGGCCAGCATAGCGATCATGCAAACCTGTCGTGCACGCATGAGCTTCCCTTTTGATGAACAATTGCGCCGGTGTATCGCATTGGGCATCAGTGATATGTCACTGCGCGCCTTCCATCAAAGCATAGTCCGGCCACACTTGCGTGCCGATCTGCAAGGCCGTTTAGGGTAGAAATAATATATTACAGCTGATGGACGGCGTCTTAAGGCAGACGTATACGACGATCAACGCTGGCGCGTCTTCATGGCGCGCTCGATTGCACGATCTGCATCGCGTTCGCGCTCGGTATCGCGTTTATCGTGCTGCTTCTTGCCCTTGGCCAAGCCAAACTGCAGCTTGATACGGCCTGCCTTGTAGTGCATATCGAGCGGTACGAGCGTAAAGCCCGCGCGCTCTACCCGGCCGATCAGTTTATTGATCTCGGCTTTGTTCAGCAGCAATTTGCGCGTGCGCGTCGGGTCGGTATAGACGTGCGTCGACGCGCTCAAGAGCGGCGAGATATGCGAACCGAATAGCCAGAAGGCGCCGTTGCGCAAGATGACGTACGACTCTTTCAGCTGTACCTTGCCGGCGCGGATGGATTTGACTTCCCACCCTTCCAGCACGAGGCCGGCTTCGAAACGCTCCTCGATAAAGTAGTCGTGAAATGCTTTCTTATTGTCGACGATGGACATGATGGCTGGATACGGGGCGCAGAGCGCGGTAAAGTCCTACGGGTGATTGCAACGGCCCACAACATGTCAGCCGATGGCACACCCACAAAAACATGGATTTTAACTGAATCGCTCACGCCATGCCCGCTCACGCCAAACGACTCTTCGTGATTTACGCCGGTGGCACCATCGGCATGCAACGTACCGACAACGGCTACGCCCCAAGCGTGGGCTATTTGCCGGCCGAATTGGAGCGCATCGCCAAGAGCACTCCCGGCTTCCCCGCCTATACGCTGAAGGAATATGCGCCGCTGATCGACTCGTCGAACCTGCGGCCGCTGCACTGGAATGCGATGGTGGCCGACATCGCGGCGCACTACAGCGACTATGATGGCTTCGTGGTGATCCATGGCACCGACACGCTGGCCTATACCGCATCGGCGCTGAGCTTCATGCTCGAGAATCTGGGTAAACCCGTCATCGTCACCGGTGCCATGGTGTCCTTGGCCGAGCAGCCTAACGACGCCGAACAGAACCTGATTGACGCATTTCGTTGGGCTTGCGAAGACAAGCTGCATGAAGTCTGCGTCGCGTTTAACCGCCTGCTGTTACGTGGCAACCGTTCGCGCAAACTCTGGGGAGCCGAGATTGGCGCCTTCGGTTCGCCCAACTACCCCATACTTGGGCGCGTGCAAGGGCATTATGAGTTCAACCCTGCCCTCTGCCAGCCCAGACCAACGCATGCCTTTCGCCCGCACTGGATCGACCCCGACCTCGCCATTGGCGGCGTCAAGCTTTACCCCGGCCACAGCGTACGGATGATCGAAGCCATGCTCTCTGAACCGCTCGCCGGGCTGGTCGTGGAAAGCTATGGTGCCGGCAATGCACCCGACGCCGATGCTGGCCTGATGGCAGCGCTGGCCGCCGCCTCGGCACGCGGTACCGTGATCGTAAACTGCACCCAATGCGTATCGGGCAAGGTCGAGATGGACGTCTATGCCGCAGGCTCTGGCCTCGCACGCGCTGGGCTGGTCTCGGGCCGAGACATGACGCCGGAAGCGGCACTGACCAAGCTGTATTTTGTGCTGTCGCAGCCACACACGGTTTTGACGCCTGCCGACAGCCTGCAAGTCAGCCTGCGCGGGGAGCTCAGTACCGAGTAGCATGCTCCATAGCCCTGCAATCGGCGCGCATCGGGCCGGCAAACCCGGTCTGGATAGGTGCCGATCAGACGCGAAACGGGAAATTCGTGCGAATAAGCCGTAAAATAAATGAGATACACGAGTCGCCCAGAATGACCATTCACGCACCATTCAAGCTTGACGCCCTGCTCGCCCTGATGACGGAGGAGAGCGGGAAATTTGCAGCGCATCATCGCGAGTTTGTCCTCTACAGCCATTTCCAGCCCATCTACAGCTTTGCCCATCGCCGCGTGGTCGGCCATGAAGGGCTGATGCGGGCATGGGGGCCGATGGGCAAGGCGCTGTCACCCTATACGGTGTTTGCTTCGGCCCGGTCGGAGCAAGAGCTGATCAGCCTCGACCGCCTTTCGCGGCTCTTGCATGCGCGTAATTTTGCGGCCGCGCCAAAACGCGAAGATGGCCCACCGCAGTGGCTGTTCCTGAATGCCGAGCCCAATGCCTTTGCCCAGGCGGGCGAGTCGGGACGATTCTTCCCCGAAATGCTCGCCACCATTGGCTTGCGGCCAGAACAGGTGGTTGTCGAGGTGCTGGAAACCGCCATCGACAACAATCGCCAGCTGGCGCGTGCCGTGGAGTATTTCCGTGAGATCGGTTGTCTGATCGCGATTGACGACTTTGGCGCCGGGCATTCCAACGTCGACCGGATCTGGCGTCTGAAACCCGATATCGTCAAGCTCGACCGCACGCTGATCGCCGATGCGTCTGACAACCGTGAAGCCCGGCAGATCTTGCCTGGGCTCGTCAACCTGCTGCATGAGGCCGGTGCCCTTGTATTGGCCGAAGGGGTGGAAACCAAGGAAGAAGCAGTGCTCGCACTCGAAGCCGATTGCGACTTGGTACAGGGCTATTATTTTGCGGTACCCGGCCCTGAGCTCAGCAGCACCGAGCCGCAGCACCCGCTGTTTGAATCGCTATGGACCGAGTTTAGTGCCGCAATGCAGCGCGAGATCGAACACAACCAGCGGCAGCTGACGCAATACACGGCATCGATGATGAAGTGCGCGGCACGCATGGCCGAAGGCGAAAGCCTGATCGGCGCTGCGGAAGAATTCATGAACCTGCCCGCGGCAATTCGCTGCTTTTTGCTCGACAGCGGCGGCCGCCAGGTCGGCGATAACCTGATCGACAAGCTACCTACCAGCAATAGCTTTCCCCGCTTTGCACCGCTCGATAATGTAAGCGGCGCAGTGTGGTCGCGCCGACATTATTTCCGCCAGGCCATGAAGCGCTACGGCGAGCTGCAGATCTCACGCCCTTACCTTTCGATTGCGGGCGAAGAACAGTGCGTGACGCTATCGATCGGCGTCACACTCGATGGCACGCCGCATGTGCTGTGCGGGGATTTGTACTGGCTCGGCCAGAGCGAGTTCGACGCGCAGAACCAATCCGTGGTATGATTTTGACGTATCTTGCGTAACAGCAAGGTGCTGCAGTTCAATGGCGGGTCTCCCCGCATTGCGGAGTCGTGAATCTGGTCAGGTCCGGAAGGAAGCAGCCACAGCGATGTATGCAAGTGCCGGGGGTCGGGCTCGCCACCCTCCCCTTTCCAAGATGCTGATTCGGCGGCGCAGACTGTCTTTTCGGCATGCTTTCACATGTACGCGTGGCGTTCTACGATGAATGCCATGCAACCCTGATTTGAACCCGCGATGAAGACCCGCGACCGTATCGTCCAGGAAAGCCTGCTGCTATTCAACAAGCACGGCGAGCGCCCAATCACGACGAACCATATCGCCGCCCACCTCGGCATCAGCCCGGGTAACCTGTATTACCACTTCCGCAACAAGGAAGAGATCATCTACCAGATCTTCCGCCAGTATCAGGACTATATGCGCGAGCATTTCAGCATCCCCGATACGCGCGAGTTGGCGCCTGAAGACCTCACTCGTTACCTGGAAGCCGCATTTGCAGCCATGTGGCAGTATCGCTTCCTGTTTTACGATCTACCGGGTTTGTTGGCGCGCAATTCGCCACTGAGCGAGGATTACCACGCCTTCGTACGCAGTGAACTGGCCCCCTTGCTGGCCCGAGCCTTTGGCAAGTTCGCCGAGATTGGCTTTCTGTCGGTCAAGCCAGTCGATATCCTGCCGCTCGCAACCAATGCCTGGCTGATCGCCAAGTTCTGGTTCCCCTTCTGGCAAAGCATCCGGCCCGATGTGCCGGTGACCGAAGAAACGAGCAAGCTGGGGATTCGGCAGGTGCTGTCGTTACTGAAACCCTATGTACAGCCCGATTACACCGAGCGCTTTGCGGTGATGGAAGCGCGCTATCCGCTCCCCATGCACGCGATCTAGGCACGACTCAAGACCGTCATCGTTTGACTGCTGAACAAGATAATCCTTAATCTAGGAACCCTATCTTCTCGCAGTACCAGACAATGGCCTTGGATCGGCTCAACGATATCCGCTTGTTTCTTGATGCAGCCCAACTGGGCGGCTTCTCTGCCGCTGGGCGCAAGCATGGCCTCTCGCCTGCGGCTGCAAGCGCCTGCATCCTGCGTATGGAAGCCGCGCTCGGCATCAAATTATTTGAGCGCACAACGCGGCGGCTTCGCCTGACCGACGAAGGCGAGCAGTATCGCCAAGCGTGTCAGATCGCCCTCGACACCTTGTCGGACGCAGAATTGGCGCTGCAAGAAGGGCGTGCAACAGTGCGCGGTACGGTCCGCATCTCGGCGCCATCCGACCTCGGCCGCAATCGCCTGTTGGACTATCTGAGCGAATTCCAACAGCAATACCCTGAGATCAAGTTTTCGCTTTCACTCAGCGACACCAACGCCAATCTGGTCGGCGACGAGATTGACCTCGCCATCCGCTACGGACAGCTGCCGGACAGCACCATGGCCGCCCGCCTGCTGGCGACCAATCACCGGGTCGTATGTGCCTCGCCCAGCCTGCTTGAGCGTGTTGGCGTACCCGCCCGCCCGCGCGATTTGGCCACCCTGCCTACGCTGGTCCTGGTCACCGGCGGCGGACCAATGCACGAGTGGAAATACGCCGGGCCCGAAGGCCCCAATGTGCTGCGCGTCACCCATCACCAAACCACCAACGACGGTGACGTGCTGCGCAAATGGGCGCTGCAAGGTCGCGGATTTGCGCTGAAATCGCGCATCGACATCGCCGACGACCTGGCTGCCGGCCGGCTGGTCACCGTATTGAGCGACTATTTTGCCGAACCGGCGCCCTTGAACGCCCTCTATCACCGAAGCACCCTCATGCCGGCTCGGCTGCGCTACTTGATCGATCACCTGACCGCACGGTTCGCGGCGATGTAATCGGTGTAGCCGCGATGGTCGCCACCAAACAGGGTTGAGGGGTCGAGGTCCGCCAGCGGCAGGTCGCCCGCCAAGCGGGCGGGTAGGTCAGGGTTGGCCACAAAGGGGCGGCCAAATGCCACCATGTCTGCCCATCCTGCAGCAAGCACGGTTTCTGCGCGTGCTTTGTCGTACCCCCCTGCCACGATGATCGTTCCAGGGAATACCGCGCGCAGTGCCTCGCGAAAGTCATCGGGGATGCTGGGTGCGTCGTCCCAATCCGCTTCGGAGAGGTGGATGTAGGCAATACCCAGCTTCGCCAGCTCGGCCGCAGCCAGCAGGATCGTCGGGATGATGTCGGGGTCGGCCATATCCTTGAATGTGATGTAGGGTGCGAGCCGTACACCGACACGTGTGGCGCCAATCTCTGCCGAGACTGCGCGAGCCAGTTCCAACAGGAATCGAACGCGGTTTTCACGCGAGCCGCCATATTGATCCGTCCGTTGGTTGGACACCGAACGCAGAAATTGGTCGATCAGGTAGCCATTGCCGCCGTGCAGCTCGATGCCATCGAAGCCTGCCGTAATGGCTCGGCGAGCGGCAAGCCTGAAGTCGTCGATGACGTCGGCGATCTCATCCACGGCGAGTGCACGCGGCATTGGGCAGTCCACCATACGCCCCACACCATCGTCACCGACCACCCAGACCTGCGTCTCTTTCGGCTGAATTGCGGACGGGGCAACCGGCGCAGCGCCCCCGTGAAAGACCGGGTGCGACACACGGCCGACGTGCCATAGCTGGGAGAAGATACGCCCGCCTGCCGCATGCACGGCTTGCGTTACACCCTGCCAGCCTTGTGCCTGTGCATCGGTATGGAAGCCGGGGGTGAACGAATAACCTTGCCCTTGACTGGATACCTGGGTGGCCTCACTCACAATCAGCCCCGCAGAAGCGCGCTGTGCGTAGTACTCCGCCATCATGGCGTTGGGAATATTGCCGGGCTGGCTGCTGCGCGCGCGGGTCATGGGGGCCATGACGATACGGTTCTGAACAGCCAGGGGGCCAATTTCCAGCGGGGAAAACAGGTTTTTAGGATGCGTCATGATCATTCTCACAAAGTTTGAATTGAAGCGTAAACAGGTAGGGCCGGTTTAGAGCAGCCCGCCACCTTCTACGTCGAGGACTGCACCTGTCATGAATCCGTTGCTCATGGCCAGCAGATAGGCCATCGCCACCTCGTTGGGTTGCCCGACGCGGCCGAGCGGCAAGCCCTGGCCGATTCGCACCATGCTGGCTACGCGAGCTTCCGAGCCCTCGGCGCCCCATAGCGCCGTGTCGATCACACCAGGGCTCACCACATTGACGCGGCGCGGCGCCAACTCCTTTGCCAATTGCTTACCGGCGGCCTCCACCGCGGCGTTCGCGGTGCTCTTGAGCAGGCTACCCGCCGAGAACTTGCGCGACAGCAAGCCCGATGTCAGGGTGATGGATGCATGCGGTGTTAGCACCGGGAGGGCTTGTTGAACGGCCAGCAGCATGCCGAACAACTTGACGCCAAAGGTCTGTTGCAGGTCCTCTGTGGCTAGGTCCGTCAGTTTGACCGATGCCCCTCGCGCACCAGCGGTGACAACCAGATGGTCAATCGGGCCGGTCTGCCCAAATGCCTGCCGGAGCGAATCGACATCGGTCACGTCAACCGTGATCGCGCGATACGGCCCATCGGCCGTTGCCGAACGGCCCATCAGCGTCACCTTGGCACCTGCCGCTGCAGCGGCCTCGGCTACAGCGCGGCCAATACCAGAGGTACCACCCAGCACCACCACATGCTGATCAGCCAGCGCCGTCGCCGCGAAAATTGTGTTTGCGTGCATGATCAATCC
>Ga0213872_10000693_pt1 | contig 25305 bp, 28 predicted proteins | sample VelepicomBERX_R2_FD_160071 | JGI IMG/M metagenome (GOLD analysis project Ga0213872, IMG submission 160071) | Rhizosphere microbial communities from Vellozia epidendroides in rupestrian grasslands, the National Park of Serra do Cipo, Brazil - RX_R2 | ecosystem: Host-associated > Plants > Roots >...
TACAAACCCATGCCGAAGCGGCAGGGTTTTCCGTCGTGCGTGATTTCTGCGGCCATGGCGTTGGGCGCGTTTTCCATACAGCCCCATCCGTTTTGCATTACGGTGAGCCCGGCGAAGGGTTGGTGCTGCAACCGGGCATGATTTTTACCATCGAGCCGATGATCAATGTGGGCCGCTATGACATCAAAGTTCTGGCGGATGGCTGGACGGCGGTGACCAAGGATAAATCCCTGTCCGCTCAGTTCGAGCATTGCATCGGCGTGACGGAAACAGGGTGCGAGGTTTTTACGCTGTCGCCCAAGGGGCTGCACCGTCCGCCCTATACCCTATCCAATGACTAAGGCCGCGGTGCAGGCCAAGGAAGGCAAACCCCATTATCATGGGCATCGTGACCGCCTGCGTGAAAAATTCTTTACGGCAGGCGCCGACGCTTTTCAGGATTACGAGCTGCTGGAATTGCTGCTGTTCACCGCAATTCCACGCCGTGATGTGAAGCCGTTGGCAAAAGAACTGCTGGCTGAATTTAAGGATCTGTGGTCGCTTTTGAATGCGCCCGCTGACCGGCTACTCGCTTTCGGTCTCAGCGAAGCCGTGGTTGCGTCGTTGCTGGCGACGGGGGCTGTCGCGCTGCGCGCGCACAAAACATCTATTCGGCAAACAACACTGCTGAACAGTTGGCAACGCATCGTCGATTATTGCCGCGCCGCCATGGCGCACGAAGGACAAGAACAGTTCCGCCTTTTGTTCCTTGACCGCAAGAACCAGCTTTTGGGGGATGAAGTGCATCAACGCGGCACCATCGACCATGCCGCTATTTACCCGCGCGAGGTTGTGCGCCGGGCGTTGGAGGTTGGGGCAGGGGCGTTGGTTTTGGTGCATAACCATCCCAGCGGCGATCCGCAGCCAAGTCGTGAAGATATCACCTTGACGCAGGCCATCGTTGAAGCCTGTAAACCGCTGGGCATCGTTATCCACGACCATTTGATTATCGGGCGGCAGGGGGTTGCCAGCTTTAAAAACCTCGGCCTTCTGTAAACCGTGCGATAATTGGCAACAACCAGTTGATTTTATACAAAAAATCACCAATGATGATCACGATTCGACGCGCGCCGTTTTCGGCCACTTCAGAGGGAGCCTTTTATGCGCTTTGGTTTGACAATTTCCGCCCTGCTTCCGCTTGCCGCGCTTGTGGCGTTGGCCGCCTGTACGCAAGGTAACGTCGCGCAATTCTGGCGCCCGATCAGTGAACCGAATATCCAACTGCCGCTTGATAAAGCGCAGCGCAAACTGAACTTTGATATCAGCCAATGCCATTGCGGTATTTATCCGACCAGCACGCCGCGTGATGAGGGGGTTGAGTTTCAGGAAGACAAGCAACGTCTGGCCGAAACCGGCTTGACCGTCGCTACCGACAAAGACAATCAGTGCGTTCAGCAACCCAGCCTGATCGTCAGCGAATGCATGCGTCAACGTGGCTGGGAAGAAACCCATTGCTCAGGCCGCATGCCATTGGCGGGTGGCGGATCGCTTTGCTCGGCCTATCTGCCGCCTAGCGAATAACCCATGCCGACGCAGGGCCACTTACCGCATATCCTGTTTGTGGGATGCGGGAATATGGGGTCGGCGTTATTGCGGCGGTTCGCTGCGAACAAACTCGCCGCGTCACTGCGCGTCATTAAACCGACACCCCTTGCGCCGGATCTGCACCCGCTGGCCGAATGGCATTCCGGCATTGATGGTCTGCCCGTCGGTTATACACCCGATATTGTAGTCTTGGCCGTTAAGCCGCAAGTGATGCCGGACGTTATTCCTGTCTATGCGCGTTATAGCGGCGCGCTATTCCTGTCCATTGCTGCCGGTGTGCGGCTTTTCCAATTGCGCCACATGCTTCAAGGCGCGGCGCTGCTCGTGCGTGCAATGCCCAATCTGCCGTCGGCAATCGGGCAAGGCATGACAACGGTTGTGACTGATGCGTCCTTGCCTGCGCTCCATCACGCATGGACACAAGATCTTATGGAAAGCCTCGGCCGTGCTTTGTGGGTAACAACCGAAGATGACATGGACAAGGCTGGCGTTGTGGCCGGGTGTGGTCCGGCATTTGTGTTTGCGGTGACAGAGGCGCTGGAACAGGCGGCTTTATCTTTGGGCCTCGCGCCGGACGTAGCCGCGCTGTTGGCACGACAAACGATGGTAGGCAGCGGCGCGCAACTGGCCGCATCGGATGTAACGCCAGCACTGTTGCGTGAGGCCGTCACCAGCAAGGGCGGTAGCACGGCGGCCGGTCTGACCGTTTTAATGCGGGATGTGGGTGCGGGCGAAGGCGCTTTACAAAATCTGTTCAGGCTGACGACGGAAGCCTCCCTGCGCCGTACAAAAGAATTGGCGGGTGGCAAGCCATGATCCGCAAGAAACAGAAACAATCAAAAATCCATACGCAGCAGCGTGTATATCAGGCAGCGCTGGACCTGATTGCGACCGAAGGGTGGACGACATTTTCATTAGAGTCAGTTGCGCGGCGATTGAAGATTCCGGTTGCGCGGGTTTCGGCTTTTTTTCCTGATGTGTATGCTGTGGCGCAGGCATTGTCTGATGATCTGAACAAACGCGTGCAACACAGCGCTGCGTCCATCGGCGAATTATCACTGCGCGAAGGCGTATTTGAACTGTTGATAACGCGCTTTGAATTGATGCAACAGAACCGCCTTGTATTTCTGGCATTGATAACTGGGGCCAAGGCAGACAGGAAACTTGCGTGGCAGGGCGTGAACGCAGCTCATGTTGCAATGCGGCAAATCCTGACTTTGTGCGGTCATGATGCGCAGAAAAGCAGGGACAGATTGCTGGTTTTTGGGCTTATGGCGCTCTATGCGCGAGGACTCTGCGCGTGGCAACAGGATGCATCCAAAGACTTGTCCCGGACCATGGCGGTCATTGATCGTTTAATGGCTCGGGCCGAGACTTTCTCATCCCTTATTTCACCTGCATGTAACCCATTGAAATAATTCATGGTTAATATCAAAAAATCTGAAGTAAAAAGATAGTGACAAATATTAACAAATAAGTCATAAGGATCTTATTCGACGCCGTTGCCGTCGTGCCAGATCGTGAATAGCTCAGCCTCAGGGCATGGATGTCACGACTGCAGGTTTTCAGCTTCTAACAGGAGTTTGCCATGTCAGAACAGAGCACGAACCCATTTGCAGACCTGAGTTTCTGGAAATGGATGGATCCTTCCAAGGCCGCCGGTGAATACAAGATTCCGAATTTCAACTTTGACGCCGTTATGTCGGCCCAGCGCCGTAACGTGGAAGCGTTCAGCGCTCTGAACAAGGCCGTGTTCGAAAGCTGGCAGAGCCTCGCGCGCCGTCAGGCCGATGCTGCCCGCCAAAGCTTCGAAGAAGCCAACAGCTTCGCCAGCAGCTGGGCCTCATGCCCGACAGCCGAAGAAAAGGCCATTCGCCAGGCCGAAGCTTCCAAGGCTGCTTTTGAAAAGTGCCTGACCAATCTGCGCGATGTCGCCGAAACGGTCGCCAAGTGCAATAATCAGGCTCTGGAAACCGTCAGCACGCGCGTGAGCGAAAGCGTTCAGGAAGTGCGCGAGATCATCAAGGGTGGCAAGGCCGCCTGATCGTCACTGATCAAGAATAAAAACGCGGGCTTGCCCCGCGTTTTTTTATGCCTGCTGAACCAGACGGGTCAGGGTCTCAAACTGTGCTACGGTCAGATTTTCCGCGCGCAATGTCGGCTCAATGCCTGCCTTCATCAACAAAGCTTCTCCGCCTAATGGCTTGAGTGAAACGCGCAACATCTTGCGGCGTTGTCCAAAGGCAGTCGCCGTTATCCTCTCCAGCACATCCAGTCTGACGTCGGCAGGTCTGTCGTGGCGTGGGGTCAGGTGAACAACGGCCGAGTCAATTTTGGGTGGCGGGGTAAAGGCGCGCGCCGGAATATCCATCACCCGTTCAGCGTTACAGCAGAATTGTGACAGCACCGACAGGCGGCCAAAGGCTTTGCTGTTGGGTTGGGCGGTAATGCGATCCACCACTTCGGCTTGAAACATCAGGGTCAGGCCGTTCCATGCTGGCATTTGCTTTAACCAGCCGATGAGCAGCTCAGTACCGATGTTATAGGGCAGGTTGGCAATGACATAACGCGGGCGGTCCATGGCTGCTGCAGGCAGGGCAAGCAGGTCAGTGCGCAGCGCGTCGCCCTCAATAACGTGCAACCTGTTGTCCGAAACGGCGGCAATGTCTGCCAATGCGCTCAGGCAACGATGATCTTTTTCAATGGCAACAATCTGTGCCGCATCGGAGTCCACAAGCGCGCGTGTCAAACCGCCTGGCCCCGGCCCCACTTCGCAGACCAGACTGCCTGACAAGTCACCGGCCTTGGCCACAATAGCGCGTGTCAGGTTCAGGTCACAAAGGAAATGCTGGCCCAACGCTTTACGCGCAGCCAACTCATGGCGGGCAATGACGTCGCGCAAGGGGGGCAGGGTATCGGTACGCACGCCGGGCCTAATTGCCAAAGCGGATGTCGATATAGGCCGTGCGGCGCAGGTCGCGCATCAGGCGGCGCGCTTGTAGCTCCAGTTTTTCTGCCCCGATGCTGTTGGTCAGGCTGTCACGCAGGCCAGATGTATCCGTCGAATGGCGGCCGCAGACAAACATGGCCAGAACACCTTTGTCCGTGGTGATGGGGGCGCTGGCCTTGCCAATCGGTAGGTCATGGATTTTTTCGTTCAGCCATGCCGGAATCTTATTCGCCGGCGTTTCACCCAGATCCTGATACTTCCATTCGGGGAAACTGCTGGCCACCTTGTTGCGTAACGCATCGCAACCATCGACTTGTTGTGACAATTGGCTCAACTGCGCCAGAACGGCAGCCCTATCTGTTTTGGAGTCAAATGGGTGGAAGATTTGCTGCATTTGTATTTTGCTTTCACTGGCACCTGCATCCGCCGTGATGGTGCGTTTGTCGCGCAGGCCGATGATATAATAACCGCTGGCCGCGCGGATTGGCCCCGCAACCTGGTTGGTATTCATATCGATAAGGGCTTTGTTGACCTCAGGCGCCATTTGGCCTTCCTGCACCCAACCGATATCGCCACCGGCAGCAGCACTGGTGTTTTGTGAGAACTGATGTGCGATGGCGCCAAAACTGGTGCCGCTCTTCAATTGCTTGACCAAATTATCAGCCAGCTGGTGCACCTGTTCTTCATCCTTGGGGTTGTCGATGCCCAGGTAAATTTCGCTGACCATAAATTCCTGCTTGCCGCTGTTGGCGCGCAAGCGTTCCAGCGCGGCGTCAACCTCGTCGTCGCCGACATCCACGCGCGGGCGCAATTCACGTTGTACAACCTTGTTCCAGGACAGGCTGGCGCGGATTTGTTGCTCCAAGGCGCCTGACGCGATGCCGTGCTGTTTCAGATAATCATCCATGCCGCCGATGATGTTGTTGTCATGGGCTATGCGTTCCAGCGTTTGCTGTATTTCGGCCTTGTTGACGTTGATTTCCAGTCGCTTCGCTTCCTGCATCTGCAATTGCTCATCGATCAGGCCACGCAAGACCTGCGGTATCAAGTGAGATCGAACTTCGTCATTATCAGGCAGGTTGGATGACAGAATTGCCAACTTGTAGCGCGAGAAAATATCGGCTGTCGTCACGATGTTGTCGTTTACAACAGCGGCGATTTTATCCTGTGCCCCGCTTTGTTCGGCTTGACTGTTCAGAGCTGACTGGTCCACGCGCTGCGCCATCGCGGTTACGGGTATCAGCATGAGGGCGAGCGTCAGCGGAAATTTACGAAGCCAGAGTTTCATCTTATCCATCTTCCATATGAAGCAGAACGGCGTTGCTAAGGAACAAGGCAACCAGGGGTATGCCCCAGGCCGCCAGTGTGACGGGCAGGTTTTGATTGGCGCCAAGGGCCGTGACGATATTATTCAACACGAAAACGCCCACGCCCAATACGGCGCCTAGCAAAACCGTCTCCATGATGCGTCCGCGGCGCGACATGCGCAAGGAAAACAACGCGGCGAAAAACACCATGGCGCATAGCAGGATAGGTTGCGCCAGCAGGCGCTGGAATTCCAGTTCATGCCGCACGGGTGGCAAGCCTATGGTCTGTAGGGCTTCAATAAAGGCGGGCAGTTCCCAGAATGAAATGGTATTAGGTGGCGCCATGCTTTCCTGAATTTTATCAAGCGTCAGGGTAGTCGCCAGATGGTAATGCTCTACCGCCTGTTGTGCTTGCTGGTCCATGTTCATCCAGCCGCTGTCCATTTCCCAGTACCCGTCACGTAAAACGGCAGATGGTGCGTCAATGCGGCCCTGATAATGGTCGTCTGTGTCAAAGATGAAAACGATAACTGGCGTCAGGGTCATCGGGCCCTGTGTCACATGGTCTGCGTGGATCAGATAGCGATGGTCGTTATCGCGTTGGCGGAGCCAAAGGCCGGCGCCAGTCAGCTCCATCAACGGTGCGTGTTCCAGGTAACGCATTTCCAACTGTTTGTAGCGGCTGCTGAAATGGGCGCCCAACGGGTTGATGATGGACAGGTTCAGGCCGCCGAAAATCAGCGTCACCATTAGGGCAGGCGCCAAAAATTGCCAGGCTGACAGGCCGACCGCGCGCGCAATGGTCAATTCCTGACTGCGCGTCAAGCGCCAGAATGTGAACATGCCTGCAAACAATACGACGAAGGGCAAAACATGCTCTACCGTTTCCGGCAGTTTATACAGGCCCATACGCAGCAGCATGCTAAACGGCGTGTCGCTGTGCGCGGCGCGGCGCGCCAGTTCGGCGACTTCGAACAGATAGATGATACTGGCCAGCGTTCCCAGAAATACACCGAACCACAGCAGATATTGCCGGGCCAGATAATGGCCTAATGTCATGCGGTTGATCATGATGCAGCCGCCGTCTTTCTGCTGCTGCGCACCGGGCGTAGGCCCAACAGGCTGAGGCACAACGGCACGGGCATCAATGCCACAACATAGAGGATTATCCCCATCTTTTCATGCTTGGCGATAAGGTGGCTGAGCGACATAAAACTCGCCTGTGTCAGGATGATACTGGCCATAGCAGTCAGAATGCGGTTTCCCATGCCACGGCGGTTAAACTCGCCCGCCAGCAGTGCCGTCAGGCCGATCAGTGCGTAGGATATTGCCAAAAGGGGCGACGCCAGACGTTGGTGAAGTTCGGCAATCAAATAGGGTTCGGTTGCGCGACGTTGTAACATGTCTTCGCTGGGGTGCATGAGTTCCGAAAGCGTTTGCTCGCGCGGGTCAGGCAGGCGGCCCGTTTCGGTTCCACGCAGCGAATCCAGTTCTAATACATACTGGTCAAACGCCAATTCGGATAAGCGGCCGGTTGTAGGATCCATTTCCTGACGGCGGCCGTTAAACACAACAATCTGTTGCTGGCCGTTGCGTGAGACGATCTGTCCCGTATCCGCCATAATGGTGATAGGCATTTCCGGTTTGCGAATATCGTGGATCAAAACACCTTCCAGCCCGCCATTATCACCGCGTTTGCGGGTAAAGAATGTCAGGCCGTCCGTTATGTCGTTAAAACTGCCGGGGCGGGACAGGAACACGGCGTAACTGTTGCGGACCTTGTATTGCAGGTTCACAAGGTCGCGGTTGGCCTTGGGCGTCAGCCAAAGTGTCAACACGAAACACAACCCCACGGTGATAAAGGCCAGCACCAGCCCCGGCAACGCTTGCGTCATGGGGCCAATGCCTGCCGCGCGCATAACGACCAGTTCGCTGTCGACTGACAACTTGTGATAAACAAACAGGGTGGCAACGCCAAGACTGATGGGCAAAACCAACGGTAAAAAGGTCGGGACCGACAAGCCCAGCAATTTACCAAAGACCCAGAGCGTGGATGCGTTATTGATAACAAGCGACAGCAGACGGAACATCTGTGAAAACAGCACGACAAAACTGATCGCGATAGCCGCGAACAGGAAGGTTCCAAGCAATTGCCGGAAAAGGTAAAAAGCCAGTCTATTCATTCCCAGAAGGCGCATCTGTCACTTTCGTCCGGCCACAAACCCCGGGGCGGCCCACCCCATTAATTCATATAGACAAAATGCATAGTCGGTTTAATCTCATTGGGCAAATGCCGTTTTTGCGTCCCGCCTTAAACCGTTAACAGGATATCCCCATGATAAAAATCAGCTTTGCCGCCGATACAGCTATCCCCAGCAACCACAGTCTGGTCGTGACCGTCGCCGAATCGCAGAAATTGGGCAAAGCGGGCGCCAAGTTGGATAAAAAACTGGGTGGATTGCTGAAGCGCGCCATGAAGGATGGGCACTTCACCGGCGCGGCGGATAAGACACTGACCATCCTGTCGCCTGCCAAGACGCGTCTCAGCCGTATTATTCTGGTCGGTATCGGCAAGGCGGATGCCGTTACAGACCAATCCGCAAAATCGGTAGGTGGTGCGGCTTATGTGGCAGTGGGTGGTAAGGAAGCGCAGGCGGCCCTGTTGGCTGATGACCATGCAGGCAACGCGCTATCGCTTGCAGATTTTGCCGCCAATCTTGGTGCGGGCGCCAAATTGCGTTCGTTCCGTTTTGACAAATACATGACCAAGCAAAAGCCGGAACAGAAGCATCAGTTGAAATCTATCAGCATTCTGTCCGCCGATTTTGCTGAGGCCCGTCGTGCCTATGTGGCACAGGATAAGGTTGCCGATGCCGTGCATCTGGCGCGTGAACTGGTCAGCGAGCCCGGCAATGTGATTTTCCCGGACAGCCTTGCCGCGCAGTGCGCCGAGCTGGAAAAGCTGGGCGTCGAGGTTGAAATTCTGGACGAAGAGCAAATGCAGCAACTGGGCATGGGCGCGTTGCTGGGCATCGCGCAGGGCAGTGAAAAGCCGCCGCGCCTCGTGACTATGACATGGACCGGCGACCCGCACAGCCGCGACACGCGGCCCGTCGCACTGGTTGGTAAAGGCGTGACCTTTGACACGGGCGGTATCTCCCTGAAACCGGCGGCGTCTTTGATGACCCACAACATGAAGTACGACATGGCCGGTTCGGCGGCGGTTATCGGCACGATCAAGGCGTTGGCCGGGCGCAAGGCCAAGGCGAACGTCGTTGGGGTTGTCGGTTGCGTAGAAAACATGCCTGATGGCAACGCGATCCGCCCGGGTGATATCGTGACATCTATGTCGGGGCAGACGGTTGAGGTTCTGAACACGGATGCCGAAGGTCGTATGGTTCTGGCGGATGCCGTCTGGTATGCGCAGGATCAGTTTAACCCGCGCTGCGTCATCGACCTCGCGACCCTGACGGGGGCCATCATCATCTCGCTCGGCGGTGAATATGCCGGTATCTTTAGTAATGATGATAAACTCAGCGATCAATTGACCGCAGCGGGTAAGGCTGTGGATGAAAAGCTGTGGCGCTTCCCGTTGGGTGATGCCTATGATAAGCAGCTCGACTCCACTGTTGCCGACATGAAGAATATCGGCAATGCAGGCGAAGCGGGCAGCATCACCGGCGCACAGTTCATTAAGCGTTTCGTTAAAAAGGGCACGCCCTGGGCGCATCTGGATATCGCCGGTGTGGCGGATCAGGGCAAGGATTCGACCCTGTACGGCAAGGGTGCAACGGGGTTTGGTGTGCGCTTGCTGGACCGCTTTATTGCCGATAATTTCGAAGCGAAGTAATCGGGCACGTTGCGCGCATGGCGGATATTCACTTTTACCACATGACGCGCACCGCGTTGGAACAGGCGCTGCCTGAACTGCTGGAAAAAACGCTGGCGCGTAGCTGGCGGGCGGTTGTGATGACAGGCTCGACGGAACGGGCGGAAGCATTGACGCAGCATCTCTGGACATGGAAGCCGAACAGTTTCCTGCCGCACGGCAATGCGCGTGACGGACACGCCGTTGATCAACCTCTATGGTTTACGGCGGATGACGAACGCCCGAATGAGGCGGAAGTGCTGTTTATGACAGATGGTGCCGTCTCAACGCATGTCGCGGATTACATGCGCGTTTGCATGATGTTCGACGGCAACGACCCGGATGCCGTGACTGCTGCGCGGGCGCGCTGGAGTGAATATAAAAACAGCGGCCACGCCCTTACTTACTGGCAGCAAACCGATAAAGGCTGGGAAAAGCGCAGTTAGGTGCGTGCGCCGCTTTGCTGTTGCAGTTGTTTGCGGTGGTGCCTGTGATGGTGATGATGCACCTTCGTGCCGCCCACAATCCTGGCGGGCACTACAACGCCTGCCTTGGGCAGTGTCGTCACACACAGATGATGTGCGGAGGCGTAGTTCAGTACACCCGTTGCGCCACCACCGTTAAACGCAACTTCCAACCCCTTCATATCATCAACTGACAAATTGGGGTCATGCCCGGCTGGCGCGTGCATGAAGACTTGGCCGGTTTTGGGGTCAACAGGGTCGGCCGCGCTGACCATAAACCCGCCGCCATTGCCATAACGCACAACGACCGAGTTGTTATCTTTGTCTTCCGTCGGATTGATATGCAGCTGCTGCGCGCCGTCTGCGGTTTTATCCAGATGCATATCCTGCGGCACATTGGCGGCCTTCAGGTCATTCAATGTAACGCCGCGTGAACGCGCGGGCGGCAGGGTGCTTGTGGTGATGGTGGTATCAGCGGGCTTGCCTGCTGCCGGTGTAGGTGATGCCTGAGCGGTCGCTGCTTTCGACTCGGGCGTGGCGGATTGGGGGGCTGCGCCTACGGCTTGCGGCGCTGCACCTTGCGTTGTGGTGACCTGCTGTTTTTTTTCGGTTGTTGTGTCTGGTGTAGCGGCATCGCCAGATTTAACCACAACCGTTGACGTGTCTGGTGAATCCGTTGCTGCCGTAACTGTTAATTGATCGGGTGAGTCGCCAGCTTGGAAGATAACTCTGGCTTCCGCTTTATCCGCGGAGACGACAATCTTCTTCTCACCACCAGTCTGCGCGACAACTTTCGTTTCAGCCCCGGCTTGTGCAACGACAGCTGTTTCCTGACCAGAAGTAACAGTAACACGCTGTGATTGAACGGTTTTATTAGGGGCTTCGGCCATCATATCTCCTGAAATCAAACGCTGCACAAAAGGTTTCTTGGTATAAAGCGCTTCCTGCTGACAGTAATTCTTACCAAAATGTTAAGCACAGGCTCAAGTATCATCATAATAGAAAATACTTTCATGTTGGTAAAAAATATTTGCATTAACCATTTTTTGGAATTGCTTTCAGGGTCGCCAAAAATTTATAGATTTTTTACGAACGGGTAACCTTTCGCTAACCACATTCGACCGGAGAATATTATGGCCCAGGAAGCACAAGCAAGCGTCACGATTGAGACCAGCGAACCAAATACTACCGAACATACTGGCGTTCGCAAGCACCGGCGCTCGCAACCCCAATCAACCACGGCTGGGACAGCTAAGCCGCGCCAAACGGCGCAGGCCGAGCGCACGGTCAGAACATCAGGTCCGACAGTTGTTAACGTGAATGTTGGCGCTTCCGCAGCAGCCAGTGCCCCGACTGCACAACCACAGGTTACACCTCCCGCCCCGGTCACAGCAGCTGCACCGGCGCCGCAGAACATCAATATCTTTGCACATTTCACGCCCGAGGAAGCGGGTCGCCTGAACAAGTTCATGGATGAAATGAATTGCGACCTGGATATGCAGACTCATGTCGCTGGTGCGTTCGTTGCCATGAAGCACTATGTGGGTCGTAATGGTGTGGTCGAATCCATTGACCTGCTTGAGCGTATGCCGAACCTCAGCGTTCAGGAAGTGTGTGACCTGACGAATGTCATGGCGCGTAACCCGGGCTTGATGCATCAACTGGGTAAAATTACAGACAATGGCATGTTGCAAGATACGGCAGATAGCCTGATGGATGCCGCCAGCAGCATGGACCGTCGCGAATTTGATGCGACAGCCAAGCTGTTAGGCAAGTTGCCACCGGAAGCTATTAAGCCGACGGTTGAGAAGTTGATGCATGCCCGTTACTCGATGGCTGCGCATGGCATGTCCGAAGATGATTATGTTGGTATGTGCGACCAGTTGGCTGGTGCCGCCAACGGCATGGCCCCCGGTGACCGTGTGCAGGCCGTTCAGGCGTTTATTGACGCGCGTCCGTATATCACCAACGCCACGTTCGGCAACATGGTGAGTGACTCCACCAACCCGACGCTGTTGGTTCAAGATGAAGCGACATTGTCTGCTGATGCGCAACGCGGCCGCAAGGACGACAAGAAGATCGAAGACGCCTATATGAAGGCGCGTGCCGATGGTCATTACAAGGCGGGCACCATGACGGTTGGCCCGAATGGCGTGTTCGACTATTCGACCAGCAACATCTGGGCGCAGAACATGCATTATGACCAGGATGGTCATCCGGCCGGTGTGACGCAGGGCGGTGGTACGGCTTTCGTCAGCGCGTTGGGCAGTTTTATTGCCGATACAGGCGTTCTGTTCCAGGGGCTTGGTGTTTACAAGGTCGGTCAGGCTGCCAGCCGTGGTCTGCTGCGTGACCAGGTGAACAGCAACAACACAAACAGCGGCAACACCGTTAACAGCAATAATACGAACAGCAACAACCGCACGAACAACAGCAACAATACCGCCACAGGCCAATCAGTTGTTGGCAGCGGTACAGCCGGTGACCTGAATTCAGGTGGCGGCAGCATCGTAAAGGGTAATAACGGCTCTGCTACGGCGTCCAGCAATAACGGCACCAGCTATCAGGCAGGTGGTGATAATGTGCTGGGTACCAAGACCACAACTACAACAACGACTGCGTCAGGTCAGGCTTCGGTTAATACCGGCAGCGGTTCGTCAACGGGTGGTACCGATAACAGCAACGGTGGTATCAACCAAGCTGGTTCAACCGGTGCAACTGCCAGCGGTGGCCATGACAACAACCATGACAATGGTAACGATGTCGGTAACAATGCCGGAAATAATAACGGCAGCAACTTTGGTACCGGCACAGTGAGTGGTACAACGACAGTCACGACACGGACTGCGGCGGGCCAAAAAGTAACCCAAGGCATGTAAAAGACAAGCCGCAAGGCTAAGCAAGAATGGCGGGAACTTCGGTTCCCGCCATTTTTTTATGCGCAGACTGTGACTGTGCGGGTCAGTATTCTTCCGGCTCCTGACCAAAGCGGCGTTCAAGGTCTGAGAAGCGCGTAAACGCACCGTCGAAATGCAGTTGCACGATGCCGATGGGGCCGTGGCGTTGTTTGGCGACCACGACTTCGGCGATGTTGCTGATTTCCTCGCCGCGCTGCTGCCAATTCTGGTAACGCTGGTTGAACTTTTCGTCGCCTTCGTCCTGGCGGCGCGTGGGTTCGGCGCGTGCATGGTAATATTCTTCACGATACACAAATAAAACAACGTCGGCGTCCTGTTCAATCGAGCCGGATTCGCGCAAGTCAGCCAATTGCGGCCTTTTGTCTTCGCGCATTTCAACGGCACGCGACAACTGTGACAGGGCCACAACCGGAATATCCAGTTCCTTGGCCAACGCCTTCAAACCGCGCGTGATTTCCGAGATTTCCTGCACCCGGTTGTCATCACGCTTGCCGGAACCGCTCAGCAATTGCAGATAGTCGACGACGATCGCGCCCAGATGCGGCACCTGGCGTTTCAGGCGGCGCGAGCGGGTGCGCAGACCGGCGATGGTCAGGCCCGGCGTGTCGTCGATATACAATGGCGCGCGCGACAGGAACTTGGCCGCCTCAAAGAATTTTGAGAAATCCTCGGTTTTCACCTCGCCACGGCGGATCTTGTCGGACGGCACTTGCGCGTGTTCACCCAGCAAACGGGTGGCGAGCTGCTCGCTCGACATTTCAAGCGAGAAAAACGCGACGGCTGAGCCTTCCTTGCCTTCGCTTTTGTACCACGCGTTCGCGGCGTTACAGGCGATGTTGGTTGCCAGTGCGGTTTTACCCATGGACGGACGACCCGCCAGAATAACAAGGTCGGATTTCTGCAAACCGCCCAGTTTGCGGTCCAGATCGCGTAAACCGGTCGTCACGCCGGTGACGTGGCTGTCGCGCTTGTGCGCTTCTTCCGCCATCTTGAGGGAGCCGAGCAGCGCTTTCTCAAGCTTCACAAAACCACGATCCAGCTCGCCAGTACGTGCCAGCTCGAACAGACGCGTTTCTGCCTGTTCAATCTGCCGCGCGGCGGGGTTGTCCAGATCATGACGGTAGGCTTCGTTGACCGTGTCCTCGCCAAGGATGATGAGCTGCCGCCGTGTGTAAAGTTCGTGGATCAGGCGGCCATAGTCTTCGACATTGATGATGCTGATGACACTGGCGGCCAGATCGCCCAGGTATTGCGCGCCGCCAAGGTCGGACAGGGCAGGGTCATTTTCAAACAGACCGCGCAGCGTTTTGGGGTCGGCTATCTGCCCACGATTGATCAGTGTCGATATCGCGCCGAAAATACGGCCATGGACCGGGTCGTAAAAATGTTCGGGCTGCAGCAATTCGCCGATGCGTTCAAAGGCGGTGTTGTTGATGAGGATGGCGCCAAGGAGGGCTTGCTCCGCCTCGATATTATGCGGCGGTGTGCGCTGAATGGGGACCAGATCCGTGCCCGTGCTGCGCAATGCTGGGAAATTGGTAATGCTCTCGGCCATGTGATCATCCCTTAACAGGCGACCATCTTAGCCAAACCCAGCGAAAAGGCAGAGCCTTATTTAACCCTGTCTGTGGATGCTGGGGATAAATTACCCAATATTATCATAGGCCTATTAAACAAGTGGTGCACCTACGTCGCTGACCATCCACCGGCTGCGCAATTCCGTGCGGTGCATCGCGAACCACTGCATGGCGATAATAGTCTGGGAGTCGCGGAACTGGTTATTGAACAACATGCGTATCGCCGCCGTCGCCGGAACAACATGCACGCGGATATCTTCGTTTTCGTGCGCAAGACCACCGGTTGCGCCGTGCTTTGGCGCGTGTATGCGTCCGGCGAAAAGCGTGATGTGTTCGGTCGTGCCGCCGGGGCTGTCAAAGAAGCTGAATATTTTTTGTATCTCCAGCACGTCGCAACCCGCTTCTTCTTTCGCTTCGCGGCGCGCGGCTTGTTCGATGGTCTCACCGACATCGACCATGCCCAAAACGACTTCCGTCATCCACGGATCTTCGCCCAGAGCCAATGTTCCGGTGCGGAATTGCTCGACCAGCACGATCATATCTTCGATGGGGTCGTACAGTAGAATACCCGCCACGTGGCGGCATCGGTCAAACACTTCGCGCGTATAGGGGGCGCCCATCGTGCCGTCAAACCGTTCGTGCTGGACATGATAACGGTCGACGCGGAAATAACCCTGAAACAGGGTTTCACGTTGCAGAACCTGGTATTTTTTGTCTGTCATACTGAATGGGTGCCGTATTGGTGTGTGAAGAGAATAAACACTAGCGGCTGAATCAATGACCCTCAAGGCGTAATCACCCCGGCTCTATTGATCAAATGCTGCGTAATATTAAGGACGGCTTAAGTAATAATCGACAAAATTCAGCCCAGTTGGTCCTTTATATTCCCAAATGTCAGGGCGGCTGGCGGTTCGTTTGAACTGGTTTTCGTTCCTGTAATCAACAACTGCTCTGAAGGAGATGCGAATGGATAAGTCCAAGCTTCTGGTTGCCGGGTTGCTCAGCGTCATGATGACTGTACCTGCTTTCGCGCAAACGACTGACACGGGTGGACAACCTCCGCCCCCGTCACAAGGCATGCAAGGTGGTCCGCAGGGTGGCCCGCCACCGCAAGGCGGATTTCAGGGCGGTCCCCAAGGTGGTCCGCAAGGCGGCCCGCCGCCACAAGGTGGGTTTCAAGGTGGCCCGCAAGGTGGACCTCCTCCGGGGCAGCGTTTCCATAATGAAATGCGCCGCGATGATCAGACCATCCGTCAGGATAACCAGAATGTAAGGCAGGATAACCAGCGTATCCGTCAGGACAACCAGACGATAGGGCAGGATCGCCAGCAATTGCGTCAGGATATCCAGAACAAGGACTACCCTGATGCCAGGCAGGAAAGACAGAAACTGCATCAGGACGAAGGCCAGCGCCGACAGGACAAAGCGGAGCGCCGTGAAGATCGTGAAAAGCGTCGTGATGCCTATCGTGATCGTCACGAAGATCGTGAACGACATGAACAGCGTTCTGATGAAAGACGTGAACACCGTAAGGATCAGCGTCAGGATCGGCGCGAACAGCACGAAGACAACCGTGGCGTAGCGCACTAGCACGGCTAGCTGAAAAAGAAACCCCGCCAATCTTGTATGATCGGCGGGGTTTTTTATTAGAACCTGTCCATTTTCTTGACGACGTCCAGCGCTTTATAAAAGGGCTCGCTGAAATCGCCTTTGTCTTCACGTTTCACGGCACGGATCTTTTTCTTCGGCTTTTTTTCTGCACTTTTACGGTTCGCTTTTTTGGGGGATTTTTGAGTCATGTTAGCCTCCGCAATACAGAAAGAATGCCCAGAGAGAACCTGTCGCGACAAGACCCAAAATGCGCGGCTTTTCCCCGGTATCATGCCGTATTGTTTTTCATTATGCGCCCCATACGTAAAATAAAAGCCAATAAATGAGGGGGGATAAAAACTTTTGACGCATAGCGGCGTAGGTTATCACTGTTATGCCAAAGCAGGGCTACACACGCATGATAATTGTTGGTAGTTTTCTTTTGCAAATGACTGGGCAGATCTAGCCCTTAACATACTGGGGTATGCGTTTATGCTGGATTTCTATCCGCTTGTGCGGCCATTGCTGTTTCAGCTTGATCCTGAGCGCACGCATGGACTTGTGATCAAGGCTCTAAAGGCCGGGTTGTTTCCTGCTGCTGCACCAGTGAATGACCCTGTGTTGAACACCGCGGTTTGTGGCCTTTCTTTTGCGCATCCGTTGGGCATGGCCGCGGGTTTTGACAAGCATGTTGAAGTCATAGCGCCAATCCTGCGCCTGGGCTTTTCGTTTACTGAAGTGGGGGGGATTACGCCGCGCCCACAACCCGGCAACCCAAAACCACGCCTATTCCGCGTGACGGAGGCCGAAGCCATTATCAACCGGTTCGGGTTCAATAATGACGGAACAGACGTTTGTGTAGGACGCCTTAGGCATTATCGTGAAACCGGGGGCAGGGGAACAGTAGGCATCAATATAACGATCAATAAAGATACCACTGATCCCATTATGGATTATGTCATTAATCTTCGTGGGTTTGCCCCCTTGGCGGATTTTCTGGTCGTCAATGTATCATCACCCAACACGGCGGGCCTGCGCAACCTGCAGGGGCGCGATCAACTGAACAACCTGTTGCAACATGTTTGTGAAGCGCATCAGGCAGAAGTGCGCAAGCCGCCGCTTTTCGTCAAAATCGCGCCTGATCTGGATGAAGGGCAGATGGAAGATATCGCTACCGTCGTTCTGTCTAACAAGATCGACGGGTTGATTGTTAGTAACACGACAATCTCAAGGCCCGATGTCGTGCCAGCGTGGTATGCCGCTGAGGTGGGCGGGCTATCGGGACGTCCCCTGTTTGAACCCTCAACCCGCATACTGGCACGAATGTATCAATTAACTGAAGGAAAGTTGCCGCTCATCGGTGTCGGCGGTATCGGGTCGGGGGCTGACGCCTATGCAAAAATTTGCGCGGGCGCTTCGTTGCTGCAACTTTATTCCGCCTTGGTCTATCAGGGGCCACGGGTGGTCACGCGTATTTTGCGTGATCTGGCACAATTGCTTCGCCGCGATGGTTACGCACATGTGGCTGATGCGGTGGGGTCGCGCGTCAAAGATTGGGCATAATCGGTGGGTTAATCCTGCCTTGACCGTTTCCGCCGGGTCGGGGAAACTGCATGCATTGGTCGAATCGAACGCGTTACAGGAGGCGTTGCATGGGCAAATTATATAACAATGCGGTTGAGGCGTTGGCTGGCTTGCTGCGGAATGACATGACGATCGCGGCTGGCGGTTTCGGCCTTTGCGGCATTCCCGAGCATTGCATTGAGGCGATCAAGCAAACCGGCGTAACAGGCCTGACGATCGTCAGCAACAATGCTGGGGTTGACGGATTTGGGCTCGGCAAGCTGATGGAAAAAGGGCAGATCGTCAAAATGATCTCGTCCTATGTCGGTGAAAACAAATTGTTCGCTGAACTGTACTTATCCAAGAAACTGGTCGTTGAATTTAATCCGCAAGGCACGTTGGCAGAACGCATGCGTGCAGGTGGCGCGGGCATAGCCGGGTTTTATACCAAAACGGGTGTTGGCACTCAGGTGGCCGAAGGCAAGGAAGTTCGCGAGTTTGACGGCCACACTTATATTTTGGAACGCGGCATTGTGTGCGATCTGGCGATTGTTAAGGCACAAAAGGGTGACCATGAGGGTAACCTGATTTATCGCAAGACAGCACGCAACTTTAACCCGCTCGCGGCCATGTGCGGTAAGGTCACCGTGGCGGAAGTTGAAGAGCTGGTGCCCATCGGCGCGATAGAGCCAGACGCCGTACACACGCCCGGTATTTTTGTGCAGCGTTTGTTCAAGGGTGCGCAGTTTGAAAAGCGCATTGAACAACGTACCATCCGCACCGCTTAAGGAGATTACCATGCCCTGGACACGCGAAGAAATGGCTGCTCGTGCAGCGAATGAATTGCAGGACGGTTTCTATATCAATCTTGGCATCGGCATTCCGACGCTGGTTGCCAATTATATACCGAAAGGTATGCATGTAGTGCTGCAAAGTGAAAACGGCATGCTGGGCATCGGCCCGTTCCCGACGGAAAGCGAAGTGGATGCTGACCTGATTAACGCAGGCAAGCAGACTATCACGCAGTTGCCGTATTCCAGCTATTTCGACAGCGCGACTTCGTTCGCCATGATCCGCGGCGGTCATATCGATCTGACTATTTTGGGCGCGATGCAGGTTTCGGAAAAGGGCGACATTGCTAACTGGATGATCCCGGGCAAGCTGATTAAGGGCATGGGCGGCGCTATGGATTTGGTCGCCGGCGTGAAGCGTGTCGTCGTTCTGATGGAACACAACGCCAAGGGTGAGGCGAAGCTGGTCAAGCAGTGCAGTCTGCCGCTGACAGGCACCAAGGTCGTGAACAAACTGATTACTGACCTGGGTGAATTCGAATTTATGCCCGAAGGGTTAACGTTGGTCGCGCTCGCTCCCGAAGTAACGGTGGATGAGGTTAAGGCGCGGACCGAAGCAGAATTCCGCGTCGGCTTGCATTAATCCTTATCTGACCACCACGCTTCGCGGACTGTGCCTGTGATGGGCGTCACGTCCGGGTGATGCAGCTTATTCCAGTACGCCACATTGTCGGCGCCTGCGTAGAAAAGCGGGATCATGTAATGCCCGGCCAGCAAAAGCCTGTCGAGTGCGTGCGTCATGGCGACCAGATCTTCGCGCCTCTTGGTATTCGGTATGGCGGCGACCAGCGCATCTATGGCCGGTGATTTGATGCCTGCATAATTGCGGCTGCCTGGTTGATCGGCGGCGGCTGAGCCCCAAAAAACCGTCTGTTCATTGCCGGGCGACAGGGAGTTAATCCATCTGCCGCTGATCACATCAAAGTCGAATTGCGCCAGGCGCGCCTGATACTGCGCACTGTCCACTGTGTGAACGCGGGCGGATATGCCGATGCGTGCGAGGCTGCGCATCCACACCAGCGCAAGTTTTTCCTCCGACGGGTCGCTCAGCAAAATCTCGAACGTGACGGACTTGTCGCTGTTGGGTGCGTATAATTTGTTGTCAATGAGGGTATAGCCCGCGTCGTGCAACAGCGTGCTGGCTTCCAGCAGGTTTGACCGCGCGGATTCCTCTGTTCCATCTGTGTCGGCAGGCGTAACCGGGTCAGTGAAAAGATCAGGCGGCAATTGCGTTTCATAGCGGCGCAGGATTGATTGCTCTGCCGCATCAGGCAGTGTGGGGGCTGCCAGCGATGTGTTCGGGAAGTAACTGCTCACGCGGTGATACAGTCCATGAAACAGGTTGCGGTTGATCCAGCCACTGTCAAAACTATACATCAACGCAGCGCGGAATTTCGGGTCGGTAAACGGGGCGCGGCGCGTGTTGAAGATAAAACCTGTGGCAGGTTCGGCACGACTGTGCACCATGGACTCCATTTTCACGCGGCCGTCTTTTGCGGCAGGAAAGTCATAGGCTGTGGCCCATCGGTTGATGTTGCTTTCAAAACGCATATCAAACTGCCCCGCCTTAAAGGCCTGCAGCGCGACGCCGTCATCGCGATAATAATCCACTTGTATCTTGTCGAAATTATCCAGGCCGCGCATGACGGGCAGGGCGGCAGCCCAATAATGCGGATTGCGGGCATAGGTTATGCTGCGCCCTGTATCCATGGCGTTGATGATGTAGGGGCCTGACCCGACAGGCGTGCGTAATGTTGTCTGGTTAAACGGGCGATCTTGCCAGTCATGGCGTGGCAGGATGGGCATCAAGGCCATGATCAGGGGCATTTCGCGGTCTATGCTGCCGTCCGCATTCGGTTTGAAGGTGAAGCGGATACGTTGCGGGTCCAGGACTGCGGCTTGCGCAACCTTCTTGTAATAAGTGCGGTGGTTGGGGCGACCCTGGCTTTTCAGCGTTTCGTACGAAAACAAAACATCGTCTGCCGTCACCGGCACGTTGTCGGACCAATGCGCAGACTTATTGATATGAAAGGTTATGCTGGACCTGTCATCCGCGATGTCAACCTTGTCAGCCAACAGGCCGTAGAGAGTAAGCGGTTCATCGGCGCTGCGCATCATCAGCGGTTCATAAACCAACGACATCAAGCCAGTGTTCAGTCCCAGCGGCGGTTGCCCGCGAACGATAAACGGGTTCAGGCTGTCGAATGTCCCTGTTATGCCAAGGCGCAGCGCGCCGCCTTTCGGCGCGTTCGGGTTCACATAATCGAAATGATCGAAGCCATCCGCGTATTTCGGCACGCCATGCATGGCGATGGCTGTTGTTTCTACGGCTTGTGCTGCGGTGGTGAAGCACAACCCTGCGCTTATTCCGATCAGGAATACCAGCAGGGTTGCGCGACCTATCCTCACTTCTTGCGGTCCACCACAAAGCGGGCGACGTCTTCCAGATGCTGTGCGCGGCCTTCGAACACGGACAGATGCTGGATCGCTTGTTCCGACAGAAGCTTCGCCTGCTGGCGGGCGCGGTCTGCACCCAGAATGGTGACAAAGGTCGCTTTGCCTGCTTGTGCGTCGCGGCCAACAGACTTGCCGGTTTCCTCTTCTGTGCCTTCGGCGTCCAGCAAATCATCGATGATCTGGAATGCAAGGCCCAGATCATGCGCATAGGCGCGCAACGCATTGCTGTGCTGCAACGAAGCTTTGCCCAAAATGGCGCCGGCTTCGGTTGAGAAAGCAATCAATTCGCCGGTCTTCAGGCGTTGCAGGCGTGTGATCGCGCCGATATCCAGTTGCGTGGTTTCAGCGATCAGGTCGAGCATTTGCCCACCGACCATGCCGTGTACGCCCGACGCCTTAGCCAATGCGGTCACAAGGCGGCAGCGTACCTGCGGGTCTTCGTGTGTGCGTGGATCGGCCAGAATTTCAAAGGCGAGCGTTAGCAGCGCGTCGCCCGCCAAAATGGCGGTGGCTTCGTCATATTGCTTGTGCGTTGTCGGCACGCCGCGACGCAGGTCGGCATTGTCCATAGCGGGCAGATCGTCATGGATCAGCGAATAGCAATGAATGCATTCAACCGCTGCGGCAGCGCGCAGGGCGCATTCGTCCGCGACGCCGAAAATCTTGGCCGCGCTCATCACCAGGAAGGGACGCAGGCGTTTGCCACCATTCAGGGCGCCGTAGCGCATCGCGTCGAATAATTTGCGTTCGGGAAAATCGGATTTGGGCAGCAAACGTTCCAGGGCATCGGCAACGGCTTTGGCCGAGTCAGACATGGCGGCGGCAAGATTAGGGCTTACGGAAGGCATAGCTATACCAGATTGTTACGGGTTGAAGGGTGTCGTCGTGACGTTGCCGTCGGCGGACAGGCTGATCTGTTCGATCTTGGCTTGTGCGTCGCGCAACTTGGCTTCGCAATGGCGCTTCAACAGGGCACCGCGTTCATAGGCGGTGATAGCGTCATCCAGCTTGGCCTTGCCATCTTCCAGTTGCCGCACGAGTTTTTCCAGCTCAGTCATCGCTTCTTCGAAGCTGAGTTTGGCGATATCGGCGGGCAGGGCAGAGGCATTTTTTGACATTGGGGCAGACCTTAAGGCTATTTCTTAAGATGGGCAAGGATTATGAAGGTGGCATCTGGGGTTATGGGGTGGGGCTGCCCGTAGCCATGTTACACGTGGTCTGTGGATAATTTTGATCACAGTCGTAATCTTTATTTGATTTCATGGTCGCTTTTATATGAAAATGAACGCGAGGCAGTTTTGTTGGTTAGTTTTGATCGTGGGTTGGTGGTTTTATGAAGGTATTTGGTAGTAGTGAAGGTCCCCTCAGTGGTGAAGAAATTGAGGACATTCGTGGTAGGGCAAAATCCGGTAGCTTGAGTGATCTTGTGAAAGCATTGCTCGAACCTGTACTCCCTCAGCCCAGTCCACCGGAAGGGTTTGACGACAGAAGCTGGGATGCTCTTGAATTTTAAGCCGATTTGCCGCGCTTGATTCGCCTTATTGTGAGGCATCAAAGGCGTTTCTGGCTTTCTCAATCTCCGGCCAGTTTCCTTCAACCCATGTCACGAGTGATTTAACGGGGATCAGCAGGCTGCGCCCGCGCTCCGTCAGGGCATACTCCACGCGCGGCGGCACTTCGGCATAAACGCGCCGTGATATGACGCCGTCACGTTCCAAATGACGCAAGGTCGTTGTCAGCATACGCTGAGATATTCCATTAATATTCCGCATTAACTCAGAGAAACGGCAGGGATTTTCGCCTGCCTTAGCTAAGGCCATGATGGTCAGAAGGCTCCATTTATCACCAAGCCGGCTGAGCAGTTCACGCAAGGGGCAGGGCTTGTCACCGGTGCATTCTGCAGTATCCATGTTCATATCACTTACCTTTTTGTAACTTACAAATCTATATATGCCTACTTTTAAGCATGTAAGTTATTATATATATTATAGTATATAAAATCAACTAATATCATCACATACAACAAGCAGTATGTGATTCGACTGAGTGGGGAAAAGATCATGAAAATCGCAGTTGTTTATCATAGTGGCTATGGCCACACGGCGGAGCAGGCTAAGGCTGTTGCGCGTGGTGTTGGACAAGTCGACGGTGCTGAAGCGTTGCTGGTGCCAGTTGCCGACATTGAACAGCATTGGGATGGTCTGGAGCAATCACAGGCCATTATTTTTGGCAGCCCGACCTACATGGGCAGCGTGAGTGCCGACTTTAAGAAGTTCATGGATGCGAGTTCCAAGATCTGGTACGGCGGCAAATGGAAAGACAAGCTGGCTGCGGGTTTCACAAATTCCGCCAGCCAGAATGGCGATAAGCATAACACGCTGAACACGTTGGCGGTCTTTGCTGCCCAGCATCAAATGTTATGGGTCAGCCTTGGCTTGCCACCCGGTAATAATAGCAGCAAAGGCTCGGTCGAAGATCTGAACCGTCTGGGCAGTTCGCTGGGCGCCATGGCACAGTCAAATGCCGACCAGGGGCCCGAACACGGCCCTATTGCCAGCGACCTGAAAACCGCAGAACATCTAGGCCAGCGCGTGGCAAGCCTTGCCGCCCGTTTCAAGGCCGCCTAATCCCACCCCGCACGAAAGGAACACAGCATGACCAAATTTTTAACATCGACCGTAATGACATTGACGTTGATGATCGCGGCGCCGACCCTTGCCGACACGTATAATTTTGATGCGTCGCATACGGCCGTGACATGGCATATCAACCATTTTGGTTTTTCCAACCCGTCGGGCAAGTTCATGAGCGCGAAGGGGGCCTTGGCGCTTGATGAAAAAACGCCGGACAACAGCAAGGTCGAGCTGGACATTGATGTGACGGCCATCAATACGGGCGTGGCCAAGCTGGACGAGCATTTGAAGACCAAAGACTTCTTTGACGTCGCACAATTCCCGACCGCGCATTTTGTCAGCACAAAGGTTGAACAAACGGGTGCCGATACGGCAACCGTGACTGGCGACCTCACCCTGCATGGTGTTACCAAGCCCATCACACTTGCGGTTCATCTGAACAAGATCGGCCAGAACATGATGGGCAAGAAGACGGCGGGCTTTACGGCATCCGGCAAGCTGAAGCGCTCCGATTTCGGCATGACGACCTACATCCCGAATCTGGGCGATGAAGTGACGATCGATATCGAAGCAGAAGCCAACGCGGGTTGATCGGTAACAGTTGATTTGGCTTGATAAAGTGCCAGTTTAATTCTATCAGGGAGGGGTGGTTGGCGCGGCCTGCTGCCCCTTTCGTTTTCCTAATAAAATCACAAAGATTAATCTGGACTAAATTGGTATAGATTGCTAATTTACGCTCATGATTAGATTAAGCCGACTTACAGATTATGCCGTTGTTTTGCTGGGGCAGATGGTTCGCCATCCCGCACAGCTTTTGGCTGCCTCCGATTTGGTAGAACAGACAGGCCTGCCCATGCCGACGGTTTCCAAAATCATGAAGCAACTGGCGCGTACCGGCCTTGTGTCGGCGCAACGCGGCGCTGCGGGCGGGTACAAGCTGGCGCGGCCGGCGGGCGAGATCAGCATCGCTACCCTCATTGAGGCCATCGACGGTCCGATCGCCATCACCGATTGCGCCGAAGGCGCCGAGCATGATTGCCAGATGAAAAAAAGCTGTCCGATGATGGCGAACTGGAACCGCGTTAATATCGAAATCCGCCGCGCGCTGGAACGTATTTCTCTTGAAGATATGGCCGGGCCATCGCTTGGCACACAATGGTTGGCGGCATTTCCGGCCTCGCCTGTCACACAGACAGAACGGGTTTAAGGGGCGGCCATGAATGCATTGACCAAAGAACGCGCCAGCGCGATTGCCGAGCAATCCTATAAATACGGATTTGTGACGGACATCGAATCCGAAGTGGCGCCTGCGGGATTAAGTGAAGACACCATTCGTTTTATTTCTGCGAAGAAGGAGGAGCCGTCATGGCTTCTGGAATGGCGGTTAAAAGCCTTCCGCCACTGGCAGAAAATGGTAGAGCCGGATTGGGCGATGGTCAAATACCCGCCGATTGATTATCAGGCTGCTTCCTACTACGCCGCGCCCAAGCAGAAAAACAAACCCAAGAGCTTGGATGAGGTCGATCCGGAACTGCTGCGCACC
>Ga0213872_10000694_pt1 | contig 25265 bp, 21 predicted proteins | sample VelepicomBERX_R2_FD_160071 | JGI IMG/M metagenome (GOLD analysis project Ga0213872, IMG submission 160071) | Rhizosphere microbial communities from Vellozia epidendroides in rupestrian grasslands, the National Park of Serra do Cipo, Brazil - RX_R2 | ecosystem: Host-associated > Plants > Roots >...
AACGTCACCGTTACGGTGTCTCCGGTCTGGTGGCGGTTCATGATGTCGGAGATGTCCTGCGTGCTCGTCACCTCCTGATCGTCGATGCCGACGATCAGGTCTCCTCCGAGATAGATCTGCATATTGTCCAGGTAAGCGACTTCGTTGCCGCCGCGAAGACCTGCGTGTTCAGCGGCGCCGTTGGGCAGCGTGCGCTGGATCAGCACGCCGTAGTCGGCTGCCAGTCCCATCTGTTCGGCCAGACCGGGATCGATCGGCAGCGACACGATACCCAACGATGGCCTGCGTACGCGGCCGTACTTCTGGAAGTCGCCCAGCACGGCTTTGGCTGTGTCGATCGGGATAGCGAAGCCGATGCCGGCGTTCTGCTCCACTCCTTCGTTGCCGGTCGCGATAAGGGAGTTGATACCGATCACCTCGCCGCGCGAGTTGAGCAGCGGCCCACCGGAGTTGCCCGGGTTGATAGCTGCATCCGTCTGGATGGCGTTCTCGATAGGGTTGCCCTGGGGGCTATGGATCGACCGGATGGCGCTGATGATCCCGGTGGTCATCGTTCCCTGCAACCCGAACGGGTTCCCGATGGCGTAGACCTTCTGGCCTACGACAAGATTTTTCGAGTCCGCCAGCACGGCGGGAACGAGATTCGGGGCATCGATCTGCAGCAGCGCCAGGTCGTGACTTGGATCGCGCCCGATCACGCGAGCCTTCGACCGATGCTTGTCATACGTGGTGACCTCGATCTTTTGAGCGTCCGCGATGACGTGATAGTTGGTGAGGATGTGCCCTTGCTTGTCCAGGATGAACCCGGAACCCTGACCCTGCTGGGGTACCAGTCCATAAAAGAAATTGAGGCCGACCGTTGAGGAGGTAATGTTCACAACCGAAGGCATCGCTTTCTTGTAGACCTGAATGTTATTGGTCTCCTCGGCGTCGTACTCAGGCGCGGCATGGGCCTCGGTCAGGGTCAGAGGCGATCCCTTCCCAGGAAGAATCACCTCGCGCCGCGGGCGGTTGTACCGCGAAGTCAGATACCAGAACCCGCCAACGATAACAAGAATAAGAACGATTCTCCGAAAAATCATGACCACACACTCTCTCGCACGGATGCCGCCGGCCCCAGGTTTGCCCGCGATCATCCTGTGAAGATTCTATCGATTCTGAGCCTTTCAGACCCGGGCCGCGTCCTTGAGTTCCGCAAAAATCCGCTCGACCTGGCGCTGTATCTGCTTAAGATCTCCATCGTTCTCGATCACATAATCGCAGAAGGGAATCTTTTCCGAGTCCGGGATCTGAGCGGCCAATCGCGCACGCGCATCGGCCTCGAGGTCGGCTGCGCCCCGACCGCCATCAGTCATGCGAGCCAGGTAACGCGCAATCTTGATCTCGTCCGGAGCGGTCACAAGCATGAGCCTGTCGAAACGCCGACGCCATCCGGGCGCGGTGCCCTGCGAATCGGCTTCAAATATCAGTGCGGACTCGACGATGACGACAGCATTTGGGTCCTCGGCGAAGATGCCTTCGGCCCTCCGCTGTTGCTCCGCGATCACGGCAGGGTGAACGATACGGTTGAGTTCAGCGAGCCGATTCTGGCGGAAGGCAAGATCGGCCAGCAGCCGGCGGTTCAGTGTCCGGTCGCGATGCACCACCTCTGGGCCGAAATGCTCGACGATTTCCTGATAGACGCTCTGCCCCGGAGACATGAGCTCGCGCCCGATCGCGTCGGCTTCGATAACCCGGGCGCCGAGCGACCGGAACATCTCGGCCACGGTGCTCTTTCCGCTTCCCAATCCACCGGTCAGGCCGGCTCGCAGCATGGTCCTCTTGTGGCCGAGTACCCACTACACTGAGTCCATGCAGGAGATCGACCGATTGCGTGAGATTCTAGACCTGATTGTATGCCCGGTATGTCAGGGGCGATTGGTTGTTGCTTCCATCGAGATCCTTTGCACACGATGCGGACGCCGCTACCCGGTAGTCGACCAGATTCCAGTCCTGATTGCGCGTCCGTGAGGTGAGTTGCTTTTCATCAGCCTGCGCGGCTGGGTTTGCAACTCCTCCGCAGCAAATTCAGAAAAAGAGATTACACGCCGATGAAAACTACATCGATGGTTTCTGCGTAATCTTCACACAGGGCCGAAATTCGGCTGGTCGGAAAATGGTGCAACTTTGTTGCAGCATCATGAAACATGCTGCGAGGCGGCTTTCTGGATCGAATCAAGATGCGAATTCGTAGCAACTCGCATGCCACCTCTGGTGTCTAAAGGAACAGCCGGCCCGGAAGTGCAACGAGAGGAGCCCGAAGATGGCAAGCAGCAGGATTGAGCGATTCGCAATTACTGAGTTGGCGGGTCTTCGCAATCAGCTCATGCAGTCCGGAATCGACTTCTGGCAGGCAGCGGAGGTCCTAGCGACATTTCTCGCGGGCCGTGGCTATGGCGTAAACCCAGATCAGGCGCGCGCTGCAGTGATGCGCATCGAGGGCGCGGGGTGCTCCTACGAATGCATGCAGTCGGAGCTGGAGCGCGTTGCGTTGGTGATGTAAAGCGATTTCTCTCGCCTACTCCGCCTTACGGTCTTAAGATCGCCCTGTCGCAATTCCTCCAGTTTCGGACAGGGTGGATGAATCGCACAACAATACTTACTCTGCTGTCGGCGATCGTAGCTGCAAACTCTTGCGCGATTGTGGCAGCCCAGCCCGCAAGTCCCGACCATCATGCAACGGTTTTGCACGCTTCGCGGCTGCTCGATGTCTCTGCTGGGAGCATCGTTTCGCCCGGCGAAGTGCTGATTGAGGGTGACCGGATCGTGGCGGCCGGTGCTTCGGTCGAGCGTCCGGTGGGCTCACAGGTCATCGATCTCGGAGATGCCACGTTAATGCCCGGCCTGATCGATGCGCACATACATCTATTCCTGCACCCTGGGGCAGAGGACCTGCAGACCGTCGAAGAGTCGGTTCCGCAGCGGACGATCATGGCGACGCTGGCCGCACGGGATGACCTGATGGCCGGGTTCACTGCGGAGCGCGATATGGGCACGGAAGGCGCAGGATCGGCCGATACGGCGGTGCGCAACGCGATCAACGAAGGGCTCATTCCGGGGCCGCGCCTGCGGATCAGCGGAAACGCCATCGATATTCTCGGCGGTCACGAAGATGCGAACGACTTCAATCCGGCGCAGCATGTGCTATCGAACGCGACTTATGCCAACGATTCCGAACAACTGATCGAGGCGATTCGCCAACAGCTCAAGGAGGGTTCGGACTTCGTCAAGATCTACGAGACAGGGAAAGATTCCATCCACGATGGAGTCTTCTCGACGCCCTACCAATACACGACGGATCAGCTGCGGGCAGCTGTCACTGAAGCGACACGTGTGGGAAAGAAAGTAGCGGTGCATGCGATGGGCGAGCCGGGAACGCTATATGCCGCTCAGGCCGGCGTGGCGTCGATTGATCATGCGGCGCAACTGAGCCCCGAGACGATGCGCATCATGCGGGAGAAGGGGATTCCCGCGGTTCCGACCTTCACCATCTTCGAGTACTTCGCCAATCATGCGGCCAATCCTGCAGTGGCGGCGCGCGAGCGTGCCATGTTCGACTTTCACGCGGCGGAGTTCAAGAAGCAGCTTGCTGCGGGCGTTCCGTTTGCGGTGGGTTCGGATGTGGGGCCGTTTCCGCATGGAACGCAGGCACGCGAGCTGGTGCTGATGCATCAGCTCGGAATGCCGATCGTCGATGTCCTCAAGGCCGACCTGCTGAACGGCGCCAAACTGCTTGGGTGGGAAGGACAGATCGGTGAGCTCAAGTCTGGCTATTACGCGGACATCATCGCTGTTCCAGGCAATCCGCTGGAGGACATCAGCGTCACCCAGCGGGTCGTGTTCGTAATGAAGGGCGGCGTGATTTACAAGCGGCGCTGATTTTCGGCTTCAGATCGCGTTGTCGGCGATTGTCAGAGCCTTATCGAGAGCGTCGACGCCGATATCGATCTCTTCTTTTTCAACGATGAGGGGCGGGGCCACCACGAAGTGGCTGATCCAAGCCTGGAGGGACACCCCCCGCTTGAGCATGTCGGCGGCGACCTGCTCGACGACAGCCGGCTTGCCGTCCACCTTGTCCTGCATGGTGTTGAAGGGGGTCTTTGCCTGCTGGTCGCGGACGAGTTCCACCGCCCAGAAGAGACCCAGACCGCGGACGTCCCCGATCGACGGGTGCTTGGGCTTGAGCGCCTGGAGCTTCTGGCCGAGGTAGTGGCCCATCTCGCGGGAGCGGGCGACGAGGTCGAGGCGCTGCATCTCGTGGATGGCGGCGAGGGCGGGGCCGAGGGTCATGGGGTGGGCTTCGTAGGTGTGTCCGTGGGCGAAGAAGTGGTCCTCGAAGTACTCGGCGATCTTCCCGGTCGTGGCGCAGAGGCCAAGGGGCACATAGGCGGACGTAATGCCCTTGGCGGTGACGAGGATGTCGGGCTTGACGCCCCAGTTGTCCATGGCGAACCACTCGCCGGTACGTCCCCAGCCGGACATGACCTCATCGGCGATGAGCAGGACGCCGTGGCGGTCGCAGATCTCCCGCAGCTTCGGCATGTATTCCTTCGGCGGTACCAATACTCCATTCGTTCCGACGACTGGCTCGACGATCACGGCGGCGACATCGCTCTCGTTGGCGATCATGTGCTCGAGGTAGTCGGCGCAGGCGATTCCGCAGCCAGGGTAGGTGTGCCTGATGGGGCACTTGTAGCAGTTGACTTCAGGGGCGAAGACGAAGCCCTGGCCCTTGCCGCCGACGGATTCCAGGGGCCAGCGGCGCGGATCTCCGGTGGCGGCGATCGAGGCCATGGTCGATCCGTGGTATGAGCGGTAGCGGGCAAGAATCTTGGTCTTGCGGGTGTACATGCGGGCGATCTTGAAGGCCGCTTCGTTGGCCTCGGTGCCCGAGGTGGTGAAGAAGAATTTCGTCAGGCCCTCGGGTAGGACGTCGAGGAGGCGGCGGCTGAGCTCGACGCGGGCGTCGGTGGCGTAGCCAGGCATGATGTAGGCCAGCTTACGGGCCTGCTCGGCGATGGCCTCGATGACGGCCTGGTTCTTGTGGCCGAGGTTCGAGCACATCAGCTGCGAGGAGAAGTCGAGGTAGCGCTTGCCGGAGGCGTCAATGAAGTAGCAGCCCTCAGCGTCGACGACATGCATCGGGTTCCAGGAGCGCTGGTACTTCCAGGTTCCGTAGTTCAGCTTTTTGGTCCAGCGAACTACCTCTTCCGTGCTCAGGGCTGCTTCTTCGGTGGTCCGGGCGGGGGACTCGGGGGCGGTCTCGGTGGGATTCATGGAGCGGTTTTACCTCTTTCCGACCACTATATACCCCCACCCCTCCCCCTCCCTGTAGAATCTGTTTCCCATTCATTCGATTGGAGTTAATCTATACGTCGCTTGTAATCCATTCATTCGCCGTTAGTTAGCGATAGTTCATCAGAAACACAGGGGTTACACGCCAAATTTGCACCTTTTGTGGTGCCATTGCCGTAAGCCATTCATTTCAGGAGAACGATTTTGTAAGCCATTCATGGGGCAGGGATTAGGGATTAGCGATTAGGGTTTAGGGATTAGCGATTAGCTGCGCGGTTCTTGCGGACAACAAGAAAGCCCGGCTGCAAGTGCGGCCGGGCCTCTGTTTCTTTACCCTCTAATTCTATTGTAGCTGGTTTGGGGAAATTCTCGGCCACGGTGGGATGGGGCAACAAATGCGAAGGCGTCAGATCGGAAGCGGGCCAATCCAGTCCAGTTCAAGCCCGGCAACAGAGCGAAGCTCCGGATCTCCTGTTACGAGCGCGCAGGAATATTTCTGCGCAAGTGCTGCCGCGAAGGCGTCGGCGTACGCAATGGGATGAAGGCTCTTGAGAATTGCAGCGTCCCAGATTTCCTCAAGGGTGGGCACCTCAATTGTGACGGGAAGGGTTGGGGAGGATGAGCGCCACGCCTCGGCGAGTTCCTGGCTATATTCCTTACGGAGAAAATAGTAGACTTCGCCCACGTTGATGGCGCTCATATGGAGGCGCGCCGCACCGATCTCGCAGAGTGAGAGAAGGTGCGCGACGGCATTGGTTGCCGGTTGCCGCCCGTTGATCCACTCGAGAATTGCCCAGGAATCAAGGACGCGCGTCTTCACGCTCGCGTTCCTGCTTCTTGAAGGCTGCGAATGATTCCATCAGATCGCCAGCGGCGGCACCCTGAAGTTTCTTCCACGGTGCTTCCCTGGAGAGGACGATATCCTGACCCCGGATCTCCAGGGTCAATCTGGAGCCTTCGGTCAGATTGAGGGCTTCCCGCACCTGTTTTGGAATCACTATCTGCCCCTTGGATGAGACCTTGATCTGCTGCATATAAATGATCTTACCATAAGTAAGCAGCAGCCGTTTCCACCCAGATTCTCGGCGCCAAGGCACAGGGAACGGGGATCAGGGATCAGGGAACAGGGATTAGCGATTAGGGATTAGGATTAGCGATCAGGACGGTCTGGGTTCGGCTTTGGCGCTGTCCGGATACGTCCTTAGCGGATGGCGGTGAGGGCGCGATATTGGGATAACATCTGCATCCGCCACCGGAGAATGATGCCGAAGGCCAATATGAAAAAGAGACCCGCTGTCTGCTGGATGGAAATAAAGGTATCGAAGTAGTCCCGGGCGAAGTAGCGTATTGCTGCCAGGACGATGATCACGAGGAAAAAGGCTTTCGAGCGGTGCATCACAACTTCGTCGCCTCTGATCACCAGTCGCGAAGTGACGAGCAGTGGCCAGGAAAGCAGAAGCGCACCAATCAGGAATGCCACTGCAGCCCAGAGAAGCGGCACGCGAAACGCCGGGACCAGAAACATGCAGAAGCCGGTGCTCATGCCGAGCGGCGGGATGACAATCTTGCGGACTGTTACGGCAGTCCTTGCCTCACGAACTCGCCAAACGATTACGCCTATGAGGCCCAATACGGAGACGAGCGCGGAAGTTCCCAGAACATGCAGATTCAGGTGCATTTGGAGAAGGGCGTACAGCTATTTTAGCAATATTTGATTCAAGTCGCCTGGTCACGTTAACCGGCAGACTCGGACGGACGGCTCGGGTGTTCAGCGCTGCACCCGTCAGCGTTCAGAAGGCCCCGCACAAGGCAAAGCCTTGGGCCTTTAGCTCTTTTTCAATCGCTTGCGAGCCGCTGCCTTTTGTTCTTTCAGCCGTCTTCGCATGAGGGCATGAAGAAGCAAGAGCAAATCTTCACGCCAAATCCCGAACGGTTTGAGAATCTCTTCGGCACGGATCAGTGCAGCCTCGGCGCGGACCGATGCACTCAGCCAGGAGTCGAGGAACGGGCTGTCCCCGAGTTGTTTGGGGGTGTACTCGAGGATCGGCAGCAGGGCATCGAGCAAAGGGTAGTCGTCGAGGGTCTTCGCATGAAGACTCACCTTGGCTTGGAACCTGTCGTAGAGTGCTGGTCTTTTGCTTGGATCGAAATCGAGCATTGTGGTACCTAAGCACCGAGATTGAGAGATGGCAGGGACGCGATAATCTGTTGGGTTTCAAGCGATACCGTGATGACCTGGCCGATGAGGCGGACGATGTATTCGGGGTCATCTTCGCGATTGGGGTCGTTGACGATGCCGGAGCGGGTGTCGGTCGAGACGCGGTACTGGTCCATGATCCATTCGAGGGCGGAACGATTGCCTAGCTTGTATCCGTGGGCCTCAGGAGGGATGCCGCGCAGGGTGAGGAACCGGTTATAGCGAAGCTCGGTCCTGTCCTTTGACAGGGACATTTTCTCGACGCGCCAATCGAGCTTTTCGCCAGGATTTTCGACGTGCTCCAAGGGGTATTCGGTTTGCTGCTCGTAGTTGATGTGAATGTCCATGAGCCGCTGACCGATTTCGGCATAGCGGTGGAACTCGGGCGCGAGGGGGATCCGGGGCAGCTCGCGTTTGAGGTTGGCGGCGTAGCGGGAGCGGTATTCCGGGTGATGGAGCAGTGCGTAGGTGTAATGAAAGATGTCCCACTTGGTGATGGTGTGGTCGCCGTAGTGGCTGCGGAACTCGCCGAGCGCCCAGTCGGTGATGTTCTCGCGGCGGTTGGAGCCGTCTTCGTCGTAGGTGTAGAAGGGGAAGCATTGACCTGTTGATGCGGCACCCACAACGTGCATGTCGGACAGGCAATCGGTCCCGAGTACGAGGAACGGCTTTTCTGAGCCTGGCCCGGTAAGGGAAATCGCCCTGTTTGTGACTTCCATTCCCCAGATTTTTGGCAACGTATAAACTTCTTCGTTCAGCGTCGCATCGAAGTATAACTTCGTCTTGGAGTATGGGCGATATGTAGCCGTAACAACCTGTGCGGGATCAAAGGAAAGACGTTTGCCGCTGGCCAAATCTTGTTTCAGGTCTCGACTCCAGCTGATGAATTCTGACTCATAACGGACGAATCCATCAACATCCTCGCTGCCTTCGTTCCGCCAACGATCCACTTCAGAGTTGTAGAAGTTAAGAGTTCTTTTGACGTTCGTTATCAGCGCCGCGGAATCGAAGTTGTACACCCAAGCGTCCCGATTCGATTTGATGCCGTTTGAATACAAGGCAAAAATCCCTCTTTCATCGTTCCGGTCGCAACCGATGCGACTGAAGCTGCCGAAGTCGCCGTTCTCATCCGGGAACCAATCTGCTCCGCGTTCAGGCTGAAACTCTTGCCATATGACCTTCGAAAGACTTCCATGGTCTTCTAAAATTTCCTCCTTTGCGGCTCGTCGGAGGTAATCTCCAACCCTAAAGAGATGAATACGGGCCGGAGCTTTATTCTCGACTCTCCTCTTGACAAGGAACGTAATTCCAATGCCCACGCGAATCGCATCGTTGAAGATGTTACCTCCTTCCTGCTGACGTCTTATGCCGGAAGTTCGGGCGTTTCCCTTCAGATCGAAGTGGTAGATTTCTGAAAACGTTGCCGCAAGGCTGATCCGCATTCCATCAAACGCCAGCCCTTCTAGAAACCCGTTATTGGTGACGAAGGCAACTACGCCTTCTTCGCCAATACGGTCGGAGGCCCATCTAAATGCCCTCACGTACATGTCCCACAACGCATTTTTATTGGTTGCCTTGGATGGTTTCACATAGCTGTCGACAATCAGTTGGTCGAGAATCGGGTACTTCCGCTTTTTATTGTTTTCGTCTTCATTGCTTTGCCAAGCGTTGTAAGGCGGATTTCCAATTACGACGAACACCTCTTTCTTATTTTGTCTGGCAATTCTACGTGCATTCTCCTCGGCAAATGCACCCGTTTGCCGCTTCACTTCAAACGTATCAACGAGGCAGATGCCCTCGAAGGGCTCGTACTGGCCGGCCCGTTCGAGGTAAGCGTGCTCGATATTCATGCTGGCGATGTAGTAGGGCAGCAGCATGACTTCGTTGCAGTGCAGTTCGTTGCGATACTTCTGCGGCAGCCGGGTGGTCTTGATCTCCTGCATGATGCGGGTGATGAAGTTGCCGGTGCCAACGAAGGGGTCGAGGATGTGGACCCCTTCGTCGCTGAGGCTGCGACCGAACTCGTGCTTCAAGATTTCCCCGACGCTGCGCACCATGAAATCGACGATGGATTGCGGCGTGTATACGATGCCGTGGGTGTCTGCCTGCCTCCTGTCGAAGTTCTGGAAGAACTTCTCGTAAACGTTGTTGAGGAACTTCTGTTTCTCGCTGTACTCGGAGATTTCAGCGGCGGCCTCCTCAATGGCCTTGTAGAAGCGGTCGAGCGGCTTGAGGAAGGCATCGCGGCTGAAATGGCGACTGGTGAGCGAGTCGATGACCTTTTCGATCTCGGCAGCGATGACGTTGCGGCGGCTGAATTCGGGATTGTCGAAGATGCGGCGGAAGATGCGTTCGGTGAGCAGGTGCTGGACGAGCATCTCCTCGATGACCTGATCGGTGAGGTCGGGATTGATGGATTCGCGGCAGACCTCGGCGAAGGCGGCAAAGCGCTCGATGAAGACCTTGTTTGTCTTCCTCTCGGCCTCTATTAGCTTTATGGCACCCTGGGCGATATCAGGAATTCGTTCGGAGAATTCGGTGACGGCGCGGTCCCAGTCATCGAGGTGCCGCTCGCGCCACCCAAAGAACTGCTGGAGAAGGTCAACGAGGCTGGCGGGATCTTCGATGCTGTTGTTGAACTCAATGCGCCCGTTCTGGAAAAGAATGGCGCGGGCGGGTTGCTGGAAGAGGATGTTGGTGCGGGGGTATCCGGCTTCGAACTTTTTGCGCATTTCGAGTTCGAGGTCGTCTCTGGTGTCCTTGGCCTCCCAGTATCCGCGCGGAAGGTTGAAAGCATCGAGGATGGCGGCGTCGATGCGGAGCGGGTGCTGTCCCTTGCGCTTGAACTGATACTCAGGGATAACAGTCCACTTGAACTGCCCGGCGCACTTTTCGAGCAGCGCCTCAAAGGAGCGGCGGATATTGCCTTCGTTGTCGAAGTGGAGGCGTCCGAAGGTGGTGAGTGTTTCGTAGTAGGCCTTGACGGGGGCGTGCGTTGGTTTCAGCTGGAGCGTGCTCATCGGAGGGAACTGCTGAAACTATACAGGTTGGCTTGCGATGCTTCTAGATTACGACTGCTCGCTCCGGCTTCGCCTGCTCCCGGGCCTTCGGCAGCAAGGCGGGCGCTCCGCGCAGGTCTCTTATCCGCGGAGCTAAAGATCACCCCGGCGACCAAGACCTATCGCCGGGGACCCCGATTGCTCCGCGCTTCTACCGGGCCTCGCGATACGAGGCTGGGGATTCTAGTGGCTGGTGTGGGGGAGTGCATCCCACCCTTCGCGCGGAGCGCTCAGGATGGGGCGCCCAGTAAGGTTGGGGCACCCAAAGTTCGTGCTCCTGTTCGAAACTCTCCCGTAAGCGGCCCAGGTTATGGCAGATTGCGGATCATCAGTTCCCCCGCCCCCAAGATGCCAAGCTTCCTCATGCGGAACTGTAGCGTGGAACGATTCATGCCGAGCCGCGCAGCCGCGCCGTTCCGCCCGGAAATGACCCATTTGGTTTCCTTCAGGGTAGCGAGGATGTGCTCCCGCTCAGCCTCTTCGAGGGTTCTGCGCTTCGGTCCCTGAAGAGCAGTTGCGGTTTGAAATTGCAAACCCGCAAGGGGAACCTGAAGCACGGGACCGGGCGACATGATGATGGAACGCTCAATCAAGTTCTGCAATTCGCGGATATTCCCCGGCCATGAATAGCGAACAAGCGCTTCCATGGTTTCCGAAGGAATCGTGTCGATCACGCAGTTCATCTTGCGCGCGAAGTACTGCACGAAGTGCCTTACCAGCAAGGGAATGTCTTCGGGCCGCTCACGAAGCGGAGGAACATGAATCGGAAAGACATTCAGCCGGTAAAAGAGGTCCGCGCGAAATGTCCGCTTCTCGACGCAGGCAGCAAGGTCTCTATTGGTTGCGGCGATGAGGCGCGCATCCGTCTTGATGGTTCGGGTGCCTCCCAGGCGCTCGAACTCCCGCTCTTGCAGAACGCGAAGCAACTTAGGCTGAAGTTCCAGCGAAATCTCACCGATCTCATCCAGAAAGGCCGTCCCACGATTGGCCAGCTCAAATCGCCCGAGCCTCTGCATGATGGCTCCGGTGAATGCGCCTTTTTCGTGACCGAAAAGTTCGCTTTCCAGCAGTCCGGTGGGTATCGCGCCGCAGTTCAATTTCACGAACGAGTTGGAATGCCGTGGACTCCGCTCGTGGATGGCCCGGGCCACAAGTTCCTTGCCGGTGCCTGTTTCCCCGTAGATGATCACGGTGGACTCGGTTGGCGCGACCGTCTCGATGCTGCGCAGCACTGCGCGGATTGCAGAACTCCGGCCGATGATCTGCTCAAAGCCCTGTTCGCTTCGGATCTCGTCTTCGAGGTACAGCTTCTCCCTGGCGAGCTTATCCTCCAGCTCCTTGATTTCGCCGCAGGCCAGTGACACAGGGTGGATATCCTTATCCAATATCTGGTGTTTGCCGAATTGGGTCGTCATGATTCGAAGTTCGTGCTCCTGTCGGCCACGGATGGCGTGGTCTATTTAGAAATTGAACTTTGCGCCGAGCTGGGCGATGCGCGGCGGGGCAGCGCTGACAACCTGTCCGAAGGTGGCGCTGGTGAAGTTTCCGTTCACCGAAGAGGCTCCGTCGAACTGCGGGTGGTTGAAGGTGTTGAAGGTCTCGAGGCGCAGCTCGAGCGAGCGGGATTCACTGAAAGGGATGGTTTTCAGAAGGGCCAGGTCCCAGTTCTCGATGCCGGGGCCGTAGAAGAAGCGACGCTTTGCGTCTCCGGGTGAGCCCAAAGGCGCAACCGAAAACAGAGATGTATTGAAGTAGGGCTTGCCGTTGGCAGGGTTGTGGTTGATCTGGAGCGGGCCGGCCGTGACGTTGGGCAGGTCTGACCCGATGCCGTTGACGCCGTTGTTTCCAGAGCCGATGAGGCTGTTGTCGTTGAAATCGAACAGGGTGACGGGAACTCCGGTGCTGAACCGGGTGATGCCGGTGAGCGACCATCCGCTGGTGAGGCGATTGGAGGAGAAGAACTGGTCGAAGGGCAGGTTATAGCGGTAACTGGCGACAAAGCTGTGCCGCAAATCGAAAGAACTGATGGAGCGGCGCAGGTTGTGGTCGTAAGGGTAAAGCTGCTCCTGGAAGCTGGAGGCATTGTCGATGGACTTGCCGTAGGTGTATCCGGCGAGTAAGGTAGCGCGCTTGCCGGTGTAGTTCAGAGTTATCTGAAGCGAGTTATAGACGGAATTTGCGTAGTTATAGAAGTAGGCGGTGGTTCCGATGGCGTTGCCAAGAGGAGTGCGAGTCCCGTTGACGATGGTTCCGTCGCTGCGCGTATAGACTTGGTTCTCTCCGAAGGGCCCGCAGGTGGGTGTTCCCGGAGCGACTTGGCTCGGCTGGCTGAGGCTGAGGCAGAGCGAGGGGTTTCCAGGATTGGCGGGCAGCAGGGCGATCAGGTGGTGCCCCTGGCTTCCGATGTAGCTGGTGGTGAGCACCGTATTTGCCTGGAGCCGGCGCTGGAAGGATAAGTAGTAGTTCTCCGAATATGGCGTCCGATTCTTGTAGTAGTAAGTATCGACGCCGTTGACCGGCTCGTACTGCGACCAGTCGAGCGTGTATGGGTTCTTTGCGCCGGCGCTGTAGGGCGGGACCTTCACCGGAAAAGGTTGCGTGTATTGGGTTCCGGTTTGCGCGCCGATGAAGGGAGCTTCGAACAACGGCGCCTCGGGGCTTACGTAGGTGAGTCCCCAGGGGGCATCGCCGGTGGCGAAGGACAGCGTGGCGCCCTCGATCGCGGTGAAGTAGCGTCCGAAGCCGGCGCGAATGCTGGAATCGCCTGACTTGCCGAGGAGTTTCCGCAATAGACGGTTCTCAGTATCGGGCGAATAGGCAAGTCCAATGCGGGGAGAGAAATCATTGAGCGGCGTGGGCGCGAGCGTGGATGGAACACCGGGATCGCCAGCGAAGACGAGGCCTGTGGGAGCGCCGGGGAATTTCTCGGAGTTCTGTCCCGGGATGAGTTCGGCTGACTGGCCGTGCTGCTCCGACCAGGGACGAATGTATTCCCAGCGCAAGCCGTAGTTCAAGACGAGGTGTGGAGTCGCCTTCCAGCTATCCTGCGCGAAGAGGCCGATGTAGTGCGAGTCGTCTCCGAAGGGCGGCGTGAAGCCCTGGACAAACTGGCTGGGAACGCCGAGCAGGAAATCGGCGAAGTCGGAGCCGGTCTGGTTGCCGTAGAAGTTGAACTGACCGTTGGACTGGAGATTGATGACCTGCTTGACGTGATCGTAATGGATGTCGGCGCCGGTTTTGATGGTGTGGTTGCCGATAGTGTGGGAGAAGGTTTCGGAGCCCTGATAGCTGTTGCTGACCTGGTCGAGGACGAAGGGCGAGGCTCCGATGGTGTAGTTGTTGAAGTTGACAGAGACGACGCCCTGCTGCTCGGGAATCAAGGTCAGGAATCCGCCATTGGATGCGGGTAGGAATCCCTGTTCGGCAGTGGTGGGGCTGAGTCCGCCTTGCGGATGGCCGAGATTGTTTGCGTTCCGCAAGTAGCTGAGGCGCGTCTCGCTGACGGTTTTGTCGCCGAAGGATTTGACGTCGCTGAGTACGACGAGCTGGGCCGTGCCGTTGGACAAAGCGCCGAAACCGGGACGTTGGCCCCTCCCTGAGAGACGGCGTAAGGATTGTCGAGATTGTAAGTGTCGATGAAGTAGTAGCCGGAGAGATTGCCATAGCGCGTGTTGGCGTCGATGCGCGCCGATCCCTTGTCGTCGTTGAGGCTCTCCTTATAGGCAGCCGTCTGAAAGACGGGTTGGCCATTCACGATTGCCGTAGGCTGGGGGATGTATTGGAGCAGATATTTTGCGGGCGCGGACCACACAGTCTGGGGAATGACTCCGTTAGGAAAGACGCACTGTGTGCTGGTTGTGCATCCGGCAGCGTAGTAGGCTTCGCCGACAGAGACCGGATATCCGACACGCTGGCTGAGCAGCTTCGCGAAATAGGCGTCGGTTACGGTTCCGTTGAAGGCCGCGTTATCGGAGAGGTTGCCGGCGCGGTCCTGCAGGCTGGGCACGGGGATTTGCGACGTCTCGATACCCTGCACGTTGCGCGTTCCCTGATAGTCGCCGAAAAAAAAGAGCTTGTCGTGGCGGATGGGTCCGCCGATGGTTGCGCCGAACTGGTTCTGGATATAAGTTGGGCGCTCGCTATCGAAAAAGCCGCGGGCATCGAGGACGGTGTTGCGCAAAAATTCGAAAACAGACCCGTGCAACGTATCTGTACCGGATTTAGTTACGACATTGATAAGGCCGCCGCTGTAGTTGCCGTATTCGGCGTCGGAGTTGGTGGTGAGAATACGGTATTCGGTAATCGAATCAAGATTCGGCACAACGGCAGCGGCCGACGCGATAGGCTCGACCACGTTCGCGCCGTTCATGATGAATCCGTTCGCACTTTCTCGCTGGCCGCTGATGGAGAATTGTCCGGGATTAAGCGCACCTGACGGGGCGATGGCCGATGCAAAATTGCCTCCAGAGGAACCGCTTTGGGCTGCGCTGGTGCTGATCGGAGTAACGCCCGATTGAACGGAGAGCAGATCGGTGTAGCTGCGCCCGTTCAGCGGAACCGAGGTAATTTTGTCGCTCTCGATAGTGTCTCCGAGCTCGGTTTCGGCGGTTTCCACCTGCGCTCCTGTTGCGCTGACGGTAACGGTCTCGGCCTGATTTCCGATCTGCAGGGTCAGATCCTGGGTGATGGCGGCGTGGATGGTGACGATGATGCCGGTCTGCTCGAGGGGAGTGAACCCAGTCGCGGTGGCTTTGAGGGTATATGTGCCGACCGGTACGACGGGAAATGCATAGTGACCGACCGAGTCCGTCATCGTATTTTGTTTCACATGCGTCGCATCGTTGGTCAAAACAATGCTCGTGTTTGGAATGACAGCTCCGGTCTGGTCCTTGAGCGATCCCGAGATCGTTCCGCTGTCTTCGGCGTGGGCCAAGAGGAGAGCATTGGCGAAGAGCGCAACGGTCAAAACCAATAGGGCGAAGCGCCGACGAATTGAGATCATTACTGGTCCTCCAATAGGGGAGTGCGGCTGCTCAGACTGGAAGGGCTATCGAAATCCGAAAAGAAGAGGGCAGCATTCACGATTGTGTTTAAGGCCCTACAAGGATTGTGGTATTTGAGAATTTCCGTGGGAATCCCATCTTTCAGGCCGAGGGAGTATCTTCGGCGTTCCAATGGACATGCCCGCCTGAGCGGGAAGATTATCTTTCGATCCAGTCGAGATAGCCGTGCTTGGGCCTGCTGCAGAGGGAGGATCGACGGGCGTAGCGCCATTCCTTGCGGACGGGCTCCGACTGCATGGCAGAAGTTGGTGTGGTTGAACCGGCGCATCGGTAAGTAACTTTTCGCCGTGTCAGGACTCAAATGAATGGAGAACTTTGATGGTTAAGAATCTCTTGCGAGGCGTCGCGCTTCTCGTCGCTGGATTACCGCTCCTGAGCTGCCAGGCTGCCACCAGTGCGCCGATTCCGGCGGCCACAAGCGATGCACCGCTGGCCAAGGCTCCTTCACACGAAACCGCAGTCTTTGCCGGAGGATGCTTCTGGGGAACACAGGCGGTCTTCGAGCGCGTGAAAGGTGTCGTCGATACCACCGCCGGTTACTCGGGCGGATCGGCGGCAACGGCACATTATGACGATGTGACGACCGAAACCACAGGACATGCGGAGAGCATTCGCGTTGTCTACGACCCGTCCAAAATTACGTACGGGCAACTGTTACGTATTTTCTTTTCCGTCGCGCACGACCCTACGCAGTTGAACCGGCAGGGCAATGACGTCGGCTCGTCCTACCGCTCGGTCATCTTCTACGCAAATGACGAGCAGAAGCGCATCGCGACGGCTTATATCGCACAGCTCGATGCGGCGCATGTGTTTTCAAAGCCGATCGTAACGCAGGTCGTTCCGCTCAAGGCGTTCTATGCCGCTGAGGACTACCACCAGGATTACGCGCTGAAGAACCCCGGGAACCCCTACATCTACGTCTGCGACCGCCCGAAAATCGCAGCGCTCAAGCAGCAGTTTCCCGAGCTGTTCCAGAAATACAAGGGCGAGTAGGCGGTACTATACTAGCCTGCGATGCGTGCCCAGCCCCTCATCGCTGTGACCGATGTCGAAGCAAGCAGCCGGTGGTATCAACGCCTGCTGGGAGTGCGAAGCGATCACGGCGGCGCCGAGTACGAGCGGCTGGTTTCGGATGGACGGCTTGTGCTTCAGTTGCACAGCTTCGAGGTTGAGCACCATCACGGCCTCATCGCCAATCGCGATGACAGGCCATACGGCAACGGCGTGCTGCTGTGGTTTGAGGTCGACGACTTCGACGCGGTCGTGCAGCGCGCTTCTGAAATGGGAGTGGAGATCGTTATGCCGCGCCACCGGAACCCTCCCGAGGGTGACGGCGGGCCCAATCACTGGGAGTGCTGGATGCGCGATCCGAACGGCTATACCGTGGTGGTTGCAAGCCCGGATGGATCGGCTACCGTCGCATGGCAGCCCAGTTCCGATGATCCTCGCTAATTCCGGATTGGAATCTCGCGGGCGTCTGGTTCCGTGAACGGCTCGACCGCGCGCACCGTAAACTGCAGGCGCTTGCCCCGCCGCACGTTGTACACCAGCGCCGGACGGAAGCAGACCAGGCATTTTCCTCCGAGACGGCGCGCGCTCGGATACAGGATGCCATTTGACTGACGCGCCATCAGTTCGGACGGAGCGCCTGCGGCTCTCGATAGCACTCGGGGATCGGGCCCGGACGCAGATACTTCCGAAACTGCGGACGCCCGCCAGTCAGATCGTGGGCGGGCGTGGTGAAGTCGGCGAGGTAGTCGTCGTACGTAGCGATTTCCTCTTCCGGCCAGGCCACCTCTTCCAACTGTCGCTGCTTATGAAAGGCCACTTCGGCGAGCGAAGTCTCGCGCTCAAGTCCCACATACCATGCGCCGCGACCGGCCGAATTGAAGCGGCCTGCATCCGGCGACGCATGCGTGAACGCAGCGTTCACGATGTGCGCGTAGTCAACTCCGTAGACCAGCTCATAAACGCCAATTCCGGGCAGCAGGCCCTCTTCGCCGAGCAGCCGATCGTTGGTCGCGCCGTCGAGCTCGCTTAGCTCTCCGAGAAGCTGCTCATCCGTGCTGAGTCGCGACATCCTCCCCGCCATGCTGTACTTCGCAGGAATCAGGCGATGCGTGTCTTCGAGATCAAGCTGAGTAACGGGGATGCGTGGCGCGGGGGAAGCCATGACTCCGAGTTATTGCCCTCCGCGCCGCGCATCGAGAAGCTGCCTCACGCTGAGCATGCCAGGCTGGCCGCGCTGAATCATGTATGCCACTGGCGTGAGTCCGCGAAAGATAGGATTGCTGTTCGGCAGCTTCACCCACGCGTCGGCGAGCTTCGGGCTGTAGAGAATATTCAGCGCCTTGAAGATTCCAACGATCAGGGAGATGCGCGTGAGCCTGTCCTGGTCGAGGGTGCGTGGCTCTTTCTTGAGCGCGTAGAACGAGCCCGTGGACATGCCGCCGAGAAGCTCCCGCGCTTCGGGATCGCGCAGGCTCCATTTCTCCATAATGGCGAGAAAGCCCTTCACCGCCGCGGGGCTCAGCCGGCGGCGTGTAGCAGGATCGGACAGGTCAGCGGAGGATTCAGATCTGTAGCTGGGAACGTTGGGAAGCACTAACGAAGCTGCCATAGCGTTCTCCATTTATGAATCAATACTACATCATATTTGAATAGATGCGGGCAAGAGAATTCGCGATATAGAACAATTCAACCATTTTGTGGATCCCGTTAGACTAGAGTATGCCCATCGCGGAAGTAGTCGATCACCTGTACGTGATCAGAAGGAAGCAAGATAAGGTGACGATTTCTTTCCGGACCAGCCGGACAGGAGCGTTTTTTCCTATTTTCTTGGCTGTTGGCCTATGCTCTCTTCCAATCTGGATGGGGCTACACCGAGGCTGGCGTGGCGAGATTATGTCCGCAATCGTAGGGGCTTCGGTTGGACTTGTGGCCGCAACCTATCTCAACCAAGCGGATCAGCTGACACGATATGTAATAACGGTTGAGCCCGAGTCCGTTTCGTTTCAAAAGGAATTTCAGGGCATCCCTGTAGGACCGAGAAAAATCTACCACAGGGCGCTTGTTTCAGATCTCGGTATGTATCCTCAGAGTTATCTAAGCTCCCCGCGAAGACCACTCCCGTTGTGCAGCTTGCGTTTGTGGGTAGCTGGCAGATCTATTGAACTGGAAAACCTATTTCCTATCGCAGAAGGAATCTCTCTTGCGAAGGATTAGCAAGTGACGGGAGTCGAGTTCCCGAAGACCTTTGAAACTTACAGCAGCGAGCGTCTGCTCTTTGTCAGCTCTGACGGCTATTTATCCTTTTAGCAGCGGTGGATACCTAGCAGCTGATCCCGGCCTTCTTGAGGGCTTCCTTGAGACCTTTCATGCTGATGCGGCTTGATGCTTCCGGCGTCCCGGCGCCGCGCCAGTGGGTTTCGAGACTCACGGCATAGTGGTACCCCTGCTGTTGCAAGGCGCGAAACTGCCCAACCCAGTCGATGATGCCGCCGCCGACCGGTTCCCATTCGTATTTGCCGCCAGCGTCGCGCTTCACGTCCTTGCAGTGGCAGTGGCCAATGCGCTCCTTCGGAAGCAGGTCGTAGCCGTTGGGGTACGGCGTATTGCCCGGAAACGTCCCGGCATTGCCCGGATCCCAGTTGAGCATGAAGTTCTTGTTCGGAATGGCAGCCAGAACGGCAGCGGCTTCCTCGCCCGTGCCGGTGTTGCAGGCCATCTCGTTTTCGAGCAGCAGAATCATGCCGTGCTTCTCGCAGACCTCTGCCGCTTCGGTCAGCTTCTTGTTCATGGCCTCGCGGAACGGCTTCGGATCATCGAGCCGCCAGAAGTCGAAGCAGCGGATGCGATCGGTGTTGAACGCTTTGGCGAGCTCGATGCAGTGCTCAAGCAGCGCATCCTGCTGCTTGAAATCGAAGCCGGCGTGGAACTGGTCCCGCTTTGGGCTCAGTTTCGAGAGCGGCGCACCGGGCCAATCTGTCTTGAAGAGCGGGCTGGCGATATCGGTGACGCGAAGCTTGTACTTGTCGAGGATGTTCCGGGCGTCGTCAATTTGCTTCGCATCGAGTTCGGTAAGATTCTTGCCCCACATGCCCCGCAGCTCGATCCATTTGAGGCCAAACTCCTGCGATGCGACCTGGCAGCTATGGTCGAAGTCTTCAGAAATCTCGTCGTTGATGACGGCCAGCCGGAACGGACAGGCAGACGAGGTTTCCTGTGAAGAACCAGGGGCCTCGGCGGACGTGAAACTGGCGGCTAAGCCTGCTGCAGCCAGGCCAATCAGAAAATCGCGACGCGATGCGGGCATACTCCTCCATACAGTACGTGCTATCAGGATAGACGATAATGCGGCCTTCGCCGGGCGCATCGTGTTGGGGATGGCCCAGCGAAGGCTGGGAGGCAAGTGATCAGTACATCAGGGCCCAGAATCCCGCAATATCAGCGATGCAGGCGGGCCGAAAGTCTAGAAGCGCAGGGTTCCGGAGAACTGCAGCGAACGTCCGCCTCCGATTCCATTGATTCCCGTTCCGCTGCCCACCGTGCTGGTTACCTGTCCAAAGTTGACGCTGGTGATCGAACCCTGCGGGCTGTTGAACTGCGGGGTATTGCTCAGCTGGAAAGCGTCGGCGCGCAGTTCAAGGCCAAGAGACTCATGGATTGGGAAGGTCTTGAAGAGCGAAACGTTGTCCTGGATATATCCCGGGCCATAAAACTTGTTGCGGCTCACATTGCCCATGGTCACGCCGTAGACGATGGGACACGAGCCTGTTTTGGGGCATCCGGGCGGCTGTACAAACGACGTAGGATCGAACCACTGGTTTCCAGGACCGATGTGATGGAGCACGTGGATAGGCTTCGCCTGATTGGCCATCTGCTGCTGTCCGGGGGTGTTGATAGAGCCGCCGTTGGCGGTAATGTTATAGGGCAAACCGGAATAAACGGAGATGATCGCGCCGAGCTTCCAGCCGCCAATCACATATGCCGCCGGACCGGATGTCACCCAGCGCTTGCCATGACCGAAGGGCAACTCATAGGTCAGGCTCTCCTCGAAATTGAGGCGGTGGTCGTAATCGTTCGGCGCGTAGTTATGACGCTGGTCGAGCCAGAAGAGCAGATTGCCGTCATCGCCGGTCTGGTAGCCCAGTCCCTTACCCCATGTGAACGAGGTGATCATACCCAGGCTGTCGGCAAAACGGCGATTCAACTGGAGCTGCAGCGAGTTGTAATTCGATGAGTAGCCCAGCATGTACACGTTCGTTGCGGCGCTGCGCTTGAAGGCGATGAATTCCGGCTCGCCTGCTGTGCCAAGACCAAGTGCCGGTGGCAGGTTGACGTTCTGAGCCGAGCCGATATAAACGCCGTGATTGCCAACGTAAGAAACCTGGAACGAAAACTGCGCCGGTAATGCCTGCTGGACGGCGACATTCCACGATTCCACATAGGGGTTGTGGTAATTCTTTGGGATTACTACGTAGGACTGGCTGATCAGTGCCTTCGAAGCAGTCACGTCGATGATGCCGTTGCTCGGAACTACGACCGGGACCGGCCCCGGAAAACCCGCCTGAAAGGTTGCAGCGGTCCCGTTGCTCAGAAGCGCAGGCTGATAGGCATTCAGCTGCTGATAGCTGTTGTTGGCACGTACCGGGTAGTTATAAGCGTAGGTGTTGTCCTCGAAGGGTGTATAGCTGATGCCGAATCCTCCGCGAATGACGGTTTGCTCAGTCGCGCGATAAGCGAAACCGACGCGCGGCGCAAAATAGGTATACCGCGTGTTCAGGCCAAGGTTCGACGGGTTGGAGCCAATGCCGGCAATGACCAATGAATGAATGTCGGGATGGTAGTTCGAGAATCCCCCGGCGCTCTTCGGCGTAGCGGGCGGATAGAACTCCCAGCGAAGACCCAGGTCTAGTGTCAATTTCGGCGTGACCTGCCACTTGTCTCCTCCGAATGCGAAGAACCACCAGCCGCGATAGGCAGGGAAGTACGTATTGATGTCGCGGCCGGTCTGCTGCGGATAATCGAGGAGGAAGCTGGCCATTTCGTTGGCGATATTGGTTTGAGCACCGGGTTCGGAGGTGTTGTTCTCCATGAAGGTGAAGGCCCCGCGCGGACTAAAGGTCTGGTCCTGAAGCAGGTCGTCGTGAATGCGGCGGAGGTCGATACCGAACTTGAAGGTGTGATTGCGGACAATCTTCGTCCAGTGGTTGACCACATCGACGTTGGTTTCCGTGCGGATCCAGGGAAGCGATGCCGAATATCCGATGAGCGGAGGGTTGCTCGATCCAGTGAAGTCGGACATGAAGATGCCTACCTGACCGCTGGTGAAGGTGCTGATATTCACGCCGGGGATGCCGGTCTGCGTCGCATAGTTGGTTCCATAGCCTGTTGGAGTGGCGCTGTTGCCGTAATGGGCGACACCGACGCGCGCCTCGGTGAGAAGCGTGCTTGAAAATGCCCGGTCATAATTCAGGCCGGTGCTGTAGGTGCCCTGGTGGCCATTCCCGGCAAAGGCGCCCTGGGCAGGACCACCGCCGGGAGCCCCGAAGGCGGGCGCCTGAAAGACGTCAATGTTCTGCCGGTTGTAGCGGCCGCTCAGGTGATCTTTCGGAGTGATCTGATAGTCGATCTTGATGTCGTACCGCTCTGTAGTTTTCTGGAACGGAAGATTCACGTTGTAGTTGTTGTTCGGTGCCGTTGTGCTGGTGGAGATGTTGGTGTTCGGCGCAGGCAGCAGCTTCATCAGGTTGATCGAGACCGGATTCACGCGGTTGTAGGGAATCTGGTTGTTCGGAAATGGAGTTCGTCCCGAGCCGTCGGGATTGCCGGTCGCCGGGTCATAGATCTGGCCTTTGCCATTGGCCTGAAGAGGACCGCTGAGGTCAATGTTTCCGGCGGCATCCGGGGTGTACCACTGCGGCGAAGGGATGGTCAGGATGTTCGAGTTGGCTTCATGGTCGGGCGAGCGGAAATAGTCTCCGTAGAAGAAGAGCTTGTCTTTAATGATGGGGCCGCCCAGACCACCTCCGAAGTAGTTGTAGGCGAGGTGTCCAACGGTCTTGTTGAAATAGGCTCGGGCGTTGAATGTGCTGTTCTGAACGTACTCCGTCACCATGCCGTGGAACTGGTTGGTGCCGGAGTTGATGATCACATTGCTGACGGTGCCAATCGCGCGTCCCAGCTCCGCCTCATAGTTGCTGGTCGAGACGTCAACTGTCTGGATCGCCTGCGCCGGTGGAATCAGGATCTGGAGCAGGCCGGTGCGTTCGTCGTCGTCAATGCCTTCGATTTGATAGCTATTGCCTTCGCGCGGCTGGCCGTTGACTTCCGTCTGGATCGAACTTGCGGCATTGAAAAACTGCGAGTGCTGGAACACCGGTGGACCAACCCCCGGAACCAGCGTGAGCAGCGTTTGAAAATTCTGGTTAACCGAAATCGGCATGCTTTGCAGAGTATGAGACTCGAGGTTCGTGCTCACATCGGCGCGATCGGTCTGCATGATAGCCGGCGCTGCGGTCACGGTCACCGTTTCGGTGGCGCTGCCGGGCTGCAAAGACAGATCGATGCGCGTAGTGGTATTCACGACCACATCGACACTGGGGCGCGCCTCCTTCTTAAACCCCTGGGCTTGCACAACAACCGAGTAAGTTCCGGGCGTCAGGTCCGGAAACGTATAGTTGCCGCTCTCGTTTGACGTTGTGTTGCGGCCTATTCCGGTCGCCGTTTCGGTAATCGTAATCTGCGCGCCTGCGACTCCCGCGCCTGTCGCGTCGGAGATCGTGCCGACAAGAGTCGCCGAAACCGCCTGGGCATGAGCTCGCGGGCTGCTGAGAGAACCGGCGAATATCAGCGGCAGGATCACCAGCAAGGCTGCGAGGCTCTTAAGCCAGTTCGGGGTCCGAATTAAATCGAGTCGTTCCTTTGTCATCACTTCCTCCAGAAATTACTTTCCGTAGTTCTTGCGGCACCGGTATGTCCGTGCCTCTCTTATGCCACTGGGGTTTTATGGAAACGGAAGGCCAATGAGCGGTCGGAAAGTTGGCCAGTGCGCACATTAGCCACCGGGTAACAGGGTTGTCAAGCTGTAAGACAGATTCCCGTGGCCCATAAAAACTTCGAAACCTCGCTTACCTCGCTTACAGAGAGCCGATGCCTAAAATGAGTCATTTACCTCGGCTCTAACGTGAGAGGTCTGAAGTAGCAGGTTGACGGCGCCTTATAAGCGGAGTAAACCTGTCATGCAGCTTGACGTCGGCCGCCGCTCCCCACGGGCCAGCAGCCCTCGACTTGAAACCCAGGCGGGATTGGTGAAGTGACTTACGATAGAGAGACAGCCCCGGAAATGGGTGTCGATGGAATGGCCCTGGATCCGATCGTAAGCAGGCGTCTGTATCAGCAGGTGGCCGAGCGCATCAGGCAGCGAATTCAGGAAGGCAGCATCTCGGCGGGCGATCGTCTGCCGGCAGAAAAAGACCTTGCGCTGCAACTCGGAGTCAGCCGGCCCGTTGTCCGCGAGGCGCTCATTGCGCTGGAGATTGCCGGCCTGGTTGAGATCCGCACCGGCTCGGGAACCTATGTCCGTGACCGCGCCAGGCTGTCGATTCCTGTAATGGACGCCGGTCCCGGCCCCTTCGAACTATTGCATGCCCGGCTGCTGATCGAAGGCGAAGTCGCTGCCGAGGCCGCGGTTCGCGCGACCGATTCCGATCTGGCCGCCATCGAGGGAACGGTCCACGACATGGAAAGGATCATGGCGGCCGGAGCCCATGCGCGGGAAGCCGACCAGGCATTTCACGTCCTTATCGCCAACGTCGCCGGCAATAGCGTGCTCGCAGATCTGGTCGCCCGGCTGTGGCACGGAATGTTCTCCCCCATGTTTCATAAGCTGAGCGACCTTACCGGACACATGGCCAATCAGGAGCGCACACTGGCAGAGCACAAGGCGATCTTCGCTGCGCTCTCCACTCACGACCCGGTGGGCGCGAGAGCTGCCATGCGGCGGCATCTGAAGACCGTGGAGACTGTACTTGCGCGGAGCAATCTCGCGGAGTTGAACGCTAAGCCGCCCGCAAAAACAAAATAGCGCGAGCCGTTCAAGTAAGCTTTTCTTCCTGTACTCTTCGGAGGCTTTACTTGCGCATTGTTCGTGGTGTGTTCCTGCTTTTATTGGCTTCAGGTCTGCTGCCAGAAAGCCCGGCCCAGAACGTGACGGACGTCAAGCCGAGTCCGCAGCAGCTCGAGTGGCAGGACCTCGAGATGGGCGCCATTATCCACTTCGGCACGAACACGTTTCTCGATCGCGAATGGGGAGACGGCACCGCGTCGCCGCAGGTCTTCAATCCTCCGAATGTCGATACGGACCAGTGGATGGAGGCGGCCAGAAGTGCCGGCATCCGCTACGTTGTGCTGGTCGCGAAGCATCACGATGGGTTCACGCTGTGGCCCAGCGCGCAGGCCGACTATGGGGTGAAAAACAGTCCGTGGCTGGGCGGCAAGGGAGATCTGGTCCGCATGGCGGCAGAGTCCGCGCGGAAATACGGCCTGCGGTTTGGAGTTTATCTCTCGCCCTGGGACCGTCACGAGCCGCGCTATGCGAATCCGGCAGAG
>Ga0213872_10000695_pt1 | contig 25249 bp, 16 predicted proteins | sample VelepicomBERX_R2_FD_160071 | JGI IMG/M metagenome (GOLD analysis project Ga0213872, IMG submission 160071) | Rhizosphere microbial communities from Vellozia epidendroides in rupestrian grasslands, the National Park of Serra do Cipo, Brazil - RX_R2 | ecosystem: Host-associated > Plants > Roots >...
ATCCAGGCGCAGAGCTCCTCGCCGTACTTGCGGTCCGGCACGCCCACCACCTGCACGTCCTGGACCTTGGGATGGCGGTAGAGGAATTCCTCGATCTCGCGCGGATAGACGTTCTCGCCGCCGCGGATCACCATGTCCTTGATGCGGCCGACGATGTTCACGAAGCCCTCGCCGTCCATGGTGGCGAGGTCGCCCGTGTGCATCCAGCCCTCGGCGTCGATGGCCTCGGCGGTCTTGGCCGGATCATCCCAGTAGCCGTGCATGACCGAGTAGCCGCGCGTGCACAGCTCGCCGGGCGCGCCGCAGGGCTGCAGCTGGCGCGTCTCGGGATCGATGACCTTCACTTCCAGGTGCGGCTGCACCGTGCCCACCGAGCTCACGCGCTGGGCCAGCGGCGTGGTGGTCGAGCTCTGGCAGCTCACCGGGCTGGTCTCGGTCATGCCGTAGGCGATGGTGACCTCGGCCATGTGCATCTCGCCGACCACGCGCTTCATCACCTCGATGGGACAGGGCGAGCCCGCCATGATGCCGGTGCGCAGGGTGCCGAGGTCGAAGCGCTTGAACTCCGGATGGTCCAGCTCGGCGATGAACATCGTCGGCACGCCGTGCAGGCCCGTGCAGCGCTCGGCCTGCACGGTCTGCAGCACCGAGAGCGCATCGAAGGCGTCGTTCGGATAGACGATGGCGGCGCCATGCGTGATGCAGGCCAGGTTGCCCAGCACCATGCCGAAACAATGGTAGAGCGGCACGGGAATGCACAGCCGGTCGGCCGGCGTGAGCTTCATGGCCTCGCCGATGAAAAAGCCGTTGTTGAGGATGTTGCGGTGCGTCAGCGTCGCCCCCTTGGGGAAGCCCGTGGTGCCGCTGGTGAACTGGATGTTGATCGGATCGCCCGGGTGCAGCAGACGCGCCGCCGCCGCCACGGCCGGATCGTCGCTGCGCCCGCGCGCATGCAGCTCGGAGAAGCGCAGCATGCCGCGCTCCTCGTCGCCCAGGGTCTGCTCGATCAGCGGCAGATCGGTGGCGCCGCGGTCGTGGCTGAAGGCAAGTCTCGGCGCGCCGGAATCAGTCGTCATGGAGGTCTCCTACGTCTCAGCGGATCGCGCCATCTTGCCATCGCGCGGCGCCTGTCCATCCGCTGGACCACGCCGGACCACGCCGGGATTTGAGCCCGGTCAATCTGTCTGCGTGGACCTGAGCAGGCTGGCCATGGCAATGAGCACCAGGCCCACCGCCAGCGGCACCGTCGCGACGAAGCCCAGGTGCTTGAACGCCAGCGCACCCGAGATGCCGCCGCCGAAAAATGCGCCAATCATGGTTGCGTGGATGCGCAGGCGGCGCCGGTTCGCCCGGACCTTGGGCTCGCCGGGCCGCCCCGGGCTGCGGTTCCAATACAGGAGCCGGCCCAGCTCGATGCCGAAATCGGTCACCAGCCCGGTCAGGTGCGTGGTCCGGATCTCGGCATTGGAAATCTTCGTCACCAAGGCGTTCTGCAGGCCCATGGTGAAGCACAGCAGCAAGGCCGTCAGCGAGACCCGTTCGATCTGGTGCGGCAGCAGCTGGCTGCCGATGACGCCGAAGCCCAGCAGCAGCAGCGCCTCCAGCCCCAGGGTCGGCAGGTAGGCCCAGCGCGGCTGGTGGCGCCGGCTGAAGTTGACCAGCAAGGCCGTGCACATGGCGCCGCACAAGAAGGCCGCGAAGGCCAGCACGGCCCCGATGACCACCACCCATTGGCCCAATGCGATATTGTCGGCGGCCGTCGACACCATGCCCGTCATGTGCGAGGTGTACTGCCCCACCGCCAGGAAGCCGCCGGCATTCAAGGCCCCTGCGACAAAGGCCAGCCCCGCGCCGAGGTGGAGGTTCGAGCGGGCACTGCGCTCGGGCGCGGCAAGTGAGGCGAGATAGTCGACAGGCATATCGGACTCGGAGGCAAGTGCAGGACGGCTGAAAACGGACCGTCCAATGTACTGCAGTCAACCTGCATCAGCCGCCCGCGTCGACCGTCAACGCGTCCCGGGCCGATGGCGCCTGCGCGGGCGACAGGCCGGACGGCGGGGACGCCTCGGGCTCTTCAGGGTCCGGCAGGACCCGCGCCAGCTGCCGCAGCACTTCACCGAGCGCATCGAAGAACCCTGCCACCACCGAGGCGTCCGTCTGACGCTGCTGCAACTGCCCCTCCAGCTGCTGGCCCAGGTCCTGCAGGTGCCTGGCGCCGACGGTGCCTGCCAGGCCCTTGAGCGTGTGGACCAGGCGCTGGGCGGCTTCAAACTCGCCACTGCCGATGAGCGCCTGCAATTGAGCGGTCGAATGGACATGCCGCTGGTGGAAGCGCTTCAGCGTCTCGAGGTACAGCTCCTGCCGTCCCATCATGTGCGCCAGGCCCTTCTGCGTGTCCAGCGAAGTCAGCATTGCCCAATCCACTGGCCCTGGCTGCGGCGGCTGGGGCGAATGGGGCGAACGGGACGGCGGCGGTGGCTCCATGGTCGACGCCTGCTCAGCGTCGCAGGCCTTGTGCGCCAGCCATTGATGCAGCACGTCCAGCAGCTTCTTGGGCTGCACCGGCTTGCCCAGGAATTCCTGCATGCCCTCGTCAAGGCAGCGCTGACGGGTATCGATCACGGCGGACGCGCTCATCGCCACGATGGGCAGCTTCTCGAAGCGCGGGTCCTGGCGTATGGCCAAACAGGCCTCGTGCCCGTTCATCACCGGCATCTGCAAGTCCAGCAGCACCAGGTCGAAGCGTCGAGGATCCGAATGGAACAGGATGTCCAGGGCCTGCCGCCCGTCGCCCGCGATGTCGACGTCGATGCCCGCCGCGGCCAGCAATTCGGTCGCAATCTGCTGGTTCAGATCGTTGTCTTCAACCAGCAGCACCCGGGCATGCCGGTATTTCAAGCCGCTGCGATCGACCGCGAACTCGGCGCGGACCTGGGCCTCGTCCGCCAATTCCAGGCTCAGGTCGAACGCGAATTCCGAGCCCTTGCCCGGCTCGCTCGCCACGCTGATGCCGCTGCCCCCCATGAGCTTCACCAACTGCAGCGAAATGGACAGCCCCAGGCCGGTGCCGCCGAATTTGCGCGTGGTGGACCCGTCTCCCTGCACAAAGGCCTCGAACAGCCGACCGACCTGCTCCGGCGACATGCCGATGCCGGTGTCATGGACCGCGAAATGCAGGACGGCATGCGTCCCCTGGCGCTGCACCAGCCGTACCCGGACCTTCACCGCGCCGGACTCGGTGAACTTGACGGCATTGCCGGCCAGGTTGATCAGCACCTGGCCCAGCCTGAGCGCGTCGCCCATCAGGGCGCGCGGCAGGTCCGGATCGCCCTGCACCTCGAAGTCCAGTCCCTTTTCCGCGGCCCTTTGATCCACCACGATCTGCGCGTTCTCCAGCACATCGCCCAGTACGAACGGCGTGTGCTCGATCTCCAGCTTGCCGGACTCGATCTTGGAGATGTCCAGGACGTCGTTGATGACACCCAGCAAGGAGGTGCCCGCGCGCTGGATCTTGCCGAGATAGTCGCGCAGCTTGGGCGTCATGACCTGGCGCAGCGCCAGGTGGGACAAGCCGATCACGGCATTCATGGGAGTCCGGATCTCGTGGCTCATATTGGCCAGGAACTCGCTCTTGAGCCGGGACGCCGACACCGCCGCCTGGCGCGCCTGCAGCAATTCCGCCTCATTGGCGCGCAGGACTTCGTTCAGGCAATGCAGCTCCGCCGTGCGCTGCGCCACCCGCGCCTCCAGAACCCCCTCGGAGCGCTGCAGGCTGGTGACCAGCTCTTCCTGCGCCGTCAGCTTCGCCTTGCGCTCCTCGTTGAAGCGGTCCGCCAGCACCAGCGACATCATGATCAGCTCGAACGCCGACGCCCACATGGAGTAATGCATGAAGGCGTAGGTCTCCCGCCCCGTGGCCAGGGCCATGGAGGTGCACAGGGCCATGAGGATCACGGGCGCCCACGCCACATTGACGAGGCGCGCCTGACGGCTGCCCTCCTTGGCAAGCCCGTACGCCCCGAACACCAGGCCCGACCAGGCCAGGGTAAAACAGAAAGCGCCCGCCATCACATAGGACTGGATCAGCTTGGTCGCGTGGTCCGCACCGGTCGCGACCTCAATTTCGGCCAGCGTCGTGGTGACCGCGTACACAGCAATGGCGATGCTGATCAGCCGGATGATGCCGGGGCACCATTTCCTCATCCCGGTGACCTTGACGAAGAAAATGGTCGGGAACACCAAAGCAATCAGGGGCCCCCAACCCCAGCTGGCCTCGTTCCAGCTGGGCGAGTTGGGCCACAGCAACTCAAAGGCGGCGCCATACCCGCCGGTCGACAGGGACACCCCGGTGGCAATCGAAACGGCAGACCCCACATAATAAAAATAATTGATGTCGCGCAGGGCCACATACAGCAGCAAATTGAATGCGGCCAGGGCGCCGACCATGCCGATGTAAATCAGCCATTGATTCTTCTCGGACCGCGCATGCCGCAGGAACGCACCAGGCTGCCAAAGACTGGGGGCCATGGAAATTCCAACCGGGCTGCCCGAAGAAAGCCTCACATAGATATTCCCTTGGGTCCGTGCCGGCACCGTCAGCGGCAGCGCCAGGGTCGGCGCTTCAATCGGCCGTTCGCTGAAATTCAAGTGCGAGCCCGTGCTCACGCGCTGGTATTTTCCGGTGCTGTCTGCGGCAAATAATTCCACGCCCACCATGGTTCGATTGGCCGTGTCAAAAACAATCCTGACATTCCGGTCGGATGAATTCGCCAGTGCAAACCTGAGCCAAATGGCGGAGGACGTGAATCCGATATGGGGCGGACGGTGCTCGAAACGGGCGTGGGCCGGCCCCAGGCGTACGTCATCCAGCTGCAAGGTGCCGCCCACATCTTCAAAGATGTCGACGACATCCTCCAGCGACACGCAATCGTCCATCCGGCTCGCGTCGATCGCGGCCTCGGTGCCCGCCGGCGCCGCATGAGCCAAGCAGGCCCATGCAGCGCCGAACACCGCCATCCAGCGCCATGCCTTGCTCCAGTATCGGCCGGCCACGGTTCACTTCCGATGGAGCCGGCGCCGCGGGTTCGGCCCGCCGTCGACGACAGGACCGGCCGCCTTGGCTCGAATGCCCATGTGCAGAACTCCCCCTGCGTGGCACTGGCCGGCTTTTCGAAACGCGGCCGTGCACGTCAAATTTCAATACCCGTGATATCGATTCTGCCTTGGCCGGGATCCAAGGGCACAGCCCGCATGCACAAGGTGTTCCCCAGTTCGTAGGAAAGAAGCTGCGCTGAACTGCCGCCAGGCGCGAATCGGTTCAAATCAATTTCAGGCATCACGCCTGGGTTAACATGGGTTCACAGGATTCAAGCTGGATCCTGGATATTTACCGATTACTTCTAACTTCAGCCGAAAATCAGATATAGATTCCTGAAATATAAATAGAAAGTATTTCCATGCCGATATTCAATTCGCGCCCCGCTGCACGCCCGATCACCCCACGAATCAAAACCCGCCAACTCCACGCCGCACTCATGCTCGCCGGGCTGTGCGGATCGGCCGCTGCCCAATCGCTGGCGCCGGCCGGCAATACGCTGGACCAGGTCATCGTGACCGGCACCCGGCAGGAGCGCAAGCTGCGCGACAGCAGCACGCCGATCGACGTCATCCAGGCCGAAGACCTGCTGGCCACCGGGCAGACCAATCTGCTCGATGCGCTCAAGGACATGATTCCCTCGCTGAACGCGCCGGCCGTCGGCTATGACGTGGGCGCCCTGGCCCGCACCTTCCAGCTCCGAGGCCTGAGCCCCGGCCAAACCCTGGTGCTGGTCAACGGCAAGCGCAGGCACCTGTCCGCCAGCCTGTACGCGGACGAAGATCCGGCCCAGGGCGCGAACGCCGTCGACCTGGACTTCATTCCGCTCAACGCCATCGAACGCGTCGAGGTGCTGCGCGACGGCGCCGCGGCGCAGTACGGCTCCGATGCAATTGCCGGCGTGATCAACGTCATCCTGAAGCGCGGCGCCGAGGGCGGCTCGGTGGGCTTGGGCGTGGGCGGCTACGGCGACGGCGGCGGCGGAACCGCGCAGCTCGACGGCGACATGGGCCTGCGCATCGGCCAAGGCGGCTTCGTGCGCTTCAGCCTGGACGTCCGCTACCACGACCGCTCCAATCGCAGCAGCGACAGCGGCGGACCTCAGCCTGCGTTGCTTCAAGGCGATCCGCGCGTCAGCGTGGCCAGCGCGGGCTTCAACCTCGAAAATCCGCTGAGCCCGGAAACGCTGTTCTACAGCTTCGGCACGCTCGGCGCGCGCGGCGCCAAGGCCTTCGAGAATTACCGCTCGCCCAGCTTCATCGCCAACAACCTGACGAGCGGCATCGCCGCGCTGTACCCGAACGGTTTCTCGCCGGCGGAAACCTCCAACGAGAACGACGAAAGCCTGACGGCCGGCGTGCGCGGCAAGTCCGGCTGGCTGTGGGACTACGACTTCAGCATGAGCTATGGCCGCAACGCGGTCACGCTGGGCAACGTCGACACCGCCAACGCCAATCTGCTCAACGACACCGGCTCGACCCCCACCAGCTTCCGCGTGGGCGGATTCGAAGCCTCGGAGCTGACCACGAACCTGGACTTCAAGCGCAGCCTGAACCTGGGCTGGACCGCGCCCGTATTCGTTGCCACAGGCCTGGAGGAACGCCACGAGACCTTCAGCCTCAGCGCGGGCGACGCCGCGTCCAACTACGGCGCCGGATCCATCGCGTTCCCCGGCTTCCTGCCCACCGACGCCAGCACGTCGAGCCGCGACAGCGTGGCGGCCTACCTGGACCTGAGCACGCAGCTCAGCCGCGACTGGCAACTCGGCGCGGCAGGCCGCGTCGAGCATTACCAGGGCATAGGCAGCAAGGCCACCGGCAAGCTCTCGACGCGCTACGAGATTTCGCCTGAACTTGCGCTGCGCGCCACCGCCAGCAACGGCTTCCATGCGCCGACGCTGGTGCAGGAGCACTATTCCGCCACCAACGTGAACATCGGCGGCGCCTCCATCCAGGTGCCGCTGGGCACGCCGGGCGCGGCCGTGCTGGGTGCGCCGAACCTGAAGCCCGAAACCTCCAACAACCTCAGCGCCGGCCTGGTGGCGACGCCCGCCAAGGGCTGGAACTTCACGGCCGACGCCTACCTGATCGACCTGAAGGACCGCATCGTGGACTCCGGCGGCATCAGCGGCCCGGTCGCCGCCGCCGCCATTGCCGCCAACGGCGCCGTGGTGCCCGCCGATGCGGCCGCCAACGCCTACGCGCAGTTTTTCACCAACGGCGTGGACACACGCACCACCGGCATCGACCTGCACCTCGACACCCGCACCGAACTGGGGGCCGAGGGGCGCATCCGCTGGAACCTGGACGCCGGCTACAACCAGACCCGCATCCGCAGCATCCACAACCCCTCGCCCGTGCTGGTCGCGGCGCAGATTCCGCTGCTCGACGCGATCCAGACCTCCAACCTGACGACGGCGACGCCGCACGGCAAGCTCAGCCTGGGCGCCAACTGGACGCGCGGCAATTGGGACGTGATGCTGCGCAACACCTACTACAGCGCATCGGCGCAGGTGCAATGGGGCACCGACTACACCACGCTGTACACGAACAACGTCAGTCCCGCCCTGATCACCGACCTGAACGTGGGCTATTTCCTCAAGGAAAGCCTGCGTCTTGACCTGGGCGCCAATAACCTCTTCAATCACTACCCCAACAAGACCGATCCCAACGAACGATTGAACTTCGACCAGTACTCGCACCTGTCGCCCTACGGCATCAACGGCGGCTATTACTACGTCAAGCTCACGGCCTATTACTGAAATTGAAACTGAAACGCGCATCAGCATGAACTTCAAGCACATCATCATCGGCGCGGCCCTGGCCGCGAGCATGGCCTTTGCACAAGCCCGCACGCCCCTGGTCCTGATGACGGACTTCGGCACGGCGGACGGCGCGGTCTCCGCCATGCGGGGCGTGGCCTTCGGCGTCGACGGCGGCCTGAACATCTCGGACCTGACCCACCAGATTCCCACCTTCGACATCTGGGCCGGCGCCTACCGCCTCTACCAGACCGCCAACTACTGGCCCGACGGCACGGTCTTCGTCACGGTCGTGGACCCCGGCGTGGGCACCAAGCGCAAGTCCGTGGTCCTGAAGACCAAGAACAACCGCTACTACGTGGGTCCCGACAACGGCCTCTACACCCTCATCGCCGAGCGCGACGGCGTGGCGGAACTGCGCGAGATCGACGAGTCGGTCAACCGCCTGCCTGGCTCCGGCGACAGCTACACCTTCCACGGCCGCGATGTCTACGCCTACACCGGCGCGCGCCTGGCCTCGGGCGCCATCACCATGGAGCAGGTCGGCCCCCAGCTCGACCCCGCCAGCCTGGTGCGCATCGACTATCAGAAGTCGGTCGCGACCGAGCGCGAGATCAAGGGCAATATCGCAATTCTTGACGTGAACTACGGCAACGTCTGGACCAACATTCCCAAGTCCGATTTCGAACGCCTGCAATTGCACGAGGGAGACAAGGTCCGCATCAGCATCTACCACGGCAAGCAGCGCGTGGCCGAATTGACCGTGCCGTATGAAAACTCGTTCGGCAGCGTCGCCAAAGACCGCGCGCTGCTGTACCTGAACAGCCTGCTGAACGTCGCACTGGGCATCAACCAGGGCAATTTCGCCAAGCATTACCACGTCGAATCCGGCGCCGACTGGACTATCGAGCTCAAGAAGCTGAAGTAATCGGCGCGGGGGCACCGCCCCTGCCACATGTTCCGGCACCGTCGGCGCATGCTCATGTGGGCATGTGCCGACGCCCTGTACAGGCTATTTTCCCGTTCCACCCGGCTTGCGCCCGTTGAACAGCACGGACTTGCTCAATTGCTCGACCGTCAATTCGCCGGTCTTGGCAGTATCCAGCGCATTGAATTCGGCTTCCATGAAACTCATGAATTCGGCCTTCGATATCTTGCCGTTCTTGTCCTTGTCCATATAGGGCAGCAATTGCCGGGCCAGATCCTGGGCCTGGCGCAGCGACTGCGGGTTGATCGCGGCCGAAGCACTCGCGGAAGCCGCCGCGGTCTGCCCTTGCGCGCCGGCACCCAGCGCCATTACCGCAAAGCACGCCAGCGCCAGCCAAATTGGTTTCGCCATGACGATCTCCTTCAAATGAATGGGTTTTATGCACACTAACTGATAAAGGGTCAGTTGCATTCATCATCAAAGAACCGACATTCATTTGCAAGACAGATTCAGTAAATTTAATAATTTCTTTATCAATTGCCTCGATATTTATTGAAAGACCGGCCAAGAACCCATACTCGGTTTTCAATCAAGCATAGAAGCAAGCCTTCGTTCACTGCATAAGCAGGTTTGCCTACAGTGGCAAACATCGCAACCTGATCAAGAGAACCTGCATGCATCCCACCCGCCGCACCGTCCACACCTTCTTCGCCGTGACCGCCTTGGCCGCCACGCTGCTCGGCGCCTCGCTCGCCCATGCCGACCAGCTTGACGACATCAAGAAGAAAGGCACCCTGGTGGTGGGCGTGCTGGGCACCGATGAACCGAACAGCTTCATCGACCCCAAGACCCGTGAAATCATCGGCTACGAGGTCGATCTGGCCCGCAGCATCGCCACCAAGCTGGGCGTGAAGCTGGAGATCAAGCAACTGGCCGTCGCCGCGCGCATCCCCGAATTGCAGCAAGGGCATGTGGATCTGCTGGCCGCCTCGCTGACCCACAACAAGGAACGCGAAGCCGTGATCGACTTTTCGCTGACCACCTTCGTGACCGGTCAGAAGGTGCTGGTGCGCAGCGACAGCGGCATCCAGGACCTGAAGGCCCTGAGCGGCAAGAAGGTGATCACGATCAAGGGCGGCACCCAGGAGCCCAACATCCGCAAGGCCGTACCCAACGTCGACGTCGTGACCTTCGATACCGGCCCGCAGGCCTTCCAGGCCCTGCAGCAGGGCAAGGGCGTGGCCTTTGTGAACGACGAGGTGTCCTTGATCGACCAGTACGCCAAGCTCGGCGGCGCGCAGTCGCAATACAAGATCCTGGCGCAGAACATCAGCATCGAGCCGCTGGCCCTGGGCATCAAGAAGGGCGAGCCCCAGTTCAAGGCGCAGGTCGACGAGGTGCTGCGAGGCCTCGAGAAATCCGGCGACGCCGACAAGCTGTTCCTGAAATGGTATGGCCCGGCAACACCCTTGAAGTTCCCCAGCCGCAGCTTCAAGATCGACAGCGACAAGGTGGAGAGCTGAGCGACAGACCAGGAGCTTGATGGAGTCCCCTCCCCTGTCCTGCGACAAACGCCCCGCATGCGGGGCGTTTGCATTGAGCTCTCACATTCGACACCATGCCGATTCTTGATTTCTCCGCGCTCCTGCATGGGCAGTTCCGCGACTGGCTGGTCAGCGGCTTTCTGTTCTCCTTGCAACTCACCGGCCTGACCCTGGTGCTGGCCCTGCCCCTGGCCACGCTGGTCGCGCTGCTGCGCATGGCGCCTTCGCGCCCCGCGCGGGCCCTGGGCTTTCTCTACGTGGAAGGGGTGCGCAGCGTGCCCTTGATCGTCCACATGCTGTTCTGGTATTTCGGCGCCCCCGAATTGCTGCCCGACCGCACCAGGCAATGGCTTTACAGCGGCAACGTGGAAGCCATCGCTGCCGTGGTGGCGCTCACGCTGTACAGCGCCGCCTACATGGCGGAAGACATACGCTCGGGCTTGCGCGCAGTCCCCAGGACGCAGTTCGAGGCGGCGCGCGCGCTGGGCTTTTCCTTTCTGGGCAGCATGCGCCGCGTGATCCTGCCGCAGGCCTTGCGCATCACCGTGCCGCCGCTGATCTCGCAGACGCTGAACCTCTGGAAGGACACCAGCATCGCCACCGTCATCGGCGTGGCCGAACTGATGTACCAGGCGCAGCGTGTCGAAACCGCCAGCTTCCGCGGCTTTGATACCTTCGCCCTGGTGACGGCGGCCTACCTCAGCGTGTCGGTGCTGATCACCGCGCTGTCGGTGGGATTCCAGCACTTCTTTCCCGCCCGGGCCGCCTCATGAAGGAGTTGATCGATGTCTACGGGCTGTACTTCCTGATCGGCCAATATCCGAACGGACCTCTGGGCGGCCTGGCCCTGACCGTGCTGCTGGCCAGCCTGGGCCTCTTGCTGGCCCTGCCGCTGGGCCTGCTGCTGGGCCTGGCCCGGGTCAGCCCGCTGGCCTGGGTGCGCTGGCCCGTGAGCGGGCTGGTGTTCGTGGTGCGCGGAACGCCGCTGTTGATGGTGGTGTTCTGGGCCTACTTCTTTCTTCCTGTCGTCACGGGCCACAAGACCGGCCAGTTCGACACCATGCTGGGCGCTCTCGTGCTGTTCGACGGCGCCTACCTGGCCGAGATCGTGCGGGCCGGCCTGCAAGGCCTGCCCAAGGGCCAGTTCGAGGCGGCACGCTCGCTGGGCCTGTCCTACGGGCAGGCCATGCGGCGGGTGCTGCTGCCGCAGGCGCTGCGGCACATGCTGCCTTCGCTGGTGAACCAGTTCGTGTCGACCATCAAGGAGACCTCGCTGGGCACCATCATCGGCCTGTCCGAACTGTCGTACGTGGCCAATCAAATCAACGCCCAGGTGCTGGTCAAGCCGTTGCAGATCTACAGCGTGCTGGCATTGAGTTATTTCGTGATGTGCTTCGGCCTGTCGCGACTCGCCTATGCCCTGGAATCCCGACTGAACGAGGCAAGAACATGATCCAATTCGACCAAGTCAACAAATGGTATGGCAGCTACCAGGCGCTCACGAACATCAACGAGCGCATTGCGCCGGGCGAGGTGGTCGTGGTCTGCGGCCCCTCGGGGTCGGGCAAGAGCACCCTGATCCGCACCATCAACCGCCTGGAGCCCATCGACCAGGGCATCATCCGGGTGCAGGGCCAGGACGTGCACCGCAAGGGCCTGAACCTCAATGCCTACCGCTCGGGCATCGGCTTCGTGTTCCAGCAGTTCAATCTTTTCCCCCATCTCACGGCCCTGCAGAACTGCAGCCTGGCACCGATCGCGCTCAAAGGCTTGAGCAAGGCCGAAGCGGACGCCCACTCATTGGCGCTGCTCAAGCGCGTGGGCCTGGAAAGCAAGGCCCACGTCCTGCCGGCGAAATTGTCAGGCGGCCAGCAGCAGCGCGTGGCCATTGCGCGCGCGCTGGCCATGAAGCCGCCCATCATGCTGTTCGACGAGCCGACCAGCGCGCTCGACCCCGAGATGGTCGGCGAGGTCCTGGCGGTGATGAAAAGCCTGGCCGCCGAAGGCATGACCATGGTTTGCGTGACCCATGAAATGGGCTTTGCCCGCGAAGTGGCGGACCGCGTGCTGTTCATGGACGCCGGACAGATCCTGGAGCGCGCAGCGCCGGCCGACTTCTTCAACCGGCCCCAGCATCCGCGCGCCCGGCAGTTCCTCTCCGACATCCGCTCGCCCTACGCCAGCCTCGCGGCCTGAGGTTGGACGCGCGGCGGGCGTCAGACCGCGGCCAGCGCCTGTTCGAGGTCGGCGATCAGGTCGTCGATGTGTTCGATGCCGACCGACAGGCGGACCGTGTCCTCGCCCACGCCGGACTTCTGCAACTCCTCCGGCGACAGCTGGCGGTGCGTGGTCGAGGCCGGATGCGTGGCCAGGGACTTGGCGTCGCCGATGTTGACCAGGCGAGTGAACAGGTTCAAGCCGTCCAGGAAGCGCGCGCCGGCCTCGCGGGGCGAAGCGGCATTGCTCTTCACGCCGAAGGTCAGCAGCCCGGAGGCCTTGCCCGACAGGTATTTCTTCACCAACGCATGATCGGGATGATCTTCCAGGCCGGCGTAATTGACCCAGCTCACCTTCGGATGCTGGCTCAGATACTGAGCCACGGCCAGCGCGTTGGCGCTGATGCGGTCCAAGCGCAAGGCCAGGGTTTCGATGCCCTGCAGGATGAGGAAGGCGTTGAACGGCGAGATGGCGGCGCCCGTGTTTCGCAAGGGCACGACGCGAGCGCGGCCAATGTAGGCGGCGGGGCCCAGGGCCTCGGTGTACACCACCCCGTGGTAGCTGACATCGGGCTCGTTCAGGCGCTTGAAGCGCTGCTTGTGCTCGGCCCAGGGGAAGCGCCCGCTGTCGATAATGGCGCCGCCCACGCTGGTGCCATGGCCGCCCAGGTATTTGGTCAGCGAATGCACGACGATGTCGGCGCCGTGCTCGAAGGGGCGGCACAGGTACGGCGAGGGCACGGTGTTGTCGACGATCAAGGGCACGCCATGGCGGTGCGCAATGGCGGCGATCTTCTCGAAATCGGTGACATTGCCCTGCGGGTTGCCCAGCGACTCGACGAACACCGCCTTGGTCTTGCCGTCGATCAAGCCCTCGAAGGCGCCTGGGTCGCGATAGTCGGCAAAGCGAGTCGTGATGCCGTACTGCGGCAGCGTGTGGGCAAACAGGTTGTAGGTGCCGCCGTACAGCGCGCTCGACGCCACGATGTTGTCGCCGGCCTCGGCAATCGTGAGCACCGCATAGGTGACCGCCGCCTGCCCCGAGGCCAGCGCCAGCGCCGCCACGCCGCCTTCCAGGGCCGCAAGACGTTTCTCCAGCACGTCCTGGGTCGGATTCATGATCCGCGTATAGATATTGCCGGGCACCTTCAGGTCAAACAGGTCGGCACCGTGCTGCGCGCTGTCGAAGGCATAGGCCGCCGTCTGATAAATCGGCACGGCGACCGCCTTGGTGGTCGGGTCGGGCACATAGCCTGCATGCACGGACCGGGTCTCGAAGCGCCACTTTTCTTCTCTGCTCATTCGAATCTCGCTTGCGCTTGAAGGCGCCTGGGTTAAGGAAGAAGGAGCTGCCATGCTAGTGGCGCGCCCGCCTCTTCTCTAACGACGGAATTTGAGGATGATCAGAAGAAATGGTTAGAAAAGGGATTGAAAGGGTTTGAAAGGCCGATCAAGCCGACCCGCAGCCCGCTTCAGGCGCCGCCGCGCCGGTTTTCCGGCCGGCGCGGCTTCGCGCCTGCGATCTGGAACTTCGCGACGGTCCGGGCCAGGTGGCCTGCCTGCATCTTCAGGCTTTCGGCCGCGGCGGTCGTTTCCTCCACCAGCGCGGCGTTTTGCTGCGTGACCTGGTCGAGCTGGTTCACCGCGTCGCCAATCTGGCCTATGCCCTTGTTCTGCTCCTCGCTGGCGGCGCTGATCTCGCCGACCAGGTCGTTGACGCGCCGAACCTGGGCCATGACGTCTTCAATGGTGGCACCGGCGTCCGACACCAGGGCGCTGCCGGTCTCGACCTTCTCCGCGCTGTCCAAAATTAAAGTCTTGATCTCGCGGGCTGCCTCGGCGCTGCGCTGGGCGAGCGCACGCACCTCGCTGGCCACCACGGCGAATCCGCGTCCCTGTTCGCCAGCGCGGGCCGCCTCCACCGCCGCATTGAGCGCCAGGATATTGGTCTGGAAGGCGATGCCGTCGATCACGCCGATGATGTCGGAGATCTTGCGCGAGCTGCTCGAGATCTGCTCCATCGTCTGCACCACCTGGCCCACCACCTGCCCGCCCTTGCCGGCTGCCTCGGAGGCCGAGGCGGACAACTGGCGCGCCTGGTACGCGGCTTCCGCGTTCTTTTGCACCGCTGCGGTCATCTGCTCCATGGAGGCCGCCGTCTGCTGCAGATTGCTGGCCTGCTCTTCGGTGCGCTGCGACAGGTCGGCGCTGCCGGTCGCGATCTGGCCCGATCCGGTGCCGATCGAGTCCACCGCATGCCTGACTTCGCCGACGATCGAACCGAGGGATGTCTGCATGTCGCGAAGCGCGGCGAACAGCGTGGTTTCATCGCCGACGCGCACCGGAACGGGCGTCGTCAAGTCGCCCGAAGCAATTCGCTTGGCCACATCGCAGGCATCGCCGGGTTCTCCGCCGAGCAGCCCGGTCAGCCAGCGCGTCACCCCATAGGCCAGCGCGGACCCCACCGCGATCGCGACCAGCAGCAAACCGATCGCCTGCACACGCGCACTGCGGAAGGTATTTTGCGACTGGGTATAGGCAATGTCCGCCCCCGCAGATTGGAAATCAATATCGTTTTGAATGGCTTCAAGCAAGCCGTTGACGGCCACGAACGATTCGCCGTTGTAATTATTCTTCACTTCATCAAATGCCCCCTTAGATGCACGGGACATTTTCAGCAAATCAAGCTGCGCCGCGAAATATCGCTTTTCCGCGTCGACAATTTTCTTGGCCAGCGTTTGCTCCTGGCCGTCGGTGATGGTGACCGCATATTTTGACCATGCAGCACCGGCCTTGGCCTTGTTTTCCGCAATCTTGTTTTCCCACTGGCTGTATTGCTCATCGGTGCTCGACATGACGTGCTGCGCTTCGTCACGTCGAACGAGATTGATGGCAGCCTGATATTCGCCTAGCGCCTTGGTGGCGGGCAGCCAATTTGTCGCCAGATCGGTGGTGGCGTCGTTGATCGTCGACAGCTTGAAAATGGACATCGTGCCCAATATCAAGGTCAGTGCCAATACGGCTGTGAAAGCCAGCGCCAAGCGCGCTCCTACCTTGAGGTTCGCCATCATTTTTTCCTCCCATTCAATGCATTCATTTTTTTGCCGCATGCTACCTTGCAAAAACAACACCCGGTGGAAAAAGCTTACCACGACCCTGGGCATTAACCCATCAGGGGGTCCAAACCCAATTCATGAAACCAATAGACGCAAACAATGGGCCTGCCTGCATCATCATGCGTACACAAAAATTCCACGCAACTTTGCACATTGAATAGCCAACGAATCGCAAGCGGCAATGGAATATGCAGATTGCAGAGATATCGCGATCTGATCCAATCACATCGCCACGTTCCATTTTTTAAATCCGACACGAAAATGGGAGCCGCCATGAGACGATTCATGCGTTTGATCCACACAGGACTATTGCTAGCAATGATTGCCCCCCTCGCAGCACCATTGGCAGCCGAGACCGTCGCCCCCGAGGCCGTCGTCCAGGCGCAGTTCGACGCCTACAACGCGCATGACATCGATGCATTCATGGCCACCTATGCCAGCGATGCCGAGATCTACGAATACCCGGCCAAGCTCCTGATGAATGGGGCCGAGCAGATCGCCGACTTCTATGCCAGCAAGCGCTTCAACGACCCCAGGCTGCACGGCACCATTGCGAAACGAATCGTCATGGGCGAGGTGGTCATCGACCACGAGCAGATCGTGCTGACCCACCCGGAGGGGCCAGGCCGGCTGGAAGCCGTGGCCATCTACGAAGTCAGGGCCGGGAAGATCCAGAAGGTCACGCTGATACGGGGCCGGAAATCGCTCGACGCCCCCGCGCAGAACTGACCGCGGTCAGGCCGTCAAGCCGGTCTTCTCGTCATCGCTCTGGCCGCGGCTGGCAGACTTGGCCTCGTACATGGCCAGGTCGGCGCGCCGCAGCAGCTCGTCGATGCTCATTTCCTTGCCCTTGAACACGCACACGCCGATGCTTGCCGAAGGCGTGTAGTCATCCGCAGCCTCACCCAGATCGGCCTGCGGTGCGACGGGCTGACGCAGCGCCATCCGGATCTTGGCGGCGACACCCTGGGCCTGCAGCAGCGCTTCCGCGGAATTGCCGCTGAGTTGAGCCAGCAGCACGACGAACTCGTCGCCGCCGAAGCGGGCAACGGTGTCGCTTTCGCGTACGCGGGCCCGCAAACGGTCGGCGACTTCGCGCAGCAGCCGATCGCCGGCGTCGTGGCCGAAGCGGTCGTTCAGCCATTTGAAGCGGTCGAGGTCCAGGAACAGGACCGCGGCGCAGCTCTGTTCGCGCTCGCTGGCGCTCATCACCTGCATGAGACGGTCATGAAACAGGCGGCGGTTGGGAAGTTCGGTCAACGGGTCGTAGAACGCCAGCTCGCGGATCTGCCGCTCGGTCCGCTCGCGTTGCGTGACATCGCGGAAGGCCCAGACCCGGCCGCACACTTCGGTCCCCAGGCGCTGCGGGAAGGAGAAGCGGTCGATGACGCGTCCATCCCGGAAGTGCAGCACGTCATGGGAGGTCTTGTCGGGGCGCCCGTAGAGGTCCATAACCTGCTGCAGGAAGCGCTGGGGCTCGACCAATTGCCCGCGCACATAGTCGAGCATGGCCGCGTCGTCACGGCTTTGCAGCAGATGCGGCGGGATCTGCCAGATGTCGACAAAGCGCTGATTGGAGATCGTCGTCGCACCCAGCATGTCGACGACAAGAATGCCGTCCTCCGTGGCGTCGAGCGTGGCGCGCAGCAAGGACAGCGAGTGGGCCATGTCATGCACGGCCGCCTGGCGGTAGCGGCGCACGCCGACGATGGTGACGACCAGCGCAACCACGACCACGCCGGCGCCGCAAAGCAGCAGGAACAGCGCGGTGCGCTGCCCTTTCAGGGCGGAATACCCAGGCAGGTGATGCACCACATGCAGGCCGATGGCGCCACCGACCAATTCACGGTGCGCGAGCAGCGCCGGATCGGGATTGCGGCCCAGCCGGACCAGGGCCGGAAATCCAGGCTCGGCGGCCGCTGCGATCGGCACGGCGGCGAAGTCGCCGCGCTTGTAACGCGCCTCGCGTTGCGCCGGAGTGAGTCGACCGACCGCGCTGCCCGGCAAGGCCTGGAACTCGCGCGCCGGATCGGTCGACAGGATGACCACGCCATACGCATCGGTCAGGAAGGAGTCCAGCTGCCTGACGAAAGCGCCGAGCCGGGACAATTCGAAGTTGATCGCAGTCACGCCGCGCAACTGGCCGTCGACCACGACGGGGGCGCTGAAAAACAAGCCCTGGACATTCGTGGTGCGGCCCACTGCATATTGGAATCCGGGCTGCCCGCTCATGGCCTGCGCAAAATAGTCGCGGTCGGCGTAATTGGTTCCGATCGTGGAGTCGGGCTGGTCGAAATTGCTCGAGGCAATGCAATCGCCGGCGTCGTTGAGCACCCAGAACCTACCGACGTTCATCGCATGCTCCATGTCCTGCAGGCGACGGTCCAGCGCCAGCAGCGCCGGATCGCTGGTCCATCGGGTCCGTCGCTGCGCGGGCGTCAATGCCCCGCCGTCTCCCGTATGCGAGGAGACCGCATGAAGCACGGCCTGACTGCCGGAGGCCAGCACCGGGATGCCGTGCAGCTGCGCCAGGCTCGACGACACGATGCTGGCCAGGTTGTCGGCCGAGCGTTCGACCTCGGCCGAGGCTTCGGCCACCATGGCGCCTTGCTGCGACCGCATCACCGCATCGGCAAGCCACCAGGACGCGCCGGCCCAGGCCAGCAAGGCCGACAAGATCCAGTAAAGGTCCTTGGGCCTGAAGCGACGACGCAAGGAGCCCGCGGCAGGGGAAGAATTCGCTTCAGTCGTCATCCCAATCCCTGGGTGGCAAATTCGAACTCCGTGCACCCGCCCGCCGGTCTCCCGGCCCGCCATGTGCTCGGCTTATGCGAAGTACGGCGAGGCACGAACCCCAGCCGACCGCGCCGCAACATGATCGAATTATCAACCCAGGACACCCCGCGCGCCGAAGGTCCGCAGCATGCGGCGCCGTTCAAAGTGCCGCCATGCCGGGGCTTGCGCCGGGGACCTCAGCAATACTGTTGAGGAGATTGCGCGCTTTGTCGCAAAGCTTGTGTCGCAAGACCTTTGAGGCCCGCGGCCGTCCAACCGCCGAGCAGGCTCGCCATCAGTCGAGCACGAACACCGCCGCAGTCCGGCCCGGCACCTCGAAACGGCCGGAGGCCTTATCGAAGCGGGCGCACTCGCGCAGCCGAGCATCGGCGGATCGCGACGAGGCCAGCACGGGATGCAGGCGCCAGGTCTGCCCCTGGGTTTCGGGCAGCCGCAGCGACTGCGGCGTTGACGCCGCGTTGAACATCAGCAGGATGGCCCGGAAATGCGCCCCGGGCAGGCCGGCGCCATCCAGCCGCTCCGCCACCAGCAAGGGGTTCTGGTCCGGACCGGTGTTGAGGAAGTGCAGGCGCTGCTGCATGGCCGCCGCGCTGTCCAGGTGGAACAGCGCCGAGCTGCGGCGCACGCGCAGCTGGTCCAGAAACATGTCGCGCGCCTGGCGCATGTCCGCCGGAGCGGGCTTGAGCGCGGGGTCGGCCAGCAAATCGCGGTAGAGGGGCCACGCGGAGACATTGTCGGGCGCCGGCGGCAGGCCGCTGCCGAAGGTGTTGTCGTGCGCGCTCCAGTCGATGCGGTTGAACCAGTCGCCGGACTCATAGCTGTTGCGGTCCAGCGACTTGGAGCGCAGCAGCTCCATGCCCGCATGGAAGTAGGCAATGCCCTGGCTGTAGGCCACCACGGCCGTCGAGAGCATCTGCACGCGAACCCGTTCAGCCATGGGCGTGTCGCGCGGCAGGCGCAGCACGTTGTTGTCGTAGAGCGTGTGGTTGTCGTGGTTTTCGGCGTAGTTGACGACCTCGCCGGGCGCCGCTGCATAGCCCGCCATTTGATCGCCATAGGGCAGCTCGGCCAGCCGGCGCTCGCGGCCGTCGGCGGCCTGCATGCGGAACTCGCCGAGCGTGCCGGCCAGGCCGGTGCGCACCAGGTCGGCGGCGGCGAGCACGGCGGCGCGATCCTCCGCTTGCGCGACGCCCTCGGGCGCCTGGCCCAGGCCATTGGACCAGCCCGGGCGCCGCAGGCCTTTTTCGCTCAGGTCGCCGGGCGTGCCGCCGCGCAGCGCATCTCGGGCGCGGTCGCTGAAGGTGGCTATGCCGCTGCCGGCCAGGCTGCCCTGGCTGGCCTGCACGAAACGCGCGCCGTGCGCCACCTCGCCGAAGTCCCAGCCCTCGCCGATCAGGGGCACGTCGTGCCCGGTCTGCGTGCGCAGGCGCGCCGCCAGGGTCTCCATCACCGCGCGCGGCTGGTGGCCCATGAGGTCGAAGCGGAAGGAGTCCAGGCCGAAGTCTCGGGCCCAGCCCAGCACCGAATCGACCAGCAGCTTGCCCATCATCAGGTGCTCGGTGGCGGTGTTGTCGCAACAGGTCGAGCGCTCGACCCGGCCCTGCGCATCGAGGCGCTGGTAGTAGCCGGGCACGATGCGGTCGAGCACCGACTGGGCCTGCTGCCCTGCGGCGGGCGTGTGGTTGTAGACCACGTCCATGCCCACGCGCAGGCCCATGCCGTGCAGCGCCATGACCATGGCGCGGAACTCGCGCACGCGCGCGGCGCCGTCGTCGGCATCGCTGGCATAGCTGCCTTCCGGCGCGCTGTAGTGCCAGGGGTCGTAGCCCCAGTTGTAGCAATCCTTGGCTGCGGCGGCCACGACGACGGCCTGCTGGGCTTCGCTGGCCGGCCCGGCATGGGCCGGCGCATCGGGCGTCACGCAGTTGCGCTCGGGAATGCTGGCAATGTCGAACACCGGCATCAGGTGCAGGTCGGTGAGCCCCGCCTGCGCCAGCAATCGCAGATGCTGCATGCCCTGCGACCGAAGCTGCGTGAAGGCCAGGTATTTGCCGCGCATCGCCGGCGGCACGCTGGCGTCCGAGATCGAGAAGTCGCGCACATGCAGCTCGTACAGGCTCATGTCGGTGGCGCGCTGCGGCGCGGGCGGACGCCGGTGGCCCATCCAGCCGTGCGGCTGGCTGCTGGCCGCATCGAGATCAATCACCATGCTGCGGCGCGAATCGGCATTCAGGCTGCGCGAATAGGGATCGGTCACGCGGTTGCGCACCAGGCCCACGCCGGGCACGAAGACGTCGACCAGATAACGGTAATACTGGCCGCCCAGGTCGCCGTCCACGGTGGCGCGCCAGACGCCGTCGCGCGGCGTCCAGGCCAGCGGCAGCAGACGCCTTGCATGCGCCTCGCCGCCCGGCTGCAAGCACAGCCAGGCGGCCTGGGCCGTCGGCGCCCACAGCGCGAAGCGGCTGCCTGGCTTTGCCACGCTCACGCCCAGGTGCGCGTCGGCAGCAGCCACGTAGCGGGCATCGAGCGCGCCGGTCGCCTGCGGCGCCGTGGCGGCCAGCACATGGCCTTGCGCGTCTTCCCGGACCAGCAGCAATTGTGACTTCAGGAGGCCCGCCATCGCCTCGTCGGTCCGCGCGGCCTCGGGCAACTGCAGCAACACGCCGGGCGCGACGAACTTGAAACGCTCGCGCAAGGCCGGCGCCAGCGCGCCTGCCAATGTCAGGTCCCATGCCTTATCGGCGCCCTGCACCGCCTCGCCCGCCGGCGCCAGCAATTGCCCTCGCGCCGAGGCGTACAGGCGGTAGCGCCCGTCCGTCGCCTGATGCGGCCATTGCAACGTGAAGGCGTCAAGGAAGTACGCCTCGGCGGTCGGTGCCGCGTCGGCGCCGGCCGCAGCCGGCAAGAGCGTTGACGCAAAGTCTTGCGCATCGCAGTCGGCCAGGGTCGGCGCGGGCAAGACGGGAGCCGCCGGCGCCAGGTGCGCGCCCTGTGCCCATGCAGGGCCGATGCCAAGACCGGCCGCCAGCACGCCCAGCCCCATCCAGCGTGCCGCCAGCTTCCGCCCCCGCACCCAGCGTCCGGCCTTCATTTCAGACATTTGAATTCCCCATTGCTGCGCCTGATTTGGTAGTAAAACTACAAATTCTTTGATCACCAATTCACAAAGTCTCGTGAAAGAATTACATTCTCCTTCGAATCAACCCTGAACGCGATGTTGAATCATTATGTACTTTAACTACCTACTGGCTGCCAGTCTCTTGGGGTTGAGCCTGAGCAGCCCGGCAGCCGACACGAGCCACGACCACTCCGACGCGCGACGGCCGCCCCCGCACTGGTCGGAGGGCGTGTTCATGGAAATCTTCGTGCGCGGCTACCAGGACAGCACTGGCGACGGCATCGGCGACCTGCGCGGCTTGATCAGCCGGCTCGACTACCTGCAGCAGCTCGGCGTGACCGGCCTGTGGCTGATGCCGGTCACGCAAAGCGCCGACCACGACCACGGCTATGCCGTCGCGGGTTTTCGCAGCGTGGAACGCGACTACGGCACGCTGGCCGATGTCGACGAACTGCTGCGGCAGGCCCACCGTCGCGGCATGGGCGTGGTGTTCGACTACATCCTCAACCACAGCGCTGCGGAGCACCCGATCTTCCAGGCCGCGGCCGCCGACCCCGCATCGCCGACGCGCGACTGGTACGTCTGGCGCGACGGCAACCCGCCGGACCTGCAGGACTGGGACATCTGGGGCTACAACCCCTGGTATGCGCTCAACGGCAGCCATTACTTCGCCACCTTCGGCGCCGGCGTGCCGGACTTCAACCTGCGCAACCCCGCCGTGATCAACTACCACCGCGACAACCTGCGCTTCTGGCTGGACCGCGGACTCGACGGCTTCCGGCTCGACGCCGTGCCCCACCTGATCGAGAACAGCGCCAAGGACTGGAACGACCAGCCCGAAAGCCGCCGGCTCACGGGCGAGTTCACGGCCCTGATCCGCGGCTACCCCGGCCGCCACGTGGTCTGCGAAGCCACCGCCAGCCCGCAGGCTTATGCAAAGCCCGACGTCTGCGGCAGCGCCTTCGCCTTCGGCCTGGAGCGCCAGATCGTGCAGGCGGCGCGCAACGATGCCGCGGCCGTCGCAGCGGTCTCGCATTATTTCGAGACCGCACCGGCCAGCATGGCCACCATGCTGGCCAACCACGACATCTTCGCCGGCCAGCGCCTGTGGGACCAGTTCAAGGGCGACGAGGCCGCCTACAAGCTGGCCGCCGCGACCCTGCTGCTGCTGCCGGGCACGCCTTTCCTGTACTACGGCGAGGAAATCGGCATGGCCGGCCTGAGCGAATTCCCGGACGACCGGCAGATCCGGGCCCCCATGAGCTGGACAGCCGCCGGCGGGTTCAGCGCGTCGGCAGCACCGTTCCGCCCGGTGTCGCCCAACGCGGCCACGCACAATGTCGAACTCGAAGCCGGCGACCCCGACTCGCTGCTGAACTTCTACCGCAGCCTCGTGCATTTGCGCACCTCGCAGGCGGCGCTGATGCGCGGCGCCTATCGACAGGCCTTTGCGCAAGGCAGCGTGCTGGGCTTCCAGCGCGAGCTGGGCCACGAGCGCCTGCTCGTGCTCATCAACTATGCCCCCGATCCCTGGCAGGGCGCAGTGCCAGGCCTTGCGGCGGGACAGCGCCTGCAAGCGCTTTGGCAGACGCGCGCCCAGGCCAAACCCGTGTCAAACGCAGCGAACGAAATCGCGCCGGCAGCCAGCGTCACGCTGCCCCCGCAGTCGGTCGCGGTGTACCGCCTGCACTGATCGGGTCCGAGCACCCCAATCCATGAAACTTTCCATCCTCAACCCCTTGGCGCATCGCCTCGCCGCCGCTGCGGCAGGCGCGCTGATGCTGATCTCCCCCACCATGGCCCAGACCCTTGAACGCATCGAGCCCCACTCCTGGTGGGTGGGCATGCACAACCCCGAACTGCAGCTGATGCTGCACGGCGAGAACATCGCCGAGCTCGAGCCGCGCATCGACCGCGCCGGCGTCACGCTGCTGCGCAGCACGCGCACCGGCAACCCCAACTACCTGTTCATCGACCTGCGCATAGACCCGTCCGCGCAGCCCGGCGAAATGACCCTCGAGCTGCAGCGCGAAGGCCACACGGTGCTGCGCAGCGCCTATGCGCTGCAGGCGCGCACCGCAGGCTCGGCCGAGCGGCGCGGCTTCGGTCCGGCGGACGCCATCTACCTCGTCGTGCCCGACCGCTTCGCGCAGGGCAACCCGCCGCCGCGCGACCCGGCCATGCTGGAAGGCGAAGACCGCCAGCACAGCACGGGCCGGCACGGCGGCAACCTCGACGGCCTGCGCCGCCACCTCGACTACATCGCCGGCCTGGGCTTCACCATGCTGTGGCCCACGCCGCTGACCGAGAACAACAACCCGGCCTACAGCTACCACGGCTACGCGGCCACGGACTTCTACCGCGTCGACCCGCGCTTCGGCAGCAACGAGGACTACCGCGCCCTGGTGGCCGAGGCGCACACCAAGGGCCTGGGCGTGATCCAGGACGTGGTGCTCAACCACATCGGCCTGAACCACTGGTGGATGCGCGACCTGCCCAGCCCCGACTGGATCCACCAATGGGCGCAGTTCACCGAGACCAGCCATGCGCGCCTGACCGTGCAGGACCCCTATGCTGCCGAGGCCGACCGCCGCGTCTTCAGCGACGGCTGGTTCGGCCCCCACATGCCCGACCTCAACCAGCGCAACCCGCTGCTGGCCACCTACCTGATCCAGAACAGCCTGTGGTGGATCGAGTACGCCGGGCTCTCCGGCCTGCGCATCGACACCTACTCGTACTCCGACAAGGACTTCCTGGCAATTTGGTCGCAGCGCGTGATGGCCGAGTACCCGCACCTCAACCTGGTCGGCGAGGAATGGAGCCCGCATCCGACCGTGGTGGCCTACTGGCTGCGCGGCAAGGCCAACACCGACGGCTACCGGTCCAGCATGCCCAGCATGATGGACTTCCCCCTGCATGGCGCCCTGCTCGCCGCGCTGACCGAAAACGACAGCCACAGCAGCGGCCTGAGCAAGCTCTACGAGGCGCTGGCGCAGGACTTCGTCTACCCCGACCCCGCCAACCTCGTCGTGTTTGAAGGCAACCACGACACGCCGCGCCTGTATTCCACGCTCCACGACGACACGGCGCTGACCCGCATGGCCCTGGCCTACCTGGCCGTGACGCGCCGCATCCCGCAGATCACCTATGGCACCGAACTGCTGATGCAAAGCCCCCGCGAGCGCGACGACGGCGCCGTGCGCGCCGACTTCCCCGGCGGCTGGCGCGGCGACAGCGCCGATGCCTTCAAGGGCGCGGGCCTCAGCGCCCAGCAGCACGAGATGCAGGACTTCGTGCGCCGCCTGTTCAACTGGCGCAAGCGCGCCAGCGCCGTGCACAGCGGCGCGCTGACCCACTACAGCCCCAGCCACGGCATCTACGTGCTGTGCCGCCGCGACGACAAGCAGCGCGTCATGCTGCTGCTGAACAAGTCGAAGGAAACCCAACACCTCGACCTGGCCCGCTTCGCCGAAATGCTGCATCCCGGCGAGACGGCGCACGACGTGCTCGGCGCCCGCGGCCGCTTCGAACTCGGCGCCAAGCTGGATCTCGCCCCGCGCAGCGTGACCCTGCTGGAGTTGGAAGGGGCAGCGGCGCGTTGACCGCAGGGCGTGGGTCAGGTATTACCCGAATTTCAGCGACGGGTCCTGTTCCTGCTCGAAGACGCCGTTC
>Ga0213872_10000696_pt1 | contig 25247 bp, 28 predicted proteins | sample VelepicomBERX_R2_FD_160071 | JGI IMG/M metagenome (GOLD analysis project Ga0213872, IMG submission 160071) | Rhizosphere microbial communities from Vellozia epidendroides in rupestrian grasslands, the National Park of Serra do Cipo, Brazil - RX_R2 | ecosystem: Host-associated > Plants > Roots >...
GCGCATTCAGCCCGACATCCAGAAGGCCAAGGTCAAACGGCAGTTCATATTGCAGTCGCTGAATGGACTGAAACAGGTCGTTGGCCAGAAAGACGTAAAGATCGTCGCAGGCTGTGATGAGGATGGAGTTTTGCAGAGGGCTACTCATGGGCAAATCAGAAGGGTGAGTAATTTAGTACACTTTACTACAAGCGTCAGCTTTGCCTCCTCTAGTTTTTAAGGCTGTCCCAGTAATCTGTGGCCAGACGACTTCTTCTGGTATTTTCTTTTTCGTCTTTGGTACGTGTGAACAGATATTCTGTGGCCACGCCTACCGGCAGCAGAAGCAATTGAGCCAAAGTGAGGGACGCGCCCAATGCGGCCTGTAAAGCTAGTTTGCCTACATTTGTGGGGCGGCGATCCTTGTATTTGGACATAAACAACCAGCAAATAACTATATATTACAATAGGATGATGTGTATGTTAAATTTGCAGTGAAAGCAATATTACCAATCATAAATACAAATATTTTTTGACTTTAACGCGCCAAATGCCCTATAAGCGCCCATTCCCGAAAATGTGGGCAGGCCTTAGACAAGCCCGTCACGTTGCCATACGCGGGGTGATCTTGCGGGATGGCAAACTATCGGGACAACCGAACTTAAGGATAAGAAATGTCAAAACGTCTTGAATCAAAGCATAAAATTGACCGCCGCTTAGGCGTCAACCTCTGGGGGCGCCCCAAGAGCCCGCTGAATAAGCGTGATTATCGCCCCGGCCAGCATGGTCAGCGTCGCAGCAAGCCGTCGGATTACGGTGTGCAGTTGATGGCCAAGCAGAAGCTGCGTGGCTATTACGGCAACATCGGCGAACGTCAGTTCCGCCGCTATTATCAGGAAGCCATGCGCCGCAAAGGCAATAACGGCGAAATCCTGATCCAATTGCTGGAACGCCGTCTGGACGCCGTTGTTTACCGCATGAAATTCACTGCGACCGTGTTTGCGTCGCGCCAGTTGATCAGCCACGGCCACGTTTTGGTCAATGGCAAGAAGGTCAACATTCCGTCCTATCAGGTCAAGGAAGGCGATGTAATCGAGTTGCGCAGCAAGGCCAAGCAGATGGCGACCGTTTTGGCCGCTGTTGAGTTGGCTGAGCGTGAAGTCCCGGACTATGTCCAAGTCGATCACAAGGAAATGAAGGGTACCTTCGTTCGCACGCCGGAACTCAATGACGTTCCGTACCCCGTGCAGATGGAGCCGAACCTGGTTATCGAATACTATTCTCGCTAATAGACGAGAATTCGCAGTTGAAAGCGGGGGAGAGATCCCCCGCTTTTTTTATGCCCGTTTCCACTGGGGCTTTTTCCGTGCGGGCAAAGAAAGTTGTGGATAACGCTTGTGGATAACCACCATATGTTGTGATTAATGCATGCTTATGCACATGTGGAAAAAGCATAATTCGTTAACCAATACATAATGTTAACGACCAACATTTAGGCATTATATCAGCCTTACCCACAATATCATGTGTTTGATAGAATCGATTCGCTGGTTATGCTATGACCACTGCGTAGCACAAGATGTTGTGTTTCTACACCTTTAAGGCCCAATTAAACGGATTTCCTCTTTATAGCCAGGTAAATGGAGCTTTGCGGAACATGAGTTGGACTGATCAGCAGATTAAGATGCTCAAAGACATGTGGGGTCACGGATACAGCGCCAGCGAGATTGCTGGTCGCCTGGGTGGCGGATTGACCCGCAACGCTGTCATTGGCAAGGCACACCGTCTCAAGCTGTCGGCGCAAGCCAATTCGGCCAAGAGCGAAGCGGCCAACATCACGCGCGTTTCTGGTGCCAGCGTTGGCGCGGGTGTTGCTGTATCGGTCAAGGCGGCCCGCAAGCGCACCATGCTGCGCCCATTGCCGGTTGTGCCTGTGCCGTCTGCAACGGCTACGGCGACCATCATTGCCAAACCCAGCACGCAAACAACAGCCTTGCGCGATATCTTCCGTCCGGTGGAAGGTCTGAAGCGCGGGGAAGGGATCGCTGTTATAAAGGCGGGTGAGCGTCATTGCCGTTGGCCGGTTGGTGATCCGCGCTCTCCGGATTTCCGTTTCTGCGGCTGCACGGCGCATGAAGGGCTGCCGTATTGTATTGACCACGCGCGCGTGGCTTATCAGAATGTTGGCAAGAAGTTCCGCGCCAGCGACGCAGGTGAAGCGAATTAAGTTGATTGAGGGAGGTCTTGCGCCTCCCTCTTTTTACACCCCAAAAGACGCATAATATATATTATGTTAAATAATGAACGTTTCAATAATAGAAAGCTCTAATAAGAATTATGCGTGGATCCCCAATGGTGTCGTGCATAGCCAGTGGCAGCCCGCTTATCGTCACCCGGTTTGTCCATAAAATGATCTGGCATAAACAAAATTGATGGCAGAATGGTCACGTCTTGTGATTTGGTCGCCTCAATTATACGTGTGAGCAATCTTGGCCCCGTAACCTTCCATGGCAATATATTTTTCTTGCTGAGGTGTTGCCACGACCAGCGGCGCGTCGGACGGCACATCCTGGATGTTTGCCCAATAATTTTTGCCAGAACTGGGTGCCCTTGTGGGCATCCCATAAACCCGTTGGCAATCAGGCCTGGTCTGTGCCGCTCGCTTTCATAAGCGACAAACATGCCTAATTGCAGCAGCCAATCATCCAGCTGCCGCAGGCATTCTGAATCAGCATCTACGTAAACGCCGCCATATTCATACAAAATCTCATACCGCATAAGATCCGCTACACCAGCCCATTGGCCTTCGTTCTTATAAATATCTATTTGTTTTTGTGCACGCCAGTGGCGGTCGGCCAGATCTTTGTTGCTCCACAGCCGAAATTCCCAATCCGGATGATTGACGCGCCAAGTTTCAATCCAGCTATTGGGGCGTTTTGCTTCATCGCCAACCCAGACAACGTGTATTTTTCTGGGAATGATGCCAGTCATTTTTTATCCCGCAAATCTTTTACGACAGACAGCGGTGTCCCCATGCGGCTGACGTTGATGATTTCACGACCTTCGCGCATATCCGGGCACATCCATCGCGTGGTCGCGAGGAAAAACTCGGCCGGCTCATTAGCGATCACGGGCTCATAATCCGGTGGCAGATACAACATGGCAGAATCCCATGGGCCGCATATGGCAATTTTATAAATCTTGCCCGGCGGCACGCCGCCTTCCTTGTTGACATAATTCTGTAGTTTCTCGGCAGCTTCCTTGAAGGATGAACCCCAGTAATCCAGTTCATACTGTCCAAAGGCGCCATGCACACCGCCGCCAAGTCGGTTAACGTAAATGTATTGGTACGGATGCAGGGCGACCATGATGTAGGTTTGATAGGCAACAACCAGAGCCAATAGCGTGCCTGCTATCCAGCGCGCCCTGTTTAACTGCCTGTATGAGTCGTAATACTCAACCGTGCGGTCATAAATATAGACGCATGACATGGCGGCAAAGATGCATAGGATCGGTACGACAAACAGGAAATGTCTGACAGCGTCATACAAGGCCGGATGGCGGATAATTGCATATGAAGTGGGAACAACAACAGACAAGACCAGCATGATGGCGATTTGCTGACGCGGCCATGGCATGCTACGCCACAAACGCGGCGCAAGCGCCACGGTGATACCGAGCAGTAACAGCAGGAATTCAGGCAGCTGAACCGCAAAATAATTCGGCACATAGGTCCATGGTAATTGTGTCGACCGGTAGGTTGTGCCATTCAACAGAACCTCAACGTCCTGCGGAAAATTGCTGAACTCGCTTAGTGCGCGTAGCGGATTGGCGATAGGATTCAGTTGTGACCACGGCCAGCACACCAGCATGACCGCATAAGAAATAATGCAAACTGGCAAAACAATCTTAAAGGCTGAGCTCACCCCCAGTTTGAAAGCTTTCTTACATGCGTCGTCGGTATAATCTTTGCGCCACGTGCGGATGACATTCAATACCCACGGCACACACCAGAAAAACAAAAACATAATGCCGCCAATGCGCACGCCGAGCGTCAGGCCATAGATAATGCCAAGCCTTACCAGATTTCGAAGGCTGGGCGCAGGTCTTACAGTAAAACACCGCCCCATGCCGTACAGGGACCAGATTAGGCCAGCCGCAAAAGGAATATCCTTGGGGTTATTGAACATGTGGCCGTAATACATCGGCGTCAGAGCGGTAAACACTAGCGCCAGAATACCAACGGCGCTGCCCCCGATCAGTTTACCCAAACGCCACACACCCCACAGACCCACAATACCGCAGATGGCGTTACAAAGATGTCGTGTCTCATAGATGTTGAATGGCAAGATGCGGTCGATGACGGACGCAAGGCCATCAAACGTGCCGCCGTACAGGTAAAGGTTGAATATGTCGAGGAAGCGATGATCCTTAAAAAAAGACATATAGTAATCAACAACCGCTAAACCATATTGGCTTTGTAATTCTTCGTCCCAGGTCACGCCGTAATCGCGAAATGTCAAAAGCGCGATAGCGATCAGCAGCCCCAGAATGATACGCAGTGACCAGCGATAATATGAATCAGAAACTGTGTTATTCAGCATTCGATTTGTAACCCGTCATAGGCAGGCAAGACGCCTTTCGGAAGTTTGGCGCATAACGTGTGGTAGTCAAGGCTCGTGTCCATATGGGTCAGAAAAGCCTGCTGCGGTTTGACGCGATCAATCCACGCTAGCGTTTGCTCAAGATGCGAATGCGTCGGATGTTCGCGCTCACGCACACAATCAACCACCCAAACTTTCACGCCAGAGAGAATTCTGAACGCTTCTTCATTCAACGATTTTGCGTCTGTCGTGTAGGCAAAGACCCCTACTCTAAATCCCCATGATTCCGTTTTGCCGTGATCTTGTTCAAATGGAATAACCTTCTGTGCCCCAATATCAAATGGTCCGTTGATGATGTGCGGCAGAATGCGCGGGACGTAATAGGTATCCGGTTTGGCTTCAGACATTTTAAAAATGTAGTGAAACCGCATTTCAAGGTCCGCCATAGTCATAGGATCAGCATAAACGCGCACTGGTTCATGCATCATCCAGTTGATGGAGCGCAAATCATCAATCCCGTGGCAATGGTCGGCATGGGCGTGCGTATACAGAACCGCCGTGACGTGCTTGATATTCTCGCGCAGCAATTGCTCCCGCATGTCGGGGGATGTGTCGATGATAATCCCCTGCCCTTCGGCTTCTATGTAAAGTGACACACGTGTCCGGCGGTTGCGAGGTTCGGCGGGGTCGCATTGCCCCCAGTCGTTGCCTATCAAAGGGCAACCACCAGAAGAGCCACATCCCAACACCGTAATTTTCATGACGGTCTTGTTACCTTATTAAACAGGCGGAAAAAATTTTCCGTCGTTTGTTCGGCAATGGCATCAGCCGAAGTGTTTTTGATCTCTGCCAGAACCTTGGCTGTCTGCGTAACATAGGCGGGTTCGCAGATTTTGCCACGATACGGCTCTGGCGCCAGAAACGGCGAGTCTGTTTCGACCAGCAGACGGTCAACGGGAACATCTTTTGCGATAGAGCGCAATTCTTCCGATTTTTTAAAGGTCAGAATGCCGGATAGGGAAACGTAAAAGCCAAGTTTTAGCGCTTCCTCGGCCAGTATGCGACGCGAGCTAAAGCAATGCAAAACGCCGGTCAGCCGCCCGTTGGATGCTGCATATTCTTCCTGCAGCAAACGAATGGTATCTTCTTCAGCGTCACGGCTATGAACAATAACTGGCAGGCCTGTTGCGGCAGACGCGCGCAGATGGCGGCGAAAGCTGTCGTGTTGCGCCTCAACCGGCGCTGTTTTATAGAAATAGTCCAGCCCCGTTTCGCCAATGCCAACAACTTTGGGATGCTCGGCGAAGCCTATCAAATCCTCGGCGCTCAACTGCTCGCCTTCTTCATGCACATGGTGCGGATGGACACCCACGGTACAGAAGACATCTTCGTAATGTTCTGCCGTTTGCCGCACCGTGTCATAATCGCGTCGTGTGGTGCTGATATTCACCATGCGGCAAACGCCTGCGGCGCGGGCGCGCTCTACGACACCGTCCCTGTCCTTGACCAGCGCCGGATAGTCAATATGACAATGAGAGTCGACCAATCTCATTGTGCAGCCGTTTCAGCCGGAGCATAACGCGGGAAGATGCCTGTCGGTACGGGCAATGCGGTACCGGGGACTAATTGGCAATTGGCTGCGGTCACTGCTGCCAATGTCTTATTGCTGGCAGGAACGTTCAGCTGATCTAGCAATTTGTCCATGCTATCCGGCATAAACGGCCAGATAATGAGCGCCAATCTACGCAAACACTCAGCCAAAGTGTACAAAACCGCCTGCATGCGTTCGGGGTCTGTTTTCTTCAAGCCCCATGGTGCTTGCTCGTCAACATAGCGGTTGGCGTTGCCAATCACTTCCCAAATGGCATCCAGCGCCTTGCTAAATGCCTGACGCTCAAACAAATCGCGGGCGGTTTGCAATGCGTTGTCTGCGTCACGCAGTAGCGCATGATCCGTATCGGCCATGCGTGCGTTAGAGGGTACGGTGGCGTTACAGTTTTTATTGATCATGGACAGCGAGCGTTGCGCGAGGTTGCCAAGGTCATTGGCCAGCTCACTGTTGGTGCGGCGGATCATCGCGTCGTGCGAAAAGTCGCCGTCATTGCCGAACGGCACTTCGCGCATCAGAAAATAGCGTGTCTGATCTAACCCATAGGTGTTAACGAGCGCGTACGGGTCAATGACATTGCCCAGTGATTTGGATATTTTCTGTCCTTCATTGGTCCACCAGCCATGCGCGTACACTCGCTTGGGTGGCTGCAGCCCTGCTGCCATCAGAAAGGCAGGCCAGTACACAGCGTGAAAACGCACGATATCTTTACCGACCATATGGACATCGGCGGGCCAGAAGGTTTTGAATTTCTCGGCGTTCTGGTCGGGAAATCCCAGTGCAGTAAGGTAGTTTGTCAGCGCATCCAGCCACACATACATGACATGGCCCGGCGCGTCCGGTACGGGCACGCCCCAGCGCAAGGCCGTGCGTGAAATAGACAGATCGTGCATTCCGGATTTAACAAAGCTGATGACTTCATTACGGCGCGACTGCGGCATGATGAAATCGGGATTTTCGTCATAAAATTTTAAAAGCTTGTCACCCCAATCGGACAACTTGAAGAAATAGCTGGGTTCTTCCACCCATTCGCATTCCGCTCCTGACGGTGCAATTTTCTTGCCGTTTGGCCCGTCACGCAGTTCATCGACACCGTAATAGGCTTCATCGCGCATGGCATACCATCCAGCGTATTTACCCAGATAGATGTTGCCGCTTTCTTCCAACCGTTTCCACAAAGCCTGACAGGCCGTTTTATGACGGTCCTCCGTCGTGCGAATGAAGTCGTCATTCGACACATTCATGAATGCCAGAACATCACGAAATTTTTGCGATAACTTGTCGGTAAAAGCCTGCGGGTCCATGCCGTTTTTGGCGGCCGCCTGCTCCACCTTCTGGCCATATTCGTCCGTGCCGCTCAGGAACATAACCTGATAACCATCCATACGTTTGAAGCGTGCCATAACATCACAGGCAACGGATGTGTACGCGCTGCCAATATGGGGTTCTGCATTCACGTAATAAATGGGGGTGGTTATGTAGAATGACTTTGACACGACTCGGCCCTGCAAGTTGTTGGTAACAACCTGTTTTTATGACAAAGCGGCCCGAATGTCACTGATCGCTTTGATAAAAGCCAGTTTATGGTCCAGATTTGCCTGATCAGCCAAGTTCAGTGTGCCTTTAACCTTTTCGTACATGTCAAACTGGCGGTTAACCTCAACCGAATGCCCTGTATGCGACAGAGCAAGTATATGCTGGCGTATATGGCGTAAGAGAAGGTTGCTCAAAACCTGATAGGTTTCAAAATCCGCCTTGCGCCCCATCATGTCGGCAAATTTATGCAGTCGACCCAGATCCAGCTTGGGCAGCTTACCCAGCATTTCAACCATGTCACGATAAAGTGGCAAGGCGTCTGTTTGCAGGATTTTAAGGGCAAAACCCACACTTCCATCAGCCAGCTTTATCAGACTGTCTGCATCGCCTGGCTCCAATTCCGGCGCGGCGCGCGACAGGATCATACGCATGGCCTGGTCGTCTAACGGCGCAAGCGATAACAAACGGCAGCGTGAGCGTATGGTCGGTAACAAAATTCCCGGCGTTGTCACCGTCATCAAAATGAGGGTGTGGGCTGGCGGTTCTTCAAGGATTTTTAAAATGGCATTCTGGCTGAACCTGTTCAGCGTATGCGCTTCATCGACAATGACAACGCGCCACCCGCCATGTGTTGCCGTCTTGCGCAAAAAGCTGGAGACTTTAAGCGTATCATCAACGACGATGACTTGACGTTGGGCGCCAGTCTTTTCATCAATCGCGCGACGCAGAATAAACATATCGGGGTGGGATTCAGCCTGTATCAGCTTCGTTACACGGTTTGACGCGTCCCAATAATCAATGGGGTTCTGTGCGTTCGATAAAACATGATTGGCTATATGCAGCGCGAGGCGGTGTTTGCCTATACCTTCCGGCCCGGTAATCAGCCATGCGTGATGCATGCGGCCAGAGGCAAAAGCCTGAACAACCTCGGTCTGTGCTTGTTTGTGACCGATCAGGCTGGTTTCATGATGCTGCATGACGCTGCCGTAGGTCGAAAAAGGCGTCGACGGTGTTGACAATACTTGTTGTTACGGCTGCACTGTCGGTGGACGCATCGATGACGCGGAACCGCCCGGCATTTTCATTTACCAGTGCCAGATAGCCATCACGCAATTGCTGATGAAACTCAATCTTCTGCTGTTGGTAGCGATCATCCTGTCCGCCACGTGCCGTCATGCGCCCCAAGCCTACTTCAACGGGCAGATCGAGAAGCAGCGTTAAGTGCGGCTCAAAATCCTCGGCGATTTGCTCATAAAAATGGTCGACGATACCGATGCCGAGGTTGAGGCCTATTGCCTGATAAACACGCGTGGAGTCGGCAAAGCGGTCCGATATTACCCATGCGCCGCGTTCAAGCGCAGGCCATATGGTTTTTACCAAATGCTCGCGCCGCGCGGCGGTGACCAGCAACAGTTCCGTTAGTGCGTCCCAATATCCATGCCCTTTTTCCAGCCATAGTTGGCGGATGGCTTCAGCGCCGGGGGATCCTCCAATTTCTCGGGTCAGGACAACATCGATACCAAGGCTTTGTAGATGCGTAGCCAGCGCTTTGACCTGGGTTGACTTTCCGGCGCCCTCGCCACCTTCAAGTGTGATGAACTTGCCGGCATCGGTCATGTCAGGCTCCGTTCCCAAACAGCAGGCCCAATTTTGATGCTATACGTGCAAAGAAACCTTTTTCCGCGACATCGTTTGCGGCAACCAGATCAACCTTGCGGTCTTCCATGCCGGGTGCGCTTAGGGTCATGCTGCCTACAACCTGGCCCTTCTTGATGGGAGCGGCGATGGGTTGATCAAAGCTGTAGCTGGCCTTCAGGCCGGAACGTGCGCCACGCGGTAGCGTTGCGGCCAGATCATCAGCGGCAACCAGATCAACTTCCGGTTGCACGCCAAGCCATGTTTTAGCTGTCGCGACTTTCTCCCCGGCCTTTGCGGCGGGGTAATAACCAAATTCGCGGTAACCCCAGTCCAACACATGGGCCGACTCATCGGCGCGCGCCTGCATATCCGTCATGCCGTTCAGAACCAGGACCAGACGACGGCCATTGCGTAGTGCGGATGCCGTCAGGCCAAATCCGCCGACATCAGTATGACCGGTTTTCAGGCCATCAACCTGCATAGCACGGTACAGAAGTGGATTGCGGTTGCCCTGCTTGATACCATTATAGGTGAATTCAAGTTCCGAGAAATAATGATAACGCTCAGGAAAATCACGGATGAGGGCGAGCGCCAGTATGGCAAGGTCGCGCGCCGTTGAGTAATGCTGCGGATCGGGCATGCCGGTTGCATTCATAAAGTGGCTGTTGTTCATACCCAACTGATGCGCTTTGGTGTTCATAAGCTCGGCAAAGCTTTCTTCTGACCCGGCAACGGCTTCAGCCAGAGTGACTGCTGCGTCATTGCCGGATTGGACGATGACGCCGCGGATCAGGTCTTCGGCTTTAGCCTGCTGCCCAACATTCAGGAACATGCGTGAGCCTTCCTGACGCCACGCGTGCTCACTGACCGGCACCATGCTGTCGAGGCTAAGTTTGCCGTCGCGAATGGCTTCGAAGACCAGATACATGGTGAGCATCTTGCTCATTGACGAAGTGGGCATCTGCGTGTCGGCATCTTTGGCAAACAGTGGCGTGTTGGTATTGACGTCCAGCAGGAACGCTTGCCTTGCCGCCGTTTCAACAGGCGGTACCGTGGCGGTCTGCGCCATGGCGTGTGCCGTAAAAACCAACTGGCAGGCGAGGATCAGGGCGAGAAAGCGAAACATCATTGAACAACCGTTCTGGCATTGAGGATGCCACTACGTTTAATGCGGGACAGCAGTTTGTCGGCTTCATCAACACTTGCGACAGGGCCTACGCGCACACGGTGGAACATGGTGCCGTTAATCTGGATGTCGGAGACGGAGACGGGGCCGAACTTTGATAATTCTTGCTGCAACTTTGTGGCATTATCAAGGACGGTAAACGCGCCGCCCTGAACATAAATCTTACCCGCAGCGGCCACTGGCAATTGCACATATTGCGCGACGGGCTTGGTTTGCAGCAATTGTTGGTGCACGGCGGGTGTTGTCTGTACCGGTTCCAGCGTTTTTGTTTCTACTGCGGCCAATGCGGCGCTTTGTGGTGCGGGAGCTGTTTCGGCTGATGCCAACGCTGCCGGGGCTGCCCCACCATAATGGCGCATGGCGTCTGCAATGGCCTTGCTTTCATCGGCCAGAACCTGAACGCGGACTTTGGCTGTGCCCTTGCCTTCGAAGCCAAGCAATTGTGCGGCGCGTTGCGAAACGTCGATGATACGCGCACCAGAAAATGGCCCGCGGTCATTGATGCGCACGACAATCGAACGGCCATTATCCAGATTGGTAACACGCGCCAGTGTCGGTAATGGTAGGGTTTTATGAGCGGCTGTCAGCTCATTTTTATTGAAAATCTCGCCATTAGCAGTTGTGCCTTCGTGAAACGCATCACCATACCAGGACGCTATGCCGGTTTCGTCATAGCTGTAGTCTTCCTTGGGATAGAACCACGCGCCGTTGATCTGATACGGTTCACCAACCTTATAATGGGCTCCTGAGGGTAATTGCCCCTGTCCTTGCGCCTGTTGTCCGCCTGAACTGCTGGCGCAGGCCGTTAAAAATCCAAGAACCGTGACTGAGGCAAAGCGCAACGCGAATGCTGAGGCAGGTGTAAACGATTGTAAGCGGCGCATAAATTACCTGATCCTGTCCGCGAACAAGCCAATGGTCGTCGCGAAATAGGTTGAACGATTCCAACGCATGATAACCCTATAATTGTCATAGACAAGGAAACTACGACCATCTGCCCCATCTGGCTGCACCATGGAGGCCATTAATGGTTTATTTGGCAAAGCGCTGCCATCAACATTACGGACGCCAAGATTGGCCCATTCTTGCAAAGATTTTTGCGTGTTTAATCCGATATCTGTGCTTGTTACCTCATCTCCTGTATCAACTTCCCGGCCCCATGTTAAATCAGCACGCCACCCCTCAGATTGAAGGTAATTGGCTATGGAAGCGAAAACGTCCCGCGTGTTGTGCCATATGTCGGCGGCTCCCTGCCCCGTATAGCTGGCACTGTGCGACAGATAGGTTGATGGCATGAATTGGCACTGCCCCATGGCGCCTGCCCATGATCCCCGCAGTTGATCCGGGCGAATGTGGGTTTGATCGATAATTTTTAGCGACTCGATCAATTCTTTCTTAAACAACTCTGCTCGCCTGCCTTCATAGGCCAGCGTAGCCAGAGAGTTAACGACGGAAAAGTCACCACTGTCACGCCCAAACGAGCTTTCAACACCCCAAAGCGCCACGATCACCTGTGGTGGCACGCCATATCGGCGTGATATTTCATCAAGCACATCAGCATATTCATGCATCATATTGCGCCCGATGCGAATACGGTCCGGTGTTAATGTGTGCTTGACGTAAGTGTCAAAGGTGGTGGTGTGTTCGGGCTGCTTTTGGTCCAGATCTATGACGCGCTGGTTCGGTTCGCTATTATCCAGCGCGGCATGAACGGTTGCTGGGCTGATGCCTGCGGTAATGGCATCACTTTCTGTCTGCTGTAACCACACATCATAAGGTGGCAGGTCTGCCCTGCTGTTCTGTGCGGCACAACCTGTAAAGAGCCCCAGTGCAACAGCAAGAGGAATTACAAAAACGCCTAGTTTGGCCATAAAGCCCCCGAATATTGCATCAGCCAGTACCAGAATAAGCCTATATACTCGTGCAAGGCTAATTGCAGTTCATAGAGGTTATGCGTGAACCCCTTGGCAAGCCTTAGGCCTATTGTGCCTTCTGCAAAATAACCGACGGGGTAACCCGTAATATTCCAGCCTTGCTGGCGGAAGGTCAGTAAAGCGCGCGGCATATGGTATGCACTAGTCACCAGTACCCAGTTTTTCTTGATATCGTCCCCGGCAATGGCAGCAGACAGGGCAGCGTTTTCATAGGTCGTGCGCGAATTGCCTTCATAAATGACGCGATCCGGTGCAATGCCCAGTTCAGTGATTTGCAATTTGGCAATATCTGCCTCCTTCATGGTGCGTAGCGGCGTCAGGCTGCCCTGCCCGCCTGAATAAAACAGCCGTGCCTGAGGGAATTCCTTTGCCAGTTTGACAAACCCGACATAACGCCGCGCGGAATCCAGCATGGCAGGCATTTCGTGGGCCTGCGTTACGCGTGCATCTTCGTCACCGCCGATGATGATAATGCCGTCAACGTGATCAGGCAGTTGTGTGCGAACTGCATTTTCAAGTGGCACCAAGGCCCAATCGCCGACAGGCAGAAAAATCAACAGTAGGACAACAACGGACAGAATCAGATTGCTTCGCATAGCTATGCGTTTCGCTTTTTCCCGACCGCAAAGAGCAACCACGGCACAGATGAACCAAAGCAATCCCAGCACATTGCCGACTGAGGTTGCGGTGGCTACAAGCCGCGTGAGGAAAAAGAGTACATCATTCATGGCGTCAGGTTGCCGTTACACTTCCATGCCGATGGCCGACATGTAGAGGTCGAGGAGTTCTTCCTGTTCGCGGCGCTTTTCAACTTCCACTTTACGAAGACGAACAATCTGACGAATGATTTTCACGTCAAACCCTGTTCCCTTGGCTTCGGCATACACTTCGCGAATATCTTCACCTATTCCGGCCTTGTCCTCTTCCAGTTTCTCAATACGCTTGATGATGGAACGCAGGCGGTCAGCGGAAATGCCGGTGGCGGCTTCAGACATAGAATGCTCCTTAAAACATAGATTAGTGGTTCCGGTGTAAAGCAGCGCAACGGCAAAATCCAGAACCAAAACGAGGTTGTTAACCTTTTATCAACTGATACTGCATAGCTTTTATCCACAACATTTTATTGAGAAAGAGCCATGCCTTATATTACGCGTGACGCCACTGGTAAGATCACCCGCGCCTGTGTGCGCCCTTTGGTGAATGGCGAGCAATTGCCACATTCGCACCCCGAGGTTCTCGACTTCCTGACAGCACGTGGTCACAACCCGCAAGTGGTTGCCGATGCTTTGGAAGAATTGCGCCGTACGGATGCGGAAATGTCGCGCGCAATCGAAGATTTGATTATGGTTCTGATGAAGAAAAACGTTTTCCGCATTACCGACCTGCCCAAACCGGTTCAGGACCGTATGTCGTTGCGCATGAAATTGCGCGTTACAATCGAAGAAGCCTATGACAAAGCTTCTGGGGGGAAAGGCTAACCAAAAAGCCTGGTCTTTAGAACTTCAGCGATTGCCCGATATTTCTGCGCGTGCGGTGTGTCTTGCTGTGTGGCAATGGGGACGCCTGAATCTGACGTTGTGCGTATGTCAAGCTCCAACGCAATGGCGCCCAAAAACGGTACATCAATCTTCTCGGCTTCTTTTTCTGCACCACCATGGCCAAAGATGTCTGTCTGATGGCCGCAATTGGGGCAGCAGAAAAAGCTCATATTCTCCACAAGGCCTAAAATCGGTACATCGGTCTTCTGGAACATCGCAATGCCCTTGCGGGCATCGATCAGCGCAATGTCCTGCGGTGTAGAAACAATGACTGCGCCGGTTAGGGGAATGCTTTGTGTCAGTGTCAGCTGCGCGTCGCCAGTCCCCGGCGGCAAGTCAATGACCAGAACGTCTTTCTCCCCCCACGCCACGTCGCGGAACAATTGCTGTATGGCGCTGTGTACCATCGGACCGCGCCAGACCATCGGAGTTTCCTCGGCCACCAGAAAACCCATGGACATGGCGCTGATGCCATGTTTTTCCAGCGGGATCATTTTCTTATCAGCCGTTGTTTGCGGTTTATCCGTGATACCCAGCATGCGCGGGATGGATGGGCCATAAATATCGGCATCGACTAGGCCAACCTTTAGGCCTAGTTGCGAGAGTGCGATTGCCAGATTAACGGCGGTTGTTGATTTTCCAACGCCGCCCTTGCCGGATGCCACGGCAACGATCTTCTTGATGTTGGGTAACACCAGTTTTTCGCGCGAACGTTCGGGGCGTTGTTTGGGCTCAGCGGCTGTTCTATGCGCCGTAAACATAACAGCAACATTTCCCGCACCCGGCATTGCCGATAAAACCTGTGTAGCTTTTTGCTTTTGTGGCTCCAGATTGATGGCTTGCTCCGGCGTCACAGTCAACACGACTGTAATCTTGTTTGTCTGGCCGTCCTTATCAACCGACAGGCTTTCGATGTGATTTGAAAACCCGTGCTGTTCCAACACCACACGTACCTGTTCGGTATCTACAGCTTTTGTTTTTTTCAGGAAACCCCACATTACAGGTTCGCCTTTGTGGCGATGCCGATATATCCCTCAGGGCTCAGGCCTGCGCTGCCGATCAGGACGCCATCAATCTCAGTGGATGCCAAAATGGCACCGGCGTTACTTGGTGCGACTGATCCGCCAAAAAGTATGCGTGTTTCAGCGCCATGTTGCCCCAATATGCTGCGGATCATTTGATTGGTGTGTGCAATCTCTTCGATTGCGGGTTGGCGCCCTGTGCCAATAGCCCAAACAGGTTCGTAGGATACAACCAAATGGCGCGGGTCGTAATTGGCCGGGAGTGATTGAGTCAGGTACTCCCTGACGGCATCTTCGGCACGTCCCTGCTCTTTCTGCTCTGCGGTTTCCCCGACGCATAAGATCGGAACCAATCCTGCCTTTTGTGCCGCTTCCAACTTGCGGGCGACCAGTTCGCTTTTCTCCCCATGTCCGTGACGGCGTTCCGAATGACCGAGAATCACGTACTGACACCCGGCATCTGCAAGCTGAGGGGCTGATATATCGCCCGTAAACGGGCCATGGCTGGCCCAGTGACAGTCTTGGGCACCCATTTTTACCGGGCTGCCCTTAACGGCGCTTGCGACTGTGAATAAAAGCTGCGCCGGAGGGCACAAAACCATGTCATAGGGCAATTGACCCTGTTTACCGGCCCATTCTGCGATCGTACCAGCCAGTTCAATTGCGCTTTGATGACGCGTATTCATCTTCCAGTTAGCGACGATCAGGCGGCGACGGGATGGCATTATTTCTCCAGAATCAAAGGATTGGCTGTTGCCGATTGTGTTGCCGCCTTTTATCATGCGCAATCATTTTGTGAAATGCTCGTGAAAGGTGCCTTTTTATGCTGCAGTCCATGCGTCACATCGCTCAATCCTGGGTTGTTAAGGGGTTGATGGCCATTCTTGTCGTTAGTTTCGGCATTTGGGGTATCGGCGACATGTTCCGGGGTAACCCGCTACAGCGGGCCGTGGCAAAAGTCGGCGGTGATTCCATAACCGTGCAGCAATTAGAAAACGAGTTTAAGCAAACCCTGCAGCGTGCCCGGCAGATGATAGGCCCGGACGTCACCGAACAGCAGGCACGCCAGATGGGGTTGGTTGATGCATCTTTGAATGCCCTGATCGAACGCTCGCTGATGCAACAGGATATCCAGAAACTTGGCCTGCTGGTCAGCGACAAGACGGTTTATGAATTTTTGGCGCGTCAACCGCAATTCAAGGATAAAGACGGTAAGTTCGACCCAAAGATATTGCGTCAGATGCTGGCGCAAGCACAATTGTCAGAACATGAAATGGTAAGCGAGGAAAGCAAGGATCTGGCTTATCGTCAGATCGTGGGCTTATTCAGTGGTGATGTCAGCCAGCCAAAGCTGATTGTAGAAGACGTTGCAAAGGCCAGAACGCAAAAACGCATTTTGGAAATCGCGTCCATTCAGAACAGTGCCGTTAAAATTACAAAAATGCCTTCGGATAAAGACTTGCAGGGTTTTTATCAGGACAACCTCAAGGATTTCACGCAGCCCGAATATCGCGGCATTACGATTGCCGTCTTATCGACGGACTCTGTCATGAAGGACATTGCCATATCCGATGATCAGGCGCTGAAAGAATACCAAACCAAAGGCGACCTGTATGCCCATGGTGACATGCGCGACATTGTACAAGTGGTTACTCAATCGGAAGACAAAGCCAAGCAAATTGCCAAAGCTGCCGTAGCTTCCAAGAATTTGACGGAAGCTGGCAAGGCCGAAGGCATTGAAGCTATTGAGATTGCCCATGCCGATGACAAAAGCCTGCTGCCGGAATTGATTAAGCCAGTGGCTGATTTGAAAACCGCTGGGCAGATCATGCAACCCGTTAAAACAGATCTGGGTTGGCATGTGATCCAGCTTAAAAAACTGACCCCGGCGGGCAAAGACAGCTTTGACGCGATTAAAAACACAATCAAAGATAGCATGCGCCGCGATCAGGCTGTGGAAATCACCACACACATGGTCAACCAATTGGATGACGAGCTGGCCGCCGGACATAGTCTGGAAGACATTGCGGACGCTCTAAAACTGCGCCTTATTCGTGTGGCGAGTGTGGACGCCATGGGCCACGATAAAAACGGCAAAGATCCGGCTGAACTGCCTAACAAGGATGTTGTGTTAAAAACCGCTTTTGCTCAAAACAGCGGTGAAGTCAGCCCGGTTATTGACGACAAAGCCGGCGGCTATTTCGTTGTGCGAACGGATGAAGTGACCAGCAGCACGCCCAAGCCGTTTGATACTGTTAGAGCCGATGTTATTACGGACTGGACGGCGCAAGAACAAATGAAGCAAGCAGCGGCAGATGCCGAGAAGCTCGCCAAGGCGCTGCGTGATGGCAAGCAGTTGAGCAGCCTGACCAAGGACCGCTCAGATGTAGAAGTGCGCGTTTCACGTCCTGTATCAGTACTGGGCGAAGGTGATCCCTCCCTGCCCGCTTATCTGCTCCCCGCTATTATGAAGCTGAAGAAAGGTGAGGTTACGACTGCGGCCACCAAGGACAAGCAACTGGTGCTGCGTCTGGCCGGTATCTCGGACGCCGGAGCGACAGAGGTAGCGGCGGCACAGCCCAAAGTGGCTGGAGACCTGCAAAACGCCACGCAACGTGAGCAAATGACGCAATATTTGAAATATTTACGCGTTGTTTTCCCTGTGACGGTTAAGCAGGATGCCATCGATAGCCTATCGCGTACCAGCGCAAATTAAGCTATCAAACTCACATGACAAACGGCATTACCGATATTATTGGTCGCAGACGAACCTTTGCGATTATCGCACACCCTGACGCGGGCAAAACAACGCTGACTGAAAAGCTGTTGCTGTTCGGCGGCGCGATTCAAATGGCCGGCGCTGTCAAGGCGCGTGGTGAGCAGCGACGTGCGCGCTCTGACTGGATGAAAGTGGAGCGTGAGCGCGGTATTTCCGTGTCCGCCTCGGTCATGAGTTTTGATTATGCAGATGCCAGTTTTAATCTGGTCGACACGCCGGGCCACGAAGATTTTTCGGAAGACACTTATCGTACCCTGACTGCGGTCGATAGCGCAGTGATGGTTATCGACGCCGCAAAGGGTATTGAAAGTCAAACGCGAAAGTTGTTTGAAGTGTGCCGTCTGCGTGACGTGCCCATTATAACTTTCATCAATAAAATGGATCGCGAAGCACGCGACCCGTTTGATTTGATGAGCGAGATCGAGCAAACGCTGGCGCTCGACGTTACGCCCGCCAGTTGGCCGATTGGTTCGGGGCGAGACTTCAAAGGTTGTTACGACCTGATCCGTGACCGCCTGATTTTGATTGATAAAACTAAGGGCGACAAACTGACCGACGGCATCGCCTGCGAAGGGTTAAGCGACCCCAAGCTGGATGAACTGCTGGGGCCGGATTTTGCGCAGAAACTGCGTGATGATGTTGAAATGGTGCGTGGCCTATGCCCACCGTTTGACCTGGAGTCCTATCGCAGTGGTCATCTGACCCCCGTTTATTTTGGCAGCGCCATCAATAATTTTGGCGTACGCGAATTGTTGTTAGGCCTCGCGTCCTATGCGCCTTCGCCCCGCCCGCAAAAGGCGGATAAACGTTCGGTTGATCCGACTGAATCCAAGGTTACAGGCTTTGTGTTCAAGGTTCAGGCGAATATGGACCCCAATCACCGCGACCGTATTGCCTTTGTGCGCATCTGTTCCGGCCATTTCCGTCGCGGCATGAAGCTGTTGCATATGCGCAGTGGCAAGCAACTTGCCGTTAATAACGCCGTTCTGTTTTTGGCGCGCGACCGCGAATTGGCAGAAGACGCTTGGGCCGGTGATATTATGGGCATTCCCAATCACGGTTCGCTACGCATCGGCGATACGCTGACAGAAGGTGAGACTTTGAATTACGTTGGTGTGCCCAGTTTTGCACCCGAATTTTTACAACGCGTGCATATCGGTGACCCGATGAAGGTTAAGCATATGCGCCGTGCGCTGGAACATTTCGCCGAAGAAGGTGCAAGTCAGGTTTTTAAGCCGCTCATTGGTTCGGAATGGATCGTGGGTGTTGTCGGCCCCCTGCAGTTCGAAGTTTTGGCAGCGCGGATTGAGGCTGAATATGGCCTGCCTGCCCGCTTTGAAAGCGCCGGGATTGAGGCTGCCCGCTGGGTGGAATCTGACGACCAGAACCATATTAAAAAGATGATAGACGGCAACCGTTCAAGCTTTGCCGAAGATCATGACGGTGCGCTGGTCTTTCTGGCACGCAATGCGTGGCATCTGAACCGAACCATGGAAGAAAATCCAGATGTGCGGTTCCTCAAATCGCGCGAACAGGCACGCGCTGTCCAATAAATTCATGCACTTAGAGTGAGTTGAGGAATTGGCGCCCCTCTGCTATTACTGCAGCATATTCAAATGATGGTATGAGGCGTACATGCAAAGACGTAATGATATTACCACGCTCATGGTGTTGGCGGGTGTTCTATGCCTTGCCGGGGGTGCTGCACTTGGCTATTTCTGCTGGCCAGCGGCCGTTGTTATTGGCGGGCTAGGCGGAGCTGGGGTAGTGATTTCCACCTTCATCACTGCCGCTAAACAGGGCGATCAAGCGCCCAACATTGCCGTCGGCACCGGTGTATTTGCTTCCTGTTTCGCAGCGGTATTGGGCTTCGCAGCTCACCTAATCTGAAACACGCGCCGTCGCCTGTTTATGTGGCTGCTTTACGCACAAGATTGATAAATGAGAACTCAAACTCGTTCTGGTCATCAGGCGCGTTTGTTGTTTTGCTTTCTACAGCCCAATCGTTTTCAAAATTGACGTTAAAATGTGCGTCGCCTTCGATATCGGCGTTAACCTCGGTCAGGTAAATCTTTGTGGCGTACGGCATCCCTGCTGCGTATATCTGCGCGCCGCCGATGATGCAGATTTCATTCACGCCATCTTTCATGGCATGTTGTTTGGCTGTACGGATTGCATCATCGATAGATGTTGCAACAGCGGCGCCATCGACCATGTACTGCGCGTTCCGTGTAATGACAATGTTCAGGCGTCCGGGCAGCGGCTTACGCGGTAACGACCCCCACGTATTGCGCCCCATAATTACGGGTTTGCCCATTGTCACAGTCTTGAAATGCGCCATGTCTGCTTTCAATCGCCAGGGCAGCCCATTTTCACGACCAATGACGCCATTTCTGGCGCGCGCGACGACAAGGGCGACATGAACGTCAGACATCAGACGGCAACCGGTGCTTTAATGCCCGGATGCGGGTCATAACCTTCAAGCTTGATATCTTCGTATGTGAAGTCGAATAAATTCGTTTTGTCGGCAAGGCTGATCGTCGGGAATTCGTTTGGTGTGCGCGATAGCTGCAGTTTCACTTGCTCAATATGGTTTGAATAGATGTGAATATCGCCAAAGCTATGCACGAATTCTCCGGGACGTAAGCCGAGTATCTTGGCCAGCATGAGCGTTAACAAGGCATATGAGGCAATGTTGAACGGAACGCCCAGGAACAAATCAGCCGAGCGCTGATAAAGCTGGCATGACAGCCGGTCCGGCTTGCCGTCTTTATCAGGATGCACGTAAAACTGGAACAGACAGTGGCACGGCGGCAATGCCATTTTATCGACATCAGCCGGGTTCCATGCCGAGATAATGTGCCGGCGCGAAAACGGATTGTGACGCAGGTTCTCAACAAGCTTGGCCATCTGGTCGATCACCTGACCGTTTGGTCCAGCCCATGAGCGCCATTGCTTGCCATAAACCGGTCCCAGGTCACCCTCTTCATTGGCCCATTCGTCCCAAATGCTGACACCATGTTCCTGTAGCCAGCGTACGTTGGTGTTGCCCTGCAGGAACCAGATCAGCTCAACAGCGACAGATTTAAAGTGAACCTTCTTGGTCGTCAGCAGCGGAAATTTTTGGCTGAGGTCAAAGCGTATCTGGCGGCCGAAGGCGCCGATGGTCCCGGTCCCCGTGCGGTCTGTGCGGCGTTCGCCGTTTTCAAGGATATCAGCCAGCAAATCCAGATAGGCGTATTCCGGATGGCGTGCGGTGCAATCAGATTTTTGTGCTGCAAGTGTGTTCATAGAAGCCCCTTATTTTCTGTCTGTATGATCCCTGCTCGGCTGTAGAATTTCAAGCCGTTTATCCGGTCAGGCTGGTTGCCGTTAATTGATGCGTAATCAGGCTTTTGACCGGTGTGATAAAGTTCCCTGCGCGAATGATGGCGCCGCGAATCGCTTTGGCCAGCGGTCGGTCATCTGTGAACAAACCAACGATGGCATTGGTGCCAAGAAACAGAGGTAAGGTTGCATGGCGGTGCTGGCGGTTATACGCACTCAACACGTCATTGCTGCCGATATCAAGGCCGAGTGATAACGTTTTTTTGATCTCGCGTGCCAATACATTTTGGCCATAGAGACCAAAATTGTACCCGTGTGCGGTGACGGGATGCATGCCAACGGCGGCATCGCCAACCAACGCATAACGCTTGCCATAAAAGCGGTCGGCGTAAGTGGCCACCAGCGGGTAAGCGTGCCTTTTGCCCGCAAGTTTCATTGTACCCAATTTGTTGCCGAAGCGTTTTTGCACGTCATGGGCAAAGTCATCCGGCGACTGCTCCATAACGGCGGCAGTTTCATGTGATGATAGGGTTATTACGGCTGAAGACTGCCCCTTGGTCATCGGCAGAATGGCCAGTGTTCGTCCGTAGTGAAAGCATTCAAAGGCGGTATTGTCGTGCGGTTTGGTGTGCGACAGGCGCGCAACAATAACGGTGCGCCCAAAATCACGCATGGATGTTGGTATACCCATCATTTTGCGGCTGGGCGAGAAACGACCATCCGCCGCGACTATGAGTTTAGCCTGCAAGGTGCGACCATCTGCCAGAGACAGGCTGGCTGTTTGCTCATTAGTTTGCACGGCCTGAACATCCTGCCCTGTGATGATCGTCAGGTTCTTTTGCCCTTTAACGGACTGGTATGTCGCCCGGCGAATGAAGTGGTTGGGGACAAGGTACCCAAGCTCCCCGTGCCCATCTGTTTTAGCATCAAAGCGTAGCGCGCGTTCTGATGTGCCATTCACGACATGAGCCTGCTTGATGGGGGATATTTCTTCTGCTGGAATGTGGGCGTAAACCCCCATTTCGGCCAGCAAGGTCTTGGATGTGTGCGTCAGGGCAATATCACGCCCGTCTGGCGCAGCCTGCGCGATCTGCTCAACTGGCTGCTTCTCAATGACGCAGAGGCGTAGCGGCGTATCGTGCAACGAACACGCCAAGGCAAGCCCGGCAGGCCCACCGCCGATAATGATAACATCATATTCCGTTGCTGCCTTGCGTCGGGCCTTGGGCATATCAATCTCTCAACAAGTCGTTGACGGATGTTTTAGAACGCGTCTGTGCGTCAACACGCTTGACGATAACCGCGCAGGCAAGACCCGGTCCGGCTTCGCCATTCGGCAAAGGCTTGCCCGGCAGCGTTCCCGGTACAACAACGGAATAGGCTGGCACGCGGCCCATAATGACTTCGCCAGTCGCGCGGTCGATAATTTTGGTGGATGCGCCAATGAAGACGCCCATGGAGATAACGGCCCCCTCTTCAATTACCACGCCTTCGGCAATTTCTGAACGTGCACCGACAAAGCAGTTATCTTCGATAATAACGGGGTTTGCCTGCAGCGGTTCCAGAACACCGCCGATGCCAACACCGCCTGATATGTGGCAGTTCTTGCCAACCTGGGCGCAGGACCCAACAGTCACCCATGTGTCGATCATCGTGCCTTCATCCACATAGGCGCCAACGTTCAGGAAGCTCGGCATCAACACAACCTTGGGAGCCACATAGGCGCTGTGGCGCACGACGCAGCCAGGAACGGCGCGGAAGGCTGCCTGTGAAAACTGGTCGTTACTCCAGTTCTGGAATTTAGACGGAACTTTGTCCCACCATGAACTGCCGCCTACACCACCGCTGATCGCAACCGAGTCATTTAGGCGGAAGGATAAAAGCACAGCCTTCTTAAGCCATTGGTTAACCTGCCATGCACCGTCGACCTTTTGGGCAACGCGCAGGCGGCCGGAGTCCAGCTCTGTCAGCGCATGTTCAACGGCATCGCGGGCTTCGCCCTTGGTGCCGGATGTTATGTTGCTGCGATCTTCCCATGCTTTATTAATGACGGCTTCAAGACTCATGACATTCTACCGATGATTTGTTAGTGTTCGGTTGGTTATAGCACTGGTTTCAGGGAAGAAAAAGACCGCCATGCCGCCTAGAAAAAGCGCCAAAATACAGGTTACTGACACTTGCCAGACAAAGCATGCGCACGGTCTGGGCGTGAATGAGGAAAAAATACAAAAGATTCTTGCCAAGGCGGAAAAGCCTTTGAGCGCCTATGACGTCGTGTCTGCATTATCCAAGCTGCTGAAACGGAATGTTGCGCCGATGACGGTCTACCGCGCCCTGCAACATTTGTGCGCCCACGGCATTGTTTCGCGGATTGAAAGCAGTAACACCTATGTGCTGTGCCGCCATCCGCAGGAAGATCATCACTGCCTGTTTTTCATTTGCAGAAATTGCGGCACCGCGACTGAGGCGCCGGATCAAAGCATCCGCAATACCCTGAAAAAGGAAGCACAGAAGTTCGGGTTTGACATTAACCGACAGGTTTTGGAAGTCATCGGCCTGTGTAAAGACTGCGCCGAATGAAGAAGATCAGTTTTACCGTTGATCTTGAAGACCCTTACGACATCTATGCCGTAAATGGGCGCTATGTAGATCGCACGCGCCATATCCTGAATATGTGCGATGCGCTAAACCGTAAGGCGACGTTCTTTACTGTTGGGCGCGTTGCCGAGGCCGTTCCTGATTTAATTGCGGAGATAGCAAAGCGTGGGCACGAGGTTGCCTATCATTCCCACGCGCATGTATCTTTGACAAAAGAAACGCCAGAAAATTTTGCGCGTGAAACCGCCATGGATAAGAAGCTGATTGAGAGCATTACGGGCAAACCGCTCACTGGCTTTCGTGCGCCGCGTTTCTCGCTCACCCCACAAAGCGTTTGGGTATTGGATGTCTTGAATGAGCAAGGTTTTCAGTACTCATCCAGCATCATGCCGACCAAATTATCGCGATTTGGCTTTCAGAATGTACCGACATATGCATTCCGTTGGCCCAATGGGCTGGTCGAGTTTCCCCTGCCGACTGCCGCACTGTATGATGATTTCAGGCTTGGTTACCTGGGTGGCATTTACATGTACCTGCTACCCACCTTTGTAACGCGCTATTTTGTCCGCAAGGCAGCGGATAACGAGGTTCTATGGACCTATACTCATCCCTATGACTTTGATCCGTTTGAGGCCGTTCAGTCGATGTCTGACACGCCAACATGGGCCATGCTGGTATTGCGGCTTGGGCGCATATGTGCTGAACGGAAGATCAGGCACCTGTTAACCGAATATGGCGGCGTTCCGTTAACCGATTGCTTACATTCCGTAGCCGCCGACTAAGTTGAAAGTATTTCTCTGATTTATTACACCGCTGCTGCGGTTCTAAACTGCGTTTCGGGGCAAATATTTTAAAAAGCATATTCACATGACGACAAAAGAAGAACGTCAAGACAGGCACAGCAAGCAGGCCGACAAGCTAAAGCACACGTCTGCGATGCGTAAGCTTATTGTTGCAGCGTGTGTTATCTGTATTCATATTGCCGCAGTTACCGCAGTTACCTGTGCATTATTTGGCTTTGCCCCTGGTGCCTTAACAGCAACAAAGATAGCCCTTATCGTTGGTGGCGCTCTTCTGCTCAGCTTTGCTGAAATGGGCGTTTGGGAAGTCGCCAAACAAAGGCAACGTATGGACAGCGCTCACAATAAAATATCAGTCAGAGGATTACTGAATGCATTGCTGGGGGGCGGCGATCCTAAATAATGGATGGCGGATGAGGTGAGATTCGAACTCACGGAGAGCTTGCACCCTCGCCGGTTTTCAAGACCGGTGCCTTAAACCGCTCGGCCACTCATCCATCGGGCCTTGATAACAGATGTTTCGGACGAAAAAAAGCCTGTTATCGCAGTTCCAATATAACGGGTGTATGGTCGGAAGCCTTATCCACCGCACGTGGTAACGCGTCAATCGTGCAAGATACCATGCGGTCTGCCGCCTCTGGCGACAGCAGGAAATGGTCTATTCTGAGGCCATTATTGCGCGGCCAGGCGCCCGCCT
>Ga0213872_10000698_pt1 | contig 25234 bp, 20 predicted proteins | sample VelepicomBERX_R2_FD_160071 | JGI IMG/M metagenome (GOLD analysis project Ga0213872, IMG submission 160071) | Rhizosphere microbial communities from Vellozia epidendroides in rupestrian grasslands, the National Park of Serra do Cipo, Brazil - RX_R2 | ecosystem: Host-associated > Plants > Roots >...
GGAGGCCGGGGATTCGACGGCGTGAAATGGTCAGCGTGAAATGGTCAATTTGATTCTGGACGACTGCTCCGATCTGGGTCGACCTGACGCTATCGACCCGTTGCTGCCGTCGGCCCAATCCCAACGAGCGACAGCAACGTGCACGAAGCTGAAGTTCATTGAGCCTCTGCACCAGGCCGATCCGCGACGTTCTGCTGCCTGCCGTGAATGACTGCTATGGCAAACAGTCCTTTAGATTCAAGCCGGCCGAACTGTCCTGGCAAGCCTGGAGTGGACAATCTCACGAGCGTCATTGACGATTCGCTCGATGAGGTCCTTGACGCTAGGAATGTCTCGAACTAGCCCGGCCACCATCCCGCACGACCAGGCTCCGGCATCCATCTCGCCCTCGCGCATGATCTTTGGGTAGACGCCAACCACTTCATCGGCAATATCGTCAAACTTCAGAGCTGAGCCAAGCCGGCGCTCCTTCTCCAGTAGCCGCTCGACGGCGGTGTTGTTCAGCACGCGCTCTGTATTGCGCAGCGGACGCATCACCAGTCGAGTATCCAGTTCGGTCGCAGCCACGATGGCCTGCTTGACCTTGTCGTGCACCGGTGCTTCGCGCGTGGCGATGAAGCGCGTTCCCATGTTGATGCCGTCCGCACCGAGCGCGAGTGCGGCCACCAACGAGCGTCCATCGGCCATGCCGCCCGATGCGACGAACGGGATCCGCAATTCCTCTGCCGCCCGTGGCAGCAAAATGAAGTTGGGGACGTCATCCTCGCCCGGGTGCCCGCCGCACTCAAAACCGTCCACGCTGACGGCATCGCAGCCGATCGCCTCTGCCTTCTTGGCGTGGCGAACCGAGGTGCATTTGTGGATGACTTTGATGCCGTGCTCTTTCAACAAAGGCATCCACCGCTGCGGGTTGTTGCCCGCCGTCTCGACGATCTTGACTCCGCCGTCGACGATGGCCCGGATGTAGCCTGGGTAGTCGGGCGAGGTCACCGTTGGGAGGAGGGTCAGATTCACGCCGAACGGCTTGTCAGTCATTTCGCGGCAGCGACGAATCTCCTGGGCCAAAAGCGCAGGCGTACGTTGAGTCAGCCCTGTGATGACCCCCAGACCTCCCGCGTTGGAGACCGCAGCCGCCAGTTCTGCGAGCCCGACGTGATGCATGCCGCCTTGGATGATGGGGTGCTCGATGCCGAGCAGTTCGGTAATGCGCGTTTTCATGAAAATAGAAGCGTGTTCAGGGTTGATACAAGGGGAGCGACACGCTCCATGTAGGACGGCGTGCTGAGGTTATCGATCGGGTTGCGAACGGCTACGTCGTTCCGACGGCAGGAAGGTCCGTCATGACTTCTGCAGCCGCTCGCCCGTCGGCCAGCAATTTCGCCATGCGATTCATCGCCGGAGTGATGTGCCTGAAATACTTCAGGTAGCCGGCGCACAGGTAGTTGAGTCCGGGTTCGCCGTCGGCCGTTTCGATGAAGCGATTCTTCGGACATTCGCCGTGGCACGCGAAGCGGTACGTGCAGCGTCGGCATTGATCGGGCAGCGCATCGGCCTTGGCATCGCCGAAAGCGCGCTGCGCCGGCGACTCGATCAGCACGGCCGGGTCGTCAGTACGGAGATTGCCGAGCCGGTATTCCGGATGCATGAAGTGGTCACACGAATAGACGCTGCCGTCGTGCTCGACAATCGCCGCGCGCCCGCAGCGCTCGCTGAAGATGCATGTCGTTGCGGGCAACTGGCACCACGCGGCCAATGCCCATTCGAAGTTCATCACGTGCACGTCGCCAACGTCTTCACGCACCCACTCGTCGAACACGCCAATCAGAAAGTCGCCATACGCCTGCGAGCCAACGCTGTGCGAAGTGACCTTTCCATGCCCATCGGCGGCATTGCCCGGGCGCGTCCACTGCGGCGGCTTCGCAAAATGCAGCCCGATCACGCTCTCAGCCGGGCGCGCCATGCGCTCGACCACGGGATTGAACTGCATGAACTTGACGCCTTGCGTCTTCAAGAAGCGGTAGACGCCGCGCGGATCTCCCACGTTGGCGCTTGAAACGGTCACCAGGATGTTGAAGTCGACACCGTGGCGCTGCAGCGCACGCAGGCCGCGCTGCGTGTCGTCGTAGCTGGATCGGCCCTGCTTGTCCGGCCGGGCCGCGTCGTTGATCGCTTGAGGGCCGTCGAGGCTCAGGCCGACCAGAAAGCCTTCGCGCCTCAGGAACGCGCACCATGCATCGTCTAAGAACGTACCGTTGGTCTGCAGCGTATTGCGGATCGTCTTCCCATTCGCGTATTGCCGCTGCAGAGCCACTGCACGTTCGAAAAACTCCAGCCCGCGCAGAGTCGGCTCGCCGCCTTGCCAGGTGAACTCCACTTCGGGCGTCGGCTGCGCAGCGATGTAGCGTCGCACATAGGCCTCGAGCACCGTGTCCTCCATCAGGAATCGTTCGCGCTCGGGGTAGTAGCGGTCCTTCTCAAGGTAGAAGCAGTAGCCGCAGTCGAGGTTGCATTTGGCCCCGACCGGCTTGGCCATCAGGTGCAAGCCTTGCATCTCGCCCTCCCATCGCGGCGCAGGAAACGCCAGAAGATCACGGCCCAGGCGATATCCACCAGGCTCAGCGCAGCAAGGGGCCACGCCACCGTGCCCGCAGTCCACTGGCCCGTGACGATGGCCACGGCCAGAAACTTGGTGACGATGGCGATGGCTACGAACGGTCGATAGCGCAGATTGTCGCGCGCCACCATCCAGTACATCCCACCAAACACCGCGATGGCCATGCAGGCGAGCTGACCGTAGACCGTGGCGATCGGCGGTGGCGGCAGATCCAAGCGTTGCGCAAGTGCCGCAGGCATCAACAGCACGGCTCCGGCGGCCAACCAGTTGAAGACAGCTGCGGAGCGGAACAAGACCTTGGGCGACATCGTCATGCCTGAACGTGCTTGTCGTTGAGCAGGAAGTGCGACAGGGCTGGAATGAGCACCAATGCGCCGACCATGTTCCAGACAAACATAAAGGTCAACAGAATGCCCATGTCGGCCTGGAACTTGATCGGGGAAAAAGCCCAGGTGACGACGCCGGCGGCCAGCGTCACGCCCACCAGCGCGACCACGCGGCCGGTGAACATGACGGCATCGCCATAGGCACGCGCCAGTGTCAGTCCGCGACGCTGGCCAGCGAGCTGGACCGAGAGCAGGTACAGCGCGTAGTCCACGCCGATACCCACGCCCAGGGCAATGACCGGCAGCGTGGCGACCTTGACGCCGATGCCCAGCATCACCATCAGCGCCTCGCACAGGATGGATGTGATGGCCAGCGGGATGACCGCCACGAGCACCGCGCGCCAGGAGCGGAAGGTCACGAAACACAGCGCGATCACGGCGGCGTAAACATACAGCAGCATCGTGCGGTTGGCCCGCTTCACCACGATGTTTGTCGCGGCCTCGATGCCTGCCGGCCCCGCAGCAGGCAGCAGCTGCAACTGTGTAGCGTTGGTCGGGTGCTCGACGATGAAGCTCTCGACGGCGCCCAGCACCGCGTCCAGCGTCGCCGCCTTGTGGTCGGCCAGATAGGCGATCAGCGGCATCACGGAGCACTCGGTGTTGAAGAGCTCCGGATTGTTGACGGTGGCCTGCTGGGCCCCGTAGTTCAGAACGTCCTGGTTGCGGCTGATCGTCAGCCACTTCGGGTTGCCCTCGAAGCTGCCTGCCGTGATCTGGCGCACCACGTCGTTGAGACCGAGCGTGGCCTTCACCTGTGGAAGCTGCTGCAGCTCCCACGCGAGGCGATCGACATGCGTCAGCGTGTCGTACTTCAGGCACCCCTCCTTGGGCGTCCTGACGATCACGGCGAAGACGTCGCTGGACAATGAGTAGTGCTGGGCGATGAATGCGTCGTCCAGGTTGTAACGCGAGTGACGGCGCAGCTCTGGCGCGCCGGGGTCGAGATCGCCGACCTGCAGTTTCAGGCTGACGGCAAAGCCAGTCGCCGCCAGTGCCGCTCCTGCGGCGAGCGCGGCTGCAGCCCAACGTCTGCGCTGGGCGAATCGTTCCAGCCAGCGCCATAGCCAACCCTCCTGGCCTCGCGCCTGTTCGCGCTGGAGGCAGCGCTGCGCCGCGGACGCGCTGACCCCGCTGAAGCTCAGCAGCACAGGAAGCAGCAGCAGGTTCGTGAACACCAGCACCGCCACGCCCAGGCTGGCGGTCATGGCCAGCTCCCGGATCACGGGAATGGGAATCAGCACGAGCACCGCAAAGCCTACGGCGTCAGCCAAGAGCGCTGTCACGCCGGCCAGGAAGAGTCGGCGAAAGGTGTAACGCGCTGCGACAAGCCGGTGCGTGCCACGGCCGATGTCCTGCATGATGCCGTTCATCTTTTGCGCGCCATGGCTCACACCGATGGCAAAGACCAGGAAGGGCACGAGCATCGAGTACGGATCGAGTTCGAGCTTGAGTGCCGCGACTAACCCGACTTGCCACAACACGGCGATGAGCGAGCACGCCAGCACCAGCAGCGTCGAGCGCACGCAGCGCGTGTAGCCATACAACAGCGCCGCAGCAATCGCCGCGGCGATCGTGAAGTACAGCATCACCAGGCGCAAGCCGGTGAGCAAATCGCCGACGATTTTCGCAAAGCCGATAACGTGGATCTTCACCACGCCTTTGGCCTCGTAGCGCTGGCGGATATCTTCGATCGCCCCGGACAGCTTCCAATAGTCGAGTCGCTGTCCGTCCGGTGTCTTGTCCAGCAGCGGCAGCACGATGGCGCTTGACTTGAAATCATTGGCAACCAGGGAGCCAACCAGCCCAGCTCGCGCGGCGTTCAGGCGCAACCGTGCGATGCTGTCGGGCGAACCGTCGAAGTTGTCGGGCATCACCGGGCCGCCCTGGAAGCCTTCTTCCGTAACTTCGGTCCAGCGCACCGCCGGCATCCATAGGCTCTTGACCCAGGCACGGTCCACGCCGGGCGTTAAGAACAGCTCGTCGTTGATGCGCCTGAGCGTGTCGAGATAGTGGGCATCGAACACGTCGCCGTGCGGGTTCTCCATAACCACCCGCAAGGTGTTGCCCAAGCCTCGCAGATCGTCCTTGTTTTGCAAGTAGTTCTGAATGTACGGATGATCCGTGGGGATCATCTTCTCGAAGCTCGCGTTGAGCGTCACGCGCGTCGCAAACCACGCCAGCACCACGCTAGCCAGCACGCACAGGAAGACAGTCAGGTGTCGATGGTTGAAGACTGCGCGCTCCAGCGCATTGCCCGAATTCCGATCGAAAGCACCGAGCTCGCGCACCACAGGCATATGTTCGATGTTGTCGGTGGCAACTGCAGCCATCACGGTTCCTTCTTCAGATCGAGCGCGCGCGCGCCGCGCACGCCGCCGATGACAAGTGCGTCACCGGCAAACACGACTGCGGACAGCGACATCGGAGCGGGTGGCCCCGAGCGGAGAAAGCGTTCGCCCCCGTCCTTGCTCACCGTCAGAAGACCGGCCTGGTCAACGAGGGCCACGCGTCCGTCTGGCAGCGCGTCGCCGGCCGTGATGCTGGCCATGAGGCCGGTGGGCACGGCGCGCCAAGTCCCGCCTTCGTCGCGGCTCAGGTACGCGTTGCCGCGCATGCCGAAGACCAGTACACCGGCCGATGTCCCGGCCAGGCCAAAGAAGCTGCCGTTGTACGGTGAGGCCAACGCCTTGAAGTGCTCGCCGTCGAGCTTGAGCAGGAGCCCAGCTTCACCGGCAATGTAGAGCGATCGGCCCACAGAGCGGATCGCGTAGAAGTTCAGGAACCTAGGGTTGTCGGTGCGATCGAACCAGCTCTGCCAACTCCTGCCACCGTCGGCCGTGTGCAGGATCAGGTTGTAGGCGCCAATGACGAAGCCCTCGCGGTCGTTCGTGAACCAGAGGTCAAGGAAGGGCTTGTCGGGTCCCATCTCAGCGTTGCGCTTGGCTTCATCGAGCAGGCGCTTGTCGTGCTCTGTCCCACCTGCGTCGACGCGCGCTTGCATTTGTTCGAGCACAAGCCGATTCACCGCGCGCCCATCGAGCAGCTTGATCCATGTCGCACCGCCGTCCTCGCTCTTGAGAACGACGCCGTCATGGCCGGTAGCAAATCCGGTTCTCGCGTCGGGAAACTGCACCGCGGTGAGGTCCGACGACGTGGGAACCTTGGACTGCGTCCAGCGCCTGCCGCCATCGACAGAGCGCAGGATGTGCCCGCGCTGACCCACGGCGACAACCCCTGAGCCCGCCCGTGCCAGCGCAGTGATCGGCCGCGCCGAGGCGAGTTCGCTCAGACGTGCCGGAGTCTCCAGCGGATCGCTGCCGGCCAGCGCGCCGCCGGCGATCAGAGCGGCGGCGACGAAAAGCGCGAACTTCTTCATGCGCGGAACAAGCTCACCTCACGCCCGCACCGGCAAGCGCGTCAGCGGTCCATTGCGTTGCCGGCAGCGCGTCGATGAACTTCAGGCCCACGTCGTAAGGTCCCAGCAGTCCGATAACGTTGTAGCCGCCGGAGTTGAAGTCGTAGAAGGCCTGAGCGGTCGTGGCCGGTGCCGGCACGTCATACGCCGGGTTCGTGTACATGAGCCCCGCGCGGAACAGCGCCCCATGGGCGTCGTATTCGTCGGACGCGACCGCCACCCACGAGTCCTCATCGATATAGAAGGTGCGCTTGGCGTAGATGTGTCGCTTGCCGGCCTTCAACGTCGCCTCGACGACCCATACGCGGTGCAGTTCCCAGCGCACGTAGTCAGGGTTCAGATGCCCTGGCGTGGTGACGGCTGCAGTGTCTTTCGCGTAAACAAGCTTGAAGCTGTTGTACGGAATCAGCATCTCGCGCTTACCGATGAGCTTCCAGTCATAGCGATCCATCGCGCCGTTGAAGACCCAGGCGTCGTCATAGGTCGAGGCGCCAGCCGAGCCGGGGTTGGGCGTGTCATAGGCGATGTCGGGCGCCATCTTCACGCGCCGCTGTCCGGGCAGGTACTGCCAGGCCTTGCGCGGGCTCTTCGTCGGATTGATGTAGTCCTGCACAAGCAGCGCTTCGCCAGCACGCCGCGCGGGGGCCGTGTACGTGATCTTCGTGCGGAAATAGATGTCGCGGTCTCCCGACACGCCGCTGCGCTTGGCATCGTAGTACGGGTACTCGACAAAGATCTCGCCCGTCGTGGCGAGCACAGCCTTGCCCGCGGCGTCGACGTTGATCGAGTCGAACTTCGTGAATTGAGTCGGGCCGGTGTAGCGCAGCACGTGGTTCCACATCACCTCCTCGCCCGTTTTGGGGATCGGGAACGGGATGCCGGCGTAGGTCCCCTCCAGCGCCATGCCGGCGTCGCTCGTCTTCACGGACGTCGCGTTCTTTAGCGTGTTGTCGATGACGAACTTCGGGAACGCTGTCGAGCGATGCGTCGGATACACGTCCACGCGCATCGTCGGGTACTTCTTCAGCAGCTCCTTCGTGCCGACGGTGAGCTTGGAGTCGTACTTCGCAATGTCGGCCGCCTTGATGGCATACAGCGGTTTTTCGGCAGCGTAGGGGTCGGGGCGGATGCCCGAGCCCTTCTTGTACGCCACAGGCGGCGTCGTCAGGCCTCCGGCGTACTCGGGGATGCTGTTGTCGGCATTGCCGGCAGCTTCTGCGCCCATCGGCGTGAGAGTGGTGCCGAGCTTTTTCGCGTCGTCGGCGCTGACGGCTGCCAGCGCCGAGCCCGTGGCCAGCGCAATCAGCGAGGCGGCAAGGAGATGTCGTTTCTTCATGATCGTGGATCTCTTAGAACGTGGTCTTGAATGTCAGCAGCACGTGGCCGCGATCGGACAGTACGGCGTTCGTGCCGTTGGGCACGTTCATTGCGCCGCTGGCCGTGGTGCTGTAGCCGCCGTAAAAGCCGACATAGCGCAGCGCGACGTTGTACTTCTGCTGGATATCAGCAGAGAGGCCGGCCGAGTACGAACCGGCGCCCTTGTTGCCGCCGGACAGCACGGCCGAGTTGCCGACAATGCCGCCGGACCATGACAGCGGCATTGACAGGTCCACGCTCGGAAGAACCTGGAACCAGGTGGGCGTGATGTTCACGCCCAGACCCACATAGTCCTTGGTCACGGCGTCGACGTTGGCCGGGTTCGAGCGATAGGCATCGCTGCCCTTGAACGCCGCGGCGTTCTGCGTGACGGACAACCAACGGTTCCACACGGTTTCGGCCTGCCAGTTCACGGTGTCGAACAGCGCTGTCTTCGACACGATGCCGATCAGGCTGAGCACGCCGTGCAGCGTGTTGCCGCGCGCGCCTGGCGCGTCACCGTTCAGCGCTGCGAGTTGCGCGGGCGACAGCGCACCAGGCGTTGCTGCGGCGAGAGGCGCGGGCAGCACGCTGACGGGGATGCTTTGCAGCGGCATGTTCTTGCGATAGCTCAGCTCCGCACCGACGCTGACACCCACGATGTCCTTTGACAGGCTTAGGCCGTAGATGTCGATGTCGCGCCCGTAGTAGGCGTTGTATTGACCGACCACGCCATGCATCAGTTGCGCCAGCGACGCGGCCGACGGGTTGATATAGCAGGAGATCGTGCCATTGGACTGCGGCGCGCCCAGGTAGGCGCCGCCGGAGGTCACAGGACCGGGGGGACGACACGCGGCGAGCGGAACCGCGGCGGCGGCCGGCGTGACCGACAGCTGCGGCTGAATGTCGGCTGTGCGGCGAAGGTACAAACCTGCGGTGCCATCGAGCCAATCCGGGCTCCATCGCGCCGAGAGGCCAAAGTCACCAGTCTTCTTCGGCTCGCCCGCGGCGCCTTGCAAAAGGCGCTGGTTCGGGCCGGCGACCAGCGTATCGCCACCGTGCAGCAGCGCATCGTTGACGGTGAGATAGCTGCCGCTCTCGGGATAGCGCACGCTCTCCCAGTCGAAGAAGGTCTGTGCCGACAGGCTCAACTCCGGCGTGGGCTGGGCCTGCATGGTGAGCGAGTTGCGCGGGCGAAACAGCTCTTTCGCTTCAATGCCGGGCGTGGAGAGCGCCTTCCATAGGTCGAGCGAATATTGGCCGTAGGAGATGCCTTGGATGGCTCCGCCGCCCAGCAGGCTCTCGCCCCAAAACACGGTGTGCTTGCCGGCGCGCACGCTGAGCGGCGTGCCGCCGAGATCGACATTGGCGAAGACGAACGCATCGAGAAATTCACCCGAAGGTCCCTGAGCGTAGCGCTTAGCATAGGGCGACATCACCCCCGCGGCCGGTACTCCGTTGACGACCGTGTTGGCCGTCGCATTGTTGGTATTGGACAGGTTCGAGTACGCGCCATCAACCCATGCGGCGGCGCTCACGCGCGCGCCAATCTTCTTCTGCCAGACGATGTCCGCCTCGCTGAGCAGATCGAGCCGGTTGGCAACGAGCTTGCCCTTACTGAAGTCGCGATCACCGTCGTCGTAGTTCGGATTGGCCAGCATGGCGGCATCCTGAGCCTGCGTACGCACGCCCAGGTTGTAGCGCAGCGTGTTGTCCCAGCGCAGCGACAAGTCGGCGTTGCCGGTGTCGATTTCGATAGCGTACGCTGGCGCAGCAGCGCCAAGCAGAGCCAGCGCCGCAGCCGCGGCAGCCGCCACAGGCGTCGGGCGTCCGGAAGAAGTAATCAGCAATCGGAGCATATGTCCCCTCGTCGTGAGGAAGTTGATTTCGCCTTGATCCTAGGCAGCTGGGCATTGGGCGCCGGTCCAAAGCGCTGCTTCACCGGTCCGCCGGGCAAGACTGCTGGCAAACCCTGCCGGCGCCTCGAATTCGCCTTCGGGACCGCCTCGTCAGCCGACTTGTCGCTGCATGCCTTGCCAGTACTTGTCGCGCACGTGGCGGCGCAGCACCTTGCCGACGACCGAAAGCGGTAATGTGTCGACGAGTGTGATCGACTTCGGGGCCTTGTAGCTGCCGAGCCTGCTCTTCACGTGAACGATCAACTCGTCGGTCGTCGCGCTCGCGCCCGGCCGCAGCACGACTTCGGCATGCACCGCCTCGCCCCAGTCAACGTGCGGAACACCGACGACGGCCGACATCAGCACCGCCGGATGCGCAGCGAGCGCCGCCTCGACCTCGACGGCGTATACGTTGAAGCCGCCGCTGATGATCATGTCCTTCATGCGGTCGACGATGAACAAGAAGCCCTCGTCGTCGATGTAGCCCATGTCGCCCGACCGCCAGGCGCCGTCCACGAACTCGGCTGCCGTGCTTTCGGGATTGGCGTAGTAGCCCTGAATCACGGCGCGACAGCGGATGCGAATCTCGCCGATCTGCCCCAAGGGCAGCTCATTGCCTTGCGCGTCGGTGACGAACACCTCGACGCCTGGCGTCACGCGGCCGGCGGAGGTCATGCGCTTGAGCGCCTGCTCGCTGTCGGTGCGGTGCTCGGATTTGTCGAGCACCGACACGAACATCGCGACCTCGGTTGCCGCATAGCCTTGCGCGAAGACCGGTCCGAAACAACCGATGAGGTCTTCCAGCTTGGCTGCGCTCATCGGCGCAGCGCCGTAGAGGATCGTTCGCAGCGACGAAAAATTGCGGGGATTGGCACGCTGCATCTCCAGGAGCCGATACAGCGCGGTCGGCACAAGGAACGAATGGGTCACCCGCTCCGCTTCCGCGACACGGCACCACTGCTCGAGGTCGGGCATGTTCATCGTGATGTTCGTCCCGCCGCCGAAAAGCGTTGGGTAGAACATGATTTGCGTGCCGTGCGACAGAGGCGCCACGTGCAGCATGCGCACGGACGCGTCAAAGCCGAGTTCAGGGTTTGCGAACGCGCCATCCCGGCAGCTGAGCAGGCTATCCATCGAGTACATGGCGCACTTGCCGCGACCTGTCGTGCCGCCCGTAAAGCGCAGCAGCGTCGTGTGTGCGCTCGTATCGAGTGCGACGTCGTTGTCCTCGTCCGATGCAGCATTCACCACATCCCAGAAGCTCAAAACCCCTTCGCACGGTGATTCGAGCGGATCCATGGCAACGATCGTGCAACCGGATTCGCGCAGCATTTCGGCATGCGTTGTGAGCAGTCGGTTCTCGATGAACGCGACCTTGGGCTTGACGAGATCGACCTGCCAGCGGTGCTCCTGCAGCGAATCGCGCAAGTTCGTCATCACCGCGGTAGCTTCCTGCTTAAAGAACACCGGGAATTGCATCAGCGAGATGTTGTCGTTCTCGAGGATCAGCATGAACTTGTCGCCGAGGGTGACTCCCAGCGAGCCGCGCAGCGCGTTGGCGATGCGGTTGGTCAGCAGGTGATATTCGCGAAAGCCGTAGCGCCGGTTGCGCTCGACGTTGACCAGCGCCTCCCGGTCGCCGTAGCGCTGCGCCAGCGTGCGCATCACGCGGCTGAAGTTCAACTTCATCCTTGTCTCCTGCGTTCGGATGTGGCGAACACGTCAGCGAGCGCGCAGGCGCGAAGCGGCGTCGAGGCGAACCGTCTCGCCGTTGAGGTAGGCGTTTTCGAGGATGAAGGCGCAGCAGTGCGCGAACTCGCGCGTATCGCCCAGGCGCTTGGGCGCCTCGACTTGCGACTTCAGGGTGTCGAGCACCTTCTCATCCAACGCCGCGGCCATGGGCGTCAGGAACAGCCCCGGAGCGATCGCGTTGACACGGATGCCCACGGCCCCGAGCTCGCGCGCAGCCGGCATGTTCAGGCCGATCACGCCGGCCTTGGTGGCCGCATAGGCGCACTGGCCGATCTGCCCTTCATAGGCGGCGCCAGAGGAAATATTGATGATGACGCCGCGCTCCTCGCCGGCCTCGGGTTCGTTCTTGGCCATTTGCTCGGCGCACTGGCCCATGACGTTGAACACGCCGACTAGATTGACCATCGCCATCTGCGCGAACTTCGCAAGCGGCGTTGCCTTGCCGTCCTTGCCCAGAACCTTGCTGGGGCCCAGTATCGCCGCGCAGTTGATGCATGCGTGGATCGCGCCAAAGCGCGCCACGACGGCGTCCACCGCCTGCCGGACCGATTCCTCGCTGCTGACATCGGCGCGCATATACATGGCGCGGTCGCCGAGCTCGGCGGCGGCGCGCTGGCCGGCCTCGTCGTTCAGATCGAAGACGGCGACCTTGGCACCTTTTTCCTCGATCAAGTAGCGCGCGGTTGCGAGGCCGAGGCCCGACGCGCCTCCGGTGATAACGACAGTCTTGTCTTGAATTCTCATGGTTCTTGTCCTTGGATTGGGATTCAGAAGGCCGAAACGCCAGTCAGCGCGCGGCCGATGATCAGTTGCTGAATTTGCGTGGTGCCTTCCGGAATCGGAGTAACGATCGCCTCGCGTGCCAGCTTCTCGACGAGGAACTCGCGCGTCACGCCATTGCCACCGTGGATCTGCACCGCCTGGCGCGCGATCGTCACCGCCGCTTCGCAGGCGAAGTACTTGGCCATCGCAGCTTCCATTTCGGCGGGCACACCGGCTTCGATCATTTCGGCGGCGCGGTACGTCAAGAGGCGCGCAGCATCGACGTGGGTCGCCATTTCGGCAAGCATCCCCGCAATCAACTGATGGCCGGCGATCACCTTGCCGTGCTGGCGGCGCTCCTTCGAATAGCGCACCGCTTCTTCGAGCGCGCGGCGCGCCGTCCCCAGCCCCTGCGCGGCAACGAAGACGCGCGAGCGCTCGAACAGGGCCAGCGTGTTCTTCAGCGCTTCGCCCTCGCCGCCGATCGTGTTGGTGACCGGCACCCGCACGTCGTTCAGGAAGATCTGCGCAGTCGACTGGCTGTTCAGCGCGATCTTGTGGATGTCACGCACCTCATAGCCATGGTCTTTGCGATCGATCAGGATGTGCGTAAGACCGCGCCGCGGGTCGTGGCTCGTGCGGCATGTGCAGATCAGGAAATCCGAATAGCTGCCGTTGCTGATCCAGCACTTTTCGCCATTGATCACCCAGTGGTCGCCGTCGCGATGCGCACGCGTCTTGATTTCCAGGACGTTGGAGCCCACATCCGGCTCCGAGATGCCCATGCTGACGAAATTGTCTCCGGACAAGAGGCCGGGGAGATAGCGTTCCTTGAGGTGAGGCGGTGCGAGCTTCTCGAGCAGGTGCGCGCCGAAGGAGTTGATCAAGACGGGTACGGAGAGGTCCGACGAGGTCGTGGCGACCTCCTCGAACAGCATTAGCGTCGTGAGCCAGTCGAGCCCGAGGCCGCCGTTGGCTTCGCTGACGACGCCGGAGACGAGACCGAACTCGGTGAGCTTGCGCATCACCGCGGCCATCACGTCGCGCGGCACAAAGCGATCGCGATACTCCTTGTTGAACAGCGAATCGATCTCGGCGTCGAGAAAGCGCTTCAGCCCGTCGACTGCCATTTGCTGCTGTTCAGTGCGAAATACATGTCCCATTGCGCTCTCCTCAGGCCTTGGCGAACACGTTGACGGCGACCACGGCTTCTTCAATGCCGATCAGGCCGCCGCCGTTCTCTTGCACCGCGACCTGCGCGTCCTCGACCTGCCGCTTGCCCGCCTCGCCGCGCAGCTGGGTCACGAGCTCATGGATCTGTCCGAGGCCGGTGGCGCCGATGGGGTGCCCCTTGGACTCGAGGCCGCCTGATGGATTGATCGGCACCCGCCCGCCGATCGAGAATTCACCGCGTTCGGCCGCGGGGCCCGCCATGCCGAACGGAACGAGCATCAGTGCCTCGGCATTCAGCAGTTCGCCCATGGCAGTGGCGTCGTGCACCTCGGCAACGTCGATTTCTTCCGGCGAGATACCGGCACGCTCGTAGGCGCGCAGCGCGGCGCGATAGCCAAGGCCCGCTTCTCGGTCCTCGGGTGCATGTTCGAGGCCGGTCAAGACCACGCTGGATAAGACGCGCACCGCGCGTGTTCGCCAGCCCCTCAGCCGCTTCAGCCCGGCCTCGTTGCAAACCAGGGCGGCAGCCGCGCCGTCGCTGATCGCCGAGCACATCGGCAGCGTCAGGGGATACGTGATCGGCGGGGCAGACAGTATCTGTTCGATGCTCATCGCGTCGCGGAACTGCGCCAGCGGGTTGTGGACGGAATGCGCGTGGTTCTTTGCCGCAATCGCGGCGATTTGACGCTGCGTCGTTCCGTAGCGCTTCATGTGCTGGCGGCAAAAGGCCGCGTAGACGTCCATGAAGACGCTGTACGGCTTCTCGGACACGGTGCCCGGTGGTGCCTCGATGCCTGCACCCAGCTCGAGCAAGGTGCTCCGGTTCTGCGCCACCGTCTCGATGTCCCAGCCGCTGTCGAAGACGGCGAGCATCCGCGCCTTGTCAGCGACGTTCATCTTCTCGGCTCCGACCGCGAGTGCGATGTCGCACTCGCCCGCCTGGATCGCCTGCACGGCCAGGTGAAAGGCCGAGGAGCCCGATGCGCATGCATTCTCGATGCTAAACACCGGCACGCCGGAGATACCGGCTCGGCGCGCGGCGATCGGACCGGGGATCGAATGCTGCCCAAGCAGCGCACCATTGCAGGCCCCTGCGTAGTAAACGCCCTGAACCTGTGCCGTTTCGGCCCCGGCATCTTCCAGCGCGAGGCCAATCGCCTCTGTGGCCAGGTCGTAGACGCTCTTGTCGAGATGCCGGCCGAAACGCGTCACGCCGACGCCAGCAACGAAGATGTCGTTCATCGTGTCTCCCTTCAACGACCCGTGAAGCGCGGCGCGCGCTTCTCGGCGAAAGCCTTCAGGCCTTCTTGGAAATCGGCCGAGCGCTGATGCGCGCGCAGCATCACCTGCTCGTGCAGCAGCGCATCGGCGCGCGTCTTATCGGCGCTGGAACGCGCCACTTCCTTCATTCGGCGCAGCGCCGCGGGGCTCTTGCTCGCGATCAGTTGGGCAAGCGCGAGCGTGGCCTCCGCCAGCTGATCGGCTGCGTGCAATTCGCACACGAGGCCGAGCGACTTCATCTCGGTGGCCGTGAGGGTCTTGCCCGTGAACAGCAGGTACATCGCCGTCGGCAGTGGCACCAGGCGCGGCAGCACCGCGGCACCTCCGCCGCCAGGGTAGACGCCGAAATTGGCATGGGCGTCGCCGATCTGCGCGGTCTCAGCGGCGACGATCAGGTCCGCGCACATTGCGAGTTCGAGACCGCCTGCCATCGTCACGCCATTGAGCGAGGCGATGACCGGCTTCGGGAAGCTGGCCAGCATCTCAAGCACGGCCCGTGCGCGATCGAGGAAATCCGGCTCGCCGGGCTGAGGCGTCTGGCCCACCACCTCCTTCAGATCGGCGCCGGCGCAGAATGCGGGCCCGCTGCCGGTGAGGATCAGCACGCGTGTCTCTTCCCGGGCGGCCAGCTCGGGCAGCAGGCGCTCAAACGCGTCCAGCGTCGCGAGGTTGAGTGCATTCATGGCCTTCGGTCGGTTCAGCGTCAAGCGCGCGACGGGGCCGAAGGATTCGAGGGTCAAGGGAGCTTCGTTCATGGTGAGACGATGCTATGCAGCATGGGCGCCTCGCGGATGTCCCTGGAATCAATTCGCAAGTCCATCGGACATGCGGATTTCGTCAGTGGTCGAACCTCGCGGTGGCGCCTAAGATATTTGGCAAATGAGCACTCTTCCCGCCGTTGCACGCATCTCCGATCCGCCGACCGTGATTGCCGGATACGCGCTAGCGATTGAGCGCGCGTTGCAGCACAAGGGCGTGGACAGCGTCCGCGTGTTCCGCATCGCCGGGCTCACCGAAGCGGTCAGCAACGATCCGCTGGACCGGATGCCTTCGAGCCGGGTGGCTGCACTGTTCAAGGCCTGCGTCGAGGTCACGAACGATCCCTACTTTGGCCTGACGGTCGCACGCTTCATCCATGTTTCCAACATCCATGCCGTAGGCTACGCGCTGATGGCCAGCCGCACTCTGATGGACTTCTGCCTTCGGCTGGAACGCTATTTCGCCGTTGTCTCGCAGTCGGCGGTGCTGCGCGTCGAACGCAACGAGCGCGAGGTGACCATGCGATTTCGCCATCAGACCATGCTGTGCGGCGAAACCGAGGACGCTTTCTCCGCCTTCCTGATGCGCTTCATGCGCCTGCTGTATCGGCCGGATTTCGCCGCGTTGCGCGTTGAGCTGCATCATTCGTGCCCGCAGCCAGGACCTGGGCCCTATGTGGACGTATTCGGCGTTGCACCAACGTTCGACCACGATGAGTCCGCATTGGTCCTTCCGGCCGCGGCGATGGGCGAGACGCTGTCCGGTGCCTGCCCGGAGCTCGCACAATACAACGACAAGATTGCGGCCGAGTACCTCGCCAAGCTCGACAAAAAGGATGTCACCGCGCGCGTTCGGGCAACAATCATCGAGATGCTCGCCGCGGGCGACTGCACACGCCGCAAGGTCGCGCAGGAGGTGTGTATGAGCCAGGCCACGCTGCAATTGAAGCTCGCCCAGCGTGGTACGAGCTTTCAGGACCTGCTCAGCGAAACGCGACGCGAACTCGCGCTTGGCTACCTCGCACAGCGCAGTCTCTCGGTCACCGAGGTCACCTTCTTGCTCGGCTTCACCGACGCGAGCAACTTCACCCGAGCGTTCAAACGCTGGATGGGCACCTCGCCCACCTTGTATCGCGCCAAGCTGCTGCGCGATCAAGACGCCTGATCAGCGCCGGCGCGCCATCCAGTTGAGCATGTGCTTAGCTGCTGCCCCGTAGGGTGGGCGCAAAAGGGTGAGCGCATCCGCACGGGGGCTGCGAAAGACCGAGCGTGCGTGGCTGAAGGTACGGAAGCCGAATTCGGCGTGGTACGCCCCCATGCCCGACGCCCCCACGCCGCCGAAGGGCAGCCGGTCCTGGAGCACGTGAACCATGGTGTCGTTGACCACCGCGCCGCCCGAGATCGTTCCGGCGAGCACCGCCTCGGCCTCCGCGGCGCTGCCAAAACAATATAGCGCCAGCGGATGCGGGCGCGCGGTGATGTGCCCAATGGCATCGCTGAGGCGCTCGTAAGGCAACAACGGGAGCAGCGGCCCGAAGATTTCCTCTTGCATTACGCGGCTATCGCCCGGCGGCGCAACGATCAGCGTCGGCGCTAACTTGCGGGTGTCAGTGCGCGCGGCCAGGTCCTCGCAGCGCGGATTGATCTCGACGATGCGTGCCCCGCGGTCTCGCGCGTCTTCGACGTAAGCGCGAAGGCGTTGCATGTGGGCCGCGGAAATGATCGAGGTGTAGTCGGGGTTGTCGCCGAGGCTTGGGTATTGCCGCGCAACCTCGCGCTGCAGCGACTGGATGAAGTCTTCGAGCCGATCGCGAGGCACGAGCACGTAATCGGGCGCGATGCAGGCCTGCCCGGCATTGAGCAGCTTGCCCCAGACAACGCGGCGCGCAGCAAGACTCAGGTCCGCCTCTTGCCCGATCACGACGGGCGACTTACCGCCCAGCTCCAGCGTCACCGGCGTCAGGTTCGCCGCCGCCGCCTGCATTACGAGCGCGCCTACGCGGGTGCTGCCGGTGAACAGCAGATGATCGAAGGGCAGCCCGGCGAATGCGGCACCGAGCTCCGGCCCGCCGCACACGCTGGCGACTTCGCTCGCATCGAACGCTCGCGGCAGCAGTTCCTCGCAGAGCGCCGCGGTGTGCGGAGCAAGCTCCGAGAACTTGATCAGTGCGCGGTTGCCAGCGGCTAGGATGCCAGCCAGAGGCGCGAACATCGCTGCCACCGGGAAATTCCACGGCACGATGTTGCCCACTACGCCCTTGGGCTGCCACTGGATTTCCGCGCCGCCGCCCAGCACGTTGTAGGGGAAATTCGCGCGGCGCCGCTCCGGCGCCATCCAGCGGCGCAGATTCTTCCTCGCAAAGCGCAGCGCGTCGATCGAGCCGACGATGTCGACAATCAGCGTCAGCTCCTGCGAGCGGCCGCAGAAGTCGGCTGCCATTGCGTCGCCCCAATCACGGCGGTGGTCCGACAAAAGCGCGATCGCGCGGTCGAGCCGGTCGCGGCGCACGGCCTCGCTCGGGTCGCGTTCCGCGGCAAACGCGGCGCGCTGACGCGCGAATATATCGTTCATGCGCAACAGCGCCTCCTCGGGCTGCCCCGCGTCGCGCTCAAGGACGACGGCGTTCATGCGAAGTGGCCGAATCCGATCACCATCGCGGCGATGCCAAACGGTATCGCGCTGCCGGTGAGGATGATGTGGTGCGTGAGACGTGTCACCCGTGCGTCATCCCCGACCGCGTTCGTGCGCGCTTGCACCAGCGGGATGCACACGAGGTTGGCCAACACGCCAATCAGGCCGCAGACCACCTTGACCTGCAGCAGCGGCGACAAGGGCCATCCGCGGGACAGCAGCACCGCGCCCGAGACGAGAACGGTCAGCAGCAACGGGATTTCGAACACGCGATCGATCCAGCCGTGCGCTATGGCGACGAAGCGGCGCGACGCCTCGTCGCACGCGCTGAGTTCCATCACCGTTTCGGCGGCCACAAGGCCGAACCACGCGCAGACGGCGGCAGCATGCAGCTGAATCAGGTTCATGTTTTCATCTCCTCGGTCGGCGCCGCTTTGCGCGGCACATGGGTCATGGCGAGCTCGGCCATCGCGGTGATCGTCAGGCTGGGGTTGACGCCCGGATTGGCCGGCACCACCGAGCCATCGCACACCAGGAGGTTGCGATAGCCGAACGCCTCTTGGCGTGCGTTGACGACGCCACTGCCGGCATCTGCGCCAATGACCGCGCCGCCCAGGATGTGCGCCGTGGTCGGCACGTTGAACATCACGTCTGCCAGCGTCGAGCGGGCCACGCCGCCGGTGCGCTGCGCGAGCCATTCGGCGATGCGGTTAGCCAAAGGGTAGAAGGTCGGCAGCGGATTGCGCTCGTCCTGCTGCGTATCGATCTTCACGCCGCGGCCAAGACGCGTGCGCCGCGCGACAAAGCGGAGCGCGTTGTCTGCCGTCTGCATCAGGCCAACAAGCAGGGTACGCCGCGACCAGCCACGTGGCCGCACCAGGTGCCCGAGCGATGCAACCGGATGCCGAAACACGCGCGCCAGTCCGCGCAGCGGCCGCGTCAGCCGGTTTCCGGCGCCGACCAGAGGGCCGTAGTTGAGAACGAAAGCGTCCATCTCCGGCCCAAGTGTCAGTGCTTCTACATGCGTTTGCTCATCGGGGAAGATGCTCCCAGTGATGCTGACCGAGTGCGTTACGTCGGTGCCACGCGGCATCGTCACGGCGAGCATGCTTTCGCTGTTGGTGCGAACCAGCGCGCCAAGGCGTTCGCTCAAGCCAGGAAGGCTTCCGGCCAGCTTGCAGTGCGCCAGCAGTTCGTTGGTGCCCAGCGCGCCGGCCGCGATCACGACGCCGCGCACACGCAGCGTGCGGCGATCGTGACGCAACCAGGCACCGGTGCGCTCGTGCGTGACCAGGTAGCCGTCACGGCCATCCGGCGCGCCAGCCGGGCGCACGTCGACAGCGCGGCGCAGCGCCAGCACGCTCGCACCGCGGCGCTCGGCCAGGTGCAGGTAGTTGCGCACCAGCGTGTTCTTTGCACCGGTGGGGCAGCCGAGCATGCAGCTGCCGCAGCGCGTGCAACCGGTGCGCGCTGGGCCTTCGCCGTCGAAGAAGGGATCGGGGACCGTGCGGCCGGGCTCGCCGAAGAAGATGCCGACGCGCGTGTGCTGAAAGGTCTGTTCGCAGCCCAGCGATTCACCAATCTGCCGCAGCCAGCCGTCGGCCGGGCTTTCGAACGGCACGTCGCCGACGCCGAGCATGCGCTCGGCGGTGTCGTAATGAGGTGCGAGCAGGCGCTGCCAATCGGCCAGATCCCGCCACTGCGGGTGTTCGAAGAACGCGCGCGGGGCGCGGTATAGCGTGGCGGCGTAGACGAGGCTGCCGCCGCCCACGCCCGTGCCGCTCAGGATGTTGATGTGGCGCAGCCGCGTAATGCGCAGGATGCCTTGCAGGCCGAGCTTGGGCGCCCACAAGAATCGGCGCAGCTGCCACGCGCTTGTCGGCAGTTCGTCGTCGGCGAAGCGGCGGCCGGCCTCCAGCACTGCGACCCGGTAGCCCTTCTCGGCCAACCGTAGCGCCGAGACGCTTCCGCCGAAGCCCGAGCCGATGACGAGCCAGTCTTGATCGAAGCCTTCAGCCGCCGACGCAGTGCTCATGGCGCCGCCTTGTAGACAACGTGTACGTCGTCGATCGTGCCGTTGAAGGGGAACGGAGCGGCATCAAAGTAGGCCAGCGACACTGGCGAACCAAGATTGCGACCGACGTTGAAGGTGCCGGTCGCCGTGAACGCGAGCGGGGGCGTGAACGGCGTGGCGCCGGTGGCCACTACGCGCCCGTCCACGCGCAATGCGAGCTGGGCCGGGCTGCCAGGCTTGGGCGCTACCATCGTGGTCTCCACCTCGATGAGGTGCCGACCTGCGGGCACCGGCTGCTCGCTGCGAAGCTGCGCGCGGGTCAAGCCGACGGCGTTGTATTCGTAGACGAGATGGCCTTTGCTGGCGTACAGCGCCACGCCGCCGCTGGCGCCGCCCAGTGAGTACAGGACACCGTGGGCATCTTCCGGCAACACCGCATCTACCGTCACCACGCTGTTGCGCGAGCGCAGGTTCGGCGCGATGAACTCGGGCAATCGGGCGGTCTGTGCGTCGAAGTGCCACTCGGTGCGGCGCGTCCCCACGCGCGCCTCGGGATGGACGAATGGGTAGAAGCCCGCCCCCAGTGGGTACACGTGGTTGGCTTTCGCTTGCTCGTCAAAGCGGCGCTGCAGGGCCGCTAGCTTGTCGGGACGGCGCGCGGCGAGGTCGGTGGCTTCGGAGTAATCGCTGTCCAGCCGATACAGGGCCCAGCGGTCCTGCTCCGGGTTCCAGAGACCCATCTCCGGCCCGAGACCGATCCACGGCGTGACGGGCCCGAACACGGCGGCCACCCAGCCATCCTCGTAAATGGCGCGGCTGCCCATCATCTCGAAGTACTGCACCGGTTTGCGCCCCTTCGCATTCGCGTCGGCGAAGCTGTAGCGCATGCTCACGCCGTCAAGCGGCTCCTGTGCAACGCCGTTGACACTCTTGGGGGGCGTGATGCCGAGGATGTCGTACAGCGTCGGCGCGATGTCGTTGACGTGATGGAACTGCGGGCGAACCTTCGCGTCGGGCTTGATAGACTTGGGCCACGAGATCGCCAGCGGCGTGCGCGTGCCACCAAAGTAGCCGGCGGTTAGCTTGGTGCCGACGAACGGGCTCTCACCTGCCCAGGCCCACGCGGCGTGGTACATGTTCGACAACTTCGGCCCGCCCAGTGCGGACAGTCCGCCGTACATCGCCTCGAGCGCCTTCATCTGCTGTGCAGTCGACGACGGAATCATGTTGATGTTGAGAAGCTCATTGATCGTGCCGCTGCGGCCTTCGCTGGATGCGCCGTTGTCCGACAGGATGTAAATCACCAGGGTGTTGTCGCGCAGGCCTTCGCGCTCGAGCTCGTCTATCAGCTTGCCGGCCTGGGTGTCGGTGTGCTCGAGGAAACCGGCATAGACCTCCATCAGCCGCGCCTGGAACTTCTTATCCTCGGGGCTCAGGCTGTCCCACGCCGGCAAGGTACCCGGGCGCGGCGTGAGCTGCGTGTCCGCCGGGATCCAGCCGAGCGACACCTGGCGCTCGAAGGCATGCTGGCGATAGACGTCCCAACCCGCGTCGAACTTGCCCTTGTACTTGTCCGCCCAGGACTGGAATACCTGGTGCGGGCCATGCACTCCGCCAGGGGCCCAATACATGAAGAAGGGCTTGTCCGGAGCCAGTGTGTGGTGTTGGCGCAGCCAGCGCACGCCATCGCCCGCCAGGTCTTCGCTCAGATGGTATTTGGGATCACGCGGTGCCTCCACCGGCGTCGTGTTGCGGATCAGGCTGGGCGAGTACTGGTCGGTCTCGGCACCGAGGAAGCCGTAGAAGTACTCGAAGCCATAGCCGGTGGGCCAGGTGTCGTAGGGGCCGGCGGGACTGGTGGCTGCGGCAGAGGTGTTGTGCCACTTGCCGAACAGCGCCGTGTTGTAGCCGTACTGCTTGAGAACCTCGGTGATTGTGGCGGTGCTTTTCGGAATCTCGCCCGTGTAGCCATCAAAGTCGGAGGCGAACTCGGTCACGGTGCCGCTGTTCACGTGGTGGTGGTTGCGCCCGGTGAGCAGCGACGCGCGCGTCGCCGAGCTAATCGCCGTCGTGTGGAATGCGTTGTAGCGCACGCCGGTGTCGGCAATGCGCTGGAAGGTGGGCGTGTGAATTTCGCCGCCCACGGTGTCGGACTGCGCGAAGCCAGCGTCGTCCAGCATGATGATGAGCACGTTCGGCGCGTCCGGGCTCAGGTGGGCCTCGGGCTGGCGCCACTGATGCTTCGAGTCAGCCAGCGTCTTGCCCGCCACGCTGGCGGTCGGCGTGGGCCGGAATGGCAGCGACTGCTGTGCCGGTGCCAACGAGGGCGCCAGCCCGAGGCTCAGCGCGATCGCATTTAGCAAGGGTCGTTTCTGCATACCATCTCCACAGACATTGAAGCCGTTTTCGGGCAGTCTAGGAAGCGCCGCGGTGTTCGGCCGGTCATCGCAGCGATTTCGCCGGTCCGCAGGGTCTATGAGACGAAGCGTGGCAAATGGGTCAGGAGCTCGTTTCCTGAAAATCTGACTCTGGCGCGCGGGGGCGCCGCTGGCGTACCTGTACGGTAGGTCGCGGTCGTAGCAGTCGAGCCTATGCGTCAGTCAGCCGCGCGTCGCGCCGAGGTCGTGCGCGCGCCCTCTGCAGACGTGCGAATGTCCGCAACCCGATCGAGAGAGTGAGCCCCGAAGGCGATGGCCGCCGACGCAACCGCTGCTGTGCTGACCGTCGACCTTGCTCCTGTACTTCAGCTTTGTGCATCTTGCTGACGCTCATTTCGTTCCACCGAACGGCAGCAAGTGGCCGAATGCAGAGGTAGATCGCCCGTCAAACCGCTAGTTCAATCCTGCGCCTGAGGCCGCACTGGCGGGTGTGGGGGCAGGTCCGACATCCATGCCGTCATAGGTGCGTATCTCATACCTTCGGGCCAATGCCTCGAATTCGATATTTCGTGCATACAACGAGGCCGGCGTCAGGGTCTCGACACGCTCGACATGAAGCCAGTACTCCGCACCGCCCTTCCTTGGCGTAATGTCCACGAGTCGGTATCCGTGCGAGACGAGTTCGTTGGCGACGGCATCCAGCTTGCCTTTGTCAGGATCGACGAAGAAGAAGCCCCACAGAAGAGGACCGTCAACGTTCCACGGCGTCTTGGCTCTCATGTTGGCAAACATGGATTCGAGCTGACTCTGGCTGATGCTCGGTGCTCGCTGCGCCCACGAGGGGAGCGGTATCAATGCGAGGCATCCAGCGAGCAGCAAGGCGAGATTCAAGTCGCTGAGCTTGATGGTGCGGAAACGCTTCATTTCGTTGATCGCAATTCGAAAAATTTGTGGGGCACAAAGCCAGCACATATCCGCAAGGCTGACCGACCTTATGGCAGGGGTTCCATCGTTCAACGTCCCAGCTAGCCTACCGGAATGCCGACCTTCGCGACGGGCTGTTCTTGGCCGACTGGCGACCCAGCTGCCGCGCTTACTGGAGATCGCTGCGGGGAAGTTCTACCCCGAGCACATTTGTCAGATATAGATAGGGCTTTCCGTCCTCACTTAGCTTGATGACCCCATTCCAGTCGGAGAAAGGTTGCTTGTTGCAAAGGAAGTCTCGCTTTTCATCCGGCAAGCTCGAAAATGCCACGGTTAATGCGTGCTCAAGACCGCTATCTCGCAGGCTGCCAGCCCTAGATCGCGAGCCCGGATTGCAGTCGTCAACAGACATCTGGCCCATGACGCTCGCTTGGGCATCCCTGTAGGTGTTTGGATGCAAGGCCACATAGCCCGCATCGGGCGATGCAAACTTGATTGCGCGAGCATTCACATCGCAGCGACGCGTCTCTTGCAAGTAACGCAGCTCGGCCCTCAGACTCGTTTGCGTGCAGGTTGCGCTGTCGTCGTTCCGTCGGCATGCATACTGCTCTCTGCCCCATGCGTTCTGAATCGCTTTGAGTTCCAGCAGTTGCTGCTTTTCACACCTTAATGAGCGCGAGGCCGCCCCGACTTGGTCGGCCAGTCGTCGCACCTCCTGTGACCGGCAAGCAGGGGCAGTCCACCCATTCTGCTGCGCCTTGCATGTGAATTCTGCGAGCGCATCCATCGCAAAAAACGCCAAGGCCGCCGCGACCACCAGATTTCCAGAACGCATCGCCATCTCTCTTTGGTCTTCTGATCTAGCGTACCCGAAAGCCGACCATCGCAAGCGGCGGGTTTTGGCCGGGACCGTGAATATCCACGTCGGGCGGAAGGCAGGCATTGCTAGTCAAGCTGCGCACCTGCTCGCTACGAAATCCACCCGCCGCACTGTCTCTGGTCCATCGCCCATCCCTGCGGCGTCAAGGTAAAAAGGACGGCGCCACCGCTGCCGCAAAGTGCGCCACAGACGAAAGCGTAGCGGAGCGCGGCCGTTTTCGCAGTTGTATCCAACGCGACGACAGAAAGCGTCATCAGGCCATTGTTGATACCTTCTCCAACCGCGGAGTCGACCGAGCGCCCATGTGCCATAAGCTCGGCGGGATCCTTGGGCTTCCAGGTATCTGGGTTCACAAGGCGAACGTAGGAGAGATCAGCGAGTTGGCCGGCAAGGTCCTGGCCGCTCACGATAGACACCCATTTGTGCTTCCCGTCCGAACAGTCATCAAACACCTTGATGTCGTCGGGCGACAGTGGCTCCGCTCTTCGCGAAACGTTGACGGGTGTTTTATCTGAGCTAATCCAAGTGTTGAGAAAAATTCTGTAGATCTCGGATTGCACACCGGCAACAGATGGGGAGTCAGGCTCGACAGCCATAGATGGGGTCGCCAGTAAGCTCACAAAGAGCACCCAGGCCGCGCTGATTGAAACGCGATTCACGGTCAGCCTCCAGGCATCCAAAGCGCACCTCCGATTGTGAGTCTGGAGGGGGCGCCTCCGTAAAGGACAACAAATGACGAGTCGTACCTAGCAGAGCACCCTAAAGCTGACGCTCGACAGTGTCCGCAAGTGGCCGAGATTACCCGCTCGCGGTCAGCGCTGGAAGCAGCCGGCCATGCCAACCATCTCTCAAAGACTGCTTCCCAAGACCGAAGGCGGGCCTTGCCGACCCCTATGTATAGGACTCAACTATGTAAAGGTCGGCGGCGCCCGGCGGCGGCGTCCACTGGGATGGAAGGCGTCGTCGGGCTCGCCGTGCTTTGCATAGTTACAGGCTCCGCAGGAACTTCAT
>Ga0213872_10000699_pt1 | contig 25231 bp, 22 predicted proteins | sample VelepicomBERX_R2_FD_160071 | JGI IMG/M metagenome (GOLD analysis project Ga0213872, IMG submission 160071) | Rhizosphere microbial communities from Vellozia epidendroides in rupestrian grasslands, the National Park of Serra do Cipo, Brazil - RX_R2 | ecosystem: Host-associated > Plants > Roots >...
ACCGAGAATGATTTGAACGCTGGGGCGGCTTCGCCAACCGCTTCAAGGTCGACGATACACAAAGGATCATCAGTGTCCGCGGACGCGGGCAACGCGAGAAAGCCAAGCGCTGCCAAGAATGCCATTGGAATAACTGCTGGTCGTTGGAGCACGATTCTCATCCTACTTGTCGGACGCGCGTCACTTTGCCTTGACCTCGATTGGCGTAAATCGCTGGGCGGCTTCGATGCGACACGCGTGACGGAATTTGCCCTGAACAATTTCCATGAGTAGCCGTGAGGCGGGCCGATCGAGCGGACCTTCACCGGCGGTGATAGCGACATACGCTCTTCCGTCAATCTTCGTTAGCTCAGCTCCATTCTCGCGGCACATATTCCAATGCCGCCCCCAAGGAAATTTCCAAAGGTTCTGCGCCTCAATCAGCGACTTGTTTAGTTCGCTGGTATCCATCGATTTTCCCTTCAATAGGGAGACCGCCCTCTCGGAGCAACCGCATCCGCCGCTCCATTCGAGGTCGATATGGCCGATTCGCGCCTTTGTCCCGTTTCCCTGAATGTCGGCCTGCATTGTCCCGTCAAACTTGCCCTCATTGGGGACCATTCCTCGATGCCCCATGTCTGCTTCCGCGTATTCGTCCCCGTCCTCGATCGGAGTCCAGGGAAGATCCGCCAGGCCCTTTCCCTCCATGAACTTCGTGCACAGACTGGGGTTCGTATTTTCCACGAGTTCAGGTTTATAGGACCGCTTAAAGCGGCAGACTTGGCCAACATTCGGCTCGATGACTTCATGTGGCCCTTCATCAACCACTGAGACAATAAAGGACTTCCCATGAAATCGGACAATCATGGGCTCGCCGGGCGGGTCATTCGCAGGCTGAAGCTCTTCCCGTACGTCAAACTGTTCGTCTCCCTCCACTTTGACGTAACGACTGGCGCATGAACCCATAGCCCAGGCGACCTTGAACTCTTCGGTTTCGCCATCATCAACGTAGGTGCCAGACGTCGACCATATCTCTTCCGGGTGTCCGCCGTTGAAAGCCTCGGCGACAAAACCGCAGACGCTCTTGTTCTTTGAATAGGCAGCTGGCAGGTCAAATGAGGCGATCGCTGCCTTACCGGCCGCGTCCTTACCAGCTAAGGCCGAATGATGTTCATAGGCATTGGATGCTTTTTTCCAATAGGTCGCCTTGTCTTCCTCCGAATCAGCGTTGCCGATTGCCAATCGGGCGGCGTCGCCGAGGTTCAGCCATGCAACCGTCCGCTTTGGCTCCAATTGGACGACCGATTCCAGCACGGTAACCGACTCCTGAAGTCCCTTGGTCTTTTCCGGCCCATAAACATTGTCGGCATGCGACAACCAGAACCCGTAATCATTAAGCATGAGGACCCGTTCGGCTGCCGAAAGCGTGGCCGGTGAAGTTTCCATCAGCTCTTTGATTCCGGCGTAAGCCAGCCGACCGGTATTCGCATTACAGCCAGGATACTCATGGGGATGGGCAAGACATTTTGTGTATTCTTGCTTAACGTCCGAATACACCGAACGCAAATTCTCCACGTCAAAGGACGGGGACTCGGTCGAAAACAGTTGGATTATGAAGTTGTTGTCGGGGTCAATCCTGGCGACGGCTCTCTGGTCAGGCAATTCTCTTCGCCAGTAATAACTATGCCCCACCCATTTTTCGTAGCTAGTCGGCGCGAACGCGGATCTTGAGCTATCAGGATTGTCAATTTTAATGGGGTGGTCGGGCTGAGAAACGTCGACAAAAACGGGGGCTCCATTAGCCGTGGGCTGAAGAGCCACCGTTCGCGCATCTTCCGAAACGAAGGCATTTTGAAACTGGTATTCGAACGTGCCCACGATCTTCGGCAACGTTGGATCGCTGACATTGACGATCACAAAGTGCGAGAGGTGCGCTTTCCCCGACACGGTCTCTTCACCGAATGTACTCGATCGGAAAATAAAAACAAAACTACCTTGTGCCCATACCTCACGCACTCCAATGCTTCCAAGATTCGTATTCGTTATTTCTCTGGGAGAATCTATATCAGAAATATCATAGACATGTAGAACGGTGTCGTTTTCTTGTTCTTCTATCTTTCCACCCGACCGCATATTTTTGCCAGCGGTTACAACGTAAAGTGTATGACCGTCCTCGGAGGTATCAAAAAAAGTCCACCAGGAAGTGGTGAAGTCGAATGCGTGACGGATTCGTTCGTCGTGGCGCTCCTTTGTTTCTTCGGCCAGACACGACAAGCTGAATCCAAGAACCAATAAGAAAAATACCGCAAGCTGGCGAAGCATAGCGCCCTCGTTGAATAAACATGGCAACGGATCATGCCATGCCCAACGGGTCTTGGAAATTCCCGTATAGGTTGGAATTGATAGTTACGAAGGGCCTCATTGGCGGCCCCTCTGACGCGCCGATGGCGCGCCATTCACCCCCCTAGGATATTTGAAAAAGGCGATTGTTCTGTTATTGTTCCTGGGCGGTACAGCCGGGGACGGCGATGACCGCAAAGGTGATGGAGACGGTGGCGAGCAATCCCGCCGTCTCTTCGTTTTGAAGGTGGTAGGGGTGCCGGGATTCGAACCCGGATCTCGCGCTAATCCGGCGCTTACAGATTATAAGTCTGCCGCTCTACCTTTGAGCTACACCCCCGCTGAAACTCGGCGTTCAGCGGGGTATTCGATGCTCGAAATGGTGCTCAAAATTGCGCATGGGTTGACCCTAACCGCTTCTGCACTAATGACGCAAGGGCTCGTCGAAATTGCTCGTCCTCTTGGCGGTAAGTAGAAAATGCCTCTGGATTGGCTAGAATGAGGGGGTGATTCAAAGGGAGGATGGATGCTTCTTGCAGCGATATTCATAGTATCCATCGCACTAATATTGTGCGTGGAAATGGTCCGAAGGTCGCGCGAAGGACACCGAGATCAATGGAACGAGTTCTGGTCTGGGTGGCGGCGCACATTGTTCTGGGTTTACGCCGTCCTAGTTCTCTTTTTGGCGGGACCGGCTTCATTGGTGACGGGAATATCGAATGGCAGGGTGGTGGCCTGGGAGAAGACATACTTGCTTGCGACGATGGCCGAAGCCCCTATCGCCATTCTCGGGTTGATCCTCTCCGCCGCATTTTTCCCCCGGCGCAGAGTTGCTTCCGGCCTCGTCGCGGCGACCGCATGGATATGGTATCCGCTCGTTCTGATAGGAGCTATCAGGCCACTTCTGTTCTAGAGAAGGTGCGGGTTCGCTCGCCGCTTCCTACCGGCTATGCGGCTATCAACACCCTGTTGTGGAGTGCAACCCGCATTCCCGTCTGACGGCGTGAGGATGACGGCAGTTCGAGGATGGCCCGGTCGAAGGCGCGGCGATCACCAACCAAAACGACACGTCTTCTGGCCCTGGTCATGGCGGTATAGAGCAACGTCCTGTCCAGGATACGGCTGGCGGCGACAGGCACGATCACTGTGTCGAACTGGCTACCCTGAGCCTTATGCGCCGTAATGGCCCAAGCCAACTCCAGGTCGGACAAGACCTCGACCGGAATTTCCCGCTGGTCTCCGTCGAAATCGACCATCAGCATATCGTCCTGCTGCTCGACGACAGTCCCAAGGCTTCCGTTCATGACGCGGAGGTCATAATCGTTGACCGTCCAGATGACCGGCTCTCCGACCACGAATCCGCCAGTAAGGGTTTCCCGGCCATGCGCGAAAACCGCATGAAGCGCATTGTTGATAGCGCGGATGCCGCCGTCGATTTCTCGACCAATGCCTTTGGTGGAACCGATGATTTGGCTGGACTGCCCAGCGAGTTCGGCGCGGATCTCTTTAATGGTGCCGACAATCTGCTCGCGCTCGCATTCAACGAACGATACACCGATGGGCCGAGATGCGTCCCACGGCAGGAACTTAGGGATTAGGCCAGTCCGGATGGCGATTGCCGCCGCAGGGATGCCTGTTTCAGCGGCCTGGCGCATCACCTCGACCAACTCGACCTTGGGGATGCCGTCATGTTCCGCAAGAGCGTGCAGAGTCACCCCGAACGACACCGGAGGTAGCTGACCGGGGTCACCAACCAGAAGGAACCGGCATCCAGGAGGACATGCCCGAAGAATTCGGTACAGCGAGGTCAGGTCGACCATGGACCCTTCGTCGATGACGATCAGCGGCTCGTCATCAAGGACGATTTCACCGGTCTCGGTTCGTTGCAGGAAACCGGCGATGGTGCGGGCTGATCGACCGGTAGCCTCGATGATACGAAGGGCAGCTCGTCCGCTCAGTGCCATGGGATGGACCGAGACGCCGATCTCCTGCGCCAGATCAAAGATTGCCTTCAGTACGGTGGTCTTGCCGACACCGGCACCGCCCAGCAGAAGGGAGAAGGGGCAGGTGAGGGCGGCATGGATGGCCTCACGCTGCTCCGCGTTCAACTTCATGCCATGGAGCGCCTGCCACCGCTCCAACCAACCGGTTGCTAGCAATTCGCCAGCTCGCCGATGAAACAGCGATGGCTGAGACGCCTTCGCGTCGTCGCCATTGATCAGCGAGGCCACACGCTCGGCGACATAGCGCTCCATCGCTAACGGGCCAATCGGCTGCCAGCCATCATCGACCGGCACTGCCGCGCCGTCTTCCGCCGCGAGGTCGATGGCGATATCAACCAGGGCCGTATCGCCCAATAAACGGGTGAGGAGGGTGCGAAGGGCCTCGTCCGAGGTCCAGGTGTGCGACTGACCCAATCGGCTATACAGAGCGGCCTCGCACGCCGCCACCAACCGCCGTTCATCTGCGGGACCGATCCCCATGGCCCGTGCAGCACGGTCAACTGTGGGCCACGAGGCAAAGGCAATCATCCGGTAGGGGTTGCCCTCCAACATGGCGATGGCGTCAGCGCCCCAACAGCCGATCAGCTTTCGAGCAAGTCGAAGGGAGAAGGCATGTCGATCCAACCAGGCCAAGACCTTGGGCTCAACGGCCACCTCGGGCCATACCGCAATGAGGATCGCAGCCTGTTCGCGAGCGCGAGAACTCCCGCCGAGAGCTTCGATGATGGCTTCAGCGTCACCACGGTCGAGGATCTCGTAAAGCTCCTCACCAAACCGTCCCCATAGGAGGTGGGCTGAAACTGGGCCGACACCGGGGAAGTGGTCTCCCGACAGCAGCGAGATGATGAGCTTTCCAGCTGGTCGCGCCAGAACCGCAGATTGAACGTGAACTTGCAAACCGTGTTTCGGATGGCGCTTACGGACACCGGACAGGGTCCATGCTTCACCGGACACCGGGGGCCGCGGCATATCGTCGGCGACGAACCGATGCAAGTTCCCGTCAGGATCACGCCCATTGAAAATGGCTCCGCGCCATCGGGAATGTAGAATCGATTCGACGACGACGGTCTGAGGCATCAGCGGACGAACCTGCCGGTTTCAATGAGATGGGCTTCGATGTGGCCATATCGCCGCAGCTTTGTCCGCAGCTCGGCATTTTCGGCCAACAAGGCGGCGTTCTGGCGCTCCAGCTCAGAGACCCGTCGTTCGGCTTTGATCCTCCCCTCGTCGACGGTCTGGACCTCGCGCTCCTGGATGCCCTGCAAACCTTTCGCAGAGACGGCCTCATCGATCAGCCGACGACATTCGGGGTTCTTGTATAGAACCTGACGGTCAATTCCGGCAGCCACCGCAACCGCCGTGGCATTGATTTGGCCGCCGCGCGCCGGAAGGGCTTCGACGGATGAGAGGTAGTTCTGGAGCTTCGCGACGTTCTCCGCTCCAACCTCGGCTCCACTTTTGCCTTTGGCCATCATGCGTCCTCCGTCTCGCGTGCCGGAAATTCAGAGATCGAAGCAGAGGGGAGGGCACCCATGGCACGCAGCTCGTCGACCACCTCCTGATAGCGGGCAAAGAATTTCCGCCACGCCTTCATTCCACCCATTTCTCCGACCGCGAGGATCATCGCCCGGTGCGACGCGATCAGGAGGTCACGCTGTGCCGTCAGCGTTTCAATCTCTTGGTCCTTACGGGCGATCTGCGAACTGAGACTGGACTTGGAAGTCTTGTCCGCCTTGGCGACGACGGCTCGAATCTCGACCTGACGTTGCTGATAGGTTCCAACGGTGCGCCTTGTCCACTTTTCCAAAAGCATCACACGGCACATCCCAGACCAATCCTCGCTCCGAAGCCTGAGATTTGGCGGCGCTGATGAATGATGCGAAGAACCTATTCATTCAGATCGCTCCTGCCGGATTCGATATCTGAGGCGACCTGTTCTGCTGCCTCGAACATGCGGCGCAGCTGACCGGACGATGGGGTTCCATCGACAGCGCTCTGATTTCGGATCAGAGTAAGAAAGCCTCCCAGCGCGGCTTCGATGCCATCGAAGTCGAGATTGCCGATCAGCGCGTCTAAGCGGTCATCACCCAGTTGTTCGGACACAGATCGATAGAGCCTATCGATAGCAGCGAGATGGGCTCCTCGGGTGCTGTCATCTATGGCAGTCATGAGGACGTCAGCCCAGACGGTGGCCCAGAACCGCGGCTGGGAAATGTCATTGATGACGACCCATCCGGTGAGTGGCGCTGGAACTAGCGATGTTCGCAAACGAATTCGGCTCATGAGAGAGTGATAGAACATATAGGGAACAATTAGCAACACCCAAAACCGGGCTTTTGCGGAAATCTCTGTTGCGCCGGTAGACCACGGTTCCGGCCACTAACCGCAACACTAACAAAACCGTTGGTCCGGATCATAATATACATTATGCGACAAATATATTATGGGATGCGGCTGGCGCCCAGGACATATCATCGCCCCTCTCTTTCCGATCTGGCGTGTCTTTCCAATCCCTTAGAAGATTGTTCTCGCGGCGCGTCTCTTGGCGTAGCCTCGAAAACAATAAGGGGCTCGGGGAAACGCCGGAATGCAGGATTATGGGATTTGGACCGTCATCACGCCGTTGGTGACGATCGTCTTCGCGATTGTCACCAGGCAGGTCATCCCATCCCTGATGGCCGGCATCTTCGTCGGGTTCACGGTCATCAATCACGGCCTGGCCGGCGGGATCAGCGGCACCCTGAACGGCATCATCGATATCTGGGCCTCGCCCGGTAACGCCAGGACGGTCATTTTCATCATGATGATCGGCGGCATCATGCGGCTGATCGTCGTCACCGGCGGCGTCAGGCGGTTGATGCGCTATCTCAGCGAAAACAATGACTACGTCACCAACAAGCGCGCCGTGCAGCTGTTGGCGATGGTGGTTACCTCGCTGATTTTCATCGAAAGTTCGATCAATCAGTTCATCGCCGGCGCCTCGACCAAGGATCTGGCCCGGCGCTATCGGGTTTCGCCGGAAAAGATGTCCTACATCATCCAGACATCCTGCATTTCCGTCTGCTCCTCGGTCATGATCAATGGCTGGGGCGCGGCCCAGATGGGCATCATCGCCGGACAGATTTCCAAGGGTTACCTGGCCGGCGAGCCGTTCGAGATCCTGATCCGCTCGATCACCTGGAACGTTATGGCCTGGTTTTCACTAATTTCTGTTCTTTTCTATATCGTTACGGGATTTTCCTGGGGTCCGATGAGAAAAGCGGAACAGGGTTTCGAGGGGCAATCGGATCATGATTCCGGCGCCGAAGCCCATCTCGAGGACGAGATCATCGATCATCCGGCGTCGGGCTCCCTCCTCAACTTCTTCATCCCGATCCTGTCGACGGTGCTGATGGTTCCGGTGGTGCTCTACATCACCGGCGACGGGCAGTTCAGCAAAGGCAGCGGCTCGATGTCGGTCTATTCCGGCGTGATGTTCGGGACTGTCGTATCCTTCGTCTGGTTCCTGGCCCGCGGCATCCTGAAGATCGACAGCTTTTTCAAGGAGTTGTACGCCGGTTATGCCGGCATGGTTAAGATCGCCTCGGTAATGGTCCTGGCGTTCCTGATGGGACGGGTCTCCGCCGAACTCAATACCGGCCAATATATCGCCACCGTCACCCACGGCGTGATATCGGGAGGCTTCGCCGTCGGCTTCATCTTCCTGACCGCCGCCGTCATGTCGCTGGCGACCGGCACCTCGTGGGGCACCTTCGCCATCATGATCCCGATCGGCGTGCAGCTCGGTGTCTCGGTCCATATTCCGGCCGAATACATGATCGGCGCGGCCATTTCTGGCTCGATTTTCGGCGACATGACCTCGCCCATCTCCGCCGACGCCATCGTCGCCTCGATGGCCACCAATTGCGACCATATCGAGCATATCCGGACGCAGTTCCCATACGCCCTGGCGACCGGGTTCTGCGCGCTGCTGGTCTATCTGGTGCTCGGCTTTTCCGCCTGAAATTCAGGGAAACAGCGGCTTGCCGAACAGCGACGGGATCAAATCATCGAGGAAGAACGACACGCCGACGCGGAACCCCGGCGAACCGCCGGGATGGTTCAGCGGCACGAGCGCTTCGGCGGACAGCTGCCAGGTTTCGGCAGCATAGGCCAGGCCGGGGTTTACGGTGCCGGCCATTTTGGTACCGTAACCGCCATTGAGCGGCGAATCGAACTGGAACTCGACCAGCGGCACGAACTGGTTGAGCGGTTCCTCCCCTGCTGACAGGCCATAGCGTGTGCTGTATTCGAGCGCGAACCCCCAATGGATGATGACCGGGTTCGACGCGACGGGCGCGCCGGGTGCCGGCCGCGATTTGCCGGACAGCGGCAGGTCGACGACCATGCCGCCGGTAATCCCGAACGGCCGCAGGAACGCCAGATCGCCCGGCAAGTCGCCGAAGCCCCGGCCAAACGCCAATCCCGGCTCGATCGTATCGTAGGCATGGGCGTGCAGATCGGGATTGCCGATGCCGCCCAACCCCCAGCTGAGGCTGGCCGCGATCATCGTCTCATGCACGGGATCCTCATAGGCCTGGCCTTTGAGGGTCAGGTGAGTCGCGCCGATGCCGTTCGCCGACGGGCCGCCCGGGGCGTCATGCTTGGTCCAGTCGGTGTCGGCGCCGATCGACAGCCCCGGGATGATCAGGCGCGAGAATGAGCCGGGAACGGAGGTGTCTTCCAGGTCCGGACCGCCGAACGCAGGATGTTTCTGGCGCGACAGCACCGGCCCGGAGAATTCGTCCGCCACCGCCGGGTCGTCGAAGGTCAATGTGCCCGGAAACAGGCGGTCGCCGACGATCGCATGGCCGTCGGCCCGAGCCCCCAGCAACGCCATGCAGGCCAGCGACAGGACGGCGCAAAGCCGCTTGTGAGTCATGTCTCATGCCCAAGTTCGGATGAATAGCGCGACGGGCCTTGCACCGTCACCCTCATGGCGATAACATATGAACATATATTCATATGTTTGCAAGTGTCGAATTATGACAAATGGCGATCAGGTTGCCGAGTTGGCGGACCTCTTCCGATTGCTGGGGGATCAGACCCGGCTGCGCATCGTGCTGGCCTGCCTCGACGGTCCGGTCGCCGTCGGCGCCATGGCGGAGCGGCTGGACCTAAGCCCGTCTCTGGTCAGCCACCATCTGCGGCTGCTGCGCGCCGCCCGCATCGTCAGGGCCGACCGCCAAGGAAAGCAGGTGTTTTACGGCGCGGCCGATCAGCACATTTCCTGCGTCCTGCGGGATATGCTCGATCACATCTCCGAACCGGTAGTGGATGCTGAGCACTGAAATGGCGTAGCCTCCTGTTTCGGGAGGCACACGACCATGAGCCAATCGAAGATTTCCGGTTCCACCGTCATCCCCGCTTTGCGCTATCGTGACGCCCCGGCGATGATCGAATGGCTATGTCGCGCATTCGGCTTTGAAAAGCACGCGGTCTATCCCAACCTCGACGGCACCATCGCTCATGCCCAGCTGACACTGGGCACCGGCATGGTGATGCTGGGCTCGGTGAGCAACGGGTCGCCCTACTCCGACCTGATCCGCCAGCCTGACGAGTTGGACAAGGCGGAGACCCAGTCGCCCTATATCGCCGTCGCGGATTGCGACGCCGTCTATGCCCAGGCCAAGGCCGCAGGTGCCGAGATGGTGATGGACATCAAAGACCAGGATTATGGCGGCCGCGGCTTTACCTGCCGCGATCCGGAAGGCCATCTGTGGAGTGTTGGAAGCTACGATCCCTGGTCGGAATGATTTCCGCGTCGAACGATGCCTGATGGGCTTCGATCCGGTCCACATGGTCGCGCACCCATAGCCCGAGCTGCATCAGGGGAGCCGCCAGAGACACGCCCATTTCCGTCAGGGCGTATTCCACTTGCGGCGGGATGGTCGGATAGACCTTGCGCGTCACCATCCCATCCCGCTCCAGTGCCCTCAGCGTGCGCGTCAGCATCTGCTGCGAGATGCCGCCGATCAGCCGCTTCAACTCGTTGAAGCGCCGAGGCTGCTTGGCCAGCATCGCGATGGCGAGGACGGTCCATTTGTCGCCGAGGCGACCAAGGATGCGGTTGACCCTTTGGCAATCGGGATTGGTGCCGGGTTCGGACGGCGGAGTGTCGGCAGGCATACGCATGTGACCAGGCCTCAAAAATATGCGTTCTTGCGAGGATGGGTGGTCTATCTAAATGATCTAGTCAGTAAATCATACTGCCTAGAGAGAGCCATGACCAACATCCTTCTGATCACCTCCAGCCCCCGCGGGACCGAGAGCCTGTCTACTCGCTTCGCCACAGAGATCGCCGAGGGCATCGAAGCCCACGCCGGCGCCAGCCTCACTGTTCGCGATCTCGTCGCGAGCCCCCTTCCCCACATCACGCCGGCCTATATCGAGGGCCGCGTCACGCCGCCCGAGTCCCGCACGCCGGAGCAGGCCGAAGCCCTGGCGCTCGCCCAAACTTTGGTCGATGAATTGCAGACCGCCGACGTGATCGTGCTGGGCTCGGGCATGATCAATTTCAGCCTGTCCTCGCAGCTCAAGGCCTGGTTCGACTATGTCACCTGGCCGGGTGTCACCTTCGGCTATGGCGAGGCCGGACCCAAGGGGCTGCTGACCGGCAAGAAGGTCTATCTGGTCACCGCCTCGGCCGGCGTTTTCTCGGAAGGCGCCTATGCGCCCTACGATTTCCAGACCAATTACCTGCTGCACCTGTTCCGCTTCATCGGCCTGACCGACGTCGAGCTGGTGCGCATCGAAGGCACGGCGTTTGGGCCCGATGCCGCGGAGGCCGCCATCCGCAACGCCCAGTCGGCCGTGCAGACTCTGTTGAGGAAGGTCGCTTAGCGATTTTCCTCCGCCAACCGCCTGTCCAGCGCCGCCTCGGCCTTGGCGGCCAGCGTGCGGCAACCTTCGGGATCGACGAAGCTGCCCTGCTCCATCTTCTTCCAGAAGCCCGAAGCGGTGGGATGGGTGGTGACCAGGATGTCGCAGGGCAGCGCCCTTACCTTGGCGATGCTGGCGCGGAAGGTCTCGGCCACCGGCGTGAAACGATAGCCGGCGGCGGTCGAAATGGCTGTCAGGCTGTCGGCATAGACCATGTCGAGGCACTTGCCGTTCTCGCAGGATTGCCAGCTCCAGCTGGTGCCGCCCGGCGTATGGCCCGGCGTGCGGTGCGCCGTCACCGTGACCTCGCCCAGGGCGATCTTCTGGCCGTCCGTCACCGTCTCGACGCCGGCCACCTTGGGATAGGGGTATTTGTCGTCTTTGGCATATTGCGGATCCGCCTCGGTCGGATGGCCCTGGCCCAGCGCGATGGCCGCCTCGGCGCCGGCCAGCACCCGCGCGCCGCTGTCGCGTCTAAGGGCAGCGATCCCGCCGACATGGTCGAAATGCTCGTGCGACACCAGGATCAGCTTCACCTCGCGCAGGTCATGACCCAGCGCCTTGATGTTCTCTTCGATCAGGGGAACCGATTGCGGCAGGTCGCCGTCCAGCAGGATCAGGCCTTCTTTCGTCACGATCAGCACCGAGGCCAGCCCCGCCACCCCGACATAGTAGGAATTGCCGTAAAGAGGGACCGGCGGCTCGGGCTGGTTCCAGATCGAGCAATCCCGGCAGTCGAGGGAGGCAGTGAGCGGGTCGGCGGCGGTTGCCGGCAGGGCCAGGGCGGCTGCCAGGACGGGAGCGATGAGCGTTTTCATGGCCGAAGGATCGCGGCTTTCCGCTCCGCGCTCAAACGACATTACCTGGGAAGAAATATGAGAAAAACTAAGGTCAGAACCGGTAGGAAAGCCGGCAGAAATAATAGCCCCCATCAAAGCCGAAGGGCGAAAAGGACGGATATTGAAGGACGGCCCCGACATCGCCGGCGCGCTGATAGGAACGCAGCAAACCGGCATTCAGCCGGTCGGGATAGGTATTGAACAGATTGTTGGCGCCTAAAGTGACCGTGACGTCCGAGGTCAGGTCGTAAGCCGCCGACAAATCGGTGATCGCCTTGAGATGAATGGCGTTGCGATACCAGATCTTGTCATCCCCCAGCAGCTGGTTGGAGGACGGCCCATAGATCGTCTCGCGCAGATCGACCCGCCAGCCGGCCAGCGCCCACGCCAGGCCGGGGATGAAGCGATAGATCGGCTGCTCGTTCTCGATGATCGAGAGCGCGCTCGGATCGTAGAGGCGCTGCGGCAGGATCTGCGCCGGGGTCTGCAGAACCCGCCTCACCCGCGTGCCGTTTACCGCGGCCCCGAAAGACCAGTCGATCCGCCCCGCCTCCCCCAGCTCCTGGCGATAGGCGAGCGCCGCGTCCAGCCCCTGCGTGCGGCTGTCGACGCCGTTGGAAAAGACGGTGATCCCGGTCTGTTTCACCGTGGGATCGAGCACATTGCCATTGGCGGCGACCGCCGCCAGCACGGCGGCCGAGTTGTAGGCCGGCCCGAGCGGACTGCCCGAGCCAAAGACGGTTCCGCTGCCGACGATGCGCCGGTCGATGTCCACCCGGTAGAAATCGATGCTGGCATGCCAGGCCGAAGCCGGCTTCAGCACTAGGCCGGCGCTGACGTCGCGCGACAATTCCGGCCGCAAGGGATCGATGCCGAGCAGCCGCGTCGCCGCCGAATTGGGCGGCAGCTGGGCCGACGCCGAGGTCGGCGAGACATTGGTGGCCGAGTAATATTCCTCAACCAGGGTCGGGGCACGGAACCCGTTGCCGATCGTGGCGCGCAGCGCGACACCGGGCGCAGCCTCGTAACGGGCGGTGAGCTTGCCCACCTTGGCCTCGCCGAAATCGCTGAAATGCTCGACCCGTCCGGCCGCGTCGAGTTGCAGCCCGCCCAGTGGCGTTAAAGCGAGATCGAGATAGCCGGCGAAATTGTCGCGGCTGTGGTCGCCGGCGTCGGTCAGGGAGAAACCCGGCGAAGCCTGGGAACCCTCGGCATAGCGCGAGGCGAAATCGCCGGCGGACAGGCGATAGGTTTCCCGCCGCGCCTCTCCGCCGAAAGAGACCGTCAGCGGCCCGGCCAGCCCGATCTCGAAGGGATGCGACAGATCGAGCGTGGTGGTCCATTGGGTGGCGGTGGTTCCGCCGGTCCGCATGGCGGTGGGGGTTTGGCCGGTGGCGGCGAACAGCGAGACATTGGCGGAATCGATATTGAAAAGGTCGCCATGGTCATAGCCGAAAGTGGAGGACAGGTCGGCGCTCCAACCCAGCACCTGCCCCTTCACCCCCAGCGTTCCCGCGAAATCGGTCTCGGCGATGGTCTCCTCGGGGCTGAAACCCTGCGGATAGACGGCGGGCAGCTTGTTCGGCAGCCGCCAATTCTCATAGGATGCCGCGTCCTTGCGACCGAAGGTGGAAAAGCCGTAGACGCTCCAATCCTCCGCCCCGTCCCAGCCGCCATTCAGCGCGATAGTCTCGAGATGCTGCGCGGCATCGCCCTCGATCTTGTTCACATGCGGGTAATAGGGAATCTGCGCGACACCGGGCACGCTCGCCAGCCGCGGATCGAGGCCGCCGCGGTCGCTGTGGGCGTGATAGCGGACTTCGGCGCCGAGATCGATCCAGCTGTTCGGCGCGGGCGAAAAGGCGGCATGGGCGGAACCGTCGGCGGTCTGGCCGCCCTGATCCTGATATTGCCCGGCCTCGGCGCTGACGGCGCCGCCCTGATCATCGTGGCGGAGGATGATGTTGATCACCCCGGCCACCGCGTCGGAGCCATATTGGGCCGAGGCGCCGTCGGTCAGGATCTCCACATGGTCGATCGCCGCCGCCGGGATGAAGCTGAGATCGGCCGCCGCTCCGCCCTGGAAGGGGCCGCCATAGATGCCGCCCAGGACCTGGAAATTGGCGCTGTCGTGGCGCCTCTTGCCGTCGATCAGCACCAGCGTGTCGTTGGGGCTGAGGCCGCGCAAGCGGGCCGACAGGCTGTTATTGCCCACGCCGCTGCCCCAGGATTGCGCCTCGAACGCGGGAACGGCGCCGGCCAACCCCTGCGCCAGCCCTTCGGCGCCATAGGTCTCCAGCGCGCCGGCCGGCACCAGCTGCACCGGCACCGGACTGTCGAGGCCGGAAACCCCGGCGAGGCGCGTTCCCGTTACGATGACCTCTTCCGCCGCCGGCGGCTCCGCGCGGGCCGCCAAGCCAATCAGCAGTACCCCTACGCTGCCAAAGGCCGTTCGCATAGGACTTAGGTTAGTCCAAATGCTGTTCCCGCGCGAGGGGCTGAGGGGATATAAAAGAAATGTGTCGCTCTTTTCGAAATCCCTCTCCGCGATCTGCCTGGCCCTGCTGCCGGCGCTGTCGCCTTGTCTGGCCGATGAAATCGCGATCGGCTTCGGGGATCATCTCGCGCCTTATGTCCTTCCGGCGGTGCAAAACGGCATCGAAGTCGAAATTTTCCGGGAAGCCCTGGCCTATCGCGGCCATGTGCTGCGCCCGGTATTCCTGCCGATCAAACGCCTGCCGCTAGCCTTCGCCTCGCAGGGGATCGATGGCGCCATGAGCGATGCCGGCGTCGATCTTTCGAGCCATGGCGCCTTCTATGGCGAGCCGGCGGTCGGCTTCGACAACGTGCTGGTCACCCGCAAAGGGCGGCACCTCTCCATCGTCCATCCCGAGGATCTGACCGGATTGTCGGTACTCGCCTTTCCCGGCGCCATCGCCCGCTTTCCCGACTGGCTCGGGCCCGTCAACAAAGCCGGCCGCTATTCCGAGACCAACAATCAGGCGCTGCAGATCCGAGCCTTGCAGCAGAACCAGTATGACGTGGTGCTGACCGACCGTTACGTCTTCAGCTACTTCTCTTCGATGCTGGAAAACCATCATGTCGCCGTCGAGGACGTCGACGTGCATCGCTGCCTGACTCCCAATCCGATCTATTATCCGTCGGTTTTCCGCAGCAAGGAAATCCGAGACGATTTCGAGGAAGGCTTGCACTATCTGAAGAAGACGGGGCGCTATCAGGAAATCTACGACCGCTATGTAAAGCGCCCCTCCTAGGATACGATGGGGTTTCCTTTGCCAAGGAGATGCTCATGCAATCCGGCAGCATCGCAGCGGAAATCGAACGGCTGAACTGGTCGCTGGAAGCCGTCACGAACGTGACGAGGGTTCTCGTCCGCGCCAAGACCGAGCACGAGGTCTTCCTGGCCGCCTGCGAGGCGGCGACCCGGCAGAATTTCTACGATGCCGCCTGGATCGGCCTGCCGCGCCAGGATGAGCGGCGCTCGGTGGTGATCGGCGCGCGCTCGGGCGAGGCGGCCCGCCATCTCGAAGGGCTCGACATACGGTGGGCGGACGTGCCGCAGGGCCAGGGCCCGACCGGCACCGCCATCCGCACCGGCCAATTGCAGATCTGCAACGACGATGCCGCAAACCCCAGCCCCAAGCCTTGGCACGACTGGATGCGCCGGTTCGGGCTGCGCTCCAGCCTGTCCCTGCCGATCCGCCTGCCCAGCGGCTCGGTGATCGCCTCGATGACTGTCTATTCCCGCCATCAGAACGCTTTTGGCAGTGCCGAGGCCGATCTGTTTCGGCGCCTGGGCGACGATATCGGCCATGGCATCGATATCCTGCGTACCCGCGCCGCTTACGGCGATGCGCGGGCGCAGGCGGAGCAGCAGGAGCGCCGCATCCGGATGCTGACCGCGGCGCTGCGCACCGGCGTCGAGGGCATGGCGATCACCGATCGCGAAGGCCGCATCTTCTCGGTCAATCCGGCCTTCACCCGCATAACCGGCCACGAGGCCGCCGACATCGTGGGCCAACATCCGAGCATGCTGGTGGCCGGCCATGCCGACGAACGCAGCTTTCCCGAGATCTGGCGCATCGTCGAGGAAAACGGCACCTGGCAAGGAGAAATACGATGCCGCCGCAAGGACGGCGGCCCCTTTCCGGCCCTGTTGGGTTTGACCGCGGTGCGCGACAGCGGCGGTGGCCTCACCCACTATGTCGCCACCCTGCTCGATCTATCGCCCCTCAAGGCCGCCGAAGACGCCGTCCGCGACGAGCGGATCTTCTCGGACTCGATGATGGAATGCACCCCCGGCATCATTTATTTCTATGACCGCGAAGGCCATTTCGAGCGCTGGAACCATAATTTCTCGCTGGTGTCCGGCTATGGCGACGACGAAATCGCGAGCATGCATCCGCTCGACTTCTTCCACGCCGAAGACAAGGCTCTGCTGAAAAGCCGCATCGACGAGGTGTTCGAAAAGGGCGAATCCTGGGTCGAGGCCCCGTTCCTGACCAAGGACGGCCACACCATCCCTTATCTGTTCACCGGGCGCCGGGTGGTGATCCGCAATCGCGATTATCTGGTCGGGGTCGGCATTGACGTTTCCGACTGCAAGGAACTGCCGACCCTGCATTCGACCGACGGCCTATAGATAGGCTGCCAGTTCGACGCCCCGCCAGAAGGCGCTGCGGAAGATCTGCTCGCTCTCCACCACATAGTCCCACCATGTCCTCGCCTCGGCCAAAGGCAGTTCGAGGATCGAGACATGGCGCGGCTGGGTGTCGCCCTTGAGCTTGCCGGACAGGCGGTTCATCAGGCGGATGCGCTCTCTCTCGCCGATATAGGTCGCGTTGAACGCCACCTGCGTTTGCAGGCTTTGCAGATCGACATTGCTGAGCGGCGGCCCGCCCAGCCAATTGTCCGGTTGAGGCCGGACTGCGGCAATGCGGTCGATCTCATTGTTTTCAGATGGTATTTCGCTCAGGACGACGTCGCGGACATAGGCGCCGTCGACGGTCTGCGTGCTGGCCTTGAAGCCATATTGATAGAGATAAAGCGCCTGCTCGGCGGTTTTGTCGGTAATCGGCTGATAATTGATCCACGCCTTGCTGCCATGCGGGCCGATCTTCTTGCCGGTCAGCTCCAGGGCGGCCTCGTTCATATAGACGTATTCGCGGCCATCCTCGAAATTATAGGCGTTGAACACCACGCCGGTCTTGGAGCCGTTCAGGGTATCGGCGATATCGCTGTAGAAATTGGCGGGAAAGGCCGGCACCAGCGAACGGGCAGGCATCACATTGTAAATCTCGCGGAACAGCGAGAAGTTCTGCGGATCGGTCAAGGCCCGGTGCCAGCTGCGGCCGATATTGGCCAGCACGTCGATCGGGAACTCGCTGGTCGAGGGGCGGATCACCTGGCTGTCGGCCGTGACCTGCTTGTAGACCAGGTTGGCGTCGAGCCAGTTGCCGAAGGGCTGGGTCTGCTGGATCGAGCTTTCGAAGAACGTCTGGATGTTCTCGCCCTGCAGCCATTTCGCCACATGCAGGATCTGCCCCGAGGTGCAGGTCACCATCTGCGGCAGTTTGCCGCTGCGGCGCAGCGCTTCGAGAAAGCCGGCGCCATGCGCGTTATTGCCGGCCAGGCCGCCCAGCGCGATGGCCGAGCGCGTGCGCAGGCTCGTCGTGGGAATCGGTCCAGCCGGAGGAACCGGGCGGAAAGCAGCGGCCTCCTCGGGGAGCTGCTTGGAATCGGCGTCCACGCCGGTTTCCCGCGCCACCTTGCCGTGACGCGAGGTGAAACGGCTGACTTCAGGTACCTCCAGATAATCCATGATGGGCATCCTCGTTCTTTTTGAGTGATGCCAACGACTCCCGCGCGCGGCGCACGAACAGCGCCGCTCCCATGCGCCCGGCGGCGGCCAGCGCCTCTTCCAGGCAGGCTTGGGCCTCGTCGAGCCGCCCCTCGGCCTGCAGGCACTCCCCCAGCACCTGCAGAACCAACGGCTCGAAGAACAATTCACCGGTGCGGCGCACCGCCTCCAGCGCGCCCCGCATCTCGGCCACCGCCGCCTCGCCCTCGCCCTGGGCCCGCAGCACCTCGGCCAGCATGGTCGCGAACAGCGGCAACCCGATCACGCCGCCGGCGTCGGCATAGCTGCCCATCATCTGGCGGATCACCGCGGAGTCGCGGCGCTGTCCCCAGGCGGTGACGATGCGGAAGATGAAGGCGAACACGGCGACATTGGCCTTGCTGCAAAAGGCATAGCCGATATCGGCGAGGTCGAGCGCCCCTTCGACGTCGCCGAAATAAAACCGGGCATAGCAGCAATAGGCATAGGACTGGCCGATCGACAAAGCGTGGTTCAGCGCGTGCGCTTCGTTCAGGGCGGCGTCGGCGCGCTCGAAGGCCGCTTCCATCTTGTCCTCGAAACATTCCATGCCGGCCAGATAAAGCTGGGAAATCACATGGATGTCGCCGCCATAGCGGAAGGCCAGCGGCTGGTGCAGTTCGGGGTCATAGTCGCGCACGGCCTGATCCAGATAGGCGCGGCCGGTGACGAAATCGCCCTTGTGCACCGCCAGCACGCCCAGCATGCGGTGGGCGAGGCAGCGATAGCCGACGTCGCCGGCGCGGGTCGCCATGTCGAGCACCCGATGGGCGGGGCCGGCGGCCAGGGCGAAGCGCGAGGTCAGGATATAGCCGCCGAAGATGCCCCACAGCACGTCATAGCGCTGGCGCTCGTCGCCGACCTGATCGAGCAGGCGCTGCGCCGTGGCGAACGCCTCTCCCGTCTCGTGCGCGGCGGGGCCGTGGATGACGAAGCTGGCCTGGCCCAGCGACAGATTGAGCCTGAACTCCCAATTGGTGCGCTCGGGCCCTTCGGGCAGCTTGGACAGCAGCGAGATGCCGTCGGCGAGGTGGCGGGCGGCCTCGACATTGGCCGAGCGCTGCATCAGCCGCACGCCGGCCTGGTGGAAATAGTCGATCGCCGGCAGCCATTCGCCGGCCTCCATCAGGTGATGCGCCATCACCTGTGGCGCGGCGGTCACGATGTCGGGGAACAGGGTAAGTAGCGTTTCGGAGACGCGCTTATGCAGCTTTTGGCGCTTGCTGCGCAGCAGGCTGGCATAGGCGGCGTCCTGCATCAGGGCGTGCTTGAAGATGAACTCCGCGTCGGGAACGATGCCTTGGCCGAGAATGATGTCGGACGATGACAGCTGCTGCAGCGACCCGCGCAGGAGTCGCTCGGAGATGTCGGACACCGCCGAGATCATGCGATAGGAGAATTCCCCGCCGATCACCGAGCCGATCTGCGCCACTTCCTTCAGCGCCGGCCAGCGGTCCAGCCGCTCCATCAGCGAATCCTGCAGGGTTTCGGGCACCGACAAGGAGGCCAGCGAGCCGGTCAGCACGAATTCGCCTTCCTCTTCGCGCAGCAGGCCGGATTCCATCACCAGCTTGGTCAGCTCCTCGACGAACAGCGGATTGCCGTCCGCCTTGCGGATGATCATCTCCTCGACCTCGATCGGCAGTTCCCGATAGCCGGTGACGCCGGCGATCATCGCCTTGGCCTCGCCGGGCACCAGGCGGCCCGAGCGCAGCACGGTGACGAGATCGGGGTCCCAGGGCGGTTCGAAGTCCGGCCGCGCCGTCATCACCAGCAGCACCGGCCAGCGCGCCAGGGCGGCGATCAGCTGCGACAGGGCGTCGAGCGAGCTGGGATCGATCCAATGCACGTCCTCGAACACCAGCAGCGCCGGCCGCGTGCCGACCCGGCCGCCGATATAGCGCATCAGCGCCTCGATGGTCTGGGCCCGCTGGCGCGCCGGGGTCAGGCCGGTCAGCGACATCAGGCCGGTGGTCGGGATCGACAGCAGATGCACCAGCAGCGGCAGATCCAGAGTCTGGTGCTGGCCGGTGCGCGACAGCAGCGCCATCAGCCGGTTGACCTTGGCGGCGTCGCCCTGCTGGCTGGGCAGATCGGCGGCCAGGGCCAGTTGCTCCGCGAAGGGGTGCAGCGGCGTGTTGGCATGGCGCGGCGAACATTGCCAGCGTAGCTCGGCGTGCGGCACCTCGCGCAGGCGCTGGCGCAGCGCTTCGACCAGGCGCGACTTGCCGATGCCCGCCTCGCCGCTCAGCAGCACGGCGCGGCCCTTCCCACCTTCCTGCCCTTGGGTCTCGCGCCACAGCCGGTCCAGCGCCTCGTTCTCGTCGCGCCGGCCGACCAGCGGCGCCAGGTTGGGCGAGCGAACCGCGGCGAACCGGCTGGCGACCTTGCCTTCGGCGATCACCCGCCAGACATGCACCGGCTCGGGGATGCCCTTCAGCCGGACCTCGCCCATATCGGCGTAATCGAACAGCCCGCCGACATGCTTGCGGGTCGCCTCGCTGATCAGCACCTGCTGCGGTTCGGCCAGGGAATGGATGCGGGCGGCGAGATTGGGCGTCTGGCCGCTGGCGGCGTGCAATTGCGCCAGGCTGCCCTGTCCGACCACGTCGCCCACCACGGCGGCGCCCGTCGTGATGCCGATGCGGACCTGCAGCGGCGTATTCTCGCGCAGGCCCCTGACCGCCTCGATGATATCCAGCGCGGCATGAACGGCGCGCTCGGCGGCGTCCTCGCGCGCTTTCGGATAGCCGAAATAGACCATGAGCCCATCGCCCAGATACTGGGCGATGAACCCGTCATAGGCAGCCACCACGCTGGTGCAGGCTTGCTGGTAATGGCGCAACAGCTCGCGCAGATCCTCGGCATCCAGGCGCGAGGAAAGCTCGGTGGAGCCGACCAGGTCGCAGAACATCACGGTCAGCAGGCGGCGCTCGGCCTCATGCCGCGACGCTTCGGCGGGGGGTGAGCCGGCGCCTTTAAGCTGTTCTATTGCCTTGAGAATTTTTTTGCGGTGACCGAGAACGATACCCAGCCCGGCGAGGTCGGCATCGGTCAGGTCGAGGAGAACGTCGCCATCGACGGCATTATCGGAGAACAATTGGGCATAGTGGCCCAAGCCGATCTCCGCCAGCCAACTCGACACGTCCTCCATGGACCCCTGCCCGCTATTGAACACATGACTTGTGCAACTCTAGAAGAAAGCAACCGCCCGTGGCAAGGGTGCCCCCTCACTTCGCCGCGCCGATATTGAAAAGATCGCGCTCGCCCATCTGCGCGCTGTGCTGGCGCTCCATCTCGTGGGCGAAGCGTTTCAGCGCGTAGGCTTCGCTGACATAGCCGATCACGCGGGAATCGTCGGTGGCGGCCAGCACCGGCAGGGCCTCGGCCTCGCTTTCCTCGAAGCGCGTCAAGGCGGTGCGCACATCCATGTCGGGCAGAAGGAAATGGCAGCGGTTATTGGACAGGTCGCCGGCCACCAGTACGGTCGCCGCATCGTCCAGTTCCGGATCATGGATGGCGCTGACGTCGATCGAGCCGACATAGCGGCCGCCCTCGTCCACCGCGAATACGGCGCTGCGGCTGCCCAGCGGCACCAGGTCGCGCATCTGCATCAGGGGTGTCGCGCGGCCGATCAGGGTGACGTCGGCGCGCAGGATCTTGTTGACCTTGAGATCGGCCAGCCAGCCGACGTCGTAGGCACCCCGGATCGGCTTGCCGCGCTGATGGAATCGCCAGGTGGCGAAGGAATAGCCGAAGCGGAAACGGGTGATGGTGCCCGCGGTCACCACGCCGGCCAGCACCGCCAGGGTGACGTTGAAGTCTCCGGTCACTTCCAGCACCAGCAGCACCATGGTCACCGGCGCGCCAACGATCGACGCGGCCACCGCGCCCATCCCGACCAGGGTGCACACTGTATATTGCCCGGCCAGCCACGGCCCGAACAAGCCGAGCAGGCGCGATACGCCGTCGCCATAGAGACAGCCGAGGAACAGCGACGTGCTGAACAGGCCGCCGCGGAAGCCCGCCCCCAGCGACAGGGCCGAGGCGGCGATCTTGGCGACCAGCAGCACCAGCAGCAAAGCGATCGGCGGCGTCGCGTCGAACAGCCATTGGATGGCGCCATGGCCGCTGCCCAGCACCTGCGGGAACGGCAGCGCCACCGCCGACAGCAGGACGCCGCCGATGGCCGGGCGCAGCCAGTCCGGGGTGGGCAGGCGGCGCATCTGCGTCTCGATCCAGGTGGCCGAACGCATGGTGACGATGCCGACACCGGCGGCGCCGATGCCTAAGCCCACGAACAGCGGATATTGCCATTCGCGGAACGACATCGAGGGCGCGTCGACCAGGAAGATCGGCGCCACGCCCACCGTGCCGCGCATCACCATGGTGGCGGCCAGCGAGGCCATCGCCACCTGGGCCAGGGCGGCGGGGGCGTAATTGCCGAGGATCAGCTCGAAGGCGTAGAAAGCGCCCGCCAGGGGCGCATTGAAGGCGGCGGCGATGGCGGCCGCAGCGCCAGACGCCACAAAAACACGCATATCGGCGCGGCGCAGGCGCAGCTTCTGCCCGGCCACCGACATCAGCCCGGCGCCGATCTGGGTGAAGGCGGCTTCGAGTCCAACAGCCGCGCCGACGCCGTTCGAGATCAGCGTAGCCGCCGCCAGCCGGCAGGAATCGAGGAAGGACATGCGCCCGCCATAGAGCGCGTTGGCTTCGACCGGATCGACGATTTCGGTCTGGCGGAAGCGGCGCAGCAGCAGGGTCAAGAGGCCGAGGATCAGGCCCCCCGCCGCCGGCACGATGGCAATGTGAACCCAGGACAGGTTGGTCGCGGCGCTCAGCGAGGTTTCCAGCGGAACGCCATAAATCAGCCAATGCAGCGAAGCGACCGCCTCGTGCATCGTCACCACCGCGAAACCGACCAGGGCGCCCAGCGGCGCGCACAAGCCGATCAGAACCGGCTCGTTGTCGCGCAGGGACCGGCGTACCGGCTGGCTCCACCGCGACCAGAGGCGCAGGGCGCTTTCCCTGACCCGTTCCATGAAATCTCCTTTTCTTCCGCGTAGATATAACCCCCGGGCGCACTTGCCAGCAAGGCGCCCTTGGGTGATCATTCGCGATCAATCAAACAGGGATTCCCATGTCTTCCTCGATGGACCGCCTGCTCCGCATCATGGCTCGTCTCCGCAACCCGGATGGCGGCTGTCCGTGGGACCTGGAGCAGAGTTTCGCCACCATAGCGCCGCACACGCTGGAAGAGGCCTACGAGGTGGTCGAAGCCATCGAGGCGAACGACAGACCCGCCCTCAAGGACGAGCTGGGCGACCTGCTGTTCCAGGTGGTGTTCTACGCCCAGATGGCCAGCGAGGAAGGCTCGTTCGATTTCGAGGACGTGGCCGAAGCCATCTGCGAAAAGATGGAACGCCGCCATCCGCATGTGTTCGGCACGGCCGCGATGACCGACCCGGAGAACCACATCAAGCTGTGGGAAGAGCAGAAAGCCGCCGAACGCGCCGAAAAGGCCGCGACCGGCGTGCTGGACGGGGTGTCGCTCGCCCTGCCCGCCTTGCCCCGCGCCGTCAAACTGCAAAAGCGCGTCGCCCGCGTCGGCTTCGACTGGCCCGACGTCGAGCATGTGTTCGACAAGCTGACCGAGGAGATCGGCGAGCTGCGTGCCGAATTGGGCGAAAATCCCGACCAGACCCGCATCGCCGAGGAAATGGGCGACATCCTGTTCGTCTGCGCCAATCTGGCGCGCAAGCTGGGGGTCGATCCGGAAACGGCGCTGCGCGGCTGCAACCAGAAGTTCGAGCGGCGCTTCCGCCATATCGAAACCGGCCTCGCCGCCGAAGGGCGCAGCCCGGAACAGGCCAGCCTCGACGAGATGGAAGCCTTGTGGGTCGAAGCCAAGCAGATGGAGAAGGCCAATGGCTAGCTTTCTTGCGTCCTGGAAGAAATTGTCAGGGAGTCTCGGCCTTTATTTTTCACCACGGAGACACGGAGACACGGAGGGACACGGAGACGGAGAAAAGCGCAAAGCGCAGTCATTCCTCTTTCCAGATCAACTTCCGGACGGGGCCAAGACTGCCTGCGGCGCTTTTTCTCCCTTTTCCTCCGTGTCTCCGTGTCTCCGTGGCAAAACAACACCGCTAGGAAGCTCGAAGCGTACGTGGTTCGCTTTAGCGACCGTCGCCGCGATCCTGGCGGCCTGCTATCTGCCCGACAAATTCAAGGCCGAGGTGCGGGTCAACGACAATGGCGATTACGCCTTGTCCTATTATGGCGACCTGATCTGGGCGCCTTTGTTCCGCGACATCCAGCGCGGCAACGTGCCGGCCGACAAGATCCCCGAGAAGATCGAGGAAATCCGCAAGGATCTGGCGCGCGACCCCGCTTTCAAGACGGTCGAATCGCTGGGCCAGGGACGGTTCCACGTCGTCTATCAGCGCGAGGGCCATCTGCAGGCGACCGATCTGGTTACCTTCGTGCGCCGCAACGCCATCATCCTGCAGCTTCACGCCACCCCGGACGGCAAGGTGTCGCTTGACGGCGCCCCGATCAAGCCGACCGAGGCGAACGAAGCGACGGCAATGGGACTGACGATTTCGGGCGAGTTCCGCCTCGTCACCAATGCGCAAGTTCTCAGCCACAATGCCACGAAGACCACCTTGTATCAGGGCTATCCCGTCTATATCTGGACGATTGAGAACGCGTTCTCACCCTTCCCGCATTTGGTCATGCAGCGTTCCGGCGCATGGCCTCAAGACAAAAAGGCAGACAAGCAGCCATGACCGATCTTTCCAAGGCCATCGTCCTGATCACCGGCGCGACCGCCGGGTTCGGCGCCGCCGCCGCGCGCCGCTTCGCCAAGGATGGCGCCAAACTGGTACTGGCCGGGCGCCGCAAGGAGCGCCTGGACGAGCTCAAGGCCGAGCTGAAGGTGCCGGTGCATACCCTGGTGCTTGACGTGCGCGAGCGTGATGCCGTGGAAAAGGCCATTTCCGGCCTGCCCGCCGAGTTCGCCGCCATCGACGTGCTGGTCAATAATGCCGGCCTCGCCCAGGGGCTGGACCCCGCCTACAAGGCCAATCTCGACGATTGGGAGGTGATGGTCGACACCAACATCAAGGGCATGATGTATGTCGCCCGCGCCGTGCTGCCGGGCATGGTGGAGCGTAAGCGCGGCCATATCATCAATCTCGGCTCGGTGGCTGGCACCTATCCCTATCCGGGCGGTTCGGTCTATG
>Ga0213872_10000700_pt1 | contig 25208 bp, 28 predicted proteins | sample VelepicomBERX_R2_FD_160071 | JGI IMG/M metagenome (GOLD analysis project Ga0213872, IMG submission 160071) | Rhizosphere microbial communities from Vellozia epidendroides in rupestrian grasslands, the National Park of Serra do Cipo, Brazil - RX_R2 | ecosystem: Host-associated > Plants > Roots >...
GTGCGATCCCGATTCCGGGCAGGAGTTCGGCGAAGAGCGCTTAATTACGCTGCTGAAAAAAGAACGTGACCAGCCTTCGGCAAAATTGATAGACAGCATCAGGGCAGACGTGTCGTTATTTGCCGGTGCAGCAGCAGCGGCCGATGACATAACTATTGTGGTTGCGCGACGGCTATAGCGGACGATGGGGCGGCCGCCTGAAAGGCGGCTGCAGCCAGGATTGGCTGCCCCACTCAGGCGGTCTTGCACCAGCGGCGTGAACATCCCGATCTAGTGCGAATCGTCCTTGTCCAAATCGGCCAGCCGGTCCCCGGTCCATGTGGAGCAGCCGGTTACAACATTACCATTTGCCTCGTGATCTACTACCGTGCCCGATGCCGTGAAGTGATCATTGTCGGAATCGAGCGTGATCGTCTCTTTCGCCGTGGCAAACGAGGCAAAAGGCCCCTCAGGCGGGGGATACCGGAAAAACCAAAAAGAGGCGTCGAACGTCCGATCACCTTCAGGCTTCCAAACGCCTTCGCTAATCCCACGCGATGCGAGGTTACTGGTCTCAATAAATGAGCCGTCACGCTGATACAACTGAAGGGAATGAACGGCCCTGATGAAAGTGCCGTGACAGTTTGTGACGGTAACATTCACGTCCCAAACGCCCTCCAGGCCGCGCCTCTCTTGTGCCGGCAGCATAGAAGCCGCCAAACCGAACGTAACAATCGTGCAAATCCGGAACGTGCTCGTTTTCATACCATCTCCTTTTTTGTGTGAACTAGGTGGCGGAGCAGCCGGCCCGGCGGTTCCGGGCTGATTTCTTACCGCCTCCCGCGCTTTAGGCGTAAAGCGAGAGAAAAAACTGGCACCAACTGAAGATTTTTTTCGCGATAGGAGCCGCTCAGGCCCTGCTCAGTTCCGCTTGCAGCCAGGATCGTGCGAACTTCCAATCGCGCATGACCGTATCCGGAGAGATTGCCAGCACCGCCGCGCTTTCTTCCACACTGAGGCCGCCGAAAAAACGCAACTCGACAACGCGGGCCTTGCGTGGATCGATCCGGTCGAGCGCGTTGAGTGCATCGTCAAGAGCGATCAGTTCCCTTGCCCGGCGTCCGCCGAGATCGGGGAGTTCGTCGAGATTCAAGTGCTCCGCGCCGCCGGCTCGCTTGCCTATGACGCGATCGGCGCTGCCGCCTCGTTTGGCCGTCATGCGCTGTCGTGCGCGGTCCAGCAGGATGTGCCGCATAATTTGCGCGGAGACTGCAAAGAAATGAGCGCGGTGCTGCCACTCCACGTTCGCGACATCGATGAGCTCCAGGTAGGCTTCGTGGACCAAGGCAGTGGGTTGCAGGGTATGGCCGACGCGTTCGTTCTGCAGTTGGTGTGCCGCGATCCGCCGCAGCGTGCGATAAACGCGCGGTGTCAACTGCTGGAGCGCGCATTGGTCACCGTCGGCCCATGCGCGAAGAAGCTGCGTCGTTTCCGACGTTTGGTCGTTCATGGTTTGGAGCGCACACGTTATAGCGTTCCTGTTATGCGCCTCAAATTTTAGAAGCTCGTTTGGAGCCGATTGTTACACCGTCCGGGCCTGCGACGCTGAGGCTGTAGCACAGGTCGCGGAGAGCGACGCCAGGTGTAAGTTGCGAGACGCTCGACGCCGCAATATTATTGATAAATTCGCGAGGCAATGCTTTGAGTCCGCAGCGTTGGCGGCAAATCGAGGAGCTGTACCACTCTGCGCATGAGTCCGGCGAGGCAGCTCTCGCCGGCGCGGATCCTGAGATTCGGGGGGAAGTTGAAAAGCTCCTGGCGCAGGACTCGGATACCGGCGACAAGCTGCTGGATCAGCGCGCCGCAGACTTGATCGCGGGCTTCCCTGATGCGGAAGTAGCACCGGGAACCAGGCTGGGTCCGTACAAAATAGAAGCGCCGCTCGGTCATGGCGGCATGGGCCAAGTATTCCGCGCCACAGATACGCGCCTGGGACGGCCGGTTGCAATCAAGATCTCCAAAGAGAGATTCATGGCCCGCTTCGAACACGAGTCGCGTCTCATCGCAGCGATAAACCATCCTCACGTTTGCACATTGCACGACGTAGGCCCCAACTACCTGGTCATGGAGCTGGTAGAAGGCGAAACGCTGGCTGCGCGCTTGAAGCGCGGCAGACTATCGATTGGCCAGACCATTCGATTCGGATCGCAAACCGCGGAGGCATTGTGGGTGGCCCACGCGAAGGGTATCGTGCATCGCGATCTGAAGCCCGCCAACATCATGCTCACCAAGTCAGGAGTAAAGGTGCTGGACTTCGGAATCGCCAAGTCGGCGGTAGATCCGGACGTCAACGCGAACATCGGCATGCTGGGCACCCCCGCGTATATGGCTCCGGAACAGTTGGAAGGAAAAGAGGCAGACGCACGGACGGATATCTACTCTCTGGGATTGGTGTTATCGGAGATGCTGACCGGCAAGCGTTCCGATCACCCCGAGGATTTGCCGCCCGCTCTCGACCGCGTGATAAAGAGGTGCCTGGAAACAGACCCGGACGATCGTTGGCAATCCGCGCGAGACCTGAAATGGGAGTTGGAGTCGAGCGCACAGGCCCCCGCGGCTGTTTCGTCACGCTTCCGGAACACCCTACTCGCGGGCGCGCTGGTACTCGCCACACTGCTATTGGCGGCGCTTGCGTTTTTGCACTTTGCGGCCGAGTTTCCGTCGCAGCAAGTCGTGCGGATGAACGTCTTACTGCCCGAGAAGTCACGCGTCCTGTCGCTCGCGGTTTCTCCCGACGGGCGCGCGATCGCCATGGTTCTGGTCAAGGGCGGAAAACAGCAGATCTGGGTTCGGACACTCAATGCGCTCGAACCCGCCCCGTTGGTTGGAACCGATGACGCGGCAGATCCGTTCTGGTCTCCAGATAGCCGGTTCATCGCTTTCTTTGCCGATGCCAGGCTGAAGAAGATCGATCGTTGGGGAGGGCCGGTGCAAACGCTCTGCGATGCGCTCGGAGTCTTGGGGGGGACGTGGAATCGCCAGGGCGATATCTTGATTGGCGGCTTGACTCGGGTGCAAAGAGTTCCTGAGGCGGGTGGAGCGGTGTCGGATCTTCCAGGGCATACGGCCGTCACCGAGACTTATCCCTTTTTCCTGCCCGATGGACGCCACTATGTAGCCACACGCGATGCCTACGCGAGCCCGAGACAAGCCGGAGTGTGGCTAAGCTCGATGGACTCGCCGGAGGCACGGCGAATCCTGCCAGATGTTTCCAATGCCGAAGTCGTAGAATCGCCCGGCGGCCGCATGGGCGCCGTCTTGTTCACGCGCGCCGGTACCCTGATGGCCTTGCCCTTTGATATGAAGCGGCTGGAAGCGGCAGGCGATGCGTTCCCGGTGGCGCAAGGAATCGCGGCCACAAACGCCCGCTGGTTGGCCACGGCCTCCCAAAAAGGCGTTCTTGCGTATGTCTCAGGCCAGCGCGGCGGGTGGCGCTATATTTGGCGGGACCGGCGAGGCAGCAACCTGGGCGCTGCCGGTGATGCGGGAGCAGACGAGGCTAACGCGGGTGTGAACGGTGTGGTGATGATTTCCCCGGATGGAAAGCAGCTCGCCGACGATCGTGATGGGGAGATTTGGCTGGTCGAACTCGGAAGCGGAGTTGCCACCCGGCTGACCTTCGGCGGGGGCATGAATCCGGTCTGGTCGCCCGATGGCCGGTACGTCGCGTACAACAAAGGGCGTGGCATTCATCGGAAGCTTGCGAACGGAGCGGGCGCCGAAGAGCTTCTGCTCCGGACAAACGGCCTGGCATTTCCGAAGAGCTGGTCGCCGGATGGACGATTCCTCATTTATGCGCAAGTCAATCCTGGAATCGGGGCGGATTTGCTCGCGATTCCAGTACAAGCCGATCCACATCCATTGGCGCTGGCCCAGACTCCGGCCAATGAGGACCAGGGGCAGTTTTCTCCCGATGGGCATTGGGTCGCCTACACCTCGAACGAGTCTGGCCTGAGCGAGATTTATGTGATTCCGTTCCCGCCGACCTCGAGCGGTGGCAAATGGATGGTGTCCAGGGGCGGCGGTGTACAGCCACGCTGGCGGCGCGACGGCAAGGAGCTGTTCTATATTTCGCCGGACTCGAGAATGATGGCGGTGGATGTCAGCACCTTGCCCACGTTCCACGCCGGCAGCCCGCAGCCTCTGTTCCAGACGGAAATCGTGGATACCGGAATTCGCACAGGCCCAATGAGCTGGGATATCGCCCCCGACGGTAACCGATTCCTGATCATCAGCGCGAATTCCGGCGATGCATCGTCTCTAAACGTAGTTCTGAACTGGCGGCCCGGACAGCAAAAATGAGCCTCGACCAGGCAGTCGGCTCATTGGACACATTATGTGTGCTGGCAGCGTGAAGGTCGCGGCTGGGACGAGATGAACGGTGAGTGCGCATAGCAGCGAGGCGTTGATACCATTCTTGTGAAGGAAAGCACTATGAAAGCTGCAAAGCAGGGCACGGAAAAGTCCCGCAAGAGCACTACGGCGGCCGGAAAGAAGCCCGCGCGATTCACGGACGAGGAACTGGCCGCGATGAGGGAGCATATCCAAGAGATGAAGGCGGACGCGAGCGGCGGGCGGCGTGCGGACAAGGTGGAGGGAGAAAGCGCCGTGCTCGCGAAGATCGCCGCACTACCGCAGCCGGATCGTGCCATGGCCGAGCGGCTGCATGCGATCATCAAAGCCAACGCGCCAACCCTCTCGCCGAAAACCTGGTACGGAATGCCCGCCTATGCCAAGGACGGCAATGTGGTCTGCTTCTTCCAAAGTGCACAGAAGTTCAAGACGAGGTACGCGACGCTCGGCTTCAGCGATAAAGCGAACCTGGATGAAGGCCACATGTGGTCGACCGCCTTCGCGCTAAAGGAGCTGACCGCGGCCGCAGAGGCAAAGATCGTGGCACTCGTGAAGAGAGCGGTGAGTTGAGGATTCAATCGGCGCGGGTCGCCAGGGTTGTACTTCGCACGTCGAAGTCTACGAACTGAGGCACGCTACCCAGGCGCCGCGTGGTGACGTGGTTCAGAAGCGTGTGCGCGGATCGAACGGCTTTTCGGGAGCGAACTCTCCGGCAACAGCACGTTCGTGGAGGTCCCAAGGTGAAGCGCCCGCCTTGCGCGCCGCGACCATCTTGTTCGGATCGACATGGGCAACATTTGGACATGAACCTCTGATGCGCTCCGTCGCCGTCCACGCGTTGCCATAGTTGTTAACATTAATCTCGACCATGTTCTGGTCAGGGTCCTGGTAATAGAAGGACGTGCCCACGTCATGGTCGGCGGCCCACACCGGCAGGATGCCTAGGCGCTTGAGCCGAACATAGGTGCCCAGCAGATCGTCGAGTGTCGCGTATTCGAAAGCGATGTGCTGGAGCCCCGTGTGGCGGCGTTTCTCGGCATCGACGACGGCTCCGCACATTTCAAAGAAAACGATGCGATGATCCATCTCATCGTTGCTGACAAATGCCAGGGCCGAAAACGGGGGCCCGTTCTGCGCTGCAGATGACGCCTCCGAACGATGATTGATCGTCATGCCGAGTACATTGCGGTACCACTCGACCATGGCGTCTACGTTGGCTGTGGTCAACCCGAAGTGATGCAGCTTCGGATGAATGATGATGTCGGTATTCATTGAATTCTCCTTTCGATCGGGGATCTTACGATATATTTGACGAATACAGCATCTTAAAGATGCAGTTATTTTGACCCAGAAAAGCAGGCATCGTATGCCGGATGGAAAGCCCACCAAGAACATGAAGAGATCTGAACTGCTGCGAAGGCTGTCTGACCTCGCCAGGAAGTTCAGTATGCAGACGGTCTTTCTGCAGCAGGCGATCGCGCAGACCGTCGCGCTGAACGCCACCGATACCCGGTGTTTGGATCTGATCCATTCTCATCCGAACGGCGTGCTCACGGCTGGACGACTCTCCGACTTGACCGGCCTGACCACCGGAGCGATCACGCACATCGTGGATCGGCTCGAGAGGCAGGGCTTTGTGGAGCGTGTGCGCGACACCGAGGATCGGCGTAGAGTGTTCGTCCGAGTTCGGAGCGAGAGCCTCGCACCATTGCTGCCTAAATACAGAGCACTCGGCAAGGCATACGCGGGCCTAGTCGAGCACTACAGCAATAGTGAGCTGACGCTGATCCTGGACTATATGGAGAAGATGTCCCAGATGACGGAGCGATTCATGGCAGATATACTCGCGGCTCGCGGCGATGGTTGAGACAGTATCAGGCTTCGTGCAGTCCTAGAGCGGCGCCACAAGGATGCAGTTCTGCCCGAGATTGAAGGGCTGGTCGCCCGGGAGTCATCCGCGTCGCAAAAAATTCAGGACAAGATTACTTTTCGTGGCGGGTCGGCACGTAGGCCGCACGAAATCTCAGGCGCACTCCCTTGTGCTGGTCCTTCGCAGAATCGGTCAGCTTCACATCGAGCTTGTGTCGTTTACCATCGAGCGCTTCTGGCTTGAATCCAAGCTGGTAGCGAAAATGAAGCTGCTGCAGGATTTTCTCTAAAGCCGCTGCGTACGTTTCGGGCGTGGCATCGAAGTATTCGCCGCCGGTCTGAGTCGCTATATAATGCGCAATTTCTTTCTGTTCGCCGGGTGCAAACCAAATATGCGGAGTCCGACGGTCTCTTATTCCGAAGGCGATGGCCGAGGTTTCTAAGAGTTCGCCAATGAAGTGATCGGCCTCCGATTTGTCCATGCTGCTGTAATCCCCATAAAGGAAAATCAGCACAGGCAGTGGTTCCGGTCTTGAGCCACGCGTCGTGTCAACGATGTGCTGCAGAGTCTGCTGAAGCGCCAGCTCGCCGGCCCTACCGTGGTCTTTTGTGTCAGGCCCGGGCACGAGGACTTGCTCTACGGCCGTGACTACCTCGTCCACGTTTTTTGTCGGCGGCAGGTCGAGTTTGGATTGACCATTGTCGCACCAATGAGCGACTGCCACCCTGTCCTGGTGATCCACGTATGTTAGAGCGGGCTGGAAACGACTGATTTGTCCTGTGAATAAGCCCGAACCTTTAGCCTCGTAGCCTCGCATGTTGCACTGCACGACAAACCACAGAACGAGAGGCCGAGTTGTAAACTGTGCTCCGCTATCAAATGTCTTGATTGAAACTGGATGGCCATTGTCAAAGACCTGAAAATCGTCCCGCTTCAAGCTTTTGTCAGGAAGGCCATTCTTTAACGCGATCACATCAACCAGGACCAGATCGGATGATGTGTGGAATGTGGTCTCCGACGCTTGGTTGCCTGCTGGGCTTTCCTGAGCGACTCCTGCTACCACCGGAAACAATGACAGCACGAGTAGGGGAATCGCGAATGGCTTCATGTTTGTCCACTTTCGCCTAGTCAGCCCAAGCTAGTAGTAAATAAGATAACGCCGCTCGATCATGCTGACCCGGGCATCGAGGTTCGGCGTAAGTACTTCGGTCACTCGCTCCGTCCAGTTGCCGTGTTCGTCATAGGTGTGGCGGGAACGTTCCGTCCAGGATCGAGCGATCGACTCGTCGGTTAACAGATTGCTCTGCTCAATGACCGTCTCAATGGGGTCGTCATGCGAGTTATATCCGTATCGTCTCCGTTCGCCGATCAGATCCCCCCAGCGCATATCGGCCTCGATCCGCCGCCCCGACGCGTCATACCGATAAATATGTCTGAAATCCTCCCGGATACGTCCTCCGATCAATTCCCCTTCTTCGATAAGTCGCCCGTGCTCGTCGTACACAAAGGCGATCCGCCGGATCACGCGATCATCGGCATCATAGAGGACTTCACGAACAGCGCGTCCACTTGGGTCGAAGGATTTCATGATGCAAACGGTATCGGCCGACCAATGCAGGATTGCTGGTCCGCAAGCCGACGTGGTACGCCTCTGCTCATCCGTCAGAGGGGCTGGATAGGAGGTCTGCGTTTTTGTGCCATCGGGCCAATACTTAATTGACTCGGACACGCGCTGACGCCCTTGCGAGTGCTCTACGACACGCTCCAGACGCCCAAGCGCATCATACTTGTACACAAAGAGTTCTTGGGGAGCGCCTTCATTGCTAATGTGCTGCTTCTCGCGTTTCTGTCCCCGTTCGTCGTACTCGCAGCATATCGACCATTCGGAGCCGTCCGGATTGCGATGGCGGCGCTCTAAGAGGTCCCCATCTGGAGAAAACTCCTCTTCGATGTACATCACGCGGTGCCCGTCTGCGTACACGTACTCGCGTTCTGTGCGACATGTCCTCACGCGGCCGCGGCAATCAGCGTGCTCCCGATCTGTCATGGTTTCAGCATATTCTGTATCGAGCTTTCTTTTGTTGTGTTCCGAGCAGATGGTCGCTAGCGACGCAGCTAAGCAACATTAGTCGCCACAATTTTGCCGTCTCGCAGAGTTTTGATATCCCTTATTGGAGGTTGGCCGAAGAAGCGGCTGTACTCGCGGCTGAACTGGCTTACACTTTCATAACCGACTTCATACGCGGCATTTGTGGCATCAATACCATCCATCAGCATCCGCTGTCGCGCCGCCTGTAGCCTGAGCTGCTTTTGATATTGCAACGGGCTCATCGCCGTCAATGCGCGGAACTGATGATGCAGTGTCGACACGCCCATTCGTGCAACAGACGCGAGTTCCTCCATATGCAACGGCTTGTTGTAATTGGCCCTGAGCCAGGCGATGGCGCGCGCGGTCCTGTGGCTTAGATCGCCTCTTGTCGCGATTGCGCGGAGTCGCTCTCCCTGTGGAGTTCTAAGTATCCGGTAGATGATTTCACGCTGGATCAAAGGGCTGAGGAACGGTACATCCTCGGGCGTGTCGAGAAGCTCGATGAGCCGGGCGCATGCGCTGAGCAATCCCATGGTCGTTTCACCGACGGCTAATCCCCGCCGCTCGGAAGATCCCTCTGGTTGCGGCAGATCTTCACGGCTCAGGACGTCCTGCACTGCCGGCATGTCAAGCCGGAGGAGCATTGAGAGCAGCGGCACCTGTTCCGATGCCTCGACGATCTGGCTTTGAACAGGAACATCGATCGAGGATACAAGGAATGATGATCCGTCGCAAAGGTACTCAGTCCCGCCGAGATTTATCAGCTTGCGCCCCTGTACAAATACCGTGAGGCTTGGTTCGTATGTGGCGCGGTAGCAAGGACTGGGGGCCGTGCGCCGGAAAAGCAGCAAACCGGCGATCACGGTTGGATGCTCTCCTGCCGATGGCGCATGCGCAGCGATCTTGTGGGCCAGCGCTGTCCGCATCTCAGTCAGGGCCGGATTCGAAGTTCCGTGCTCTGTTTTGTGTCTCACCATCTACCTGAATTCCGTTCTTCCCCAGCGTAGCGCCGGAATTCTCCTTGCGTGCACGAAATCTGCTCTTCAAGCAGGATCAGGCAAAGAATCGGCAGGATCGGGAAAGCGTTCGCGAGCGTTTTGCCGCTAGTTTTGGAATGGAGAGGGACGAGGAAGCGAGTGAAGAGCGCGGTTGCGATTTGCCTGGTTTTGCTGACTACTGGTATTGCTGCCGGGCAGGATCGCGGGACCCAGGACATCCGGGACAGGTTCGCCGGAGCGTGGCGGCTCGCCTCGCTCGAACAGCCGGGCAGCGATGGAAGAATGCACAGGATCGATTGTTGTGGAATGTTTGTCTTCACGCCCGATGGCCACGCCGCTGTGCAGGTAATGGAGCGCACTCCGCAAACGCAAGCCGCTGCCGGGCCTACGCAGTATTCCCAAGGCGGCTATGAGGCCTCCTGGGGCACGTACAGCGTTGACGAACACGCGCATACGTTCACGTTTCACATTGAAGGCGCGTTGGTGCGATCGCTCATTGGAAAAGATCTGCCGCGTGCATACGAGTTCTCGGGAAAACAACTCATCGTGAAATCAACTCGCTCGGATGAGCATTGGCGAGTTGCGTGGGAGCGTTACTGAAAAAGGATCATAACAATGCAAAAACGCAAACTTGGAAAAAGTAACCTTGAAGTCTCGGCTCTCGGCCTCGGCTGCATGGGAATGAGCTGGTCTTATAGCCCGGTTCCGGATCGGAATGAGATGATCTCGCTTCTCCGCGCGGCGGTGGAACGTGGCGTTACATTCTTCGATACCGCCGAAGTCTACGGTCCGTACACGAATGAAGAACTCGTCGGAGAAGCGCTTGCGCCGTTCCGCGGTCGAGTTGTGATCGCGACGAAGTTCGGTTGGAAGCCCGCTTTTGAGGGCGAAGCGAGATGGAGCCGCCTCGACAGCCGGCCAGAGCACATTCAGCAGTCCGTCGAAGGCTCACTCAAACGGCTCAGGGTTGACGCCATCGATCTGTATTATCAGCACCGAGTTGACCCGGAGGTACCGATTGAAGATGTGGCGGGAGCTGTAAAGGACCTCATTCGCCAGGGCAAGGTGAAGCACTTCGGACTGTCTGAAGCAGCGGGAAACACGATCCGACGCGCACACGGCGTTCAGCCGGTAACTGCCGTGCAGAGCGAGTATTCACTCTGGTATCGCGAGCCTGAAAAGGAAGTTCTGCCAGTGCTCGAAGAACTTGGCATCGGCTTCGTTCCGTTCAGCCCGCTGGGTAAGGGTTTCCTCACAGGAAAGATCGACGAAAACACGACATTCGACAGCTCGGATTTCCGCAACATCGTGCCACGTTTCAATCCGGAGAACCGAAAGGCCAATCAAGCGCTTGTCGGTCTGCTCGAGAACATCGCCAAACGAAAGAACGCCACGCCAGGACAAATCGCGCTTGCCTGGCTATTGGCGCAGAAGCCGTGGATCGTTCCTATCCCTGGCACGACCAAATTACATCGCCTGGAGGAAAACATACGAGCGACAGCAGCGGAGCTTACAAGGGACGACCTCGGCGACATAGAAGACGCCGCTGCACGGATCACTGTGCAAGGGGCTCGCTACCCGGAGCACTTGGAGCAGATGAGCAATCGGTAGTTAGCAAGAGAAGTATGAGGACACCGCGATGAGCGCATGGTCAATGGACGAGCTACGGAAGATTGCAGAGACGGATGACCTCCACATCTCACCGTTTCGTGAGGACGGAAAGACGTATGGAACGCCGACCTGGATCTGGTCCGTAGTGGTGGACGACGAGCTTTATGTCCGTGCTTATAACGGGACGAGTTCCCGTTGGTATCAGGCCGCATTACGTCAGAAAGCAGGCCGGATCACGGCAGCCGGAATAACGAAGGAAGTCGCCTTCGAGCGCGCGGACGGCGCAGTGAATCATCGGATTGATGAGGCATACCGGGCGAAGTACAAGAACGACCCGTATCTCAACCCGATGATCGGGAATCAGGCGCGCGCGGCGACAGTTAAGGTGACGCCGCGCGGGACCGGCTCACGGTGACTCGTGGGCTCAAGGTAACCACACGACAGAACAGAGGAAAGCGAAACCGATGCAGACACTAAGTGACAGCAGAATCGTGGCTCCTGCGCTTGAGAAATACGCGGAAGGGCCTGTTGCCGAGCTGTGGAAACGCCCTGGGCTTACGTCCCGAGATCGCAGCATTGTTACCGTCGCAGCTTTGATTGCGCGGAACCAGACGATCGAGATGGCCTACTACATCGACCGGGCGCTCGATAACCGTGTTCAACCCCGCGAGATTTCCGAGATCATCACACATCTCGCGTCTTACTCCGGCTGGGCAATCGCCATGTCGGCCGTGTCCATCGCGAAAACTGTTTTCGCCCAGCGTCAGATCGGAGCCGATCAGCTCCCTGCCGCTTCGCCCACGCTTCTTCCGCTCAATCAGGATACCGAACAGAAACGCGCAGCGAGCGTTGAACAGCAGTTCGGCAAGGTCGCTCCCGGGATCGTGCAGTACACCACTGATGTTCTGTTCCGTGATCTTTGGCTCCGCCCTGACCTTGCTCCTCGCGATCGAAGTTTGGTGACCGTCAGCGCGCTGATTGCCTCCGGCCAAGCCGCACAGATTCCCTACCATCTCAACAGAGCGATGGATAACGGACTTACTCAGACGGAGGCGGCAGAGGTCATCACCCACTTAGCGTTCTATGCCGGGTGGCCGAACGCGTTTTCGGCCCTACCGATTGCAAAGGACGTTTTCGACAAACGGGCTTAGTAGATAGAAAAATGGAAATCAAACGAGCTGGATTTCCGCCATCATCCCCATCGGCTCTAATCTTCGTGAAGCTCCCGCACAACGAACTAAGCACAACGAACTAAGCACAACGAACTAGCTTGACTCTGATGCAAAGTAGAAGTAACATGCAGCAGTGCGCGGGTAGTATACTGTTGACCCTTTCCGCAATCAGGTTTCAAGCAGGTTGAGACGGACTTACGGAATTGTCCCCGCTAATTTCCTGGAACCGCTGCGGTTGCTCAGGTTCTCAGTTGCCCATTCTCTCGGCCTGAAGTTCGACAGGAGAGAAAAAACAATCATGCTCCAAAGCAACGGAGCAGGAGGAATAAGAAAATGAACATTCGTAGGTTGTTCCTAACTGGTATGCTTCTTGGACTGCCATCCTTGGCTTATCTGCAGGCCCACGGGGCGGGCGCTAAATCTCCGGCGCCAGCAGCATGGGCGAGTGCTGCTTACGACTCAGATGAGGACAATGCGACTTGCTTTGGAGGATCAGTCGCTTCTCGTGTTTACGAAACTCTGAAAATCGCCGGTGCCTGCACCATCGACGCCGGGTCAGTGAAAGTAGAACACGACCTTACGGTGCTTCCTGGAGGCAGTCTTGTCGCCGTGGTCGGGGGCTCGTTCACAATGCCGGTCGGTTCGGACCTAAAGGTTGGCGGCGACCTCGAAGTAGAGTCGAATGGCATCTTGGTCCTGGGCTGCGAACCTATTCATTTCATCTGCTCAAACGATCCCGATCAGAAGGTGGGGTCGTTTGTGACCAAGCACACGATCGGTGGGAGGCTGAAAGCCGAAGATGCTCTTGCGGTGGTGGTCCATCTCACCGTCATCGGTCACGACGCCTCACTGAAAGGGGGCGGCGGCGGCGTCTCCTGCAGCACTGTGTTGCCCGCGCTGGGCGCTCCGCCCTATGGCGACTTCGAGGACAACGTTATCGAAGGCGGGCTCACGATCAAAGGATGGCAATCCTGCTGGCTAGGCGTTTTCCGTAACACCATCAACCACAGTGTCGACTACGACGGTAACGTAACTGCGGACCCCGACGGCAACGAAGTGACAAACAATGCCATCGTTCACGACTTAAGCTGTGTTGGAAATAGCCCCAGTCCGCAAATAGGAGATTCCGGGGGCGGTCCAAATACAGTCTTCGGTCATGCGAGCGGTCAGTGCGCCACCGCTGCGCTCGTTCGATGATCTCATCCAAGGATGAGCTTGAAGCGACCAGCTGGGTTCAACGCGAGGGCGGACCGATCGAGGAGATTCGGCCCGGTGACGTGGTGTAGCTCCCGCCGGGCGAAAAGCACTAGCATGGCGCCACGCCGACCACGGCAATCACGCACATCGCGATCCAGGAAAAGCTCGACAGCAAGGTGGGCGACTGGATGGAACCGGTAACGGATGAACACTATCGAAGGAGATAGAACCGCAAAACCGAACCTGTAACTCGCAAATGCCGCGGTCGAGCGGATGTCGATTCGTGTGAACCATCGAATGGGATTCGTTAATGCAGTGACGTGTGCGGTTGCTGGGGCCGCCTTCGTTCCAACAGTACAAACATTTTAGAACTATCCGCTCGCAGCGGCATCGAGCTGTCGAAAGGATCGCATGGCGAATGTATGTCGAAAGCGTACTGACGGATGCCGCTTCGAGCTCCGCGTTCGCGGTTGAGAGGGGTTCGCCACATCCACTTGGGGCGAATCCGGGACAGGGAGGTGTAAACTTCTCTCTTTTTTCGATACATGCCACCGGGGTGGAATTGCTGCTCTTCGCGGCGCCTGACGCGCGCGAGCCTTTTCAGGTGATTCGGCTAGACCCATGCGTAAACAAGAGCTTCCACTTCTGGCACGTATTCGTACGCGGGCTTGAGGCCGGAGCACACTACGCGTTTCGCGTGGATGGGCCGTTCGATCCCGCCGCGGGTCAGCGGTTCAACCGGAACAAGGTCCTGATTGATCCGTACGCGCGCGGCAATACGGACAGCATTTGGAGTCGTTCGGCCGCCTGCGGACCGGGCGATAACGTAGCGACTTCAATGCGCTCGGTGGTCATCGACACGGCCGGGTACGACTGGGAAGGCGACCGTCCGCTCAACCGTCCCATGGAGGACACCATCATTTATGAGATGCACGTCAGGGGATTTACACAATCGCCGTCCTCTCATGTAGCGCACCCCGGAACGTTCGCGGGAATCGTCCAGAAGATCCCCTATCTAAAGGAACTCGGTGTGACAGCGGTGGAACTATTGCCGGTGTTCGACTTCGATGAGACAGCCGTCCTCCGCGAGCTAAACGGGCGGCCCTTGACCAACTACTGGGGCTACAGCACAATTGGCTTCTTCGCGCCTCAGTCCGCTTATTGTGTGAGCCCGGAGATCGGCGGCCACTTACGGGAATTCCGCGACATGGTGAAGGCGCTTCATCGGGCCGGGATCGAAGTGATTCTGGATGTCGTGTTCAATCACACGGACGAAGGGAATCAACTCGGGCCAACCTTTTCCTTCCGGGGAATTGATAACCGCACTCATTACTTCCTCGTGCCGAAGGACCTGCAGTACTACATGGACTTCTCGATCCCGGTGGCCGCACCCTGGCCGCGACGTTGGCAGGTTTCTCCGGCGACGGGGATATCCACATTATGCTGAACATGTACTGGGAGAGCCTGGATTTCGAGCTGCCCTCGTTACCGCGGAGGATTTGGCTGAAAGCTGTGGACACATCAGAGCCCCCGCCGTTCGAAATAGCGGACTTTGGCGATGAGTTTCCTCTTGCCGGGAATGTGTACAACGTAAAAGGGCGAAGCGTGGTGGTGTTGGTTAACCGCCCAGATGCGGATGCTCGGTGATGACGTAGGGCGCGGGAAGTTTAGTATTGGATTGCGGATAAAGGAGGTTCGACACGATGCAGGTTTCTGATGAACACTTTCGAGGACGCACAGTAATTGCGGCTGACGGGAAGGCGATCGGCGATGTGGCTGCTCTGTTCATCGACACCTCCGCATGGACCATCACCGCGCTCCAGATCAAATTGCATAAGGCGGTCGCCGAACAGCTCGGGGCTGCCCGTAGCATGCTCCGCGCTGCCACACTCGAGTTACCTGTGCGCATGGTGCAGTCCGTAGGCGATGCTGTCCTCCTCTCGGTCTCGGCGCTGGAACTGCGGCAAATTCTTCCAGACGCTGCCGACCGGCATGAGGAGAAGGCTTAATTCCCGGATGATCAACAAGTCGGTACTTGGGGTGGATCTCAACGTTAAGGGGCCGACTGGCGATCTTCGGAATAGTGGACGTGGACCAAGCGCCACGTCCCAGCTTCCTTACGGTAGATCTGTGTTTCTACACCGTGTGTCGTCACGGCCGATCCGCCTTTGCGCATTGTTGCGTGAAACGCCCAGTGGAATTCCGACCACGCCGCATCGCCGTTCACGTGAACCGTCACGCCGCGCGTCTGGAGGTCACGGGGCTGAGAACATACCGCCCATTACGCCCTGAAAGACATGCTGCTCGATAGCATCGAAGCCGTGCTCCTCACCGAGCGGATAGATAAACGATACCTCGGAGGAGTGAGACCACGTTTGCGACGGTATCGTCCCCACGCCACGGTCCGAGCACAGTGTCCCCACTTCGGTTAATTGCCAATTTGCGCATTGATGAGGCTTCGTAAACTCGTTTTTGCAATTCGCCGCGCGACAATTCCGGTGTAGTCACGAAGGGTAGATCTAGGCTGTGCCGTCCGAAGATCCTCAAGGTATCAAACCGGTCTGAACTCGAGCTGCTGGCAAGTTATTCAAGAAGGCCGATTTTGCCGCAGTGTTGTCCTTCTCGTTGTCCTTCGCGGCACGGCTTGTTTCGAGCACCGCTCCTTCCGTCTTCTGAAGTGAGACCTGCATGGAGCTTCTGGATGTGCGGCGTATGATCGGATCGACGACCCATCGGAGTGCTCCTGGGACGTCCCGGCTAAGTGCAACCGCTTCCAACTCGACGTACACTCCGCCGTCCCGCTGCTCAAATCGGGAGATACTGTACAACCGCCAGATTAAGCCGCGGCCTGTGTTCGCAGACGCTTCGTATTCATCAGGCAAACCGTAGTTCTCAACTTCACGAACGCGAGTAGTGTAACAGATGCTGTACCATTTGTTCTCATCGATTCGTCTGAAGGTGTCCTGGAACTCCGTGTCGAGCGCAAATTTGGCGACGGCTCCTTTGTTCAACATGCGAAGTGAGAATGTGTCCTCTGTGTCCGTCTGGCGGAACACCTGCGACTTAACGACGTTCGGGGCATAGATATCTTTATATTTGTCGTAATCGCGCACGATAGAAAGAACGTCATCCAAGCGAGCTCCGGGCAAGAAAACGGCGCCTATCCAATGATGAATCAACCCGTGGGGAACTCTGTGTGGGTTCTCACCGAAAGGCGCGACAACCGCCTCTCCTTTGTGCAGACGCCGAAGTTGGTCCGGTGAGTGATCGCTCAACAGAAACGGTGCCGCGTTCGAGTATTCGGCAACCCGCGCGTTTTGGGTCTGCACATAAGCGTCCCAGGCCTTGAGAGTGTCAGGGCCCAACTCGGCTCCTTTCGATGTTAGAGAAGCGGCCAGGATGAGGAGTGCTGCCGCGAGAAAAGCTCGTACAAACCGCCGGCGCTCCGGCTTTGAGAGAACGGGGGAAGCGAAGGCCCGCTGGGTATCCAATCTCATTTCAAGCTCCATCTGCTAACATGCAGATGTCGCGCAGCATGGACGAGACGCCGACAATCGTCCAAAGTTGTTGTTCATTCGTCCAATTCTCAGGAGCAATGTGGACCCGATTACTGATATTTTCACCGCGATGCGAGTCGAGAACATCGTTTACGGGCGAATCGAACTGACTGCACCGTGGGGGCTTCGGTTCGACAAGGGCGAGCACGCGTGCCTGGGCACGGTTGCGCGCGGCAACGCCTGGCTGTCGTTTGAAGGGCAGGCACAACCAATCGCGTTGGCGGGAGGCGACTGCTTCTGCTTGTTCGCGCAATCCCACGAGTACACATTGGGAGATCATCCGAAGACACCCGCGGCGAATATGCAGGACGTGGCGCGGACGAAGCGTGGCGGTGTGATTCGTTTTGGCGGAGGAGGCGCCTCAACCACTCTCCTGGGCGGTAAGTTCACGTTTGATAAGGCCAATAGCAAGCCGTTGACGGATTTGCTTCCGCCGTTCATTCATGTGCCAAACGACCGTGTGCGCGCCTTGCCGCTGCAGCAGAGTCTGCAGTTGTTTGCGGCTGAGGCGGCGGAATCGTGTTTGGGGTCCTACCTGGTTCTTAAGCGGCTTGCAGATATTCTTCTGCTTCAGCTAATTCGTGAGTATGTTTCGTCGAGCACGTGCCGGGAGACGGGCTGGCTTCGCGCGTTGTCGGACCCGCGAATCGGCGGAGTGTTGCGATCCATGCATGAGAAGATTGAGCAGCCATGGACGGTGAGCGAACTGGCGTCCGTGGCGGGAATGTCTCGATCCGCCTTTGCTTTGCGTTTCAAAGAAGTTGTGGGTGAGACGCCGCTCGATTATCTAACACGATGGCGAGTCTATAGGGCGGCTGTGCTGCTGAAGGAAGGTGATCGGAAGCTGACAGAGATAGCGAACGCGGTTGGGTATGATTCGGATGGCTCATTCAATAAGACGTTTAAGCGGATTGTGGGAGTAACGCCGGGCGAATATCGCCGCGCTGGCAACCGGCTAGTCCCGGAAGTGAAAGCGTTTTGCGATGAGCAAGCTTAAGCCGCTCCCGGCAGCCAGACGTGCGCAATCGCCTCTACGCTTGCCTCGGAAGTTCCCCCCGCCACTCTCCGAGTATCAAGCGGGCAAGAGGCTGTCGAAAGGTCGTACCTATTCGGTGCGTCGATCTCGACAAACCTGTTCAGGATTCTCTTGTCGGAGAATTCCGTCGACGGTTCGGGTTCATTCCCCGTCCCTGTCGCCGAGTGCTTAGGACTTCTGGTGTCAGTTCGAGGGGCACATCGAGCGTGGACCCCGAAAACCGTCACAGCACAGGAACCGCTAAGGCCAGGGGCCCGTTATCCGGAGTTGATAGCTGCCCGCGCGTACACCGCTGATCATGTAGCTTCCCTGCCCATCGCTGGTCGTCTGCAGCGACACTGATCGGCCGTTAACCCGGACGACGGCACCCGGAACTACAGACCGATTCCCAAGAGGGTCCATGACAAACACATTCCCTCGGAGTTCGGCAGTTTGATCTGCTCGAAGAATTTCAGTTTTGCTATACGTTTCTCCAGCACCTCCGCCACGCCGAGCTCGCGCGCTTCCGCAACCCCCACCGCGATAAATTTCCGCAGGACCTCTAAGTCGCGTGGCGCGATTCCTTTTGAGTAAGTCCACTCCTCCTCTGATCTAGGCGGCCTCAGCCACAATCAGACTGGACGGACCTTCCAGCGGTTTGTGCTCGACGAGCCTCCATCCCGTCTGCGCCAGCCAATCGTTCATCTCGTCCACGCTGTACACGTCTCCATTACCAGCAACAACCAGAAACTCGCCGGCCATCAGAGCAGCAAAGAGAGGCTCCGTGTGGGTGGCATTCGTGAAGAAGTCAACGAGCAGGAGACGTGCCCTATTAGCGGCGCTGGCGCGCACCCGCCGGAAGAATCGCAGACTCTGTTGTTCGTCGAGTACGTGAATGACATTCGCCGCAAGGAACCCGTCATGGCCATTGGGAATGGGATCTTTGAGAAAGTCGCCTTCTATGATGCCTATCCGCTTCTCAAAATCGGACCCTCTGAGGTGATTACGCGCAACCGCCGCGGCGGGCCGCAGTTCATACAGCGTGCCCTCTAAGTTCTCATGGGATTGCAGAATTGCGCGTAAAAAAGAGCCGGTGCCACCCCCCAAATCCATGATTCGGCGGTGACGGCTGAAATTGTAAGTCTCTATGAGCGCGGCGGCCTGGGCATTCGAAAACGCTTCCACGCCTTCAGAAAACACTTGTTGCTCTTCCGTGGTGAAATTGAATTCTCCAGATACGCCGCGTCCAAGGCGGACAGAATCTTCGAGGGTAAGCCAGCGGCAATAGCTCAAGCGGTTCCAGAAGCGCAGCCAGGCACCCATGTCTGCCGCCCCGCTGCCGGACAGGAACGCCTGGGCCACTGGGCCGTTTTCGTAGCGATCACCGTTGCGTTGAAGAAGTCCCAAGGCGGTGACGGCGTCTACGACAATGCGTGCGGTGCGCCGCGGGGCGCGCATCTGCCTCGCTAGTTCATCGATCGTTCTCGGCCCGTCCGCGAGCGCTTCGAACACGCCCATCTCGGCAGCGGTGAAAAGGTGCTTGGACCGCATGAAGCCAGTCGCGATCTCAAGAATCGGTTGCGGGTCGGGAGCAGCCTGGGCGGCTGCCGGTTTGGATTGAGCATTCATCTAGTCCCCTCCTGATTCGAGGAATCGCTGCGAACTGTCGTTGCTTACGCTGCCGGTTCACTCGCTTTGATCGACGACTCGACGATATCACCCGTGTAGTGCTCCAAGAGTGCAATGACCTCATTCGTCTCGCGCTCACCGACGCCAAGCTTTCTGAGTGCAAGTCGAGCACAGTCGATACCGATCTCCCATTCGGTCTCCGTGATTGCAAGGCCAGCGTGAGAGGTTTTCATGTCGCGTCCCGTGTAGAACGATGGCCCACCCGCCCGATGGCAAATCAGATCAACATTCAACTGGCGCACACGCCGATGCGAATCAAGGCTCCGGCCCATACCAAAGCGACTAAACCTTGGGTCCTGCTTCAGCATCTCGAGCAAGTTATCTACGAAAGCGGCAATCACGTCGTAACCGCCGAGACGGTTGTACAGGGAAGAGTCTGTTTGCATATTCCGTCACTCTCAATTCGGCCAAGCATACACCTCGAGAAATTCGAGATGCACTGAAGTTCGGCCATCGGTGGCCCGGTTGTGAGCAGTCCAGAGGGCGACCAGGTCCCGGTGTAGCGCCTGCTGGCCGGCCGCATCCAGTTGTTCGAAAGCTGTCTTGGTCGGTCCAAAGTAGGTTTTGAATAATTCCACAGTCTGCTCGGGACCCAAAGGCACTTCAAAGGGCGCCGAGCGGCGAATCGTACGGATCTTCGCTTTGGAGCGAAAACGCTCTGCGACGACGGCTTCGTCACCCCAGAGGACTGGTGGGACGACGCGGGGCGGGTGAGCAACGTGACGAGACATCAGAGCAAACGTCTTCCCGATAAATCCCTGGGGCGTCCAGTTGCCCATTGCGATCAAACCTCCGGGTCGGCACACGCGAAGTAGTTCGGCGGTCACGCGCTCCGGGCGCGGCGCGAACATGGCGAACATGGAAAGCACAACATCGAATTCGGCCGCGTTATAGGGCAAATCCTCTGTGTCACCCTCAATGATCAACCTCCAGATTTTCGGCGCGAGCGCGTTCCCGGGCCTGTTCGAGCAGGTTCGGCGCATATCGAGGCCAGTAACCCGGACCCCATTGCGGGCGGCGGGGATCGATTGATTTCCGGTGCCGCAGGCCACATCGAGAACGCGCATCCCCGGCCGAAGACGCAACCGCTCAACGAATTCTTCGCTGCTCCGTTCGTTGATCCGGGCGATCTGCCCAAAGTCGCCCGCCATCCAGGTGGATTTCATTCGTTGTTTGAGCGCGGCGAGCGCTAATGAATTTGTCATCCAGCCATTCTCCTCTACGTGTTCGAACATGTTGTCCAAAGTGCAGGGGCTCTCATGCGTGGAATCACTCCTTCTTTGCCGCACTCTTCACTTCCACTAGCACATATTGGATAGTCGTCTTCCCGATGTTCTCCGCCGTATGTGGAGCTTCGGCATCCATCCAAGCTTGTTCACCTGCTTTGGCGTTCCATATCTCGGTCTTCCCATCCGTCCGCGTGACCCTCATCGTTCCCGGCCTGGTTACGTAGTACCAACCTGCGGGATGGTTGTGCATGGCCTCCGTCTCACCGGGTGCGAGAGTATCTTGAACAACCCTGATGTGCTCATTTTCCGCAAGTACTTTGAAGTTGTTGGGGGCAACCTTCGCAGCGTCCTGCGCAAATAGGAGCGGCGCAGCGAAGAGGAGAGTTAGCAACGACGTTTGCGTTTTCATGATTGATCTCCGATTATCTTTTGTTTTCAAGCTTTTGATGTTTCGCGAACCAGGTTCGGGAATGCCGCGTTCGCAGCGAAGGAATGCAAATGTCTGTCCAGAGTCGCGCGACGCTATCTTGCGCGACCGATTCAATCGATTCAGAAGGTTGCACCGCGATTTAAAATGTCTCGAGGCAGCACGAAGAATCGAGCCTGATAGCCGAGCTATTCTCGATAGAGCAACGCCAGCGCAGCTTAGAGGCATGCTCCGAGCGCTCATGTAGCCTTTGGACTTTGGTCCCCAACAAAATCGGTGCTGATAGCGCGCGAATCAAATCGATTGGCTACTGCAGATCGACGGTTCCCGACGACCTCCGAAGGCACTGAATCTGTTTGTTGCGTCGATGAGAGCCCTTCCTTTTTTCCGTTGCTTTCCTTAGTACGCGACAGGGACTCCTTGGAGGAAAGAACTATGAGAAGACTGGAAGTTAGAAAGCGTCTCTTTTGTGTTCGACGCGCAGGAAGATGGAGCGCGTTGCCGGCCGGCGCCAGTCTGTTATGCGCAATGATAGCGGGTGTCCTTATTGCCCATGGCCAGGCGAATTCCTATTCGGGCTACAAGCAGCCGATCTATTCGAGCCCCATCGCCATTTTGGTCGCTAATCCCGCCGAAAACAACGTTTCGTCATTTGAACCGATACCGAGGCGCTGATTACAAACATTAAGGTCGGCGAAGAACCACAGAGCGTTGGACTCAATCCCAACAACAAATGGGCGTATGTGGCGGACGCCGCGAGCAGCAATGTCACGCTGATCAAGATTATCAACTCCGAACCCGATGCGTTTCAGGCTGAGGTATATCTGACAACGGGCTCGGAGCGCTGGAACATCGTCGCGTCGCCCGACAGTCGGCACATTTTCTTCGTGAACAGCGGGCAAGATACGATTACGGTGATTGACGCTGAATCGCAAACCATCATCGGAAGCGTGGATCTGCCGATGTGAAATATACAAACTCATGAATTGTCGTCGCCTTACGCTGCTTCAGTACCAACGCTAGGCAGGAGGAATCGAGCCTGATAGAGCCCAGCTATCAGGCTCGATACGGGAACGCGAGCGCGACTTTAGCATGCTGGCAACGCACTTTGTAGAACCTTTTACATTTGCTTTACAAGCGCAGCAGACATCCAAGTAAGTGAGCTGGTACAATCGCTTACTAGTTGTCTGGAGGAGTAGCTCATCAGCGAGACGTTCCCAGTCTCGTAGCCTCCTGATTCAGAGTAGGATAACCACATTCCTGTTCCTGAACCCCTGCCAGGCTCCTGATGGCGGCGGGTCGCCGTGCGTTTTACAGGAGGTTTCGTCTTTGGGCAACGAAGCCGAATTCGCATTTAGAAGTTCCGGTGCGGCAGCTTTCACCGTCGCGCCGTCGAAAGAGCCGGACTGGATCGGGGATGACTTAGCTCCGGAGAGCGCATCTCCCGAGCTCCCTGCAAATATCGGCCCATACAGGATGCTTCGCCTTCTTGGCCAAGGCGGAATGGGCATCGTGTATAAAGCCGAACAGGAGCGTCCGCGCCGCATTGTGGCGCTCAAGATAGTCAAACCGGGCTTAGCCAGCCCTGATCTGCTATGGCGATTTGAGAAAGAATTGCAAACACTTGGCCGGCTACAGCATCCCGGCATTGCTCAAATCTACGATGCTGGTACTGTCGACAGCGGACTAGGACCGCAGTCTTATTTCGCCATGGAATTCATCCATGGCGAATCGCTAATTGAGTACGCCGAAGTTCATCGTCTCGATACCCCCCAACGGTTGGAAATCATGGCGAAAGTGTGCGAAGCGGTCCACCATGCACATCAGCGCGGGATCATTCACCGCGATCTCAAACCCGGGAACATTTTAGTGGATGGAAGTGGACAACCAAAGGTTTTGGATTTCGGCGTAGCACGTGCCATGGACCGCGATGCGCAAGACACGCGCCAGACCGATTTGGGGCAGCTTGTGGGAACACTAGCCTATATGAGTCCCGAGCAGGTCCTGGGCGATCCACTAGAACTGGATACGCGCAGCGACGTGTACACACTCGGCGTAATTCTATTTGAGCTTTTATCCGGGCGCCTGCCGTATAGAATTGGCTGCCAACTGTCCGAAGCATTGCAAACGATTCGGACCGAACATCCTACGCGGCTCAGTTCGGTTAACCGCATCTACAGAGGGGACATAGAGACCATCGTCGGGAAAGCGCTAGAGAAGGATAAAGCAAGGCGTTATGGATCAGCGGCTGAACTGGCCGCAGATATCCGCCGCTATCTCGAGGACGTGCCCATCGTGGCGCGACCGCCCAGCGCAACCTATCAACTACAAAAATTTGCGCGCCGGCACAAGGCCATTGTGCTTGGCGCAGCCGCAGTCTTCGTTGTGTTGGTCGCGGGTATTTTCGTAAGCGCTCACGAAGCGGCGAGAGCGAACGCCGAATCAGCCGCTGCGAGGGCGGTCAACGAGTTCCTTGAGAACGATCTTTTGGCTCAGGCAAGCGCCGGCCAGCAGGCCAAGCCGGGTATCACGCCCGATCCGGACCTTAAGGTACGAACCGCCCTTGACCGCGCCGCCTCGCGCATCTCCGGCAGATTCTCCAAACAACCCTTAGGGGCTGCTAAACAATAAACTGTACAATTGCACAAGCCTCGATGGGGTCGATTTATCTTATTTGCTGGGTAGCAGCGTATAATTCCAGTCTGGATGTACCTTGTGTCGCTTGAGGCGAAGTTCACCGATATCTTCGGCTGAAATCTCGATGCCGGTTTCGTACTGATTCGTGTCCAAGACCGCTTTGACTTTCAAGCCGGTTCGGGTCCGGGTGCCACCGATCAGGTTGATGACCGTTTCAAAGTTGACCAGCGGTTTTCCTTTCCAATTCAGGCTAATAAAGGAAAACAGCCGATGCTCAATTTGGTTCCACTTGCTGGTTCCGGGCGGGTAGTGACAGACCGTGATCGCCATGCCGGTTTCATCGCTCAACGCCTGAAGGTACAGTTTCCAGGCGCGTTGCCGGTTGCCGTTGCTGCCGCCACTATCGGCGCAGATCAAGAGCCTTGCGGCTCCGCGGTAATGGCGCTTGCCATCCAGCCGCCACCACCGTCGAATGCTTTCCACGGCGAATTCCGCCGTCTCATGCGTCACTCCAACGTTCACTACTGCCCGGTTCAGGGCGATATCATACGCTCCGTAGGGAATGGCCTTGCCGTGACCCAGGTGTGGAAAATCGTGAACGGTGACCTGATCGGGTTGGCCTTTGGGCAACCACCTGCGACCCGCATTTTTAAAGGCTCCCACGAGTTCTTTCTTCTTGGTGTCCACTGAGATTACGGGGTCGCCGGATCGCCGGAAGGCCTTGACCTGTCCACTGATGTAGCGAAATTGGGCATCCCGATTGGGATGCTGCTGTCCCTCCCGCGTCTTCACGTTGGATTGCAGCGTATACCCCATATCCACCAAACACCGGCCGACTGTCACACTGCTGATCGGATGTCCTGAACGGCTCAGTTCGTCAGCTATGGTCCGAGTGGATTTGCTCGTCCACTTCAGCGGACTCATGGGATCGCCGGCGGTGGTCTCTTCCACGATGCCCTTCAGTCGCCGGGCTAATGCTGCATCCACCTGTTCGACTTTCTTTCGGCCGCCGCCGGGTTGTCGGATGCGTCCCTCGGCTGGGGTGCGAAGATTACCGCCCTGCAGTTCTCTCAAGCCCTGCGTAATCGTGACACGAGACATTCCCGTCAGTTGCGACAACCAGCTGATCCCGCCCCGGCCCAGTCGAGCGGCTCTCTCAGCCACCAGCAAACGGGCTTGGTACTCGTTCATTGTTCCAAGCACACGCAGCCATGTTTTCTCGGATGGAGTAGTCACGATACCGTGGGCTGGACCGTAGCTCCGCACTGAATAAAACATAACTAACTTCTTCTGTCTTGTACAGATTATTGTTTAGCAGCCCCTAA
>Ga0213872_10000701_pt1 | contig 25195 bp, 17 predicted proteins | sample VelepicomBERX_R2_FD_160071 | JGI IMG/M metagenome (GOLD analysis project Ga0213872, IMG submission 160071) | Rhizosphere microbial communities from Vellozia epidendroides in rupestrian grasslands, the National Park of Serra do Cipo, Brazil - RX_R2 | ecosystem: Host-associated > Plants > Roots >...
GAGAGATTGATCTTGCCCGCGCGCGGGTCTTTCTGGAAAGCCTCGTTGAGGCTCAGGATGGGATCGCCGGGATAGGCCTCGACATGCTCGAACATCGCTAACGCTCCTTTTGAGCGGGCATTATCCCCAGCCATTCGCACCAGTGGCCGTGACCGTGCGACCAGGCCAGCGCCTCGGCGCGGCCCTGCCACTGCAGCGTCCACAAGGTCGCACGCTGCGCGTCTTCCAGCGCGGGTGCTGGCGACAAGGTCAGCCCGGGCGGGCGCAGCGCGGCGCGCTCGGCGCTGATCCATGCCAGGCGCGGGTGCGCCGTCACGACGGCGCGCAGCCGCTCGATCTCGTCCGGCGCCAGGTAGGCCAGCACCCAGCTGTTGAAGAGCACGGGCTGGACGCCGGCCGGCAGGCTCGCCAGCCAGGGCTCGATGGCGTCGATGCAGTCGGCCGCGTGCTGCACGCGGCGGCCGGCCTGGCGCGCGATGGCGATCGCCGCGTCCAGGCGCGCGCGCCGTTCAGCGTGATGCGGCCAGAGGCAGGCGCGCAGCCAGCGCACTTCGGCCTCGTCGAACACGTCGATCGGGGACGGGTCGATGCCATGGCGCTGGACGAGCCGCCAATCCGTGCGGGGCGGCTCGGCACCGAGCCAGCGGCACTCGACGTGCGGCGCATCGGCCGCAGCCGATCCGAGCGTGAAGGCGCCGCAGTCGTAGCGATAGGCGTCCACACCCAGGTTCAGGCCCGCGCTGCTGCCGAAGTCCAGCAGCGCGAAGTCCCGGGCGCCGCTGCGCTCGGCGAGGTGCGAAAGCGCGGGCCAGAGCACGGCGCAGCGGCCGATCTCGTTGGTCTGGGTGCTGCGCTGGCGCAGGTGCGCTTCGAGCGCGTCACGCTCCCGGGCCGCGAAGTCGCGCAGCCGATCCGGCAGGGCCGCGTCGGGCGCACGCGTGCCGCCGACGCTCGGGTAGTACTCGCGCCAGGGGTGGTCCGCGCCAGCCAGCACGCGCTCGTGCAAGGCCGCCAGCAGCAGGTTGGGCCGCTGCTGCCCGGCAGGCGAGAGCTGCACCATGGCGAGCAGTTCCGGCGCATCGGCGATGGCACGGCACAGGGCGACGTAGAGCGGGTCCTCCGCGCACTCGTGGTCGGCGAAGTCGCGAAACTGCGCGGCGAGCTTGTCGAGAACGGCGTCCGGCACGGGCGCGCCTCAGCCGGCCGCCAGCGCCGCCTCGATGTCCCGGGCGATCGACTCGGGCGTGTCCGTCGGGGCGTAGCGGCCCAGCACCTGGCCGTCGCGGCCGATCAGGAACTTGGTGAAGTTCCACTTGATCGCGCCGATGCCGAGGATGCCCTTCTTTTCCTTCTTGAGCCACTGCCACAGCGGATGGGCTTCCGAGCCGTTGACCTTGATCTTTTCCATCATCGGGAAGCTGACGCCGTAGTTCAGCTGACAAAAGCCGGCAATCTCGTCGTTCGAGCCGGGATCCTGGCCGCCGAACTCATTGCTCGGGAAGCCGACGACGGTCAGGCCCTGCTCCTGGTAGCGCTTCCACAGCGCCTCGAGCCCGGCGAACTGGGGCGTGAAGCCGCAGGCGCTGGCCGTGTTGACGACGAGCAGGACGCGCCCGCGCAGGCTCGCCAGCGCCAGCGGCTGGCCGGCGATCGTCGTGGCGTCAAAGTCCCAGGCGCTGCCCTGGGTCGTGCTGTCTTGGCTCATGGCTGCCTTTCATTCGTGCCGCATGGGCAACATCGCTGAAAAAATTTGTCGGATGTGGTGGTCGCCGAGGTAAATAGGGCCCAACAATCCGCGGGTTTCCATCATGGCGAATCGGTCGGCCCCGACCGTCCAATCGGGGCGCGATTTGAACAGGGAGTGCTCGACTTGGATCATGTGGCCCGTTTCACGCCTGCCGACCTCAGCAAGGGGCCCGGGGTCGATTTGACCGCTTATCGCTGGCGCCTGCTGGCTCACGGGGATACCTGGTTCGCGCCGCCCGGCGCCAGTCCCGGCCAGGCCAGCCTGCTCGCCGAACTCCAGTTCAAGGACCCGACCTGCATCGTCGACTGCGCGCAGGCCGCGCTCACCGGCCAGGGCCTGCTGCGCCACGTCGTCGACCTGGCCGCCACGCCGGACTTCGTTCGCCTGCTCAGCGCGCCCGATGCGCCGGCCTGGGACGGCATCGTGCTCTCCGTCGGCGGCGGCGACCTGATCGCCGCGGCCAGCGTGCCCGCCCATCTTGGCGATGCCGAAGTTCCGCTGGACCGGCGCCTCCTGCGCCATCAGACCGAATGGGGCGCGCCCTCGGCCGGCGTGGGGCGCTACTTCTCCGAGGCCGGTTGGGCGACGCTGGCCGGCTACCTGCGCGCCAATCTGCGCCACATCCTGAGCCTGCGCGACCAGGGCCCTTCGGCCCGCAAGCCGGTCTTCATTCACTGCTATGCGCCGCCCACGCCGCGCCCGGCCGGCATCGAGGCGCCGGGCCAGGCGCCGCGCGGCCCGTGGCTGTACCCGGCGATGCGCGCCTACGCCCTGCCCGCGGCCGACTGGCCGGCGTTCGGGCGCCTGCTCGTGTCGCGCCTGGCGCAGGAGCTTCGCCGCATGGCGCAGGACACCGAGAACTTCCCGGCCCTGCAGGTCTTCGACTCGACCGCCGTGCCCCTGGCCGCCGCGGCCACGGCCGCGACCGGCAGCAGCGGTGACTGGCACGACGAGATCCACCTCAACCACAGCGGCGCGCTCAAGCTCGGCCGCGCGTGGTCCGAGGCCATCGGCCGCGTGCTCGACCCGCCGCCACCCGTCTCGACGCGCCGCCGCTGAGGTTCAGCGTTCGCCGCCCCGCCGCCAGCGGGGCGGCTCGCCCGTGCGCCAGCAGACCAGGATCAGCAGCGCGATGAGCACGCCCGTCACGGCGAGAAAGCCTGGCACGTTCGCCGGCATCATGAGGCCGAGCGCCCCGAACTGCAGGACGAAATAGGCCAGCAGCACGGCCCAGCCCTGCCAGCGCAACGGCAGGCCCCAACCCCAGCCATAGCGCTTGGCGCGGAACCAATAGGCCTTGTTGGATGGGTCCATCGCGGAACTCCCCGCGCTTGCGCGCGATCAGATTTGCACACGGGCCCCGAGCTCGACGACGGCGTTGTCGGGAAGGCGGAAGAATTCCGCCACGCCGCCCGCATTGCGCGTCATCGCCGCAAACAGGCGTTCGCGCCAGTTCGCCATGCCTTCGCCCGCCGTCGGCACGACGGTCTCGCGGCTCAGGAAATAGCTGGTCTCGAAAACCGGGATGCGCAGGCCCTTCGCCTCGCACAGCTGCAGCGCGTGCGGCACGTCCGGCTGCTCCATGAAGCCGTAGTGCAGGATCACGCGCCAGAACCCGGGCGCGAGCTCCTCCACGGCGACGCGCGCGTCCTCGGCCACCCAGGGGCAGCCCTCGAAGCGGACCGTCAGGATGACGTTGGTCTGGTGCAGCACCTGGTTGTGCTTGAGGTTGTGCAGCATCGCCGGCGGCACCATGTCGCAGTTCGCGACGGCGTAGATCGCGGTGCGCTCGGCGCGGTAGGCGCCGCCCAAAGCCAGGCTTTCGATGAAGGGCTGGAGCTCCAGGCCGTCGCGCTGAATGCTCGCGCTGAGCAGCTCGCGGCCGCGCTGCCAGGTGCTCATGATCGTGAACAGGATCAGGCCCATGAGCAGCGGGAACCAGCCGCCGTCGAAGAACTTGATGGCGCAGCCCGAGACCAGCAGCGCGTCCAGTGCCATGAAGAACAGCGTGGCGGGCGCGGCGATGTAGACCGGCAGGCGCCAGCCGTCGCGCACGACGAACCAGGTCAGCACGGTCGTGATCAGCATCGTCATCGTCACCGCGATGCCGTAGGCCCCGGCCAGCGCCGAGCTGCTGCGGAACATCAACACGGCGGCGACGACGCCGGCCAGCAGGATCCAGTTGACCGCCGGCATGTAGATCTGGCCGGCTTCGCGCGCCGAGGTGTAGCGCACCGTCATGCGCGGCAGGAAGCCGAGCAGCATGGCCTGCTTGGTCATCGAGTAGGCGCCCGAGATGACGGCCTGCGAGGCGATCACGGCGGCCATCGCGGCGAGCACCACCATCGGCAGCACGAGCGCGTCGGGGAACAGGCGGAAGAAGGGGTTCTGGATCGCGGTCGGGTCGCGCATCAGCAGCGCGCCCTGGCCCATGTAGTTGAGCACCAGCGCCGGGTAGACCAGGCCCAGCCAGGCCAGGCGGATCGGCTTGGCGCCGAAGTGGCCCATGTCGGCGTAGAGCGCCTCGGCGCCGGTCAGTGCCAGCACGATGGCGCCGACGGCGGCGAACAGATGCCAGCCGCGCGTCGTCATGAAATGCCAGGCCTCGAGCGGATTCAGCGCGGCGAGGATGCCCGGCTCGTGCGAGATCTGCTGGACGCCGACCACGGCCAGCGCCAGGAACCACAGCACGATGACCGGCCCGAACACGCGGCCGATCAGGTGCGTGCCGAAGCGCTGAACCGCGAACAGCACGATCAGCACGGCCAGCGAGATCGGCAGGACCCAGTGCGAGAGGTTCGGTGCCGCGACTTCCATGCCCTCGATCGCGCCCATGACCGTGATCGCCGGCGTGATGACGCTGTCGCCATAGAACAGCGTGGCGCCGAACACGCCGAGCAGCAGCAGCCACTTGCGCAGGCGCGGCTTGTTGCCGACGGCCTGCGTGGCCAGCGCGGTGAGCGCCAGGCCGCCGCCTTCGCCGCGGTTGTCGGCGCGCAGGATCAGCACGACGTACTTGAGCGTGACGATGAGCATCAGCGCCCACAGGATGGTCGAGATCGCGCCGATCACGTTGCCGCGGTCCAGCGTCACGCCGGTATAGGGCTGGAAGACTTCGATGACGGTGTACAGCGGGCTCGTGCCGATGTCGCCGTAGACGACACCGATGGCGCCGAGCGCCAGGGCGAACAAGCCGTGCTTGGCGGGGGTGTTGGGGTTTTGGGAGGACATGCGCGGGCGTCCGGCGGGGGACGCGGGGATGAGTTGCTGCGAGTATCCTGCCGACGTCGGCGTTAGGAACGCATATGGATGCGCGCCAGCAACGCGGTGGAAGGCTGCCCGACGGCTGGCCGTTGCTGGCTCAGGCCAGCCGGTAACCCACGCCCGGCTCGGTCAGCAGCAGCTTGGGGTCGGCCGGCTCGGCTTCGAGCTTGGCGCGCAGCTGGGCCATGTAAAGACGCAGGTAGTGCGTCTGCTCGGTGCAGTCGCCGCCCCAGACGTCGGCCAGCAGCGTTCGGTGCGTGACGACCTGCCCGGCGCTGCGCACGAGGCGGGCGAGCAGCTTGAACTCGGTCGGCGTGAGGTGGACCTCGGCGCCGTCGAGGCTGACGCGGTGCGCGGACAGGTCGACGTGCAGGCCGCCCTGCTCATAGCGCGTGTGCGCGGCGACCATGTGGCGGCCGCGATGGCGCAGCGCCACGCGCATGCGCGCCAGCAGCTCGCCGATCGAGAAGGGCTTGACGAGGTAGTCGTCGGCGCCGGCGTCGAGCAGGCGCACCTTGCCGCCGTCGTGGTCGCGCGCCGAGATCACCAGCAGCGGAATGCTGCGCTCGCGGCGCACGGCGGCCAGGAGCGTCTCGCCGTCGCCGTCGGGCAGGCCGAGGTCGAGCAGGACGAGATCGGGCGCCGCATGCTCGACCAGCGCCAGGCCCTCGGCGAGGCTCGCCGCGGTGTGGACGGTGAAGCCCTCGACGCGCAGCGCCTCGGCCAGCGTGGCGCGCAGCTCGCGCTCGTCTTCGACGAGCAACACCGACAGACTCATTGGGGAGGCTCCGTTACGGCCAGGCGCAGCTCGAAGGCCGCGCCGCCATGGCTGCGCGCACGGTAGCAGAGGCTGCCGCCGTGGGCTTCGGCAATGGCGCGGCACAGCGCCAGGCCGACGCCGGAGCCGCGCCGCGCACGCGCCGCCGCACCGCGCTCGTAGGGCTCGAAGACGCGCTCGCGCTCGGCCGGCGGCACGCCGGGGCCGCGATCGCGCACCGCGATCAGGAGCTGCTCGGCGTCGCGTCGCGCGCGGACCTCGACGGCGCTGCCCTCGGCATGCTTGAGCGCGTTGTCGATCAGGTTGTCGAGCAGCTGGTGGATCAGGGCGGCGTCGCAGCGCAGCAGCGGCAGGCCCGGCTCGACGCGCGCCTTGACGCGTCGCTCCTCGCTGCGCCCGCGCTGGCGGTGCAGCGCCGCGCCGACGAGCTCTTCGGCGGATTCCCAGTCGAGGTGCAGCGCCGCGGCCTGGCCGTCCAGGCGCGCGAACTGAAGCGTGTTGTCGCTGATGCGGGCCAGGCCGCGCGCCTCCTCGACGATGCTGGCCGCCAGGCGCTGGCGCGCGGCGGCGTCGAGCCGTTCGGGCGCGCCGGCCTCGCCCTGCAGCGCCGACGCTGCGCCGAGGATGGTGGCCAGCGGCGTGCGGAAATCGTGGGCGATGGCGGCGAGCAGGGTGTTGCGCAGTGCCTGCGCCTGCGCGTCGGCGCGCGCCGCCTGGGCCGCACGCTCGGCCTCCGCGCGTTCGAGTGCCTGGCCCATCTGGTCGCACAGGGCCTGGGCCTGGGCACGCAGGCGCGCCAGAGGCTCCGGTCCGGCCTGCGGGTCGACCGGCAGCAGCGCCGCGCCGCGCGCGCCGAGCAGGCCGCGCAATGGCAGGTAGAAGGCCGGCAGTTCCTCGTAGCGGCCGGTGCCGGGCCCGAAGGCGATGGCGCGGCGCGAGCACATCCACAGGCCGGTGCGCGCGTCGGCGTCGGGCGAGCCGAGCCACTCGGCGCCGCCGTCGTCGTCGGTTGCCGGCAGCGTCGCACGCAGCACCAGCAGCACGACGGCGGCCGGTGCCGCGGCGTCGCGCGCCTGCGCGAGCGGCGCCAGGGTGTCGCGCAGCAGCGCCGGATCGGGGCGGCCGGCCGCGGCCTGGCTGGCGCGCAGCGCCTCGCCGAAGCGCTGCAGCTGCTCGGCCTCGCGCGCGTGCGCCTCGGCCGCACCGACCTGGGCGCGCAGCCGGCTCGTCAGCACCGCGGCCAGGCCGCTGACGCCGAGCGTGGCGCCGATCAGCACGACGTGCTCGTGCAGGTGCGGCCCGAGGCCGGCGCGCGGCGGTACGAAGAAGAAATCGAAGCCCAGCATGGCCGCGCAATTCAGGCCGAGTGCGGCGCCGGGCGGCAGCCACAGGGCCGTCAGCGCCGAGGCCAGCAGCATCAGCATGGCCTGGGCGGCCAGGTCGATGCGGGTGTCGAGCAGCATGACCAGGGCGAAGGCACCCAGCCAGATCAGCAGGGGCGGCAGCAGGCTCGGGCGCGCGTCGGGACGGAACAGCATGGGCGGGATCTTGGCGGAGGCGGCGTCAGGATTGCATCAGTGCGCGGCCGCAGCCGGGGCGGTGAGATCGATGTACTCCCAGAACTGCACGCCGAACGCAGGCCGGCGAAAACCCGTGAGCTCGGGCCAGGCGAGGTCGTTGACGACGCGGTGGACCAGCAGCTTCATGGGCGCGTAGGCCGTGGCGAGCTGCAGCATGCGGCGCAGGCGCTCGAGCCGCTCGGGGCCATCGGGCAGGGCCTCGACCTCGTCGTACAGCGCGTCGTAGGCGGGGAGCTTGAAGCGCGCCAGGTTGAGCCCGCCGATCGAGGGGCCGTACATCTGCTCCAGGCCGATCTGTGCGTCCGGGCTTGCATTGGTGTAGCCGGCCTGCCAGATCATGTACTGGCCGGCGCGCACGGCCTTGAGGTTCTCGGGCCACTGGGCTTCGCGGACGGTGAGGCGGATGCCCAGCCGGGTCATGTCGCGCAGCCAGATTTCCTCGAACTGGCGGTAGAAGCTGTCGGGCTGGGAGCGCAGCTCGAGCACGAGCGGGCTGCCGTCGGGCTGCTCGCGCCAGCCGTCGCCGTCGCGGTCCAGGTAGCCGTAGAGGTCGAGCAGCGCGTTGGCCCGGGCCGGGTCGAAGTCGCTGGCCTCGGTCTTGAAGTCGGGGTCGTAGCCGAAGTTGAAGGGCGCCACGACCGTCTGCGCCGGAATGGCCTGCCCGTGGCGCGGCCCGCTGATCTGGCGCGCCACGTCCACGCCCAGCGAGATGGCGCGGCGCAGCGCCACATGGGCCGGGTCGAGCCCGCCGACGACCGGATCCTTCATGTTGAAGTAGGCCATGTAGCGGTCGCTCGCCAGCGCGCGCCAGGCCTGGAAGTGGCGGCGCGCCAGGTTGGGAGCGAGCCGGCCGTGCGGGATCGCCTGCGGCGTGAAGTCCTCGGGTATGCCGTAGAGCAGGTTGGCCTCGTGGTTCAGGAAGGACAGCCAGCGCGGCTGGTTCTCTTCGATGATGGAGATCTCGACGGCGTCGATCATCGGCAGGCGTCGGCCCTTGAAGCGCGCCAGCCAGGCCTGGCCCTCGGCATCGTCGGCGTTGGGGTGGGCGTCGTAGGTCACGGTGCGATAGCCCGGGTTGCGCACCAGGCGGATGAAGCTGGAGCGCCGCCACTGCTCCAGCATGAAGGGCCCGGTGCCGACCGGGTGCTCCATCTCGTGGCCGCGGTAGGCCTCGATGACCTCGCGCGCCACGGCGCCGCAGGCCCCGCTGCTGGCGAGCTGGAAGATGAAGCGCGGCCGCGGCTCGGCCAGGCGGAACAGGATCGTGTAGCGGTCCAGTGCGCGCACGCCTTCGACGGGCGTGTCGTAGTCGAAGGCGCGGTGCGACTTGAGCGCGCGCTCGCGCAGCGCCTCGAGGCCGAGGATGCCTTCCTGCCGATAGCTGTTGAACAGCGGCGACTTCACCGCCGGGTCGAAGAAGCGCTTGAAGGTGTAGACGTAGTCCTCGGCGACGAGCTCGCGCTTGCGGCCCTTGAAGGCCGGATCGTCGGCGAAGTAGATGCCGGGCTGCAGGCGGATGGTCCAGGTGCGCTGGTCGGTCGACACCTCGGGCAGGCCGGCCGCGGTGTCCGGCACGACGAGAAAGGGCCGCGCGAGGTAGTCGTACCGGTAGAGCGCCTCGAAGATGTGGCCCGTGACCATGCGCGAGTAGAGGTCGGCGAGCTGCGGCGGATCGAAGCCGGTCTCGGCCGCCGGGAAGGCGTAGCGCAGCACCTTCTCGGGCGGGGGCGCTGGCGCCGTCGCGCGCTGGCAGGCCGTGAGGCCGATCAGCAGGGCGAGGGCGGCGGCGCGCAGGCTCATGGCATCAGGCCTGGTGCCCGCTGTGGTCGATGTCCACGTACTCCCACCAGTTGATCCACATCGGCGGGCGCCGGTAGCCGGCGAGCTGCGCCTGTGCCGTGTCGGTGGCGAAGCGGTGGCTGTGCGGCCGCGTCGGCATGTAGGCGACGAGGATGCGCTTGGCCTCGCGGAACAGCGCCTCGCGCTCGGGGCCGTCGGGCATGGCGCCGGTGCGCTTGAAGATCGCGTCGAGCGCCGGCAGCGAAATGCGCGAATGGTTGTAGCTGCCGATCATGAGTGTCATGAAATTGGCCGCCGGGTCCTGGCCATCGGGCAGGGAGCCCTGCGAGGCCAGCGACCACATCTGGTACTTGCCGCCGCGCAGCGCCTTGTAGTTCTCGGGCCACTGGCCCGGCTTGAAGACGACCTTGATGCCGATGGCGGCCCAGTTCTTTTGCCAGAGCTCGTCGAAGGGGCGCTGCTTGGCGTCGGGCGTGGTCATGCTCTCGATGACGAGCGGGCGGCCGTCGGGCAGTTCGCGCCAGCCGTCGCCGTCGCGATCGGCGTAGCCGTAGAGGTCGAGCAGCGCATTGGCGCGCGCCGGGTCGTAGTCGCTGAGTTCGCTCTTGAACTTCGGGTCGTAGCCGCTCGTGCCCGGGCTGATGAAGGACTGCGCCGGGATCGCCAGGCCGCGGCGCAGCAGGCGGATTTCGCGTTCGATGTCCAGGGCGAGGCTCATGGCGCGGCGCAGCGCCACCTTCTCGGGCGTGTAGCCGCCGAGCACCGGGTCGTCCATATTGAAGACGTGATAGGTGATGTCGGGCAGCAGCGTCTGGTAGCCCTGGATGCCCTTTTTCTGCAGATTCGGCGCCACCTTGCCGTGCGGCATGGCGAGCGGCACGAAGGGCTCGGGCATCTTGTACATGAGGTCGAACTGGCCGTTGAGGAAGGACAGCCAGCGCGGCTGCGGCTCCTCGATGACGCTGATCTCGACGCGGTCGATCATCGGGATGCGCCGGCCCTTGAAGCGCGCCTTGAGCGCCTGGCCTTCGGCGTCGTCGGGCGCGGGGTCGACTTCCTGGTCGTAGAAGCGCTCGCGGTAGTTCGGGTTGCGTTCGAGCACCATCAGCGAGCTGCGCCGCCACTCCGCCAGCCGGAACGCGCCGGTGCCCACCGGGTGTTCCATCGTGTGGCCGGCGTGCGCCTCGATCACCTCGCGCGCCACGGCGCCGTAGAGGTCGCCCTGCGCGAAGGTGAACATCAGGCGCGGGCGCGCCTCGCGCAGGCGAAACTGGATCGTGTAGCGGTCGAGCGCGCGCAGGCCTTCGATCTCGCGGGCGTAGTCGAAGGGCTTCTTGGCCTTGAGGACCTCGTCGCGGTACTCGGCGAGGCCGACGAGTCCGACCTCCTCGATCTCGCCCCAGCTCGACGAATCGACGGCCGGGTCGGCGACGCGCTTGATCGTGTAGACATAGTCCTCGGCCGTGAGCTCGCGCTTCTTGCCCTTGAAGGCCGGGTCGTCGGCGAAGAGGATGCCGGGCCGCAGGCGCACGGTCCAGGTCTTGAAGTCGGGGCTCGACTCCGGCAGCTCGGCCGCCGTGATCGGCTTGAGCTTGGGCGGGCGAGCGAGATGGTCGTAGCCGTACAGACCCTCGAAGATCTGCCCCGTGATCATGCGCGAGTACATGTCCGTGACCTGGGCCGGGTCGAAGCCGGTCTCGGCGATCTCGAAGGCGAAGCGCAGGACCTTGGCGTCGGCGCCGTCAGCGGCAGCCGGCGCGGCGGCGGATTCGGCCGCGCCAGCCAGCGCCGGCGGCAGGCTCGCGCCGAGCAGGGCCGAGGAGATGAGGGCACGTCGCTTCATGGCTGCTTCTTCAGTGGTGGGCGCGGGCCTGGGCCGCGGCGTCGATGTCCACGTAGGTCCAGAAATCGCGCAGGTAGATGTTGCGGTCGAAGCCGACCAGCCAGGGCTGCGCGAGGTCGGTGAAGATGCGGTGCACGTCGAGCTTATACGGCATGTAGGCCACCATCAGGCGCTCGGCGTCCTGCATGGCCTTGAGGCGCTCGGGCCCGTCGGGCAGCGTGTGCTGGCGCTCGTACAGCGCGTCGAAGGCGGGCAGCTTGAAGCGCGCCTTGTTCGACTGGCCGGCGCTCGGGCTGTAGCCCAGCGCGAGCAGGTTCTCGCCGTCGGGATAGTCGGCGCTCCACGACAGGCCCCACATCTGCAGCTTGCCGGCGTTGGCGGCCTTGAGGTTCTCGGGCCACTGCGCGATGTTGAACTCGACCTTGACGCCGATGGCGCGGCAGTATTTCTCGAACAGCTCGGCGAGCGCGTGGCTGCTGGAGTCGGACTGGGTGGCGTAGCGGATGACCAGCGGCGTGCCGTCCGGCTGCTCGCGCCAGCCGTCGCCGTCGCGGTCGATGTAGCCGTAGGTGTCGAGCAATGCCTTGGCCCGCGCCGGGTCGTAGCTGCTCATCTCGGTCTTGAACGCCGGGTCGTAGCCGTACAGCGTCGGCGCGATGATGCCCTGCGCCGGGATGGCGCGGCCGCGGCGCACGCGCTCGATCTGCGCGACCGCGTCCTGCGCCATGCTGATCGCGCGCCGCAACGCCACGTGCGCCGCGTCGTAGCCGCCCACGACCGGATCGCTCATGTTGAAGAACGAATACGCCGTGTCGCCACGCGGGTAGACCACGGCGCGCAGACCCTTGTGCGCCAGCGCCGGGGCGAGCTGGCCGTGCGGCAGGTACAGCGGCGAGTATTCCTCGGGCATCTGCTCGAGCAGGTCGTACTGGCCCTGCAGGAACGAGAGCATGCGCGGCTGGTTCTCCTGGATGATGGAGAACTCGATGCGGTCGATCATCGGCAGGCGCCGGCCCTGCAGGCGGCGCACCTGTTCGGCGAGGACCGGGTCATCGGCGGGCACGGGCTCGTGGTAGGTCTCGACGCGATAACTCGGGTTCTTCTCGAGCACGATCCTGGACGAGCGCTGCCACGCGGCCAGGCGCCAGGCGCCGCTGCCGACCGGGTGGTCGCCGACGTGGTCGCCATAGGCCTCGACGACCTCGCGCGCCAGGATGCCCAGCGCCGGGTCGGCGAACTGGAAGAGCAGGCGCGGCTCGGGGTGGCCGGTGCGCAGCTGCAGCGTGTAGCGGTCCAGCACCTGCAGGCCATCGATGGGCGCGTCGTAGTCGAAGGGCTGGCCGCTCTTCAGTGCGGCGTCGCGCAGGGCCTTGAGACCGACGATGTCGGTCGTCAACAGCTTGAAGAGATTGCCGCTCTTGGCGCGCGGGTCGTAGTGGCGCCGCACCGTGTAGGCGAGGTCGGCCGCGACGAGCTCGCGCTTGGCGCCCTTGAAGGCCGGATCGTCAGCGAAGTAGATGCCGTGGCGCAGGTGGAAGACGAAGCGCGTGCCGCCGTCCAGCACCTCGGGCATGCCATCCGTGATGCCCGGCTCGAGCCGGTAGGGCCGCGCCAGATAGCCGTAGCGCACGGCGGTGTCGAAGATGCCGGCGATGACGATGCGCGAATACAGGTCGGTAGCCTGCGTCGGGTCGAAGCTCGACTCGGCAATGCGGAAGGCGTAGCGCAGCACCTTGGGCGGCGCGGCGGCGGCCGGTGCATCGGAGCGGGCCGGCGCTCCACAAAAAAGCAGCAGGGCCGCGAGCCCTGCCAGCAGACGACGGAAACGGATCATGAGGCCGCGGATTGTCGGGCATGGCCGCCCGCTTGCGCCAAGGGCAAATGCGGGTGATCCCGGGGTAGGGCCTGCTAACGCTACGGAGTTGGCCGCGCCGGGGTGCTGCGGGGATGCAGCGCCAGGCGCAGTGGCCCGCTCGGGCTGGTTGCCCGGGCGGGCCACTGCAACACCGCGATGCGCCCCGCAACACCCCGGCCCGATGGGTGAGTACCCAAAGCCCGCCCACTCGTTGTTGGCCGCCCTGGCCGTGGGGTCCACCACGCCTGCGGGCGGCCGCCTAGATTGGGCGGGCTTTGGGTATTCACGCGGCCAACTCCGTAGCGTTAGCAGGCCCTGGTCCCTTAGACTCCCGCCCTGATTCGGCCCGTCTGCAAGCGGGCCCTAACGCGACGTTTCCCTGGAGTCCCGCAGATGGCGGCCTACGTGATCCGGCGCCTGTGGCAAATGATTCCCACCCTGCTGGGCGTCGTGCTGCTGGTGTTCTTCCTCTTCAAGTGGTTCGGCAACGATCCGGCCGAGGTGCTCGGCGGCCTCAACGCCAGCCCCGAGCAGATCCAGGTGATCCGCGACCAGCTCGGCCTGAACAAGCCGGTGCTGGACCAGCTGCTGATCTTCCTGCGCCAGGTCGTCACGCTCGACTGGGGCCGCTCCTGGGCCACCAACGAGGCGGTTTCGCACCTCTTCGCCACGCGCCTGCCGGCGACGCTGACGCTGATGGTGCCCATCCTCTTCCTGCAGGTGCTGCTGGCGATTCCCTTCGGCCTGACCGTGGCCTACCTGCGCGGCACGCTGGTCGACCGCACGGTCATGGTGCTCGCGACGGTGGCGGTGTCGATCTCGCTGCTGGTCTACGTCATCGTGTTCCAGTACGTGTTCGCCTTCCGACTGGGCTGGTTCCCGGTGCAGGGCTGGAGCAACAGCTTCTGGACCAATCTCACCAACTACTCGCTGCTGCCCATCATCGTGCAGGTGGCGGTGGCGCTGTCGCCGTACACGCGGCTGTACCGGACCTTCTTCCTCGACGAGATCGGCCACGACTACGTGCGCACGGCGCGCGCCAAGGGCCTGTCGGAGCGCGTCATCCTGCTCAAGCACGTGATGCGCAACGCCATGATCCCCATCCTCACGAACATCTCGGTGGCGCTGCCGGACGTGTTCGTCGGCTCCTTCCTGCTCGAGGTCTTCTTCTCGATCCCGGGCCTGGGCCGCGAGACCCTGCTGGCCGTGAACCGCGGCGACTACCCGGTGATCCAGGCCTTCGCCATCTACATCGCCGCGCTGACCATGGTGATCAATCTGTTGACCGACCTGCTCTACAAGCTCGTCGACCCACGAGTTGTCCTGAAATGACGGCAGTGACTTCTTCATCCCCGGCGGGGCCGCGCGGCCAGAGCGTCTGGTCCGCCGCCTGGCGCCGTCTCAAGTCCGATCGTGTCGGCGTCGCGTCGATGATCGTCGTGCTGCTGTGCCTGCTGCTCGTCATCGCGACGGGCCTGGGCCTGTTCGCCAGCGACTGGCAGCAGGAAGTCGGCGTGCCGAACGCGCCGCCGCACTTCGTCGGCCCGGCGCCGCCCGAGGCCATCGGCACGATCGCCCAGCCCAAGGGCCCGGACGTCGATCTTTCCGACGTCGACCCGCTCGCGCCGCGCTACAAGGAATGGGCCGAGCGCGCCCTCAAGTACAAGACTGCCGCCGTGGCGCGCGCCGAGACCCTGCCGCTGGGCGGCGACAACCTCGGCCGCAACGTCTGGAAGAAGGCGCTCAAGGGCGCGCAGGTGTCGATCACGGTGGGCGTGCTCGCCTCCATCGTCGCGACGCTGATCGGCACGCTGCTGGGCGGCGTGTCCGGCTTCTTCGGCGGCAAGGTGGGCGACCTGCTGGAGTGGGTCTACAACGTCTTCACGGCGATGCCCAGCATCCTGCTGATCTTCGCCTTCGCGGTGGTGTTCGGCCGCGGCGTGCTGCCCGTCGTGATGATCCTGGCGCTGACCGGCTGGACCGGCACCTACCGCCTGATCCGCGCGGAGTTCATGAAGCACCGCGTGCGCGAGTACGTGCGCTCCGCCGAGGCGATCGGCGCCTCGCGCTTCTCGCGCATGTTCAAGCACATCCTGCCCAATGTCTCGCACGTGGCGCTGGTGCAGCTCTCGCTCTACGTGGTGAGCTTCATCAAGTACGAGGTCATCCTGTCCTACCTCGGCCTGGGCGTGAGCGTCGACCAGGTGAGCTGGGGCACGATGCTGTCCGAGGCGCAGAGCGAGCTGCTGCTGGGCTACTGGTGGCAGCTCGCCGTCGTGACGGTGATGATGGCCGTGTTCGTGACGGCGTTCTCGCTGTTCACGGATGCGCTGCGCGACGCACTCGATCCCAAGCTGCGTGGTCTGGAATGAGCATGCTTCTAAGTATTCAAGATCTGAAAGTCGCGTTCCGCATGGGCCGCGAAGGCGGCGAGGTCCGCCGCAGCCAGGCCGTCAAGGGCGTGAGCTTCGACATCCCCGAGAACACCACGGTGGCGCTCGTCGGCGAGTCGGGCTCGGGCAAGAGCGTGACGGCCATGTCCATCCTGAACCTGCTGCCCGAGAACGCCGAGCGTTCCGGCCGCATCCTGTTCCAGGGCCGCGACCTGCTCACCACGCCGCGGCGCGAGCTGCGCGCGCTGCGCGGCCGCGAGATCGCCTGCGTGTTCCAGGACCCGATGAGCTCGCTCAACCCGGTCTTCACGGTGGCCGACCAGCTCGTCGAGCCGCTGATGCTGCACCAGGGCATGACGCGGCGCCAGGCGCTCGTGCGCGCCGAGGAGCTGCTTGCCGAGGTCGGCATCCCCGAGCCGAAGCGGCGCCTGGCGAGCTACCCGCACGAGATGTCGGGCGGCCAGCAGCAGCGCGTGATGATCGCGCTGGCGCTGTCGTGCAATCCCAAGCTGCTGATCGCCGACGAGCCGACGACGGCGCTCGACGTGACGATCCAGCGCCAGGTCATCGACCTGCTGGCGCGCCTGAAGCAGACGCACAAGATGAGCATGCTGTTCATCTCGCACGACCTCGGCGTCGTCGGCGAGATCGCGGATCGCGTCGTCGTCATGCGCCACGGCGAGATCCGCGAGCAGGCGGACGTCGCCGAGATCTTCCATGCACCCCGGGATGCCTACACCAAGGCGCTGCTGGCCTGCCGGCCGAGCTTGAGCGAGAACCCGGCGCGCCTGATGGTCATCGACGACCACATGGCGGGCCGCACCGCCCACGACGCCACCGGCGCGCACGCCAAGGATCCGGCGGCGCCGGTCGTCCTCGAGGCGCGCGGCCTGGCCAAGAGCTTCTTCTTCCGCGAAGGCCTGTTCGGCAAGCGCGAGTTCAAGGCCGTCAAGGGCGTGGACTTCAAGCTGCGCAAGGGCCATACGCTGGGCATCGTCGGCGAGTCCGGTTCGGGCAAGACGACCATGGGCCTGACGCTGCTGCGCCTGCACGAGCCCACGAGCGGCGAGGTGATGTTCGATGGCCGCGACCTGCTCCGCTTGAGCCCGCGCGACTGGCAGGCGATGCGCCGGCGCATCCAGATCGTCTTCCAGAACCCGTACGCCTCGCTGAATCCGCGCTTCACCATCGCCCAGACGCTGGTCGAGCCGATGGAGATCCACGGCATCGGCGCCAGCCACGCCGAGCGGCTGGGCCGGGCCAGTGCCCTGCTCGTCAAGGTGGGCCTGGACGACAGCGCCCTGCCCAAGTACCCGCACGAGTTCTCGGGCGGGCAGCGCCAGCGCGTCGCCATCGCGCGCTGCCTGACGCTCAACCCCGAGGTGCTGGTGCTCGACGAGGCGGTGTCGGCGCTGGACGTGTCGGTGCAGGCCCAGGTGCTCAACCTGCTCAAGGACCTGCAGGACGAGTTCGGCCTGTCCTACATCTTCATCAGCCACGATCTCGCGGTCGTGAAATTCATCTCGGACGAGATCCTGGTGATGCAAAACGGCGACGTCGTCGAGCAGGCCGATACGGCCTCGCTGATGGCCGCGCCGCGGCAAGATTACACACGTCGGCTGCTTGGTGCGGTGCCGCGTGGCTATCAAGGGCCGGCGGGGCAGCCCGCCTGAGGTATTGACGCATACACTCCCGCGCCGGGAGATGCCGGCGACTGGCTCCGTTGAAATAACGATCCAGTCACGCGTGGAGCGGAGATCGATGCAAAAGGACTCGCGCAGGGCAGTATGGATGGGGCGGCTGCTGGCCGCCGCACTGCTGCTGTGCGTGTCTGCCTGCGATCACGAAGGCAGCGGCGCCGCCGCGACGCCGCCGGCCAGCAGCGCGCCGGCCTCCAAGGCCGAGGAGCAGTCTCCGCAGCTGTGGTCCCGGCTCGAGCAGATCGAGCGGCTGGGGTCTTCGCAGCCTGATCGCTACGCCGCCGAATTGCGCGGCATGCTGCCGGACACGCCGCCAGGCAGTCCCGAGCGCGCCGAGACGCTGGCGCTGATCGGCGTCTTTGTCGGCCGCACGCGCTCGCACGATGGCGTGGCCCTGCTCGAGCAGGAGCTCGCCGCCTGGCCCAAGACACCTGGAGGCCGGGCTTCCCTGGTCGACCTGCAGCTCGCGCTGGCCAATGCCCGCGCCGTCTACAACCGCGCGCAGGGCGACATCCGCGAAGCCGCGCAGGCGGTGGCGGACATCGACCAGCACGACCTGGCGCTGGCCTCGCCGCGCCAGCTGCTGCGCGCACGTTCCACCCAGGCCACGGTGCTCAGCGAGGCCGGCGAGGCCAAGATGGCCTTGCACACCGCGCAGACGGCCGTCGACCAGGCCAACGCCTACGGTCGCGCCTGGCGGCGTGCCGTGGCCTACAACGACCTGGCGATCTGCTACTTCCAGGCCGACCAGCCCGCGGTCGCGCGCCAGACCGAAGACCAGGCCATCGCCCTGGGCCGCGGCGATCCGGACCCGGTGCTGATGAACACCCTGCTGAACCTGCGCGGCATGGTGTATTCGGGCGTCGGCGACGATTCGATCGCACGCCAGAGCCTCATCGAGGCGCTGGACTACACCGAGAAGTCCGGCGACGAGGGCCAGCGCGCACTCGGGCTCGCCAACCTGGCGGACTTCCAGCTGCGCCATGGCCAGTACGCCCAGGCACTCGCCACGGCGCAGCAGGCCATCCCGGTGGCGCGCAAATCGCACCGCCTGACGGCCGAGATCACCGCGCGCCAGAACGCCGGCCTGGCCAAGATCGCGCTCGGCCACGTCGCCGAAGGCCGTGATGACGTCAAGATCGCCATCACCATGGACGAGCAGGACGGCTCGGCCGCCTACGTCGCCGGCGACTGGAACGAGCTCGGCGGCTATCTGGAACGCGCCGGCGATCTTGGCGGCGCCATCGACGCCTATCACGAGTACCGCCGCGTCATCGACCGCCTGCTGCGCGACGACACGCGCAAGGCCGTGATCGACACGCAGGAGCGTTTCGAGGCCGAACGCCGCGCCAAGGAGATCGAGCTGCTCAACCGCGACAACCGGCTCAAGTCCGAGCAGATCCGGGCGCGCGACCTCTCGCTGGCCTTCTGGGGCGTGCTCGGCGCCTGCGCCGTGCTGATCGCGGCGCTGCTGGCGCTGGCCTACCAGCGCATCATCCGCAGCAACCGGCAGCTCGCCGTGAGCAACGCCCACCTCAAGGTGCAGAGCGAGTGCGACCCGCTGACGGGCCTGGCCAACCGGCGCCATTTCCAGAGTGCGATCAAGCGGCTGGCCGACAGCGGCGGCGCCGGGGCGTTCGTGGGCACCGTGTTCCTGGTCGACATCGACCACTTCAAGCGCATCAACGACGTCCACGGTCATGCGGCCGGCGACGCCGTGCTGGTCGAGATCGCGCGGCGCCTGCGCTCGGCGGTGCGCGAGAACGACCTCGTGGTGCGCTGGGGCGGTGAAGAGTTCCTGATCGTCTGTGGCGAAGGCGGCGACGAGGTCGCTGCCGCGCCGGCCGACCGCTCGGTCGTGCGCGCCTTTGCCGACTCGCGTGCGCTCGAGCCGGCGCCGGCCCAGGCGCTCGGCCAGCGCCTGCTCGACCTGATCGGCGGCGCGCCCATCGAGTACGGCGGGCGGCCGATCGCCGTCAGCGCCTCGATCGGCTTCGCGAGTTTCCCGGTCGCGCCGCACGGCCTGTCGCTGCACTGGGAGCGCGCCATCGACCTGGCCGACACCGTCATGTTCATCGCCAAGGCCCACGGCCGCAACAAGGCCTATGGCCTGACCCATCTGGATGCCAGCGACGAGGCCGGCGCTGCGCGGCTGGCCACGCGCCTCGAGGACGCCTGGCACGAAGGGCGCGTGCGCCTCGTCGCGCTGCAGGGGCCGAGCCGGGAGCGTCGCGCATGAACACCCGGCGCCTGCTTGCCCTGCCCCTGCTGACGCTGGCCCTTGCATGCGCCGCGGCGGCCGGTGCCGCGCCGGCCGCGCCCGCGACCGCGGCCGCGCTGGACCCGGAGCTCGCGCGCATCGAAACCCTGGCCTTGTACGACGTGCCGGCGGCGCGCGCGGCGCTGGACACGCTCGCCCATGGCGACGCCGGGCGCGCGCATCCCGGGATGGTGCGTTTCGGCGAAGGCCTGCTGGCCTTCGAGACCGGCGACAACGCCGCGGCGCAGCGCATCGCCGACGCGCTGGCCGCCCAGCCGGCTGAAGCGGCGCGCGGCCTGCTGCTGCGCGCGCGCCTGGCCGCGCGCCAGGTCCGTCTGGCCGACGCCGCGCGGCTGGCCCAGCAAAGCCTGGATGCGCAGGCCGCAGACTGCAAGCCCGGCGACGAGGCGCATGCGCTGGCCGCCGGCTGCGATGCCCTGGCCGCCGAACAGGCCCTGGCCCTGCTCGGCACCGATCGGCTGAACCGCGGCGCTGCGGCGGATGCGGCCGCGCTGGACGAGCGCGGCCTGCTGCTGGCCGAAGCGGCCGGGCACCGCTACGACCAGATCCTGCTGGCCGGCCAGCTGGCCTGGACGGCGCTGGCGCAGGAGCACGCGGCCGACGTGCGCCGCTGGCTCGCCGACGCCGCCAGCCGCGCCGGCGAGGATCCGCTGCTGATCGCCCAGGCCAAGGCCTACGAGTCGGCCCTGGGTGCGCTCGGCGGCGACAAGGCGACGCAGCTTCGCGCCGCCAGCGAGAGCCTGCTGCTGGCGCGACGCATCGACGCGCAGGCGCTGGTCGCGCGCGACCTCAGCTACCTTGGCGACTACTACATGCACTCCGGCGAGACGGCCATGGCGATCGACGCGACGCGCGAAGCCCTGCCGATCCTGGAGCATTTCGGCGACGTCGCGCGCGCGCGCACGGCCCACCACAACCTCTCGGTGATGCTGATCCAGCAGCACCGCTTCGACGCGGCGCGGCGTGAGATCGCCTTCGTCGATGCGCTGCGCAAGGGCCAGCCCGACACGACCCAGCGCATCCGCGAGCTGCGCGAGCTCGACGAGGCCTGGGCCGCGGCCGGCCAGCCGCGCGAGGCCATCGCCGCCTTCCACGCCGAGCGCACGCTGACGGACGAGGCCAACGCGCGCAACCGCGAGGCCCAGATCGGCGAGCTGCGCCTCAAGTACGACATCACGCGCAAGCAGCGCGACCTCGAACTGCTGCGGCGCGACCAGTCGCTCAAGGACCAGCAGCTCGACAACCGCCAGCTTGCGCAGCGCGTGGGCATCGCCGCCGCGGTGCTGCTGGGCCTGGCGACCGTGCTGGGCGTCCTGATGGTGCGGCGCGTGCGCGCGGCCCAGGCCGAGCTGCAGGCCAACCAGGCCCAGTTGCGCGCCGCCAGCGAGCGCGATCCGCTGACCGACCTGGCCAACCGCCGCCACTTCCTCGCCGTGATGGAGCGCATGGACGGGGCGCGCTTCGACGGCGCCCTGCTGATGGTCGACATCGACCATTTCAAGCAGATCAACGACGGCTACGGCCACGCCGCCGGCGACGTCGTCATCTGCGAGATCGCGCGCCGGCTCAAGGCGGCCGTGCGCGGCGGCGACGTCGTCGTGCGCTGGGGCGGCGAGGAGTTCCTGATCTTCGCGCCCGGCGCCAACGCCAGCCAGCTCGCCACGCTGGCCGAGCGCGTGCTCGACTGCATCGGCATGGACCCGGTGCGGATCGAGAGCGGCCCGATCAAGGTCACGGCCTCGGTCGGCTTCGCCCACTTCCCGCTGCCGACCCAGGCCGCGCCCGGCGCCGAGCCAGGGTTGCACTGGGAGCAGGCGGTCAACTGGGTCGACATGGCGCTGTTCACGGCCAAGGCGCACGGGCGCAACCGCGCCGTCGGCATCACGCGCGTGCAGGCGCAGGACACCGAAGCGCTCACGCGCCTGGAGGCCGACTTCGAGACGGCGCGCAACGCGGGGCAGGTCGAGCTGACGGAAGTCGCCGGGCCCTAACATCCGGCAATGTCCGCCCAAGCATTGCGCCGCTACCTGGCGCAGCATTTCCACGCTGACCTGCTCGCTGCCTTCGTCGTCAGCGTCCTGCTGATCCCGCAGAGCCTGGCCTACGCGCTGCTGGCCGGCCTGCCGCCCGAGGCGGGCCTGTACGCGAGCCTGCTGCCCTTGATCGGCTACGCGCTGCTCGGCTCGAGCGCGGTGCTGGCCGTCGGCCCCGTGGCCGTGCTCGCCTTGATGATTGTCCAGGGCGCGGCGGGCCTGCCGCCCGGTATCACGTCCGCGCAGGCGGCCCTCGTGCTGGCCAGCGAGAGCGGCCTGATCCTGGCGCTGGCTGCCGTGCTGCACCTGGACGCGCTGGCCTCGCTGATGTCGGTGCCGGTGCTCGTCGGCTTCGAGACGGGCGCGACCCTGTCGATCGCGCTGTCGCAGTTGCCGGTGCTGGTGGGCAGCCCGGCCAAAGGCGCGGTGCTGGGCAGCCTCGTGCAATCGGTGCTCGCCGACGGCGGCGCCTGGCAGGGCGCGAGCGCGGCCTTCGGGCTGGCGGCGTGCGCACTGCTCGTGGCGGCGCGGCGCTGGCTCAAGGGCACGATCGCGCGCCTCGCGCCGCTGCTCGTGCTGCTGCTGGCGATGGCGCTGTCCTGGAGTCTCAAGGGGCGCAACGCGGACCTGGCCCTGGTCGGCCAACTGCCGCGCCTCACGCCGACGCTGGCGCTGCCGCCGCTCGACGCGGGCCTGTGGTGGCAGCTGCTGCCGGCGGCCGCGCTGATCGCGCTGATGACTTACGTCACCAGTCTCGTCGTCGCCGAGTCGCTCGCCCACCGCCGCGGTGACAAGGTCATCGCACGGCGCGAACTGCGTGGCCTCGCCGCCGCCAACCTGCTCGCCGGCATCGGCGCCGGCATGCCGGTGGCCGGCAGCTTCGGCCGCAGCGTGCTCCTGGAGGACGCCGGCAGCCACACGCGTGTCAGCGGTGCCCTCGTGGCCGGCTTCATGGCGCTGGCCATGGCGCTGCTCGCCGCTGCGCTGGCCTGGCTGCCCAAGGCCGTGCTGGCCGCGACCATCATGGTGGCCGTGCTCTCGGGCCTGAAGCTGCAGCCCTACCTGCGCGCCTGGGCCTACGCGCGCAGCGAGGCGCTGCTGATGATCGCGGTGACGCTGCTCGTGGTGTTCGTCGGCGTCACGCCGGCGCTGGCCCTGGGCGTAGCCGGCTCGATCGCGCTGCTGCTCAAGCGCACGGCCGCGCCGCACGTCGCGCACATCGGCCGCGTGCCCGGCACCGAGCACTACCGCAACGTCGACCGCCATCGAGTCGAGTGCTGTCCCGGCGTGCTGGGCCTGCGCATCGACGAGAGCCTCGTGTTCACGAACGCGCGCGGCCTGGCCGACGTCGTGCAGGGCCATCTGCGCAGCGACGTCGCCATGCACGGCGAGATCCACCGCGTCGTGCTGCTGATGTCGCCCGTCAACGCCATCGACTTCAGCGGCCTCGAGGCGCTGCGCGAGCTGCACGCGCTGCTCGCCTCGCAGAGCGTGCGCCTGGACCTCAGCGAGGTCAAGGGCCCGGTGCTGGACCGGCTGCGCGCGGGCGACTTCCAGCGCTGGTTCCGCGGCGAACTGTTCCTGAGCCACCACCAGGCCATGGATGACGCGCAGGCGCCCGGCACCCAGGCGGCGACCCCGACCGCATAGGGCTTTGTTGCCGGCGGCAAGCAGCTGTCACGGCCTTCTGATACTGTGCGCGGCTCGTCGACACGGAATCGTTCCATGGGCGCATTCGCCACTGCACAGCTGCTCGGTATTCGCCGCGGCATCGAGAAGGAAAGCCTGCGCGCGCAGCCCTCGGGCCTGCTCGCGCTCACGCCGCATCCGGTGCAGCTCGGCAGTGCGCTCACGCATCCGCACATCACGACCGACTACAGCGAATCGCAGCTCGAACTGATCACGGGCGTGCATGGCGATACCGATGCCTGCCTGCGCGAGCTCACCGAGATCCACCAGTCCGTCTATCGCGTGCTGGCGCAGCTCGGCGACGAGCGGCTGTGGGTCAGCTCCATGCCCTGCGGCCTGCCACCCGACGAGACCATTCCGATCGGCCATTACGGCAACTCCAACATCGGCCGTGCCAAGAGCGTCTACCGCATGGGCCTGGGCCAGCGCTACGGCCGGCGCATGCAGACGATCTCGGGCATCCACTACAACTGGTCCATGCCGGGCGTGACGACGGAGGCCTACTTCGGCCTGATCCGCAACTTCCGCCGCTACAGCTTCCTGCTGCTGTACTTGTTCGGCGCCTCGCCGGCCCTGTGTTCGAGCTTCGTCGCCGGCCGCGCGCACGAGCTGCAGCCGCTCGGCGAAAGCAGCCTGCACCTGCCGCACGCGACCTCGCTGCGCATGGGCCGCCTGGGCTACCAGAGCGACGCGCAGGCGACGCTGGCCGTCAGCTACAACAGCCTCGAAGGCTATGCCGCCTCGCTCGACGCAGCGCTCACAAGGCCCTACGCGGCCTACGAGGCGGTCGGTATCCGCAATCCGGGCGGCGACTACAACCAGCTCTCGACCAGCCTGCTGCAGATCGAGAACGAGTTCTACGGCACGATCCGGCCCAAGCGCGTGATCCGCTCGGGCGAGCGCCCGCTGCATGCGCTGCGCGAGCGCGGCGTCGAGTACGTCGAAGTGCGCTGCATGGACCTCGATCCCTTCGAGCCGGTCGGCATCAACACGCAGACCATGCGCTTCATCGACGTCTTCCTGCTGCATTGCCTGCAGGCCGACAGCCCGCCGGACACGCCCGAGGAGATCGCCGCGCTGGCGCGCAACCAGCACAAGACGGCGGCGCGCGGGCGCGAGCCCGGTCTCAAGCTGGAGAGCCTCGGCGGCGAACGCGAGCTCGTCGCGTGGGGCGCCGAGATCGTCGCGCAGTGCGAACCGCTGGCGGCCGCGCTCGATGCCGCGCATGGCGGCAGCGCCTATGCCGACGCGCTGGCGATGGCGCGCACCCGCCTCGCGCGCCCGGCCGAATGCCCGTCGGCGCACGTGCTCGCGGCGATGCGCGACTACGGCGACTCGCATGTCCGCTTCACCAATGCCCGGTCCGAGCGCGCGCTGCAGACCGTGCTCGCGCAGCCCTTTGAAGTTGCTACGGCACGCCGCTATGCCGCGCTGGCCAGCGAGTCCCTGCTCGAGCAGGCGCGCATCGAAGCGGCCGATACGCTCGACTTCGAGACCTTCCGCCAGCGCTACGTCGCGCCGGCTGCATTGGTGGCGTGAAAGCTGACATCATCGCGGCCTGAACAAGGAGACCGCGATGAACATCCCCTCGCTTGCCGGCAAGGTCAGCGACGCCGAATGGCAGCTGCGCTGCGACCTGGCCGCCTGCTACCGCCTTGTCGCGCTGCATGGCTGGAGCGACCTCGTCTTCACCCACATCAGCGTGCGGCTGCCGGGTGAAGGACACCGCTTCCTGATCAATCCCTATGGCCTGCTGTTCGAGGAGATCACGGCATCCTCGCTCGTGGCCGTCGACCAGGACGGCAACAAGCTGCACGACACGCCCTTCCCGGTGAACCGCGCCGGCTTCGTCATCCACAGCGCCGTGCATGCGGCGCGCGAGGACGCGCAGTGCGTGCTGCACACCCACACGCGCGCCGGCGTGGCGGTCAGCGCCCAGGCGGGTGGCGTGCTGCCGATCTCGCAGCAGTCGACCTTCGTGCTGGCCTCGCTGGCCTATCACGACTACGAGGGCGTCGCCCTGCACGACGAAGAGAAGCCACGCCTGCAGGCCGACCTCGGCCACGCCAACTTCCTCATGCTGCGCAACCATGGCCTGCTGACCGTGGGCACGAGCATCGCCGACGCCTTTCTCTCGATGTACATCTTCGAGACGAGCTGCCAGATTCAATTGGCGGCGCAGTCGGGTGGCGGCGCGCTCACGCAGATCCCGCAGACCATCCTCGACGGCGT
>Ga0213872_10000702_pt1 | contig 25194 bp, 25 predicted proteins | sample VelepicomBERX_R2_FD_160071 | JGI IMG/M metagenome (GOLD analysis project Ga0213872, IMG submission 160071) | Rhizosphere microbial communities from Vellozia epidendroides in rupestrian grasslands, the National Park of Serra do Cipo, Brazil - RX_R2 | ecosystem: Host-associated > Plants > Roots >...
GTCAGCAGTGTCTGCAGGTTGGCGCTGAGCAAGGCCGTCTCGCCCACCGGATGCATCATCACGTTCTTGCCGTGATGCAGGCCGATATGACCATAGGTCGCCAGGTCCGACAGGCAGACCGGCACCTCCAGCTCGAAGGCTTCCCAAATTGTCAGCGGCTGCGACTCGCTGTAGCTGGCCAGCACATAGGCATCGGCCGAAGCCAGGTAGCGCAGCACCTCCTCGTTGGGCAGCTCACCCAGGAACTGGTAGCGCGCCGGCATGGCATCGGCCAGCCTGCGCGCCTCATCCCCCAGCTGCAGGTACTTGCCGATGAAGATGCACTCGACCTGCTCGCGCAGCGCAGGCGCCATGGCCTCCACGGCAAAGAGGGTATCTTCCATGCGCTTGCGCGGTTCGATGGTGCCGATGCAGACGATGCGTTTCTTCGCCTTGGGCTTGGGCTGCAGGTCTTCCTGCCGATAGATCGCATCGTTCCAGAAAGGCAGCACATGCTGCGTGGCCGGGCTATCGTAGAGGAAGCTCTGGTAGACCCGCTGCTGGTAGGCGGTCTGGAAGACAATGTGTGCCGCCTGCCCGAATCCCGGCGCCAGCTCAGGAAAGCGCAAGATCAGGTCGCGCCCGACCTCGGCCTCGTGGATCCACCACACCACCGGCACCTTCGCCCCGGCCTCGGCCACATGGACACCCGCCATGAGGGTATTGGCCACCACCACATCCACGCTGGAGACATTCTGGACAATCGGGATGCCCAGCGCCTCGAACCGGTTGCGGATCTCGCCCTGGCCGTCGCGTCGCGGCATGAGCAGCACCTCGTGCCGCTGGACCAGGCGCTCCGCCAGGCGCAGCATGGCGATGCTGGCGCCGGTGGTGTAGAACTCGTCGTTCAACAATAGTATTTTCATGGGCTCGCGCCATGCGCGGCACCGCTTCCTGGCCGGGCTGATCGTTCTTGCCCGTTGCTTGCCACCCTGCCTCCGGGAAGAACCAGATGCCGCTGCGTGTCATTGATGGATGAGCACAGCATAGACAATGTAAATCACCGTAAAGACGCGAGCAGCGAGAGAATTGCCCCCGACTTCCTTACTTTGCAGCCGACTGTTCCATCCTCACGCCCGCGGAGGAACATCACGCATTCAGTCCTCCAGCGAACTGACCGGCACCGCCGTCTCGAACTTGCTGCGATGGATGGAAAAATAGCTGCGCACATTGCGCACATTGCGCTGCGAAGCAAACAGCCGGTGCGCCAGCGCGTGATAGGCCGGCATGTCGCGCACCAACACCATCAGGACGAAGTCCGGCCCCGGCGAGACGCGATAGCACTGCTGCACCGCCGGCTCATTGGCCACGATGGCTTCGAAGGCCAGCTGCTCCTCCTCGCCCTGCCGATCGAGGGTGATCTCGACGATGGCCGTGAGGGTCGCGGCGAGCTGGTCGGGATCGAGCAGGGCCACCTGCCGCGCGATCACCCCACCCTCCACCAGGCGCTTGACCCGGCGCAGGCAGGTCGGCGGCGAGGCGTGCACCTGCGCGGCCAGCTCCTGGTTGGTCTGGCTGGCATCGGCCTGCAAGGCCATGAGGATGCGGCGGTCGAGGTCGTCCAGTTCCATTTTCATGATGGTGGGCAATATTGCGTGATGTTTTACGAGATTATCATGATATATAAATTCATTTTATATATTTTAATTTACTAATATTTCACGAATGTATTTCAAAGCAATAATAGTTCATTCATCTCTATTTTTAGAAATCATATTTCATAACTACTCGCCTAATATGAGCGCACATCAACTCACGCGAGGTATTCCATGTGCGGCATCGTCGGCGCGGTAGCGCAACAGAACGTCACTCCCATCCTGCTCGAAGGCCTGAAGCGACTTGAATATCGCGGCTACGACTCCTGCGGCGTGGCACTGCACGTGGATGGCAAGTTGCAGCGTTCGCGCAGCACCTCGCGCGTGGCCGACCTGCAGCAGCAGGTGGCCCAGAGCGGCCTGTCCGGTTTCACCGGCATTGCCCACACCCGCTGGGCCACGCACGGCGCGCCGGCCACCCACAATGCCCACCCGCACTTCTCGCGCGAGCGCATCGCCCTGGTCCACAATGGCATCATCGAGAACCACGACGAACTGCGTGCCGAGCTGCAGGCAGCCGGCTATGTCTTCGAGAGCCAGACCGATACCGAAGTCATCGCCCACCTGGTCGACCACATGTATGACGGCGACCTCTTCAACACCGTGCAGCACGCAGTGCGCCGCCTCACCGGCGCCTATGCCATTGCCGTCTTCTGCGCCGACGAACCGCACCGTGTGATCGCCGCACGCCAGGGTTCGCCGCTGATCGTGGGCGTAGGCGAAGGCCAGAACTTCGTGGCCTCGGACGCCATGGCACTGGCCGGCACCACCGACCAGATCATTTATCTGGAAGAAGGCGACGTGGTCGACCTGCAACTGCAGAAGGTCTGGATCGTCGATGCGCAAGGCAAGCCGGCCGAACGCGAAGTACGTACCGTGCAGGCCTACACCAGCGCGGTCGAACTGGGCCCGTACCAGCACTACATGCAGAAGGAGATCTTCGAGCAACCGCGCGCCATTGCCGACACGCTCGAAGGCGTGGTCGGCATCATGCCCGAACTGTTCGGCGACAAGGCCTACAAGGTCTTCAAGGAAATCGACTCGATCCTGATCCTGGCCTGCGGCACCAGTTACTACGCCGGCCTGACGGCCAAGTACTGGATCGAATCGATCGCCAAGATCCCGGTCAACGTGGAGATCGCCAGCGAATACCGTTATCGCGACAGCGTACCCAATCCCAGGTCCCTGGTGGTGACGATCTCGCAAAGCGGCGAAACCGCCGACACCCTGGCCGCCCTGAAGCACGCACGCAACCTCGGCATGCAGCATACGCTGACGATCTGCAACGTCGCCACCAGCGCCATGGTGCGCGAGTGCGAACTGGCGTACATCACGCGTGCCGGCGTGGAAGTGGGCGTGGCCTCGACCAAGGCATTCACCACGCAATTGGCCGCCCTGTTCCTGCTGACGCTGGCGCTGGCGCAAACCCGCGGCCTGTTGACCGAAGCCCAGGAAGAAGCGCACCTCAAGGCGATGCGCCACCTGCCGGCCGCGCTGCAGAGCGTACTGGCGCTGGAGCCCAGCATCGTCGCCTGGGCAGAATCCTTTGCCCGCCGCGAGAATGCGCTGTTCCTGGGACGTGGCCTGCACTACCCGATCGCGCTGGAAGGCGCCCTCAAGCTCAAGGAAATCACCTACATCCACGCCGAGGCCTACGCCGCCGGCGAACTCAAGCACGGCCCCTTGGCGCTGGTGACGGAGCAGATGCCGGTGGTCACGATCGCGCCCAATGACGCGCTGGTGGAAAAGCTCAAGTCCAACATGCAGGAAGTACGCGCGCGCGGCGGCCAGTTGTATGTCTTTGCCGATGCCGATTCGCAGATCGTCTCCAGCGAAGGCCTGCACGTGATCCGCATGCCGGAACACTATGGCGTGCTCTCGCCTATCCTGCACGTGGTGCCGTTGCAGCTGCTGTCGTATCACACGGCGCTGGCGCGCGGGACGGATGTGGATAAGCCGCGTAATTTGGCTAAGTCGGTGACGGTGGAGTGAGGGAGATCGGCGGTTGGCTACGTGTTTCTGGTGCTTATTAATTATGTTCGGAACGTGCTAATTGAATTCGGAACAGTTTAATTAAGCTCGGAACGGGTGCAGAGGATGTTGCGATGGAATGCCAAATCCGATCCATCCGTATAGAGAGCGCCAACGTCTTTGTTGCCATAGCAGCACAACTTCTCGTCACTTACCGAGAGTAGCGAAGGCCTATTTCACATCCGTTGGAATAGGCCTCGTTACGTTCTACTTGTCCACCTCTGGCCCCAATCTATAATGAAAATGCTAACTTAGCGGGAGATGTCATGAGCACATCAGAGGCAGATTTCAGAATCGATCTTACAGAAGCACTAAAGACGTTTGATCGCTTACAATTTGAAGGCGGTGACTTAGGTGCGCTCTATTGGCACAAGATTTCGGAGTTGCTGAAGAACGCAGAAATATACCGAGCCCAGGCACTGGCAGCCGATGACCGACCTGAAACAACTGGTCCAGACTTAAAGTTAGTCTAAGCGGCAAGCCGCAGTGGTGCAGGGGTTGTTGCCGGCAGTGTAGCCTGCGGTGCCGGCGGCCGGTATTTCAGCGTGCTGTGTGGCCGAACGGTATTGTACTGATGACGCCATCGCTTGATGATGACCTGAGCTTCTCGAAGGGTATAAAAGATTTCTCCGTTGAGCAGTTCGTCGCGGAATTTGCCGTTGAAGGACTCGCAGTATCCATTCTCCCAAGGGCTTCCTGGCTCGATATACAGCGTCTTTGACCCCACCGATGCAAGCCAGCGCCGAAGGTTCTTGGCGACCATTTCCGATCCATTGTCAGAGCGTAGATAGGCCGGCACACCATATTTCACCATGGCCTCGGCCAGGATATCAATGACGTCGTTGCTGCGTATCTGCCTGGCCACGTGCAGAGCAAGGCAGCGGCGGGTGAACTCATCGATGAGCACCAGGATTTTCAGAACACGTTCATCATGCGTTCTCTCCATGACGAAGTCCCAGCTCCAGACGTGATTGGCATATTCCGGCCGCATTCGGATGCAGCTACCGTCGGCCAGCCACAGCCTTCCTCTCTTTGGCTGTTTCACTGGCACCTTCAAGCCTTCTAGTTTCCAGATACTCTCCACCCGAGAGCGACTCAGCTCCCAGCCTTGAGCTTCTAACATGGCGTGGATGCGTCAATAGCCGTAACGCCCATACTAGCTGGCTAGTTCGATGATGGCCCCAGTCAGCGGCGCCTCATCGGCGCGTGGCTGGACAGCATAGCGAACCGAGGAACGGGAGAGATGGAGCGCCCGGCAGATGCGCCGTTCAGCGTGACTCAAGCTCATTCTGACATGGGCCACGGCCTGGCGGCGACCTGCCGGGCTCAGAAGCTTCCCCGGCTGACCTCGCGCAGTATCTGGTTATCGATGACAGCGTCCGAAAGCGCTCGGCGCAACCGTGCATTCTCTTGCTCCAGTTCTTTCAGTCGCTTGGCCTGGTCAATCTTCAGGCCGCCATACTCCTTGCGCCAGCGGAAGTAGGTTTGTTCCGTCACGCCAAGTTGGCGGCTAATTTCAGCCACCGTTTTGCCTTGCGCAGACATGACTTCTGCCTCGCGCAACTTGTGGATGATGTCTTCGGATGTGAATCGCCTCTTGGGCATGGTCTGACTCTCCTTTTCAATAACATATGAAATTTCAAGTCGGACCAGTTTTTTCAGGTCAGTCTAACTAAGCAGCTGGTGCTGTCAGCCAGTAGTAAAAAGTGAATGGCAAGTCGCCAAAGCCCCAAATGAATGTACCAATGATGAAGAGGTACAGTTCAACCTTGTGAACGCGGCTCATCATATGACGATTGGCCTCTTCGAATGCTGCGCGAGAATCTCTTTCTACGATCTGCCAGATTTCTTTATTTTGTTCTTCATCCAATCCGTTGGTCTCAGCCTCTTTGAAGTGAGCGACCTTGTTCTGAGCAATGACCTGGTCGATGACCACCGCAGTTGCTTGAAAAATTGCCTTGAGGTCTCGAGATGCGAACCACACTGCTGCCGCAGTAATAGCAGCTCCGGCGCGAGAAAACCATGTTCCATCTCTCAGTGCAATGCTAAAAGCTACGCCGACCACCCCAGCCAAAACACTCAAAGCAATTGCGCGATTCTCAACTTTAGTTCGATCCATTATCAGATGTTCCAGAGTGCCGGCAGTGTGCGCCGACAATTTTAGTTGCCAATAAAACACCCTAACGAACTGACTTCCACAAGGTGCCCCAAATCAATCCGTTCCCCACACCTTTCGCGAGGGAAATGGGAAAGTTCGGCAACAATAAGTCTAATTACATTGGGGCAAGCTCATGAATAGACGACAAATTGCGTCTCATTTTGTGAGGAACCTCAGTCACCCCATCTGGGAGTGGTAATTGGCTTAAACACTGACGAATTTCATGACGGCGCATATAAGGCCTGGCCAGTTCACAAGCCTGGAGATGAGAAACGCAGTCTAGTGATTATGCCGCGGTCGGAATACAAAGCGTAGTTGAACGGCAAGGCCCCCGGGGTCGCGAGGATGATGTTGTCGTTGTACCCGCGGAGTTGATGAAGGCACGCCCGGGACCAAGACCGAAGGCAGCATCAAAACCGGAAGCCGCGGCCAAGAAGAAGGTCGAGCCGAAGCCTGAAGAGAACTATCCGGCGACTGGTTCCCTAAGCAACCAGAGTTGTCAGCGAAAGACTGTGGGGTCGAGCTGCGCCGGCGGATAGACGGCTCGAGGCTGCCAGTTCTCTTTGCACGTGCGGATAGTAGCAGTTTTCAAGCATGCTTCGAACGCCTTGGCCATGCTCGCTGTGGCAAACGAATACACCACCTGTTCCACCACGATTTCCTTATCAGACTCCTCACGCATTCCCTCTCCCAGCTCATCTGGGCATCTTACCATATCCATCTATGTGTAGAATCCAGCGCAAGGCGCAGACAATGAAGCTACAGCATTTTCGGCATCCCCCGAAAGGTAGGTACTATATGGAGAGAGATCGAAAACAAGGGGAGCGGAAATGCCGGGAAAAGTCATCTACATGCTGATTAAAATCTTCGACGAAGAAATGCACGCGGACGCATTCTTCGAACAAGGCGAGATGTATTGCAGAACCCTAGGAGATTTCAAGCGAATTGAAGGAGATACCGATAGAGGTGACCAATATGAAGGCGTTACCGCGTGGCACCAGCCCAGTCAGATATCAACTATAACCGTTCAGATCGCCTCCCCAGACGGAAGCACTCGCACAATCGATCTTCACCCTAAAGACATGGCCGGCCCCGTCATCATGCAACAAACATGGTTGGATCATTTGAATCTATTTTGTATGTATGCCATGCGCAGCGACAGATTGCCCGATTCATTCGAAAATGAAGAAGAGGCCATTCGAGAAATTGAGAAGGCAAATACTCTGCTACGAACACAATGCGAAATCCATGAAGGCATCTCCGCTCTCGGCAAATATGCTGTTGTAATCCATGATGTAAGTGCGTTCGTCAACAGAGTAAGGAGCACTGCGAAGGAGCGAGGGATTCCGGTCCGAAGCCGATTGGTTGAATACTACGATCCCGAAACGTTCCACGGTGATTTCGGCGGGCTGAAGGCAGCCTTCAACAAGAGAAACATCTACGAGCATCAAAATGAATACCGATTTTGCTTTCAGTTGGACGGAGTGAGCGGCCCCCAGAAAATCCAGGTGGGCTCTCTAGCTGGCATGGCAGTGAAGATGCTTACCAAGAACCTAAAATCCACACTACAGTTGCAGCTAAGTCTCGTTAAGAAGGAAAGCGAAGGGCTGCCATGAACAAGCTAATTCCAGCACCACTGATAGCTCTGGTGGCAGACTTCTGCGCAGACATGGAGACACATGCTAGCCTCGACAGTCAGTTCATGTTTTGAATTGCACTGAAAACTGACCCATTTTCCAGGAAATTTGCACCCTAAGTTGACCCATGTTTAGACCACAATCCTGCTCATGACAGCGAGCGGGAGAACGGAGTGATAGACGTGGCCCTACTTGGAATTATTCGACGCTGGTACATTAGAGACCGCATCTCAATTCGGGAAATCGCCCGCAGGCTCGACATTTCCCGCAACACGGTCCGACGATACATTCGATCGGAAGCAGTTGAACCGTCCTATCCCACAAGGCAATCATCAAGTTCGCTCGATGAATTCGTACCTCGGCTATCCATATGGCTAACCGCTGAAGCAGCCAAATCTCCAAAGCAAAGACGAACCCTGAAACAGATGTTCCTGGATCTGAAAGAACTGGGATATGAGGGATCGTACGACCGTGTAGCTGCCTTTGGAAGACAGTGGAAGGTGGGGCAATTGGAGAGGGTCAATTCTGCGAGCAAATCAACAGCCAGTGCTCTCGCCCGCTCCACACCCCACCGATGCTACCTGACGTCCCTTTTGAAGGGACATCTCGCTTATGAGTCCACGGTTTGTATTTTTCTGAAAAGCCAATCCCTCGGCCTCGCTTAATGGGACTTTGCAGAAACTCCGGGTATAACGTGTGATCGCGATTCCATTCCATCTCTAGATGGGTAGTTCACGGCACCAAATTAATTGTTCATTTTATCCATTATTCTTCATTAACACTGCGTTGTTCAGCCGTGCCGTGGTGGCGATCAATTCGCCCTGCGCTGCCCTGTCCAAGTCAGGCCCGCGAAAACGTGCCGTGCGCTGCAAACTGCCATCCTTGTTGAGTACCACACCGGGTGCGACCAGCCCGGCCCATGGCAGCCAGTCGGCGAGCAAGGCCGGGCGCTGGCGATATTCGGAGAAGTTCAGCATGGCATGGTCCTCACACGTCCAGCACCGGCTTGTGCTTCAAGTGCCTGGCAAACACCTGCATGAACTGCGGATCGATGCGCGCGCCCCACAGCCGAGGACACGGCCCTGCACGCCTTGACGGCATACGGCCGCGGGCCACAGTCGCGATCAATGTGATGGAGTCAGAGGAGGCGGCTGGATAGGAAACGGCCGGCCCTGTGTTCCAACCGCACCGCAAGCGAAGCGCGCAGGCCCGGATCTGGAAGCCGCGCCGGAGGCGTCACCACATTCTTGCCAGTGAGCGCGCGGTTGCGGATCGACTGCTTGCCCGTGGAATTGAGCTGCAGGACGCCTACGAATTGCACGACAAGCTCTATGCACATCCGCCGGCGCTCCCGGTCTTTCTTGGCCTGGTGTGAGCACGGCCGCATTCTGGAGCCTGGAGAAGGTCCAAGAAGCCCGCGCCGCGCGTAGATGATCGGGCTTTTCCTGATGGCTATGCCACCGCGTTCCTATTAAATTCGGATTCATAAGAAAGACCGAGCGGAGGAGAAAATGGAAACATCAATATTGCTAGTTGAGCAACAGATGACATTAATCAAGAATGTTGCATACTTGGCTGCAAACGGTGTCTATCACGAAGATAAGATGAGGTTTATTCTTACGCGAGCAGTCAGTCATATGTCTTGTTTAGGTGGCACCGAGGAATCAGCTTCGAAGAAGCTGCTAGGACTGGCGATTGAGAAAGAGCTTTCGCACCTTCATATCCAGAATCCTCGGTATGAGGAAGCATTGCGTTGTGCCTTGCACGACCTCATGACGTTGCCGCCTATACTGGTGTAGCCGCAGAAAAATATGAAATAAATAAGAAAAATTTACCTGGTTGGTGCTACTTCCTGAAAATTCGGACGTATTGATTTCCCCCATTGATATCAAAACGACAATTTCCGTACATCATGAGCCCAACATTCGAGACATTTGAGAGCACTTATACCGAGTCGAAGCCCGCAGAAATGGCGCAGCGTTTCGAGTATTTGATCGCCAATACACCTGCCATCATCTACAGCAGTGTTCCCTCAGGCGATTTCAAGATGACGTTCGTGAGTGAAAATGCGTACAGGGTTCTCGGCTATTCACCTCAAGAAATGATCGACGATCCCAATTTCTGGTTTGATCATATCCATGCCGAGGATGCCGCCACCATTTTTTCCAGCCTAGCCATGCTGTTCGTGGAAGGCGAACGAACCTATGAGTATCGCTTCCTGACCAAGGATGGACGCTATTTATGGATGCACGACAGTCTTCGCCTCATTCGCGATGACAACAATAATCCCGTCGAAGTGATTGGCTCACTCACCAATATTACCGAGCGCAAATTAATGGAGGAACTGCTCCATCGGACAGGTGAACAGCAACGCGAACTGATCAACAGGTTAAAGGAAACACAGGCACAGTTGCTGCAATCGGAAAAGATGGCCTCAATTGGCCAATTGGCCGCAGGTGTTGCGCATGAGATCAACAATCCGATTGGCTTCGTCAGTTCCAACATGCGCTCTCTTCAGGGGTATGTCGACCAGTTGTTGACCCTGTCCGAACAGCAGGGCGAGCTATGGCAGCGTGTTGATGTACCGCAAGCGGTCAGGGAGGCTGGCGAGCGGCTTATTGCAGCGGCCGATCTTACCTATCTAAAAACCGATGTCATCGATCTCTTTACCGAATCTCTGGAAGGATTAAAACGGGTCAAGGATATTGTTCAATCGCTCAAGGATTTTTCCCATGTTGGCGAAAGTGATTGGCAAATGGTTGACTTAACTAAAGGACTGGAAAGTACTATCACGATTGCCAATAATGAACTCAAGTATAAAGCCACCATTGAGAGGCATTATGGCGACTTGCCTCTTGTCAAAGGTCTGGCCTCGCAGTTAAATCAAGTATTCATGAACTTATTGGTTAACGCTGCTCATTCGATTCCTGAGCGCGGCGTAATTGATATCTTCACGGAATGTCGGGATGGTTGGATCTATATCCGTATCCAAGATAATGGTTGCGGCATTCCGTCGGAGAACATATCACGCATTTTCGAGCCATTTTTCACCACCAAGCCGGTCGGCAGCGGCACTGGCCTCGGACTGTCATTGTCCTACGGCATCGTTCAGAAGCACAATGGTCGGATCGATGTACAAAGCGAAATTGGAGTCGGAAGCAGTTTTACGGTGTGCCTGCCGGTCACCTGAGCGGAGGAAAACACCAGCGCTATAGCTGGACCGTTCCGCGATGATAAGAAAACCAGAGAAGGGAATAGGAGAGATGTCAAACAACGTTCCGGCCATGGACCAGTTGAATAGCGGGAAGCCCGTAGCGGTGCCAGTCATCCTGATGGTTGACGATGAAGCGAGCATCCTGTCCTCTCTCAAGCGCGTACTGAGACCGAAGGGCTATGTCTTGCTGACGGCCGAGAGTGGTGCCGCTGGCCTGCGGATGTTGGAGGAAAATCCCATCGACCTCATCATTTCGGATATGCGCATGCCTGAAATGACTGGCGCCCAGTTCTTGAAGAAGGCAAAGGAAAACTATCCCGATGTTACGCGCATTCTCCTGACGGGCTACTCAGAGATCAGCGCTACCATTTCGGCAATCAACGAGGGCGGGGTTTATCACTATCTTCAGAAGCCATGGGATGAGCAAGACCTGCTTCTCACCGTAGAGCGCGCACTGGAGCAACAGCTCCTCAAAAAAGAAGCGGCACGACTCAATGCACTTGTCCGACAGCAGAACGAGGAGCTGCAATCTTTCAACATAAGACTGGAAAAGCAGGTTGAAGCGCGTACCGAAGAACTCCGGCAGACGGTACTTTTCTTGGAGAAAGGCGAACAGGAAATCAAGCGAAATTTCCTGACCATGCTCAAGGTATTCTCCAGCCTGATCGAGCTTCGCTCCGGCATGCTGGGCGGGCAGTCCGACCGTGTCAGTGCGCTATGTAATAAGATTGGCCGGAAATTCTCGCTAACGGAGGGGCAGCTCCAGCATCTCAGCATTGCCGGCCTGCTTCATGCGATTGGCAAGATCGGCCTGCCCGATGAACTTATTCGCAAGCCCCAGGAAAAGATGACCGGAGAAGAGTCGCGCGCCTTCATGAGCCATCCGGTCAAGGGGCATATGGTATTGACGCCTATTGCAGCGTTTGGCGAGATCGGTGAACTGATCCTTCATCAGTACGAGCGCTACGACGGGCGCGGACTTCCTTCCGGTGCTGCGGGAGATACCATTCCGCTTGGCGCTCGCATCTTAGCCGTTGCCCGGGATTTCGAAGCGCTGCGCTCCGGCGCCATCGCTACGCTGCCATTGCCGCGAGAGAAAGCCATCCAGATCATCAAGACACAAAGCGGCATTCGATATGATCCCTTGGTCGTGGATGCCTTCGTGGCGCTGGTAAATGAAAACGACGCGGTCCTTCGCGAAAAATCGCGCGAAATAAAATCCCGGGACCTCGAGGCAGGCATGAAATTGGCGGAGGATCTGCGCACCGGAGAAGGTGTACTCCTAATCGTGAAAGACTCTGTAATCACACAGAACAACATTCAACAGATACGAAAATTCGAGCAACTAGAAGATGTCAGCTTGCAGATATCGGTCAAGATCACAGAAACACCAAACTGAGACGAAAGCCCCCCATGTCTACCGGGACCACAGCATCTAAAGCTCCCCGCCGGCTTCTGTTGGTTGACGACGAGGTCAATATCCTGTCGGCCTTGCGACGATTGCTGCGCCAGGACCGCTATGAGATCGTCACGGCCAATAGTGGCAACGAGGCGCTCGAAGTGCTAAAAAGCAGCGCCGTGGACGTGATTATCACTGACCAGAGGATGCCCGGTATGACTGGTGTCGAATTCTTGCGCCTGGCCAAGGATAGATATCCAGATAGCGTACGCATCGTGCTGAGCGGATACACGGAACTACAGTCCGTCACAGACGCCGTCAATGAGGGAGCCGTCTACAAGTTTCTGACCAAGCCTTGGGATGATGAACAACTCAGGGAACATGTGGCCGAAGCATTCAAGCGCAAGGAAATGGAAGATGAAAACAACCGCTTGCAGCATGAACTGAAGCTGGCCAATTCGGCCCTCGCCGCGACCAACCAGGAACTCGATAGACTGCTCAAGGAGCAGGAAGAGCGTATAGAAACTGATGAGGTTAGTCTGCAGATCACGCATGAGATCTTGGAGCATCTCAACATTCCCCTTGTGGGCGCGGATGACGAAAAGAACATTGTCTTTCTCAATTCGGCGGCACAAAAACTACTGGGAAGTGAGAAGACCCTGCTTGGCACCAATCTTATCCGCAGCATTCCGCCGGTGGCACATGCATGGGGGGAAGAAGGCGTTCATCTCGACATCCAAGGCCATCTCTACGACGTCAACATCTATCCGATGGGAAAAACTTCCCGCTCCCGTGGAAAACTCATCACCTTTGTTCAATACAGAGAGGAAGACAACCGATGAGCGCCACAAAAAAAATCAAGGAAATTTCTCTGGACAATGCCATGTCGGGAATGGTGCTGGCCAAACCGATACTGGAGACATCCGGTACATGCCTGCTGCCTGCTCAGGCAGAACTATCAGAAAAGTCGCTATATATATTGAAGAATCGAGGAGTGCAGCATGTGACTGTCATAATTTCCTCGGATGACGACGTGCCCGAACAGGACGCTAGCAAGATTGATGACAAGCTCAAGAGAATTGAGACGCTCTTCAGGAACAGCCATCAACACGATGCAAATCGGGCGCTGATGGAGTGTTTGCAGCGATATAGAACAAGAGGACATCATGATTCCCCTATCGACAGATGAAATCAGCGAAGCTGTCCTCAAGCTTCCATCTCTCCCCCATATCGTACTGGAGTTATTTCGAGTCCTTGATGATGAGGATGTTGACGTCAATCTCCTCTCTCAAAAAATATCCCATGACCAGGCCCTGTCCGCCAAGGTTCTCGGTCTAGCGAACTCCTCGTTCTATGGCATGCAGAGCAAGGTTGGGTCCATTGCTTATGCAGTTTCCGTTCTAGGTTTCAGCAGCATTCGCGCACTAGTGACGGCCTCAGCGGTGGTGCAGATATTTTCAGGGAAGGACTCCAGTGAACTGACCCATGCGCAACTGTGGAAGCACGCCATTGCCACGGCACTAGCTGCCAGGGCCCTGGCAAAAAGCATGGGCGAAAACGAAGATCAGGCATTCATTGCGGGGCTTTTGCACAATATCGGACGGCAGGTGCTGATTGACTACGATCCACTTCGGTATCGAGAAGTGCTGTCCTGGAGTAGCATCCACGATGCCGAATTGTCCATTGCTGAAACCGCAGTCTTGGGCCTGGATCACAAAGCAGTTGGCCGTGCAGCGCTGGCGCGTTGGAAATTCCCCTCGTCGATCGTGGAAACGCTCAACTCTGATCCATCAGATCTGCTTCGTATATACCCCAGAACTGCCGCCATCATCGCCGTCGCCGATGCGATTGCATATGGCCTGGACCTCGAAGGCAGCTCCGATGGCCAAGTCCCTACCTTATCGCAGCACCAATGGGAACAGCTTGGGTTGAACGACGAAATATTGATGGAAGTATTCAGTATGACCGAAAGATCTTTTAATGAGGTCTGCGCCATCTTGAAGACACCATAGAATTGGCCCCACTCCAGGAGACAAGAATGCCATTTAGCCAGCAACAGCTTCTCCCTGAACCGCAGATTTCCGAGTTCTTCGATGGGTGTCCCGTACCAGCCTTCGCGATTGATAACGATCATGTTATTACCCATTGGAACCGAGCCTGCGAATATGTCCTTGGCGTACCCGCTGGGAAAATGGTGGGAACCAGAAAGCAATGGAAGCCATTTTATCCAGAGGAACGGCCAGTCCTAGCTGATCTCATCGTCAATGGCTCTTTCGAGAATGTTGTAGGAACCTACTATCACGACGATGATAATTTCCAGAAATCCCCCATGATTCCAGGAGCGGTCGAGGCTGAAAAATTCTTTCCTCACCTGGGGGAGAACGGTCGCTGGCTCTACTTTTCTGCGGCTCCCTTGCGCGACCAGAATGGCGAGATCGTCGGCGCCATTGAAGTTCTTCAGGATGTGACCGCGCAGAAAATCGCCGAGTTGGATTTAAGACGCATGCGCCAGGAGCTAGAAATGAAAGTGGAGCAGCGCACTTCCGAACTCGCGGTAGCGAACCAGAAAATGGAAGAAGACCTGCTTCGGCGTGTTTCCGCTGAGGCCGAGCTAGTCAGGCAGAATGCGGAATTGACGGAGTTAAACCGGAAACTGTCGATGGCACAAGAACAGCTAATGCAATCGGAGAAGCTCGCCTCCATCGGACAACTTGCCGCAGGCGTTGCGCACGAGATCAACAATCCGATTGGCTATATTTTTTCCAATTTCAGTTCGCTCGAGACCTACATCAACTCCTTGTTGCAGGTGCTGAGTGCGTATCAGAAACTGGAGGAGGCCGCAGATAAATCCGCGGCGGCGCAGGAACTGCATGCCATCCAAAAGGAAGTGGACCTGGATTACCTGAAGGAGGACATTCCGGCTTTGATGAGCGAATCACGCGAGGGCATAACCCGGGTAAGAAAGATCGTCCAGGATTTGAAGGATTTCTCGCGCACCGATACCGCTCTGGAATGGCAATGGGCTAACCTGCATCAAGGCATTGACTCGACGCTCAACATCGTCAGCAACGAGATCAAGTACAAGGCAGACATTATCAAGAACTATGGAGAGATTCCGGACATTCAGTGCTTGCCGAGCCAGATCAATCAGGTGGTCATGAACCTGGTGGTCAATGCCGCTCACGCCATCGGAGATGAAAGAGGCACGATATCCATCACGACTCGCAAAGCAGGAGAGGATGTTGAGATTGAAATCCGTGACACCGGATGCGGTATTCCTGCGGAAAATCTGACCAAGATCTTCGACCCGTTCTTTACGACCAAACCAGTTGGCAAGGGTACCGGGCTCGGTCTTTCGCTCTCCTACGGAATCATACAGAAGCATGGAGGCGACATCAGTGTCCACAGCGTTATCGATACCGGCACTACCTTTTTGCTTCGCATCCCTATAAACCACAAGCAAGAGGGAATGCATGAAATGGAGAGATGAAGGTGGCATGGTTTATAGCGCTAGCGTGAAATTTGTTGATTTAGTGTGAGCCGCCTAAAAAAGTAAGAAACTAAAAGAAGCAACCTCATCTATTACCTACCTGAGGATAGGACGTTCCCGAATATAGAAATAGGCCCGACGCTACATTACCAATATGTAGCGAAATTATAAGAAAGTTTTCCATGTCCCCTGCTGCTACTTCGTCGTCCCATTTACTGGGCACCTACACTTCAGCCAACGAGGCTAAGGCCGACATGGCAAGCATCGTCGTAGTAGACGACGAAGTAGCACTGATGCGGGCATTGCGCGATACGCTGCGTGACCACCACTATGAGGTCGAGGGATATACCACCGGAGAACAAGTTCTAGCAGTTTTACAGGAAAGACGATTTGATTTGCTGCTGACCGATCTGATGATGCCGAGGATGGATGGCATCGATTTGATAGAGGCTGCGCACCTGATTGATCCCGATCTCGTCGCCATCGTCATGACAGGCGAAGGATCAATCACCAGTGCAGTAGATGCGATGAAATCAGGTGCATCGGATTACATCCTTAAGCCCTTTAAACTCTCCGCTGCTTTACCAATGCTTGAACGCGCCCTGGCCTTGCGGAATTTGCGTGTAAAAAATGCCCTGTTAGAGGCGCGGGAGCGAAAACACACGCTAGAAATCGAGGCTGCACTCAAAGATTTGGAATCTTTCTCTTATTCTGTTTCACATGATCTGCGCGCACCGTTAAGAATCGCAGGATCTTATCTAGCTATATTAGAAGAAGAGTTCACAGATCAATTGCCCGCTGAAGCAAATCGCCTACTTGGCGTGGCAAGACATAGCATCGAGCAAATGGGGCAACTGGTTGAAGATTTGTTGCGGTTGGCTCGCCTGGGGCAGCAACCTTTGACCAAACGGCCAATAAATGTAGCAGATCTGGTGCAAGAAGTCCTGGCCGAATTGCTTGCGACGATGCCAGAGCGAGAAATTAAAATTGAGATAGGAGAGCTGCCTGCTTGTGTCGGCGATTCAGGTTTATTGCGTCAAGTCTATTTTAATTTGTTATCAAATGCCTTGAAATTCACACGTATCCGTAATTTTCCATGTATGGAGATTGGCGCTCATCAAAAAGGTGACGATACAGTATATTTTGTACGCGACAATGGCGCCGGATTCGACATGCGGTATGCGGCCAAGCTCTTTGGCGCATTTCAGCGTCTGCATAACTCTAGAGAATTTGAGGGAACTGGTATTGGTTTATCCATCGCGCACAAAATTGTCGAACGACACGGCGGGCGTATTTGGGCGGAAAGCGAGCCAGATTGTGGATCAGTTTTTTATTTTAGTTTGCCGACGGTCGCTTAAGGTCATATATAAAAAGCACAGAACTCTTTTTAATGGCCCTGATGGCGGAGAGGTTACAAGAAATCTAAATAGGTTTCTCTTTGAAAGAGATGATTCTAGATATGTTTGGTGCGAAAGTATCTTGAAAACTGAATTTTTATTCGCTGCGGTGCACTTCTCATTCTTAAGCCGTGTCTGCAGCGGATAGAATACTGACGAGATTCTTCTGCATAGTTATCAGGCTAGCTGACAGTTCCCCAGAGGCCATATGTCCAGATTGGTCCGGTCTTTGCGTATTGTGGTTGTAGACGACCAGATTACGCATCTCAAAGCGCTGAGCGACACACTCGAACGGCACAACTTTGACACAGTCTCCTGTACGAGCGGCGAAGCGGCGCTTGCCCGGATTAGGGAGAATTCTTTTGATCTGTTGCTGACCGACTTGTCCATGCCCGGCATCGACGGTCTGACATTGATAGAAGCTGCGCGCGAATTTGATCCATATATCGCCTGCATCATTATGACAGGAGCGGGCACCGTAGATACGGCGGTCAAGGCGATGAAAATAGGCGCACTCGACTACATCATCAAACCGTTCAAGGCGGCTGTCTTAATGCCCGCTCTGGAGCGCGTGATCGAGTTTCGTCAGTTCCAGCAGACAAACGTCAAAATGGAGTCCGCGCTTAGAGCTGCGGAGCAAGTCTATCAGGAGAAGTCCGCATTCTTGTCCTACGTGGGCGACGGGTTGCGTACGCGTCTGAACAATATGCTTGGCCTTGCGCAGACCCTGGCTAGTGGTCAGCTTCCGATGGAAGAAATCGATCGACAGCGTTTCGCACAGAGCATTGTTCACTCGGGCAAGCACCTACTGTCACTAGTGAATGAGATACTGGAACTGACCCAGATTGAGTCCGATAAAGTACCACTGTTGACCGGCCTGGTGAATTTAGATTCGGTGTTGCGCGAGGCTTATGCCATCGTGGCACCGCTGGTGGAGGCGCGCCAGATTACATTATCTCCACCGCCCGTCTCTGGATTGGAGCTTTGTGCAAATCATCAGCGGCTCACGCAAATTCTGGTAAATCTTCTATCAAATGCGATCACACACAACTGCGAGCGCGGCACAGTAAGCGTTAGCTGCGAACAGCTGAATGGCTATGGGCGCGTCATCATTAAAAACAGCGGGAGAGGACTAAGTAAGGCGCAGTTGACGAACATCTTTCAGCCTTTTGGCATCGCCAGAGACGAGGATAGCGGGGAAGAAGGGACAAGCCTGGCGTTAGCCATCACCCAGCGGCTAGTAGTGGCCATGCGCGGAAACATCGAAGTCGAAAGCCAGTTGGATGTAGGCAACACCTTTCGTATCGACTTGCCACTTCAGAAGAGGACGATGATCAAGTCAGTCAACCCTGATGTCAGGCCGTTCGACGTTGATAGAAAATAATTTCTGGAGCAGCCATGAAGCGTCTGAGCCGCAAAACCATACTCCTGCTGTCAGTAGGTATTGCCCTCGTTGCCGGTATCGATTTTTGGATGGGGCTACGTTCTGCAGACGGGACGCAGCCTGCGATCGAATCTATTACTATCGCGACCAACACTGAATATCTGGGCGCGTGCCCGGTGATAGCTGCTCAGAGCCAGGGGTATTTTTCCAACCATCGCCTACGCGTACAGTTACAGCCTTATAGCAGCGGCAAGCAAGCCATGAACGCGGTTTTATCAAACAAGGCGGATATGGCGACGGTCGCCGATATCCCCATCATGTTTGCCGCGCTGAACGGCCTACCGCTCCAGGTGATCACTACTATCTTCCGAACCGGCCAGGATCACGGGCTCGTGGCGCGACGCGACCATGGTATCAATCAGGCCAGTGATCTCAAAGGGAAGCGCATTGGCGTCACGCTGACGACTTCAGGCCATTTCGCATTGGAAGTGTTTCTCAATCGCCAACGCCTCGACACCCACGACGTACAGTTACGGAACTATCCACCTGAAGGATTGCTCCAGGCGCTCGTCAACGGTGAAGTCGACGCCGTCAGTGGCTGGGATCCGTTTCTAAAGCTCATCCAAGAGCGGTTGGGAACAGTTGCATTGCGGTTCCCGGGAAGGGATATCTACGAAAGCATCTACAACATTGCGGCATTGACACCGTATCTGCAACAGCATCGGCAGACCGTAGTACGGCTGTTGCGGGCGCTGGAACAGGGGGAGCGATTTTGCCGTAGCCAGCCAACTGCTGCGATCAACCTCCTGCCCCAGCTCACGCCTGAGGGCAAGGCGGCGTTATTGGCCGAATGGCCATTGCATCATTTCGGATTGGAGCTCGACCAGAGTCTGCTGTTGGTGCTGGAAGACCAGTCGCGTTGGGCAATCAAGAGCGGCTTGAGCCCCGCGAGTACGGTGCCCAACTTTCTCGACTATATCTATGTAGATGGGCTAAAAGCAGTTAGTCCTAACGAGGTGACGATTATCAATTAGGGAGCCTTGCGTGAAAATATCTACTCGCCTTAAGCTCGCTCAGTTCGTCTGCATAATCTTATTGGCGATCATGGCCATCATCTTCATTCGCACTACACTGCAGATGCGCGATGAAGTCGCCAAGGCAGAGATCACGGACGAGGTGGTCCGGGCGGCGGCCGGCCTGCGCTACTTATCGCTGGAATACGTGCTGCATCACGAAACGCGCAGCCGCGTGCAGTGGCTGCAGCGGCAACGGTCGTTACAGCGCCTGATCGCCAGCAACATTGGCTTTGATACCCAGGACGAGCTGGTCATAATGGACGATCTGCGGGAGCGCTTGCAATCGATCGGCAACCTGTTCAGTGAACTGGAAGGGGTGCAGACGGAATTCCAGCGCACGCCCGAACGGCATGAGATCCTGCAAGAGCTGGAGGAGCGGCTCACCGGCTTGATCATGAACCGTGCGCAGAACATGATGTCAAGCGCCGAGGCGCTAGCGCGACTCAGCCGAGAAAACATTCTGATGGCACAAAACGATTTGATGATCGCCGGTGCCGCACTTGGTGGGTTGATCCTGATAGTCGTGTTGGGTGCGATGGGCTTGACCATCCGTAGTGTGACGGTGCCGCTGTCGCGTCTGCATAAGGCCACCGAAGTCGTGGGTGGTGGCGGCTTGGATTTTTCACTCGAATTGCGTTCCGATGACGAAATCGGCAGTCTGGCGCGTTCTTTTGATCATATGATCGAGCGGCTAAGACAAACCACGGTCTCGCGCAATGAACTGCTGCAAGCCAACCAGGCCCTGCAGACAGAAGTGGAGGAGCGGCAAGCGGCCGAAGACAAGGTTCTCGCCCAACTGACGCGTATGAGCTTGCTTCATCAGATCACCCGGTCAATCGGCGAAAGGCAGGATTTGCGCAGTATTTTCCAAGTGGTGATCCGCAGTTTGGAAGACCAGCTACCCGTCGATTTCGGCGCTGTCTGTACCTATGTCAATGGCGAGTTGGTTGTCAGTGGAGTCGGCGTGCGCAGCTATGACCTGTCGATGACGTTGGCTATGGGCGAAGCGGCGCACATAGCGATCGACCAGAATGGCCTCTCACGCTGCGTGGCCGGCCAGTTGGTATATGAACCCGACATCAGCGCAATCGACTTTCCATTTCCGCAACGCCTGTCCAAGGCCGGTCTGGCCTCGGTAGTACTTGCTCCACTTCTGGTGGAGTACACCGTATTTGGCGTCCTAATTGTGGCGCGGCGCCAGAAAAACAATTTTTCCAGTAGTGACTGCGAATTCCTGCGTCAATTGAGTGAGCATGTGGCTCTGGCCGCTAACCAAGCCAAGCTATATACAACGCTTCAGCAGGCCTACGATGATCTGCATCAGAGCCAGACGCAAGTAAGCAAGCAAGAGAGATTGCGCGCGCTCGGTCAGATGGCCAGTGGTATCGCCCACGACATCAATAACGCTATCGCACCAATCGGCCTATATGCCGAATCGTTGCAAGAAACCGAGCATGGGCTGAGCGAGCGCGGGCGCGCGAATCTGCAAGTCATTGAGCGCGCCATTGATGATGTGGCGGCAACGGTAGCACGTATGCGCGAATTTTACCGACAGCGCGAGCCGCAGCTTACGCTTAGCACAGTCAATGTCAACCTGATGATTGGGCACGTGGTAGATTTGACCCGTGCACGCTGGTCGGACATGCCCCAGCAACGCGGCATTGTGATCGAAATACAGCAGGATCTGGACACGGAAATTCCCACCGTCCTTGGTGTTGAGGGCGAAATTCGCGAAGCTCTAACCAATCTGCTGTTCAACTCAGTCGATGCCATGCCTGACGGTGGCACAGTGACGCTGCGCACCCGTTATATTGAAAATTTGGCTGACCGCGTTGGGCCGCACGTTCTGGTAGAAGTCTGCGATAACGGCACAGGTATGGACGAGGCGACGCAGCAGCGTTGTCTCGAGCCGTTTTTTACGACCAAGGGGGAACGCGGAACAGGCCTTGGATTGGCTACCGTGTATGGAATGATCGAACGACATTCGGCACAAATCGCCATCGAATCGCAACTGCATGTGGGCACCTCGGTAAAAATGTACTTTCCAGTGGCGACGGAGGTAGTCACCATGGCAGGCATCGCACCCTCGCTCAGACCCAAATCAAGTTTGAAAATATTGATCGTGGACGATGATCCGACACTGCTGGCGTCATTGGGTAATATCCTGAGCCTCGACGGACATGACGTTACGCAAGCCGATGGCGGTCAGGCAGGTATCGACTATTTTTGTGCGGCCAACGCGGCTGGACAGGACTATATGGTCGTGATAACCGATTTGGGCATGCCATATGTGGATGGCCGTAAGGTCGCCGAGACGGTGAAGCGAATCGCGCCGACGGTACCAGTGATTTTACTGACGGGTTGGGGGCAGAGAATGATTCCCGAAACCGGCGACGAACCAGTGAATGTGGAGCAAGTGTTGAGCAAGCCACCAAAGATCCGTGAATTGCGCTCTGCATTAGCCAAATGTGTGGAGGGCAGGCCATTGCCAAAATAATAGGATTAGAGACCTGTCTTCATGAAGGCAATTGTTTGGTAGCTCAATTAAGCATTTAACCAGTGGTCATATTTGCCATTGCATTTGGTTGGTTTTTTCTTTCGAAAGAGCGTCTATGTATAAAGTGGCCCTTTCTGAGCATCCCTCGTATTCGGAAGAGAATCTTCGCATTATCTTTGTCGAGGATGATATCGCCGATGCGCAACTCGTCTGTAAAGAGTTAGAGCGCTCCGGTTTATTTCCAATCGTGGAGCGGGTAGATTCCGAGGCCGCATTTTTGCGGGCGATTAGTCTTCCTGCTGACGTGATTTTATGCGACTTTTCCTTGCCGGGCTTCGATGGGATGGCTGCCCTAAAAATTGCCAAAGAGAAAGCCCCGCAAATTCCTTTCATTTTCGTCTCAGGAACGATTGGGGAAGAACTGGCCATTCACGCATTGCGGTTTGGGGCGTATGACTATGTGCTTAAGGACAATTTAGCCCGGTTGCCGCCGTCTGTGCGCAGAGCTTTGCAAGAATCCCATCAACGCGCCATCAGCCGGCGCACAGAGGAAATCTTATCTGCGGAAAGTAATTTGCTTTCAACCGTTTTTGAGACATCAGGAACCATTGGTGTCATGTTTGACGCGGAAGGCCGGATTCTCCGCTTCAATCAGGCTGGCGAGAAAGCGACCGGTTATGCAAGTGAAGATGTGTTGGGATTATGTTTTTGGGACGTTTTTTTTGCGTCTTCTGAAGGCGGTAGTGAAAAAGAGCGACATGTGCAAACTGATAGGACGCATTTCCCTCTGCAGTATCAAAATCGTTGGTTGACAAAGGATGGCCACGCTCGCCTGGTTCTTTGTTCCCTTAATCTGATTGAAAATCATTATTTCAAAACCGTTTTTGTTCTTAGTGGAATTGATATTACGGAATGGCAAGAAGCGAAGGAAAAAATATATCAGCTCAGTCATTTTGATCAAATCACGACTTTGCCTAACCGGACTTTGTTGGGCGAGCGCCTCGAGCAAGTCATTCGCCGCCAGGACTCTCATGCAGGATTAGTGGTATTGATGTTACTGGAACTCAGTGGCCTTAGTCAGCTTCGTGACGCATTGGGTAATCAAGTTGGCATTGCTTTACTTACCGCTGTAGCACAACGTCTGCAGGCTTGGTGCCAGCATGAGGAAGTCACGATTGGGCAATATTCTGACGGCATCTTTGCCGTCTTGCTGGAAGAAGTCACGACCAGCGACGTTAATATCATCGTTCTGGAAGTACTTCAAACGTTGGAAGAACCGTATACGTTTGCCGGAGAAAAAAATATTCACTTAACGCCGAAGGCTGGTATTGCCTTATGCCCCAATGATGGCAAGACAAGTGAATCATTATTCTATTTGGCTGAAGTGGCCCTACATAGCGCACAGGCAGACATATATGACCGCTATCGCTTCTATTCTCCCAAATTTAATGACGAAATCCTTGAACGGCATGGTTTGATTATTCAATTGCGAGAGGCAATACGGAGAAATGAACTGATTCTGCACTACCAACCACAGGTTTCTTTAAAGAATGGCCATATCAGCGGTTTTGAGGCCCTGGTTCGTTGGAATCATCCCGAAAGAGGGCTGCTTACGCCTGCACACTTTATCTCTCTGGCAGAAGAATCTGATTTGATTTTTTTGTTAGATGAATGGGTATTGCGGACCGCATGTAAGCAATGTCAGTTTTGGCTATCACAAGGACTTGGTCCCGTGAGCATCGCCGTCAATTTATCGGCCATGCAATTTTCAGAAGAAAATCTTAAAGTGATGGTCGGCGGAATTCTTGCAGAATCGGGGCTGTCCCCACAGCATCTCGAATTGGAATTAACTGAAAGCGCGTCTATGAGTGATCCCGAACAAAGTGTCGCGATCATGGTGCATTTGCGTAAGCTTGGTATTTCTCTTTCTATTGACGACTTTGGAACCGGCTACTCTAATTTGAGCTATTTAAAGCGCTTTCCTTTGGCCAGTCTGAAGATCGACAAGTCGTTTGTACACAATTTGGTGGATGATCCGCACGATTTGGCAATTTGTCGTGCAGTCATTGCGCTAGCTAAAAGCTTGCGTCTTGAAGTCATCGCGGAAGGAGTGGAAACGATTAGTCAACTGAAAATATTGCATGCCGAAGGTTGTGACAAAATTCAGGGCTACTATTTCAGTGCGCCGTTGTCGGTTGACGAATGCACGTCACTACTTGAACGCAATATTTCGTTGCCAATGGAGACAATACAGCGGCATGCTCACGCGCGTTCGCTGCTCGTGATCGACGATGAGCCCAATATTCTTTTGGCGCTGAAGCGCGTGCTCGGCCGTTCAGGCTACCAGATATTTACCGCGCATGACGCTACCGAAGCATTTTCTATTCTGGCAAACCACCAAATTGGTGTGGTTCTTGCCGACTACCAAATGCCGGATATTCTAGGGACGGAATTATTGGAGAAAGTAAAGCACATGTATCCAGATACAGTGCGGATTATGCTGACCGGACATGTCAATCTAAATAGTGTTACGCAAGCCATTAATCAAGGCGCCACCTATAAGTTTCTCATGAAACCCTGGGATAACAACGAACTGGAAAAAACCGTTCTGGACGCATTTGAAAAATATGAGCACTCGTTAAAGTAAGCCGCGTTTACGACGAGGCATAAAAAAATACGCCAGGCACTCGCTAATTTTCAGCCGTTTTATGCTTCCTGAGGCCATTGCTCAGGAAAACTCTGACACATGATTGATGAGACTGGCCGTATGTTTAGATAAATAGCGTATCCAATATGTAAAAAATGCAGGGGAGACAAATTATGCCGTTCTATTTGATGCGTTTGGTCTTGGCTTTTTGTTTAGCAAATGGCGCAATACAAACGGCACAAGCACAATCAGCATCCTCGAAAATGCCAAAAGTCGAGGATGCAGTTGCTAATCTGGCGGTCATGCAAGAACTAGTCGCAAAAGCTAGTATGCACGCGAAACACTGGGACGGCCCGACATCGGGGCCGCGTGCTGTTCCTCAGGCCACTATTGCTGTTCTCTGTGAAGATCTGCGTAATGGCGGGATCCTTGGGGTGGTAAGAGGTATCGGCGAAGCGGCAAAAGTGATGGGGTGGAATATCAAGATTCTCAATGTCGGCGGCACATCTGCCGGCCGAGATGCTGCCTTTTCTGCAGCAACGACGTTGAATCCAGATGGCCTGATTTTGGTCGGAATGGATGCAAAAAAATCGGCGGCGCAGTTACAAGCTTTTCAGAGACGGAAGATGA
>Ga0213872_10000703_pt1 | contig 25156 bp, 25 predicted proteins | sample VelepicomBERX_R2_FD_160071 | JGI IMG/M metagenome (GOLD analysis project Ga0213872, IMG submission 160071) | Rhizosphere microbial communities from Vellozia epidendroides in rupestrian grasslands, the National Park of Serra do Cipo, Brazil - RX_R2 | ecosystem: Host-associated > Plants > Roots >...
CGCTGACGATGGAAGCATTATCCACGCCGCCTATGCGCGTACCGAGCAGCTTGTAATCGGCCGGGTCTTTGAGTTTTACCGATTTTTCGTCCGGCACCGGCAATGTCGCCGCGCGTGCCGTCAGTTCTCCGTATTTCAGGCGTCGTCCGCTGGGCGCATGTACAACGCTGCCGGCACTGGCGCCGCACTCCCCGACAGGCACATGCCAGGTTTGCGCCGCCGCCTGGATCAGCATGGTGCGCGCCGTTGCGCCCAGCCGATGGAAGTCGAGGTAATTGTTCGGCGTCGAGGTCGAGCCACCCGCGCTCTGGCTGCCATAGACGGGGTCCAGGTCGCCTTGCACGATGCTGACGTCGGTCCAGTTCACTTCCAGTTCTTCGGCCAGCACCATGGACAGCGAAGTCTTGATGCCCTGGCCTATCTCGGGTTGTTTGGAGATCAGCGTCACATGCCCATCGGCGGCGATGCGGATGAAAGCGTTCGGTACAAAATCGGTGGAAGAGGAGGGTTTTACCACGCCTGTTGCGGCGGCCGCCTCGTCACGCAGGCCCAGCACCAGTGCGCTGCCTGTGACCAGCGAAAAGCGCAGAAAGTCGCGGCGCGACGGCGAGGGGAGGAGCGCCGCATTCATTTTCCCTCTCCATGCGCGACGTTTTTGCCGGCGATTTCCGCGGCGCGATGGATGCCGGCCTTGATGCGCACATAAGTCGCACAGCGGCACAGATTGCCGGCCATGGCTTCGTCGATTTGCGCGTCAGTGGGATGCGGCGTGTGTTTGAGCAAGGCCGAGGCCGTGAGTATCTGTCCCGCTTGGCAATAGCCGCATTGCGGCACGTCGAGCTCTATCCAGGCTTGCTGCAGCGGATGGCTGTGCTGCGCATCGAGACCTTCGATGGTGGTGACCTTGCCTTTGACTGCAGACACCGGCAGCGAGCACGAACGCGTCGGCGCGCCGTCGAGCAGCACGGTGCAGGCGCCGCACTGGCCGATGCCGCAACCGTACTTGGTGCCGACCAGGCCTAGCGTGTCGCGCAACACCCATAACAGCGGCGTGTCGCCGACAACGTTGACGTTGTGTTGCTGATGGTTGACTTCGATTCGATACGTCTTGGTCATTGCACGGCTCCGGCCTGCCAGGGAAGTATTGCAAGTGCCCTATTGTAGTGCCGGTGCCGGAATAGTGCAGGAGGTGAAGACGCAGCGATCGATATGCTTTCTCAGTGAGACATGATGGTTGGCAGCGTCATCGATTTCAAGACAGTACGCGTGACGCCGCCCGGGATCATTTCTCCGAAACGGCTGTGCCCGTAGGCGCCCATGACCAGCAGATCGGCGCCGAGATCGGCGACCGAGGACAGTATCCAATTCCCTGCGTCGATGCCGATGGCGCGGTTTTCGACGATTTCCACGTTCAAGTCATGCTCTGCCAGGTAAGTGCCAAGGTCGACGTCGGGCAGTTGCCGGCCGGAGTCTTTTTCCTTGCTGGCCGAGAGTGCCCAGATTTTCTTTGCGCCCTTTAGAAACGGCATGGCATCCGATATCGCGCGTGCGGCGGGGCGGCTGCCATCCCAAGCCACGACGATGTTGGCATAGGATTTCGGGAGCGGCATGGCATAGGGCAGAAAGATTACGGGGCGGGCGGATTGCAGCAGGACATGGCCGGCCATGCTCATGCCGATGATGCTCAGATTGTCCTCCGGGTTCGGTTGTCCCATTACCACCAGGTCGGAAGTGTGCGTCATTGGAATCGCATCCAACCAGTCCTCGTTGTGCGTAGTGCGCCAATCGAAACGCAAGCCGTTGCGTTTCGCCAGACCGGAAAATGCTTCGCGCTGGCGTTCCCTGAATTCGCGGTTGCTTTCTTCGACTTGTGCCATTAGCTCGGCAACCTGGCCGTAGGGATCCTGCGCCATGCTTGGGAGGTATTCCATCAGTTGCGCACAAAGGCGCGCGCCGAAGTTGACGGCAAGCTCGGCGGCAAATTCGCTGACGCGCTCGATGTCCTTGCCCTGGCTCAAAAACACATTGATGACACGATAATTCATGGTCTCTCCCGACGGGAACTGGTTACGACAGATTCCTGCTCTTGTATTTCAGTGTAGGTGGACGGGCGAATAGTTTATTGACGCAGATCAAAAGCTCGTATTTCCGGTTCAGAACAAAAGTGAGATCGGCCGGCTCGCGCCTGAGACTATCAATGCACCCGTCTTTTTGTAACGGTTCTTGACCTGCATCAAGCCACCGGGCTGACTTCGCCGGCGTCAAGCGTTACCTTTTCCAACATACTCCGGCGCTCGCCGGCGCCGCCAAACCAAATTCAAGCAGGAGGTGTGCAATGTGCGATCGGAGTCAATGGAGATTCATTTGCGAGGGGCGCTACGACATCTTGCTATTGATGCTCGTCGGAACGGTGCTGGTGGGAGCGTTGGCGCTCATGCTGTTTTCTTATGCGGTACAACAGTATCACGCCAGGCATCCACAAGATGGATTTTTCCTGGTCGCTCGTAACGCGTTTTTGCATGGCGATATCGATGCATCGCGTTTTATCGGCCGCTGCGGGAACGCGCCCGGCGGTGAGGGAAAAAATAGGTAGTGTCGGACCCGAACGTCAGGGAGTTGATATGAACGGCTAATGCCGGCATTAAGTGATATTGGAGAGAAACATGCAACGAACAGCTTTAGTAACGGGTGGCACGCGCGGTTTGGGCAAAGCTATCGCGCTGGCCTTGCAGGCTGAGGGCAACAAAGTCGCCGTGGTTTACCACAGTAATGAAGAAGCTGCCAAGGCCTTCTCGCGGGAAACCGGCATACCGGCTTTTCATTGGGACGTGTCCGATTATGAAGCCTGCGCGCGCGGCATTTCGCAGGTGGAACACGAGATCGGGCCGATCGACATTTTGATCAACGATGCCGGCGTAACATCCGACGCCGTACTGCACAAAATGAGCCGGGAACAGTGGCGCAAGGTGATCGATATCAACCTCGGTTCCATGTTCAACATGTGCCGCCACGTGATAGAAGGTATGCGAACACGCGGTTTCGGGCGCATCATCAACATCAGCTCGATCAATGGCCAGAAGGGGCAGCTCGGTCAAACCAACTATTCGGCAGCCAAGGCTGGCATCCTGGGTTTTACCAAGGCATTGGCGCTGGAGAGTGCGCGCAAGAATATTACCGTCAATGCCATCGCTCCCGGATATTGCGCGACCGACATGGTCGCCGCTGTTCCGGAGCAGGCCATGCAAGCCATCGTCGCCGGCATACCGGTCGGGCGCATCGGCTCGCCCGAGGACATAGGCAGGGTCGCTGCCTTCCTGGCCGATGATGCGTCGGGTTTCATCACCGGCGCGACCTTCGAGGTCAATGGCGGCCAATACATGGATTGAACATGGAGGCGCATTCCGGTCCAGTTGTCGATGAATCCGTTTGGCCAGCCAGCGCTGCCGAGATGCGTGATGGAGGCCGCGAGGCGATTCGTGCCTTGGGTATCTCCAAGTGGTTTGGGGAGGGAGATGCCAGGAAAGTCGCAGTCGACCGTGTCGATTTCTCGGCCCGGTTCGGAGAGATGCTGTTTATCGTCGGCCCTTCCGGGAGTGGCAAGACAACGTTTCTCAGCATGATTTCCGGCATTCTGCGGCCTGACGAGGGTCACGTGGCTGTCGACGGTGCCGATATCTGGCAGCTGGACGCCAACCGCCTGGCCGAATTCAGGTTGGAGAAAATCGGCTTTGTCTTCCAGGATTTTCACCTTTTCCCGCGTCTGACTTCGGCGGAAAATGTGGCGATTCCGCTGATCTTGAAAGAAAAGGAATGGCAAGCCTCGCTGGCGGACGCGCGCGCCATGCTTGATGTGGTCGGCCTGCGCGGCAAGGGCGAAATTCTGCCGGTGAAACTGTCCGGCGGCGAGCAGCAGCGCGTCGCCATTGCCCGCGCCATCGTGGGGCATCCGCAAATCCTGATTCTCGACGAACCTACGGCCTCGCTCGACGGTGACACGGGGCGCATGATCATCGCCTTCGTCAAGGAAAAAATACTCAATGAGAAATGCTGCATCGTGATTGTCACCCACGATGCCAGGATCAATGAATATGCCGATCGCATCGTGCATATGGAAGATGGCCGCATAACCGGAGCGGATAAAGGGACAGAATGAAAAATAAATGGATCTTTGCCATCGCTGCGCTCGGCATCGCCTTCGGCCTGGTGAGTGCCTATGTATTAGGCATCAGGCAGTCTGTGCTGAAGCCGGTGTTCGCGCCGGTAAGCAGCCCGTATGCTTCTGCCATATACACCAACGGCATGGTGGAAAGCGAACAGGCACAGGGGGAGAACGTCAATGTCTATCCGGAGGTGTCAGGCCGTGTCGTCAAAGTGCTGGTCGATGAGGGACAAAAAGTTTCGGCTGGAGCTCCCTTGTTCGTGATCGACGATCGCGTACAGCTTGCCTCTACCGAGCAATTGAGGCTGCAAGCCGATGCGGCACACAGTGCGCTGGTGGAGCTCAAGGCGCAGCCGCGCAAGGAAAACCTGGCAATTGCGCAGGCTCAGCTGACGCAGGCCGAAGAGAACCTGCTCGCAGTACGCGACCAATACGACAAACGCGCCGCTTCCTATAAGATCGATCCGCGCTCCGTCAGCAAGGACGTGCTCGATACCGCACGCGGCAACTTGAAACAAGCCGAAGCGGCCGCGGTCGTTGCCGCGCGCCAGTACGAGTTGACCAAGGCGGGCGCCTGGAGCTACGACATTGCCACGCAAGAAAAGCAGTATCTGGCGGCACAACAGGCCTACCGGTCCGCCAAGGCATTGCTGGAGAAGTACACCGTCAGGGCGCAGGAAGATGGAGTCGTATTGGCCGTAAACGCTGCGCCGGGTTCGTTCGTTTCTTCCAGCGGCAGTTACGACAGTTATACGCAGACCGGCGTCCCCGCCGTCATCATGGGAGCGCCGCAGGAGCGGTTGCATGTGCGTTGCTACGTCGACGAAATCCTCATTGCGCGCTTGCCCGAGCCCGGACAGATGCAAGCCGAACTGGCGGTGCGCGGCAGCCAGGTCAGAATACCGCTCGAGTTCGTCAGGGTGCAGCCTTATGTATCGCCGAAGATAGAACTGTCCAATCAACGCCAGGAAAAAGTCGATTTGCGCGTCCTGCCTGTTGTCTTTCGCTTCAAGAACAGCGGGCCCGTGCGCCTTTACCCGGGTCAGCAGGTAGACGTTTACATAGGACGGAAATGATGATGACCGGCCGAAAAACTGCATGCCGCTTGGCGAAGAAAGTCATTTCGTCGTGTGCCACGGCTGTCTTCTCCATATTGCTGGCCTCCTGCGCCGCTGGTCCGGATTTCACCCGGCCGGCCGCACCGCAGGTCGACGATTTTACCCGCGCCGATCTTCCGGCGTCGACCGTGGCCGTGGATGGCGAATCGCAAACCTTCGTGCGGGGTGCGGCGTTGCCTCTCGATTGGTGGCATATGTTCGAATCCGACGATATCGATGAGATGGTCAAGCGTGCCATGGCGGGCAATCCCACGCTGGCCGCGGCCGAATCCTCGTTGCGGCAGAGCCAGGACAATCTGCGGGCTGGTTATGGCGTGTTTTTTCCCCAAGCCGATGCGGGGTTGGCCGGCGTGCGCGAGCGTTCGGCGCCGATCGCGCAAGGTTTGGCCTCCTCGTCGTCGATTTTCAACGTTGTCACCTTGAGCGGCAGCGTCGCTTATGCGCTCGACGTGTTTGGCGCCCGACGTCGGGCGGTGGAGGGCCTGCGAGCACAAAGCGAATATGCGCGCTTTGAGACCGAGGCGGCGCGCCTCGCCTTGCAGGCGAACGTCGTCAATGCGGCCGTTGCGCGCGCCGCCTACGCATCACAGATCAAGTCGACTGAGCATATGCTGCAATTGGAAAGCCAGCAGTTGAAACAGGTGCAGGCGCAGACGGATGCGGGCGTGCTCGGCTACGCCAGTGTGCTGGCGGTACGCAGCCAGATGATGCAGATGGAAGCCCAGCTTGCGCTTTTGCATGAAAAATTCGACCAGACGGAGCATTTGCTGGTCGGCCTGCAAGGCGAATACCCGGCACGCCTGGCCTTGCCCGACGTCGATTTTGATAGTCTGACTTTGCCGCTCGACTTGCCGCTGGCCTTGCCCTCCGATTTGGTGCGTCGGCGCCCCGACATTCTGGCCGCCGAGGCCAGACTGCACGCTGCAAGCGCGGACATAGGCGTCGCTACCGCTGCCATGTTTCCCTCCATTTCGCTGACGGGTGATGCAGGTATCGTCGGCAACAGTCTTCACAATTTGCCCGGAGAAAACGGCAAATTCTGGAACGGTGGCGCTGAGCTCACTGCGCCTCTGTTCCGCGGCGGCAGCTTATGGTACGGCCGCAAGGCCGCCATGGACGCCTACGACGGCGCCGCGGCGACTTATCGCCAGACCATACTGGACGCGTTCGTGGACGTCGCCAATACACTCAAGGCCCTGGAGTACGACGCCGAGGTGGCGAAGGCGCAACAGATAGCGGACGATAGTGCGCAGGAGGAAGTGGATTTGCTGCGAGCAAACTACAAAGCCGGATTGGTTGCCTATGTCGATATGCTGAATGCCGAGATGCAATTGGAACAAGCCGACATGGCTTATGTCTCCGCGACGGCACAACGCTATCAAGATACAGTGGCCTTATTCGCCGCACTGGGTGGAGGCTGGTGGAGCGATTCCAAAGTGGCTGGAAAGCAGGGTACGCGGGGTGTGCCATGAAGCACTTCGGTCTGTTGCGTATTGGTTTCAAACTGCTGGTCAACGACAGGGCCAAGTTCTCGGCGCTTTTGATCGGCATCGCGTTTGCCGTCTTTCTGATGGTTCAAATGACCGCCATGTTCGCCGGCATTCTCAATCGCGCGTATTCGACGGTCACCAACATCGCCGCCCCGGTATGGATTATCGACCCTGCGGTCAACATTCCGACTTCATCGACGCCATTGCCCGATTATCTGCTCGATGCCGTGCGCAGCATGGACGGCGTGGAATATGCAGTGCCGCTGTTTATCGGCGGCGCCCAATTGAAATTGCAAGACGGCACAATCCAATCCGTCAACGTGATCGGTCTGGACGATAACAGCCTGTATGGGCGGCCTCAATTGGAACAGGGCAATATTCTGGATTTGCTGACCGAAAATTCTTTCGTCGCCGTCGACGACACCGAATTTCCCAAGCTCGGCAATCCCAAGATCGGAACCAGTTTTGAGCTCAATGACTTTCGCGGTACTCTTGTCGGTATCGCCAAGGTCAATTCCAACGGCTTGAATGGCGTGCCTACGCTGTATACGACGTATCGCCGCGCCATACAGTACATCCCTTCGACGCGTTTCACCATCTCCTACGTGCTGGCCAAGGCGAAGGATGCGCAGGGCTTGGCCAAGCTCAAGGTCGAAGTCGCCAAGCTCGGCTATGTCGCCTTGACCAAGGAAGAGTTCAACGAGCGCATCGCCAAGTTCTATATCTACCAGACTGGTGTGGGGACCAATATTCTGCTGATGACCATTATCAGCTTTATCGTCGGTTTGTCGATATCGGGGCAAACCTTCTATACCTTCATCCTGGAAAACGTGGACAAGTTCGGCGCTCTCAAAGCGATCGGCGCCAAGGGGAGGGAACTGATTTATATGATTCTGTTCATGGCATTTCTGACAGCATTTACCGGTTACGGATTGGGTGTCGGCCTGGTTACCACGGTCATTACGGTGGCGCGCGCCAGGATTCCCAACTATGCGGCGATGATTACTTTCTGGAATCTTGAACTGGCGTTCGGCATGGTGGTGCTGATTGCCTGCATTTCCAGCTATTTCGGCGTGCGCAAAGTCTTGCGCATCGAGCCGTTCGATATTTTCCGGGGATGACATCACCAAGCTTTGCGCGTAATTCCGCGCTCACGTCAAGTACATGGATATATTTTTGACAAATTTCTCTCTTTCATAAAGAATCCTAGGCTGACAAGTGAGGCCGGCCGGGGAAACGACGCTTTATGAAAGATCATCCGCTCGAGGGACAGAGACTGCAGTGGCTGCTGGCTTCAGCCGTCGATGCGATGATCATCGTTGATCGCGCCGGCAAGATCGTGCTGGCCAATGCTCCCGTAGCGCGCCTGTTCGGTTATACGATCGAACAGCTGCATGAGATGCCTTTGGAGCAGTTGTTGCCCGAGCGTTTCCGCGGACATCATGTCGGCTTGCGTCTGGACTTTCTCGAACATTCCAAGGCGCGCGCCATGGGCAGCGGCCGAACGCTGTTCGGGTTGCGCGCCAACGGCACGGAATTTCCGGTCGAGGTGAGCCTGTCGCCCTTGCGTACCGATGACGGCTGGGCGCTGGTCATGGCCACCGTGCACGACGTCAGCGAGCGCAAGGCCGCGGAGGCTGCCTTGCAGGAGAGCGAAGCGCGCATGCGCGCCATCTTCGAGACGGCGGTCGATGCCATTCTGACGATAGACGAGGCAGGTAAAATCGATCGCCTCAACCCAGCGGCGCAGCGTTTGTTCGGTTATAGCGAGGCGGAGGTGGTGGGCAAAAACGTTTCCATGCTCATGCCTTCCCCCGACCGTGAGCGCCACGACGGCTACCTCAAAAATTATCTGGAAACCGGGCAAAAGAAGATCATCGGCATCGGACGCGAAGTCGAAGGGAGACGCAAGGACGGCAGCGTATTTCCCATGGACCTGTCCGTGGCCGAAACCTTCGTCGGCGAACGGCGCATGTTCACCGGTATCGTGCGCGACGCCACTGAAAGGCACGAAGCGATCAAGGCCATGCGTCGCGAATTCCGCGCTCTCGAGGAAAAGCGGCAAGCGGAGGCGAAGTTTCGCAAGCTCGTGGACCAGATACAGGCCATCATCTACATCGTCGATCCCAAGGAGCCGGACCGCTTGATGTATGTCAGTCCGCAGATCAAGATACTCGGCTTTACTCCGGAAGAATGGCTGGACGATCCGGAACTGGCGACACGGCAGATTCACCAGGAAGACCGCAAGCTGGCGCTGGAAGCAATTTACCGTTGTCGCAGCCAGGGCCTGCCCCTGCGCATGGAGTATCGTTTGCTGACCCGCAATGGACGTGTGCTGTGGTTCCGCGACGAGGCCGAAGCCGTGACGGACGATACCGGCCGGCATATGTTCGTGCAGGGCATCCTGGTGAATATCACGCAGAACAAATTGGCCGAAGAGACTTTGCGCCAATCGCAAGGCGAATTGCGACGCCTGGCCGCGCACCAGGAGCAGGTGAAGGAAGAGGAACGCAAGCGTATCGCGCGGGAAATCCATGACGAACTGGGCAGCCAGCTTACCAGCATCAAGGCTTATGTGTCGGTGTCGATGGAGCAAGCCAGGGAAAAAGGGCTGGAACCCGACCCGCTACTGAGCGATGCGGCCGATATGGCCAAGGCGGCCATCGACACCGTGCGCAGGGTCATTACCGACCTGCGCCCCAGCGTACTCGATCAATTGGGCGTCTGGGCTGCGCTCGAGTGGTATGCGGGACGGGTACAGGAGATGTCCGGCCTGCGTTGCGTCTGTACCATAGAGGAATCGGTGTCCGAGCTCGAGATCGAAGCCGAGCGCGCGACCATGCTGTTTCGCGTGGTGCAGGAGGCGTTGACCAATGTGGTGCGCCATGCCGACGCCTCGGAAGTGACGATAGCGGCGCGGCTGCAGTCGGGGATGGTGGTCCTGGAAATCGTCGACAATGGCAAGGGGATAGACACCGAGCGTTTGCTCAATCGTGAATCCATGGGCCTGCTCGGCATGTACGAAAGAACGCGCCACATCGGCGGTGATTTGAAAATCAGCGGCAATCCGGGCAAGGGGTCGAGCGTGGTGCTGCGCTTGCATGTGAGCGGGGAAGATGGTTAGCAACACCATACGGGTCGTTCTGGTCGATGACCATGCCATGGTAAGGGGCGGCGTACGTCTCATGCTTTCCTCGGCGGATGACATCGAAGTGGTGGGAGAGGCTGGCAACTCTCAGGAGGCGATCGCATTGCTCAAGGAGCTGGAAGCCGACGTGGCCCTGCTCGACATTTCCATGCCGGGCAAGAACGGCCTCGATTTGCTCAAACAGTTGCGCGCCGACCATCCCAAGTTGGCCGTGCTGGTGCTGTCCACGTACGCGGAAGAGATTTATGCCGTGCGCGCCCTGAAGCTGGGCGCGGCCGGTTACCTGACCAAGGATTCTCCGACGGCAGTACTGGTGTCGGCAGTACGTAAAGCCGCCGGCGGCGGCCGCTATGTCAGCGAAGTCATCGCTGACAAGTTGGCCGACCTGGTCGGCGGCGGCAAGGGAGCGTCGCATGAAGGCCTGTCCAACCGCGAATTGGAAGTGCTGAAGCAGATTGCGCGAGGCGAATCGCTGGTGAAGATCGCCGAGACTTTGCATTTGAGTCCCAATACCGTTACGACCTACCGCGCACGCATCATGGAAAAGATGGATTTGCACAGCAATGCCGAATTGACGCGCTACGCGCTCGAGCACGGCTTGCTGGGCTAACCGGCGCTCTCCGCATGGTCCTGTAGGGTTAACCCTACAGAATTTTGACCGGCAATCCTTGACATAAACCCTACAACTCCCCCGATATCGATTCGCCCTGCGTTCGCGCAAAATGCAAGGCGTCGATCAATCAACAGGCGCGCCGCGCCGAGGGAATGGGAAATGAACCAAGTCATGGAACTTCGCACCGCACGCGCCAGCATTCCCATCGTGTCGCACAGCGAGCCACAACTGCATTGCGCTGCCTGCACTCTGCACGATATATGCCTGCCCATGGGCATGACCCTGCCTGACATGAGCCGGCTCGATAAAATCATCGGCCGCCGCCGCCGTGTGCCGCGCGGCAGTTATCTATATCGCATCGACGACTCTTTCCAGAGCCTTTACGCAGTCCATTTCGGTCATTTCAAGACGCGCCAGTTCAGCGCCGACGGCGACGAGCAGGTTACGGGTTTTCAGATGGCCGGCGAGCTGCTGGGCTGGGATGCCATCGGAACGGACCGCCACCAATGTGAAGCCATCGCGCTGGAAGACAGTGAAGTGTGCGAGATTCCGTTTCACAGCCTGGAAGGGCTGTTCGTGGAAATGCCCAAGCTGCTGCACCATTTCCACCGCCTGATGAGCCGGGAAATCACCGGCAAGCAGAGCGTCATGCTGCTGTTGGGGAATATGCAGGCCGAGCAAAAGATGGCGGCCTTCCTGGTCAATCTGTCTTCGCGCTATGCGGCGCGCGGTTATTCGTCCACGCATTTCCAGTTGCGCATGTCGCGCGAAGACATGGGTAATTTTCTCGGTTTGACGATAGAAAGCATCAGCCGGCTCTTGAGCAAGTTTAAAAAGCTGGGCATGTTGCACGTCGACGGCCGCGAATTGCAGATCCTCGACATGGCCGCCATGAAGAATCTGGCCGCGGGGAGCGCCGACTGATGTCTCTGATTGCCGACTATGTCGATCGCATGATCGTCAACACCATCCTGGTGGCGGTGGACGGTTCGCCGGCTTCCGTGCGTGCGGCGCGCGCGGCGGTCGGGTTCGCCAGCGATCACGTTTCAAAGGTCATCGTTCTGGCATTCAGCCAGCGGGATGGGGGCGGGGACGGCCCGGGCAATGCGTCTTCCGGGCAAGACGTCGTGCAGGATTCCGCCTATCTGATCGGAGAGTGCGCCCTCAGGGCAAGAATTCCCTGCGAAATGGATATTCTGCACAGCCGGCGGCCGGCAGAAGAAATCATAGCCGAGGCCACACGCAGGCACTGCGACTTGATCTGGCTGCCGGCACCCGCTGAAGAAGGCGAAGAGCAGCATTTCGTCGACGCCGGCATGGCAGTCGAGGTGCTCGGCAAGGTCGACGTTCCGGTGATGCTGTTCCGCTCGCGCGCGCTGGCTTGACGTCGGCGCGCCTCAACAACGCGGCGCGCAGACTCGGCTTACTGTGCAGGCAAGGCCTGCAAATAGGCCGCCACTGCCTCAATCTCGCCTGGTTCGAGCAAGTGCGTAATTTGTTTCATGGGTGTGCCCGGCCGACCTTCGGTATCGCGGAAGACCAGCAATTGCTTCTTCAGGTAATCCTTGTGCTGACCTGCCAGGCGTGGGAAATTGGCCATGCCTTCCGCTTTCATGCCATGGCAGACTTGGCAGGGCGGCGTCTCCTTTGTTGGCATACCTTTCTCGAAAATCTCCTTGCCGGCGGCAACCGAATGCGAATTTTCGCCGGCTGCCCCGGGGTTGTCGCGCGCGACCTGCCGGGAGAAATAATCGGCCAATCCCTTTATTTGGGCATCGGTGAGCTTGCGGCTGATGCCCCACATGTATTCGAATCCCTCCGGATCGGATCGTTGATGGCTGCGGAAATTTTCCAGTTGGGCGTTCAGGTATGCGGCCTGCTGACCGGCCAACCGCGGAAAATTCGGCGAAACCGAGTTGCCGTCGACGCCGTGGCAATTCGAGCAAACCTGAACCGCGGTCACGGCCGGCGGTACGGCCGGATTGCCGAGATCGCGGGAACGTTCGGGATTGGCGCAGCCGCCGGTCAGCACCAGCAGCGCCGCCGCCAATAGCGGCCGGACGGAAACGGGACTGCAGGCTGGGCTGCGTGCGGGAAGGCGGATTTTTGTTGAATTGGCGTGACCATCATTCAGGCGTTTCATCAGAAGGCCCCCCAAACGTAAAAGAACAAGGTGTTGTTGTCGCTGGCATTGCGGCCGTTGCCGTCGTAATTGCCGGATGCGCCGTTGTATTCTGTGAATTTGTAGTACTGCAAGCCGATGCGGACGTTCTGTATCGGCGTCCAGAAAATTTCTGGAACCCATAGCTTGGTATTCGGGGTATTGCCCAGATTGCCAAAGGGGACCGGGTTGCCGAAACTGTCCGGGCTGCTGTTGTAGGCGATGGTATCCGGACTGCCATTGACGGACGCATAGGCCAGGCTGACGCCATATTTCGCCTGGTACACATAGGTGCCCTTCAAGCGCAAATAATTCAGGGTATTGGAAGAATTGGAAAAGCTGCCTGTGTAATTGGGATTGGCGGTGTCCCATAGCTCGTCGCTGTAACTCTGGTTCTCCCGGGTATAGCTCGCCTGCGCTGAAAAGCTGTGCGGGTCAAGGATGTATTGGTATTGCGCGTCGACGCCGATATCGCGATAGCGGATGGTCGGGCCAGAGGTGTCGGGTGAATTGGCCCAGATTTCCACGTTCATGCCATACAAGCCGACCATGGCGCTATTGGCCCCCCAGTCGTGATTCAGGGCCAAGCGCCAATAGGGATTGAAGTCGCCCTTCAACTTGGTCATGTTGTCATTGGTTACACCCTGGCTCATGAAAGAGAAAATGCGATTGCCGGTCTGGTAGGCGCCGATTTCCGCGTACACGGTATCGTTCCAATAGGCATAGGCATTGAGTCCGGCAGAATTCAATTCCAATTGAAGAATCTTCGGCGTAGCCGGAACCGAGGAGAAGGAACCACTGTTGCCGACCGGATTGCTGACCGGGACGTAACCCGGTACCGAGGCGAAAGCGCTGTTGAAGGTGTTCCATACGTCGGTCACGCCGGGATTGTTGTTGAGACTGGCGCCGACGATCAGATCATGACTGCCGTCGATGAAGCGGTCGGCATAGCGCAAGTCGAATTGATCGGAGCTGCTGTGGCCCGCCCAGTGGCCGTCTGGATCCTGCACCGCATAGGCGTTATACGTCCATTGGCCGAACATGCCGAGATTGTCGGTAATCTTGCCGCCGGCGAACAGGCTGGCGGTGGTGAAATGAACCAGTCCGTTTTGCGGAAAATCCGCGTTGGTATCACCCGTACCGGGTGTTTTGCTGTTGACGCTGGTGGAGGACACGACCGCCATCATCGCCAGCGGCAAATCGACCCGGTTGCCCATGGTATACCCGGTTAATTTGAATTTTCTGCCGTAGGCGGTCAGCTCGGGAAATTGCCCGCCCGCGTGACAAGCCAGGCAGTTTTGCCCGGTCTGGCGCGCGTAAATGGGGATGGCACCGGCATCCTGCTGCACGGTCAGCAAACCGATGACTGCGCTCAAGCTTAAAACGACAGGCATCAACATGCGTTTCCATTTGTCAAACCTGGTGCTGTTTTTCTCTTTGTTATCCACGCCGCGCTCCTCGGTAGGTGAGGCCGCGCAGAGGCACGGCCAAGAGTATTCGTGTAAGCAGCTTAGGAAATCTGCGGGTGCAAGTTATTGATATGCATCAAGCGTAAGCAGCATTTTTATTTTCGTAAGAGGGCTCGTTTCCTGGCAGTATCAATGAAACACCAGTACCGGCAGCTTGGTGTGGGTTAAGACTTTTTGCGTTTCGCTGCCGAGAACCATGCCTTTGACGCCCTTGCGGCCGTGCGATGCCATAGCGATCAAATCGCATTGCTTTTCCTCGGCAGCGCGAATGATTGCGTCGTAGGGATAGTCGCTAGTGACGTGTACCGGGATGCAGGGGACGCCGGCCGTACGCGCGGCGTCAGCGATTTCTCCCAGGAATTCCTCTGCCGCCGCAAGGCATTCGCGACGGAATTCTTGCATCGATTCGCCCTCGGATTCTGATTGATAGGCGTAGGGATAATACCGGGGCATGACGTGCAGTGCGGTAATGATCGCGCCCGCATCCCTGGCGAATTTTATGCATTCATTGATGACGTGCTTGGATGTGGCCGCACCATCGGTGGGAAACAGGATGTGCTTGAACATGGAAAACTCCTTTTCAGTACGGCAGCAATCGCCGGCCGCAGCCGCGATTTACCACAGTGTAGATTTTTGCGCGACGGCCAATTTGATCCACCTCAACTGTCGTGCTCGACGCGGGAAGCCTGGCGTTACTTGATCTGGATCATGGTGTGGCGCGATGTGATCGCTATGCTCGATGAGATCAAGCTGCCTGGAGAAAAGATGAATGCACCTGTCGATGCGGGACTGCGGTCTGGTCAATCCGATTCTGAAGCCATGGCACCGTCCGCTACGACGGAGGTGAAAGCCATTCCGCAATCCGACCTGATGGCCAACGCCGCCATCGCGCGCGTCACCGGCGGAATCTCGCCTGCCTCAGTGTGGGGAGCGTATGCGGACTGGTTAACGCATCTGACCATGTCGCCAGCCAAGCGCCTGGAGTTGGCGAGCAGCGCATGGCGCCATTGGCGGGACCTGACGCTTGCCATGCGTGGAAATGAGGGCAAGACTTCGCCGGAAGCACCAGCCGACAAACGCTTCGCCGATCCTGCGTGGCAGCGCTGGCCCTACAACTGGCTTGCCGCCGCCTTTCAGCAAAACGAGCAATGGTGGGGCGAAGCATCCCGCAATGTACGCGGCGTCTCGCGCCATCATGCAGACGTGGTCGAGTTTACAACGCGTCAATGGCTGGACTTTTTTGCACCATCCAACTTCATGGCGAGCAATCCTGCCGTGCTCGATGCAACCATGAAGAGCGGCGGCGCCAACCTGCTGTTCGGCTTGCAGCGCATGTTTCAAGATTGGGAAAGAAATTGCCCCGGCGGCGGCGCACCGGTCGACGATGCCTATCGGGTTGGCGTCGATGTGGCCATCACGCCGGGGAAGGTGGTATATCGCAACCGGCTGATGGAATTGATTCAGTATGAGCCAGCCGGCGGGAAAGTGCATGCGCGTCCCTTGCTTATCGTGCCGGCCTGGATCATGAAATATTACATTCTGGACCTCTCGCCGGAAAATTCGCTGGTCAAGTACCTGGTGGATAGCGGTTACACGGTGTTCATGATTTCCTGGAAAAATCCCGGTGGCGAGGATAGAGATACTTCTCTTGACGACTACCGCACACTCGGTATCATGGCCGCCTTGGACGAGATAGCGCGCATCACCAAGGCGCCCGACGTCAACGCAGCCGGCTATTGTCTGGGTGGCACCAATCTGGCGATCGCTGCGGCGGCGATGGCGCGCGACAAGGATAAGCGCATCGCCAGTATCAGTTTGTTCGCGGCGCAGGTCGATTTCGAGGAACCGGGCGAGTTGTCGCTCTTCATCGACGAAAGTCAGGTGGCGTTTCTTGAAGCGATGATGGCCAATCAGGGTTACCTGGATACCAGGCAGATGGCCGGAGCCTTTCAAATGCTGCGCTCGAACGATCTGATCTATTCCCATTACGTCAATCAATACCTCATGGGCAGACCCGAGCAGAAGAGCGATCTGATGGCGTGGAATGCCGATGCGACACGCATGCCGTACCGCATGCACTCCGAATATCTGCGCTCGCTCTTCTTGCGCAATGATTTGGCAGAGAACCGCTACCGCGCAGGCGGTGGGGTCGTAAGCTTGAGTGATATTCGCGTGCCGGTATTTGCTGTAGGGACCGCCACCGACCATGTGGCGCCCTGGAAGTCTGTGTACAAGATTCATCAGGCGGTCGGCGGAGAAGTGAGCTTCGTGCTGACCACCGGAGGCCACAATGCCGGCGTCGTTTCACCGCCTGCGACCAGCCAACACCGTTATCAGATTTCCAGCCATCGGCGCAAGCAAGGCTACGTCGATGCCGACACTTGGAAAAATGAGTCGCCAAGCTTTGCGGGATCATGGTGGCCCGCATGGGAGCAATGGCTGGCGCAACGTTCGGGTAGCTGGACGGCGCCATCCATAGACAAGCCTCTGTGCGATGCGCCGGGAACCTATGTGTTGGAGCGCTGACTGCCGCTACCAGCCACTACCAGCCGGCGCTGCTTTGATGATCGGCGTCGGCGAGCGGCTCAGTGGGCACCCATTGCAGGTAGCTGGTCAAGAGGCTGGATAGCGCGCTGCAGCTCCAAAAGAACAGGAAGCCGAGCGTGTAAATGGCGAGTGGCGTCAATTCGAATCCAAAATGGGGCAGGGGCAGCTGCAGAGGGTCGAACAGCGAAAAGAAGGCTCCCTCTGCAAGAATGGCGACCAGGAACGACGGCCAAAACGAGTTGATCAATAGTCGGGTCATGATCCAGTCTCCTTTTGCTCTCGCTCTAGAATTGTTTTTTGAATCAATCGGCCGGCGGCGGGTCCGCCGCCAATTCGATGGCTGCGTCTTGCGGCCATTTCCAGTCGCCATTGAGCCTCCATTGACGGTCATGGTTTTCTACCGTCAGCTTCCATTGGGACGGCTCGAAGCCGCCCATCGGAACCTCGAAATGTCCGGTCGCATCGGGCGTTGCTTCAACCACAATGTCCTTGCGCGGATCACTGGCATGCGCCAAGGTGATTTTGAGCCGGCCGGCGAGCGGATGGCCGAAGCTCAGCAAGATGCCGCTCAACGCCTTGCTTTGCGGCAGATATACCATGTTCAGGTTCAATCCCAATGACGCCGCCGCGGTTTCGCGCCGCAGATCCTGGTTGATCGCCATGCCTTGCTTGTAGTAGTCGTCCGCCACCAGTGCGTCTTGCCGCGTGAAAGCCAGCCAGCCGCTGAAAGAGGCGGCCACCACGACGATCAGCGGGCCGGACATCAAGATCCAGGGCCAGCGATGCTTGTACCAGGGAATCAGCGCCGGCACTTGCATAGCCGGCATGCGATCTGCTTGCGTTGCCATGTTGCTCTCCTAATGAGGGACGATAAAAACGGCTTTTTCCCTGACGTCGAGACGATCGCCGTCCTGCGATTGCAATTCGAAGGAAATCCTGTTTGAGCCGGGCTTGGCCTTGCCGCCTGGAACCCGGACGCGCGCCGGCAGGGCGCGCGAGCTGGTGCCGTCGACGTCCACCGCGCTTGCGGTTGCGAGCGTGATGCCGTCAAGGCCACGCACCACGATACGCAAATGGCGCGAGGTCTCGGCCGTGTTCATGATCTGCAGACGATAGACATTCTCGATCATGCCGTCTTCCACTTCGCGGCCCATGCTGCCGCGGTCCCGGATCACGTCCAGCTTCAAGGGCGTGCGCAAGGCCAGGCTGGTGAAGAATGCGGTGACGATCAGAAGCAGTATGCCCGTATAAATCAGCACGCGCGGGCGCAAGATGCGGGCGCGGATTCTATCCATGCTCCAGGCTTCGTGCATGGCGTGGTCGGTCGAGTAGCGGATCAAGCCGCGCGGCTGGCCGACCTTATCCATCACACTGTCGCAGGCGTCGATACAGGCCGCGCAGCCTATGCATTCGTATTGCAGGCCGCGGCGGATGTCGATGCCGGTTGGACACACCTGCACGCACATGGAACAGTCGATACAGTCGCCCAGACCGCGGCTGGCAGCCGCTTCAAGCTTGGCATAGGCGCCGCGCGGTTCGCCGCGCGCGCTATCGTAGGTGACGATCAGCGTGTCCTGATCGAACATGGCGCTCTGAAAGCGGGCATAGGGACACATGTACTTGCACACCTGCTCGCGCATCCAGCCGGCATTGCCGTAAGTGGCAAAGGCGTAGAAAACGATCCAGAACCACTCCCATGGGCCCAGCGCCAGCATGACCGCTTCATGCATGAGCGTATGGATAGGAGTGAAATAGCCGACGAAGGTCAGCCCGGTCCACAGCGCCACAGCGGCCCAGGCCAGGTGCTTGCCGCTCTTGCGAGTGATTTTTTCCACGCTCCAGGATTGCCTGGCAAGGCGCATGCGGGCGCTGCGCGCGCCTTCGATGCGGCGCTCTAGCCACATGAAAATTTCCGTATACACGGTCTGCGGGCAGGCGTAGCCGCACCAGACCCGTCCGGCCACCGCAGTGAACAGGAACAGCGAATAGGCGCAGATGATCAGCAGCGCCGCGAGGTAGATGAAATCCTGCGGCCACAGCACCAGGCCGAAGATGTAGAACTTGCGGGCGGCCAGGTCGAACAGCACCATCTGACGTCCGTTCCAGCTCAGCCAGGGCAGGCCGTAGAACACCAGTTGGGTGAGCCAGACGCACACCCAGCGCAAGGTGGCAAAACGCCCGGATATCTCGCGCGGATAAATTTCCTCGCGCGCCTTGTACATCTTGACGACGGCGATCTGCGGCCGGGCTTCGCGCACGGCCGCGGCAGTCTTGTTGTGTTCCGCTCCGCCCATTATTTTGCCGCGCTATCCACCTGGGGATCGTTGGAGAGGCTCCAGACATAGGCCGCGAGCACATGCACCTTGGCTTCGCCCAGGAAGTCCTTGAATGCCGGCATCTGGTTGTTGCGTCCCTTGTCGATCGTGGTCTTGATGGTTTCGATCGAGCCGCCCCAGAGCCAGGTCTTGTCCGTCAGGTTGGGCGCGCCTATCGTTTGATTGCCCTTGCCGTCGGCGCCGTGACAGGGGGCGCAGTTGCCGAATTTGGTCTTGCCGAACACGGCACGGATAGGGTCGTGGGTGGAGCCGGAAAGGCTCAACACATAGTTGGCGACGTCGTTGACAGCCTGATCCGATCCCAAAGCAGGTCCCATCGACGGCATTTGCCCATGACGTCCATACAGGATCGTGGTCTTGATAATTTCCGGCGCACCGCCATAGAGCCAGTCGTGATCGGTCAGATTGGGGATGCCCTTGTTGCCGCGCGCGTCGGAGCCGTGGCATTGCGAGCAATAGGTCAGGAACAGGCGTTCGCCGATGGCATGCGCCTGCGGATCGACGGCGACTGCCTTCAGGTCTTGATGCAGGTATTTGTCGAATAGCGGCCCGTATTCGGCATCGGCCTTTTTCAATTCTTCCTGATAGGAGGTCGAGGACTGCCAGTTCAGCTTGCCGGCATAGCTGCCCAGGCCAGGGTAGAGCACCAGATAAACCAGGCCGAACACGATGGTGAGATAAAACAAGCCCATCCACCAGCGCGGCATCGGTGTATTCAGTTCGGTCAGGTCTTCGTCCCAGACGTGCCCGGTGGTCAATGCCTTGGCGGCGGCCTCCTCAGTCGACTGGTCGCCTTCGACCAGGACTTTTTGTTTCGATTGGCTCCACAGCAGGATGCCGCACCCGAGCATGCCGACCAGGGTCAGCACCGAGATATAGATATTCCAGAATCCATTGGTAAAGTCAGCCATGATGCTTCCTCAAATTGCGTTGCGCCTCCAGGTCATCGGCGTCGAACAGCATGTTGGCGTCGCCGTCATAGTCGCTTTTTCCCTTCAAACCGTAGACCCAGACGAGAATGCCGATGAAGGTGATCAGGCTGACCACGGTCATGACGATGCTGGCGTTGTTGAAAAATTGTTCCATGTCAGTTCCTTGTCTTGATCACGGTGCCCAGGCCTTGCAGGTAGGCGATCAGGGCATCCTGTTCGGTCTTGCCCTCCAGTTCCTTGGAAGCGTCGGCGATTTCCTGGTCCGTGTAGGGGACGTTCAACAATCGCAGCGCGCGCATCTTCGGTGCCGCGCTTTCCGGGTCCAGCCTGGTTGCAGCCAGCCAGGGGTAAGCCGGCATGTTCGACTCCGGCACCACGTCGCGCGGATTGTTCAGGTGGGTGCGGTGCCATTCGTCGCTGTAACGGCCGCCCACGCGCGCCAGGTCCGGGCCGGTGCGCTTGGAGCCCCATTGGAAGGGGTGGTCATAGACGAACTCGCCGGCAACCGAGTAGTGGCCGTAGCGTTCGGTCTCCGCGCGGAACGGGCGGATCATCTGCGAATGGCAGTTGTAGCAGCCTTCGCGGATATAAATGTCCCGACCGGTCAGGCGCAAGGCCGAATACGGCTTCAAGCCGGCGATCGGCTCGGTGGTCGATTTCTGGAAGAACAGCGGGAGAATTTCCGCCAGGCCTCCGACCGAAACCACCAGCAGCACCAGGCCTATCATCAGCCAGGAATTTTTCTCGATATGGTCGTGAGTCAGTTTCATCTTGTTGGCTCCAGGATGTCAGGCATGCGCCGGCATGAGGGAAGGAATGCGCGTATCGACCGCTTGGGGATTGCGCATGGTTTTGTAGGTGTTGTAGAGCATGAGCAGCATGCCGGACAGGTACAGCAGGCCGCCGGTGAAGCGCACCACGTAGTAGGGGTAAGTGGCCTTGACGCCTTCGACGAAGGTGTAGGTCAGCGTGCCGTCCGGATTGACCGCACGCCACATCAGGCCTTGCATCAAGCCGGCGATCCACATCGAGGTGATATAGAGCACTACGCCGATGGTGGCGACCCAGAAGTGGATGTCGACCAGCGGCATGCTCCACATCTGCTTCTTGCCGGCCATGCGCGGAATTACGTAGTACAGCGAACCCATGGTGATGAAGCCGACCCAGCCCAGCGCGCCGGAGTGAACGTGGGCGATGCCCCAGTCGGTGTAGTGCGATAGCGAATTGACGGTCTTGATCGACATCATCGGACCTTCGAAGGTCGCCATGCCGTAGAACGACAGCGAGACGATCATGAATTTCAGCAGCGGATCGGTGCGCAGCTTGTGCCAGGCGCCAGAGAGGGTCATGATGCCGTTGATCATGCCGCCCCAGGAAGGCGCCAGCAGGATCAGCGAAAACACCATGCCCAGCGACTGGGTCCAGTCAGGCAGCGCGGTGTAATGCAAATGGTGGGGGCCGGCCCACATATAAGTGAAGATCAGGGCCCAGAAGTGCACGATGGAAAGGCGATAAGAATAGACAGGACGTTCGGCCTGCTTCGGAATGAAGTAATAGACCATGCCGAGGAAGCCGGCGGTGAGAATGAAGCCGACCGCATTGTGGCCATACCACCATTGGATCATCGCGTCCTGTACGCCGGAATACACCGAATACGACTTCCACAGCGTGACGGGGATGCTGGCGCCGTTGACCACGTGCAGCAGCGTCACGGCGAGGATGAAGCCGCCAAAAAACCAGTTGGCGACATAGATATGCTTGATGCGGCGCTTGGCAATGGTGCCGAAGAAATTGATCGCGTAGGCAATCCAGACGATGGCGATCAGGATGGTGATCGGCCATTCGAGCTCCGCATATTCCTTGCCGCGCGTATATCCCATCGGCAGGGTGATGGCAGCGGCCACGATCACCAGTTGCCAGCCCCAGAATGTAAATGCAGACAACTTGTCGGAAAACAACCGAACCTGGCAGGTGCGCTGCACGACATAGTAAGAAGTGGTGAACAGCCCGCAGATGCCGAAGGCAAAGATCACGGCATTCGTATGCAAGGGGCGGAGACGGCCGTAGGTGAGCCAGGGAGTATCGAAATTGAGCTCCGGCCAGGCCAGTTGCGCGGCGATGACGACGCCGACCAGCATGCCGACCACGCCCCACACCACAGTCGCGATGGCGAATTGCTTCACCACCTTGTAGTTGTAATTGATTTCATTTTCCACAAGCTCTCTCCCGGATAGACGGCAACGATGGCTCAAGGGTAGGCGGTTTGCCCCGGTGGCGAGTTGATTTGCATCAAATGCCCGGCGATTGTCCGGACCCTATTCCGAAATGGGGATTGCCGAGGATTTGATCTGGCTCAAATTGCCCATCCTTTTTGCAGTGCATAGTTGTGGCTCATCGTGGTGGCCGTTTTGGGCGCGTCAGCTTGTACGTATCCAATCTTCGCCGGTTGAGTCGGAAATATGGAAAGACATCGCAAACAAGCCATGTTGGAATTGCTGCATCTGGGCGCCTTGCTGGCCCTGATCCCGGCTTTTTACCTGGTGCTGGCCGGACCTGGGTCGGGATATCGGGTCTTGGGTTATGTGGCTTACGCGGCGGCGGCGATCGCTTTGGTCGCGATCGACCAGGTCGCCTTGCGCCACGCCAATGCCATGCAAAGACTGCGCCGCCGCAGCTATGCGTGGATGGACAAGTTGATTGTGCTCGGCGCCTTGGCCAGCGCCTGGCCGGGAGGAATTCCCTGGAATTCGGTCGAATGGGCCTTGCGGCTGTCTTATTGCGGCCTGGTCTTCACGCGCATGCCCTCGCTGCTGTTCGCCCATGTTGCGCTGAACCGGCTCTGGCAAATCTGCCTGCTCGCGCTTGCCATGCTGGCCGTGGCCGGCGCCGGCTTCCTGTGGCTGGAGCCGAATGTCGCCAGCTATGCCGACGGCGTCTGGCTCGCTTTCACCACCGGGGCGACGGTCGGCTACGGTGATTTGGTGCCGTCGACGCCGGCTTCGCGCATCTTCGCTGCTTTCATCGTCCTGCTTGGCTACGCCCTTTTTTCACTGGTGACGGCAAATATTGCCGCGCTCCTGGTCGGCGAGGATGAAAAGAAACTCAGGAAGGAACTGCACAGCGATCTCAGGGAGCTGCGCAAGGAAATCGCTGCGCTGCAGGCGCGCTTGACGTCTCACGAGGTCACCGCCTTTCCGCGTTCCGCCAACGACCGCGCTTATGCCGGCCCGGTTGAAGGTACGGAAAACAGCATTGAAAGCGAAATTGCGGAGTGGGGAAGTTAAATACGGGAGAAGGAAACCTGCATGCCAACACACTATGATCCCTTGGTCATCAAGGGGAAAAAATTGCTGCCTATCGTCCAGGGCGGCATGGGGGTGGGCGTCTCGGCGCATCGCCTGGCCGGCAGCGTGGCGGCGCTGGGTGCGGTCGGCACCATATCCAGCGTCGATTTGAGGCGTCATCATGCCGACTTGATGGCGGCTACGGCGGGCACACGCGACAAGGAGGCGATCAATGCCGCCAACCTGGTTGCGCTCGATCGGGAAATCCGGGCGGCGCGCGAGCTGTCGGCGGGGCATGGCTTGTTGGCCGTGAACGTGATGCGCGCCGTGGGTGAATATGCGGCCTATGTCAGGCAGTCGTGCGAAAGCGGCGTCGATGCCCTGGTGGTAGGTGCCGGACTGCCGCTTGACTTGCCGGACCTGACCGGCGATTTTCCCGATGTGGCGCTGATGCCTATCTTGTCCGACGCGCGCGGCATCGGCCTGATCCTTAGAAAATGGATGCGCAAGAACCGCCTGCCGGACGCCATCGTCATCGAAAACCCGCGTCATGCGGCGGGCCACCTGGGCGCAACCAGCCTGGACGAGCTCGACGCCCCGCAATATGCCTTCGGCCGGGTTCTGGAGGAGAGCCGGGAGCTATTCGTCAAGTTGGGAATCGAACCGATTCCGCTGATCGCCGGAGGCGGCATTCACGGTCCCACCCAAACCCGTGAGTTGTTTCGCCTGGGCGCATCCGCCGTGCAATTGGGTACGCCGTTTGCCGTCACGGCGGAGGGCGACGCGCATCCCATGTTCAAGCAAGTGCTGGTCAATGCAGAACCGGAAGATATCGTCACCTTCATGAGCGTGGCGGGTTTGCCGGCCCGGGCTGTGAAGACGCCGTGGCTGGCACGTTATCTGGAAAAGCAGGAACGCCTGCAAGCGCTTGCCAAGACCCGCCAATGCACGATGGGTTTTGACTGCCTGCAGCAATGCGGCCTGCGCGACGGCAATGCCAAAGCCGGACAATTTTGCATTGACCTGCACCTGGGGTTCGCGCTGGAGGGTGATGTCAAGCGCGGGCTGTTTTTCCGCGGTTCGGAGAAATTGCCGTTCGGCCGACAAATCCGGCCGGTGCGCGACCTGATCGCGTACCTGCTCGGACAAGACGATCAGGATGGCTTGTCCGGCCAAGGCTGTGCGGCTTGATTTACCGCAAAGACCGGCAAGCGACTGCTTACTAAAATTCCCCCCATAGCCCGATACATTGAGAGCGGGTGGACCAGTCGGAGGAATCAGTATCATGACAATGGCATTGGCGCCAGAAGTGGAATTTGACGCGGACCTGATTCGCAAACTGAATCGGCAAGGACCGCGATATACGTCGTATCCGACCGCCGACCGATTTGGTACGGACTTCGGATACCGGGACTATTTGCAGGCCGTCACCATGCGCCGCAGGCGCAATACCGGTCCGGCGCTTTCGTTCTACATCCACATCCCGTTCTGCAACACGGTTTGCTATTACTGCGCCTGCAACAAGGTGGTCACGAAGAATCGCGAAAAGATCGCGGTCTACTTGGACTACCTCAAGCGGGAAATCGCCCTGCAAGGGCAGTTGTTCGCCGGCATGAACCGTGTGGAGCAATTGCATTTCGGCGGCGGAACGCCGACCTATCTTTCCGACGAACAGATGCGCGAACTGCTGAACCATCTGTGGACATGGTTCAAACCGGCGGCCGGCGACTCCGGCGAATATTCCATTGAAATCGACCCGCGCACGGTCGACCGCGAGCGCATGTTCGTCCTGCGTGCGCAGGGCTTCAATCGTGTCAGCCTGGGCGTGCAGGACTTTGACGAGGAGGTGCAGCGTGCCGTCAACCGCATCCAGCCAGAACAACTGACGCGCGAGGCGGT